>Ga0209565_1000869_pt1 | contig 16699 bp, 12 predicted proteins | sample Araplaol_mTSA_r2_2_FD_184283 | JGI IMG/M metagenome (GOLD analysis project Ga0209565, IMG submission 184283) | Arabidopsis root microbial communities from North Carolina, USA - plate scrape MF_Col_mTSA_r2 (SPAdes) (version 3) | ecosystem: Host-associated > Plants > Roots > Endosphere | place... | reverse complement strand
CGGCCAGCCCGACTTCTTGAACATTCGCCATGCCCGCTGCACGCGCCCCATCATTCCGGGGCCTTGCCAGAGTCCGGCCAGGCCGAGGATGAATCGATAGACAGATTTCATAAAGAGATTGGGCACCCCTCGCGGCATGCGGGCGGAGCCTTGAGGAAAAGCTGAATCAGCCGGGGCGATGCCGGAACCTGGCGTCGCGGGCCTTGCGGGAGGGGATTATCGGCGCAACCAGCTGCAACAAGAGGGCCGAAGGCCGGTGTTTCATCCGCCCCGCTAGGCCCCCGGGGCTCCCTTAAAATTGGCCGGTTAAAAAGCTAAAGGAAAACGATGAGGTTACTCTCTGTGGTGCTTTCGGGAGGCGCCGGCTCCAGACTCTGGCCAGCTTCGCGCCAGGCCTTTCCCAAGCCGTTCATGAAGCTCGGGGATTCCACGCTGCTTCAACAGGCCGTCGAACGCGGACAGGCCTGTGGCACCGGTGACCTGATGGTCGTGACCAACAAGGATCACCTGTTCCTGACGAAGGACGTGCTCGGGCAGATGAGCGATCCGCCATCGACGACTTTCCTCCTCGAACCCAAGGGGCGCAATACCGGCCCGGCAATTGCGCTGGCCGCACTTCAGTGTGCCCGCCAGTTCAGCGGCGACACGGTGATGCTTGTCCTGTCCGCGGACCACCTCGTCCCGGACGTGGAGGCTTTTGTCGCCAGCGCCACCGAAGCCTTCCGCCTGGCACAGGAAGGCAACCTCGTCGTGTTCGGCGTGAGTCCCACCAGCCCCGATACCGGCTTCGGCTACATCGAAGTCGAGCATGTCTCGCGCGAGAGCCAGGCGGTCAAGCGTTTCGTGGAAAAGCCCGACCTCGAAACCGCGCAGAAGTACCTGGCCACGGGACGTTACTACTGGAACAGCGGCATGTTCGCCTTCACGGCCGACACGATCATCGCGGCACTCGAGAAGCATGCGCCCGATGTCATCCGGGCTGCGCGGCATGCGATGGAAACCTCGAAGTCCGCAGGCAACTCGGTCAATTTCGATTTGCACGCGTTCGGCCTGCAGCCGGACATCAGCATCGACTACGCGGTGCTGGAGCACGCTTCCAACGTGCATGTCGTCCCGGCCAAGTTCGGCTGGAGCGACGTGGGCTCCTGGCCCGCGGTCTCCAACGCGCTGACGCCAGACGCCAGCGGCAACACGCTGCCGGACGACGTGGTGGCGCTCAACACCACGGGCACGCACGTACACGTCGAAAGCCATGGTCCAAAGATCGTTGCGACCGTGGGTATCCGTGATCTTGTCATAGTGGATACTCCAGATGCACTCTTGGTTCTTCACAAGGACAGTGCTCAAAAGGTGAAGCAGGTAGTGGATGTACTCAAAGCTCGCAAGCACGAAACGGTACAGCTACCTCCAGTGGTCCATCGCCCTTGGGGTACGTACGCCTCACTCAAGGAAGAAGAAGGCTATAAGGTCAAACGTATCACCGTAAAGCCTAGAGAATCACTGTCCCTTCAGTACCATCATCAACGTGCAGAGCACTGGGTCGTAGTGCAAGGCCGCGGCATCGTTCAAATCGGCGATGTTGAATATGAAACCTTGCCCGGCCAATATCGCTATATCCCTTTGAAAGAGAAGCACCGCTTAACCAATATCGGAGAGGATGAACTCGTGCTCATCGAAGTGCAGTGCGGCGTCTACCTCGGCGAAGACGACATTGTTCGGCTCGCAGATACCTATGGACGTGCATGACCGAAGTTCAAGTTCACTCCAATCTTCACAAAAGCGCCATTTCAGACTGGTGGGAAGGCACTCGCCGCACCGACATTTGGTGGACCCTGGCTTGGTTCGATATCGTGCTGCGCTATCGGCGCTCAATGCTTGGGCCAATATGGCTCACATTGAGTATGGGCGTAATGATCGGTGGCATGGGGCCTTTATACAGCTCGCTGTTCGGCACGGAGCTGTCACGCTTCTTTCCGCACTTGGCATTGGGTGTAATCTTCTGGGGGTTCTTCTCTAGCATCGTTACGGACGCCTGCAATGCCTTCGTCGGCTCATCAAACTACCTGAAGCAAGGCTACTTCCCGATCAGCCTTTTCGTGTGGCGTGGGCTGGCGCGCAACCTGATCCAGTTCGCGCACCAGATCGTGCTCTACATCCCTGTCGCTTTATGGGCGGGAATTTCACTGTCTTGGCCTGTATTGTGGATCATCCCTGCGTTTCTCATTCTCATCGTCAACGCGCACGCTCTTGGGTTGCTGCTAGGCCTAATATGCACGCGCTACCGAGATGTGACTCAGATCGTCACTAGCATCATGCAGATGCTGATGTTTTTGACGCCTGTATTCTGGCTGCCCGAGAGTCTGCCAAGCCGCGCCAAATACGTGCTTTGGAACCCTTTCGCGCAGTTGCTCGACCTGTTGCGCACCCCACTCATGGGCGGAGTGGCTCACATTCATAGCTGGATCGGCATCGGCGTCTGGACTACGGGCTGCGTCACGTTGGCCGCGCTGTTGTTCATCAAGTATCGCCGTCGCGTTGTTTACTGGCTCTGATCCATGGCATCTATCTCTCTCAAGAACGTTTCTGTTAGTTTTCCGATTTACGGGGCAGGCTCTGCATCGCTCAAAAAAACACTGGCTGCTTCGGTCACTGGAGGACGCTTCGGCAAGGAAACAGGCGTTACTGTGGTTCAGGCACTGAGCGGTATCAATATCGAACTCAGGAGCGGCGACCGGCTCGGACTTGTAGGACACAACGGGGCGGGGAAATCAACCTTGTTGCGCATGCTCGCTGGGGTATATGAACCATCTTCTGGGGAATTCACCCGCCAAGGCTCGGTCGCCAGCCTCATCGATCCTGCGCTAGGCATTGAAATGGACGCAACCGGCATCGAAAACATCATGCTCAGAGGGCTAGTAATGGGCATGAGCAAGAGGCAAGTTGAGCGACTCACTCCTGACATATGCGACTTTAGTGGGTTAGGCGAGTACGTTAATATGCCCGTACGCACCTATTCGACCGGCATGCTGATGCGCTTAGCGTTTTCGATTTCCACGAGCGTCGAGGCAGATATTTTGTTAATGGATGAATGGCTGTCTGTGGGCGATGCAGATTTCACTGCTAAGGCCGAAAAACGTATGAAAGATGTGGTGGCCAAGTCTGGCATTCTAGTCTTGGCATCTCACTCGCCAGCACTCATTGCAAAGGAGTGCAACCGGGTGCTGCATATGGAACATGGGAGAATCGTCGAAGCCTGATCGAAATCAAAGCCGCGCAACTTCTTTGCGTAGTGCGGCAATTTGATCAAGCCGATCTGCAATTCGCCGTCCAGCGGCGTCCAGCGATAAATTAATCTCGGCACTGCGCTTTCCGCGTGCCCCGACCTCGCGTGCCCAATCCTGATTGTCGAATAGTCGACGCATCAATTTTGCTGCATGCTTCTCTGAGGGCTGCGCCCATTCCAGATCGGAATCGTACGGCGGAATTGGCTGCCCAACCTTCACGCGTTCATAGGGCACCAGCAGGCTGTTGTCTTCGTTCATAAAATCCATGTTGCCGGAGAAGGCCGTCGCAATTACGGGTTTTCCCATCAACATCGCCTCGGCCATGGTCAGGCCAAGACCTTCGCTGCGATGGAGCGACACGTATGCATCGCATACATTCATAAGCGAGAGCACTTCGTCCGAACTGAAGACCTCATCGATGAGGACAATCCTCGGCTCGCCGGCTATGGCACCGCACAGTTCTTGAAACTGCACGGGATGCCTGTCTCCGAATGAAGTCTTTAACACGAGCGTCACCGGTTCGTTGGCAGGGAACGCCTGCTTGAAAGCCCGGATGAGGCCAATTGGATTCTTGCGCTCCATCACACTCATCATGTGAAAGGTGAAGAGAAAAGTGAAGTGATCAGGGTTGAGCTTGAAGTAACAGCGTTCACGGACATGAAACGGAGCAAGCGTTACGCCCGGGAACAGCGTGCGCACTGGAACAGACAAGCGTTTGCGCAGACCTTGGGCAATGAATTCAGTAGCGGTCCAGACTTCATCTACTGTTTCAGCATGAGCACACCAGCTATCTGGGATAGTGTCGAATTCCCAGTACCAATATGCAATACGGTAGGTGCGCGGTTTGCGTTCGGCTAGATCAGCTCGAGAGTACGCGTTGGCGAAGAAGGGCTCGGGTTGAACGTGGATGATAGTGACATCACCACTCTCTAGGCCGTCGAAACGAGCGTGCAAAGGCTCGTCGCGCACGTCCGTCCTCAGGTCGCGCAACGAGGTCGGGATACCGGCGAGTTTCATCGCCTCAACTAGAGCTTCTACGGACACGCGCAGCCCAGAGGGATAACAAAAATGGCCGATGACGTTGACCCCCCCGTTCAACATGGCAGGCACCACCGCGTCCACGTCAAGTGCGGCGCACCATGCACGAGCTTCAGGGGATATCTGTGCATCGTCGCTATAGAGAAGCCAGGTAATCAGCCCTCGTGCAGCTGCTGGATGGGACAAGGCGTGAGGGTGGGCAACTTGCCAAGCCGCTGATGCCCGATAGGCGATCCGAAGTTGCACCGACGGTTCAGGAAGGTCGGCCGGGAAGTTTGTGGCCGCCGCGGACTCGTCGGCACCATAAGTTTGATCAACCCAACACGAAAAGCGCTGCCAACCAAAGACGGTGAAGGCGTCGGGAAATCGACTTTGCCAATCGGGTGTGAACAGAAAGGCTTGAACGCGCTCGGCTTGCGGATTCTCGGCCGCCTGAAGAAACAACCACCAGACCTCCTCAAGCGATAGCCCACTTGCCGGCAGCCCGTGCTGCATGAACCACCAGAACAAGTTCCGGCGACCAGACGGCATTAGGCCGTGGGGGAGCACGGCTCGCACTTCCTGACTTGTGAGGAAAAACTGCCGCGCACGTGCACCGAAGTCGTCGGAAAGAAAGGCAACCAGATGTTGAACTTCCCCGTCCTTTAAATTCAGCTCCCTTTGCACCTGCAAACCAAGCGCTCGATGCTCTAGTAGGGATCTGCGGGAAGTACGCAAAAGCACCGGTCTAAGATCTTTCCGTTCGCGCAGCGCGTGTATCATGAACCGGGCCGCACTCGCCCGATCCGTGATCGGACCCCGTTTTGTCGGCTTTCGCCAGAAAGCATGCCCTCGAGGAAGCGATGCAGCCGCCATCACGTCGGCATCGTCGTAGAGGTCTAACCCTCTTACAGTTTCATCCTGAAGTCCGAGACGCATAGCCTCGGTCCGCAACCGCTCACGGCCGACCAACAGCGCCAACGCGCGATCCTGCGCATTGCGTGCTGAGCGGTCTCGAAGAAACCGCAGTCGCTGCGGCAGACGCCACGGTGTCATCAACCAAAAAACCGCCTTCGAAATCTTGCGCGCATGCTGACGGATCGCAGCTAACGTGCTCATGAGAAAAACACTTTCACTAACAAGCTGGGTTCCCTATCGTCGTTGCACCGGGTGTCGTAGACGAATCATGCCTAAGAATAGGACGCCCACCCCGTAAAATTGGCGAAAAGCACGTCAGCGCGGTGATGTGTCGAGCCCTTCGGGTTGACAAACTCGCCGCCCACACTCCATACCCCCACGCCAAGAGCCCCATGGCATTCATCTCCTACGCGCAGAACTTCGAAGACGTCATGCTTTGGCGCGCCCTAAAGCATGTCCCCGACGGACGCTACATCGACGTCGGAGCACAGCACCCCGTCATCGACTCAGTTAGCAAGGCCTTCTACGAACATGGGTGGAGGGGCGTTCACGTGGAACCAGTTCTGCAATATGCGGATCTCCTGCGCCTTGATCGCCCCGACGAAGAAGTGATGCAGGTAGCGCTTTCTGACCGAGAAGGTGTACTGGAACTTAATGTTTTTAAGGATACGGGGCTCAGTACAGCCGTGAAGCCCTACGCACAGCAACACGCAGCAAACCTTGCTTATGCGTATGAGAAGGTGTCCGTTCCGATGCTGCGCATGAAAACAGCCTTGGCGTCTCTCAATGGTACAGATGTCCACTGGTTAAAGATTGACGTCGAAGGCTTCGAAGAACAAGTCCTTAAAGGCTGGGACAGCACCGTGCTACGGCCCTGGATCATCTTGATCGAAGCCACGATACCCCTGACCAAGGAACTCCACTATGCCGGCGCAGACCGACTCATTCTGGATGCCGGCTATGAATTTGTCTATTTCGACGGACTTAATCGTTTTTACGTCGCAAAAGAGCACCCTGAGCTTATCGGCGCCTTCTCTAGCCCACCAAATGTCTTTGACGAGTTTTCTGTAAGCGGGCTTGCAAGCTCTGAATTCTGCAGAGTGCTTCAACAGCATCATAGCGCGGAAATTCAGGAAAAACAGCGCCAGATCAGCGAATTACAGTCGCGGCTAGCCGACCTGCAATTACAAACTTCTGCGCTACAAAAAAGCATAGAGGAGGAGAGCAGATCATTTGCAATTGAAAATTCACGCTCGCTCGAAAGTATTTCGAAACTCGCCAATGTCCTTCATCAAACAAACGAGCAACTGATAGAGGCACAGCATGAACGCAGGCAGCTGCAGGCAATCGCATCCGCTTCCGAGCAGCGCTTCCATGCAGTTATGCAAAGCACGTCATGGAAGATCACAGCTCCTATTCGCGCGCTAGGGACAGCAACTTATAAATTCAGAGCAGCGGTGAGTGAAAAGCGAACTCGCGCAGCTTTCATCAATCGCGCTCGTCCACTTCTTCAACAGTTCGCTAAACAAATTGTCAAACGGCCGAGGCTAAAGTCGGCTGTTGTACATGTTCTCGACCTTTCTCCGTCGCTGAAGCGCCAACTGATTTCGATCGTGTCGCCAAAGCTTACGCCCCAAACCAGTTGGAAAAAGAAGGTCAGCCTGGATACAAGAGCAGAGAAAATATTTATCGAACTAAAGGTTGCCATGGAAAAAAGGGAGAATGCACAACAATGAAAATCATCATTGACCTTCAAGGCGCCCAAACAGAAAGCCGATATCGAGGCATAGGACGCTACTCGCTAGCGCTCGCAAAGGCCATCGCAAAAAATCCGCGCCAACATGAAATATTCATTTTAGGAAACGCTTGGCTGGATCGAAAAGATCCCGGCGCCCTTAAGATCTTTGAAAACATCCTCCCCTCTCGCCAAATCCTCGAATTTCACGCGCCACCGCATACTTCTTTTGACTGCACGGATAATCGCTGGAGAAATCGGGCCGCTCAAATCATTCGAGAAAATTTTCTCAGAAATCTTGATGCTGACATCGTTTTTACCTCGAGCCTCTTTGAAGGCGGCGTAGATGACGCCATAACATCGGCTGGGCGTCTGCAAACGGAGGCTATTTCTTCGGTATCGCTCTACGACCTGATACCGATGGCCGATCCGGGAAAATACCTTGCCACACCCTGGGTTAAGGATTGGTATTCTGAAAAAATACAATCTCTGCGTAAATTTGATCAACTGCTATCCATCTCGGAGTATTCAAAATCCCAAGCCGAGCAGCTTCTGGGCATTGAATCCAAAAAGATAAGCAATATTTCTACCGCATGTGATGCGATTTTCAGCAGGAGGGATTTGGGCCAATTTGAGACCCAAAAACTCAAGGCTCGCTATGGCGTCCGAGAAATCCTCATAATGTGCAGCGGGGCACTTGACGAGCGAAAGAATATTCCTCGCTTAGTACACGCGTTCTCCATGCTCCCATTGGAGTTCAGAAACAACCGCCAGCTGCTCATTGCAGGAAAAGGTAATAGCGAAGAGAAATCAAATTTAACCGGTCTCATCAAAAAGCTGAATCTTGAGGATCAGATACTCTTACCAGGCTATGTCCCCGACGATGATCTAGCCTCATTAATTAGCCTCGCAGAATTTTTTGTATTCCCGTCTTTGAATGAAGGTTTTGGACTTCCTCCATTGGAAGCCATGACGTGCGGCACCCCGACTATTACTTCCAACTCAACCAGTCTGCCCGAGGTAGTTGGCTGGGATGAAGCAATGTTCGACCCTGAAAGCGTCTCCTCAATATCGAACGCCATGCAGCGGGTGATAACCGATCCTAAGTTCCGCGAACAACTCAGGACTCATGCAATTTCGCAAGCAGCAAAGTTTTCCTGGGAAAAATCTGCAAACTTAGCCCTAGATGCTTTCGAAGAAATGGCCCAATCCCTGGGAAAAGGGAAATCAAAAATCATTCAAGGCTGGCGGTCGCAAGAAAAGCAGATATCGGATTTTCATCGCGAGATGATTTTCAAAATCTCAGAAATATCGCCTCCCGAAGTTGCACCTTCCGAAGATGATCTTCGTCAACTGGCCCAAGCAATCTCTAACAACACGGTTATAACAAGAGGTGTGTTGATTCGGCAACCTCAAAACGAGCTTAAATCTTGGCGCATCGAAGGCCCGTTTGACAGTACATACAGTCTCGCATTGGTAAATCGAGAAATCGCATTAGCACTTGTAGCTGAATGTCCAGGCACAGCGCTCCATTCCAGCGAAGGCCCCGGCGACTACCAACCAAATCCTGAGTTTCTCGCTGCTGCCCCTCACATCAATGAGCTATATCAGCGAACAATTGGGGTTCAAGCTCAAGATTTCGACGTAACTTCCAGGAATATGTTCCCGCCGCGCGTTCATGATGTTGAAAGCCGCTTAAACCTGCTTCATTGTTATGCTTGGGAAGAGAGTGGGTTTCCCGGAAAATGGGTCGATGATTTTAATGAACACCTGCAAGGTATTGCCTGCCTTTCAGAGCATGTCAAGAAAACATTGATAGATAATGGCGTTCGAGTTCCGCTTTGGGTTAATAGTTGCGGCGTAGATCATTGGGAGCGAATCGAGCCCAATGCAGACTATTGCGCTCCCGGAACAGGTTATCGGTTCTTGCACGTGTCGTCGTGCTTCCCTAGAAAAGGAGCCGACATATTACTTGATGCTTACGGATCAGCCTTTAATCAAGACGATCCTGTTTGTTTAGTAATAAAAACCTTCAAAAACATCCACAACAAAATTCATGAATGGATAGAGGAAGCAAGAGCAAAGAAGGTCAATTTCCCGCAGATCCATGTCATTGAGCAAGACATGTCGGATGCTGACCTCAAATCGCTCTACCTGCAGTGCAATGCCCTGGTGGCACCCAGCAAAGCCGAAGGCTTCGGACTTCCGTTAGCGGAAGCTATGCTGTGCGGCTTGGAAGTCATAACAACCGATTGGAGTGGTCAACTTGATTTTTGCAACTCAAATACTGCGTGGCTGGTCGACTACAATTTCGAGCGCGCAGAATCTCATCTAGGGGTTTTTGATTCCTATTGGGCGCGCCCGAATTCGCAGCATCTCTCCGAAACTTTGCGAACCGTCTTTGCCAATCGAAGCAAGAGAAAATCAAAATCCGGAAGAGACAATTTGTTGGAAAATTTTACTTGGGCCTCCGCGGCCAGAAAGCTCGCGGTCGGAGCTCAGAGCCTATTACTTGGCGTCAGTGAAAAAAGACCAAAAATTGGATGGGTGAGCACGTGGAACACGAAGTGCGGTATTGCAACTTATTCCCAACATCTCACAAAAGATTTTCCGGATACCTTGACCTATCTAGCCCCTTACGCCGTAGATTTTACAGAATCGGATCAGGAGGGCGTGATTAGATGCTGGGACCAAAACTCTGCGGATGACCTTGAGGTGCTATCACAAACCATTGAAAAAAAGCAGTTAGACACGCTGGTCATTCAGTTTAACTATGGTTTTTTTGATTTCCTTAAATTACGTAGATTTATCGAGCACCAAGCCGCCTCTGGAAAAATTGTCGTTGTAGTCCTTCATTCCACGCAGGATCCGCCGAATGCGGGCACTAGCAAGCGATTGGCACAGCTGGCGCCCGCGTTGAATAGGTGCGCGCGGGTTATCGTTCATTCAATCAATGATTTAAATCGACTCAAGGCACTCAATGTCAAAGAAAATACGATGCTCTTTCCGCATGGAGTACTTGAGTACGCCCCGTCGAATAAATCCAAAGCTCCGCAAAAGGTTTTTAGATTAGCCACATATGGCTTCTTTTTGCCTCACAAAGGTTTGCTTGAATTTATAAGCGCAATCGAAATTCTCAGAAAAAAAGGAATTCAAATTGAAGCGAAGATGGTTAACTCTGAGTACCCCATCCCTTCCTCCAAAGCGCTGATAGAAGAGGCTAGAGCCAACATTACACAGAAAAAGCTTGAGCGACAAATTACTCTTCACACGGACTTCCTGAGCGACGGTGAAAGCCTTGCTCTACTGGAAGACTCTGATTTAATCGTTTTCCCGTATCAAGAAACAGGCGAGTCAGCCAGCGGAGCGGTTCGATATGGCTTGGCAACGGGTAAACCGGTTGCCGTTACTCCTCTCTCTATTTTTGATGACGTTGCATCTGCGGTCTTTAAACTTCCAGGAACCTCGGCGCAGTCGATTGCAGACGGCATAGAATCTATTTCATTGATGCTGAAAGCTGGTGCTCCAGAGGCTATCGAAAAATCAAGCGAGTCCACTCGCTGGACAGAAGAGCATCTATATGACAAGCTCGCTCGTCGGTTTAGCAATATTCTTTACGCGCTCAACAACGACTCAATCAGCCTATCCTCGCCCAACAGCAAATAAATCAACATTTAGAGAACAATCATGGAAAAAAGAGCCATCATTACAGGAATCACGGGTCAAGACGGGGCTTACCTTGCGCAACTTCTTCTCGACAAAGGCTACCGTGTTTTTGGAACGTACCGGCGCACTAGTTCGGTGAATTTTTGGCGCATCGAAGAACTTGGCATCGAAAACCATCCTATGTTGAGTCTGATCGAATACGATCTCACTGACTTAGGAAGTACCATCAGCCTTTTAAAAGAGGCCGAGCCAAGCGAATTTTATAATCTCGCAGCGCAGAGTTTTGTTGGCGTCAGTTTTAATCAGCCCGCAGCAACGGCCCAAATCACTGGAATCGGCACGCTAAACGTTTTAGAGGCCATTCGCCTCGTAAATCCGAAAATTCGCTTTTACCAAGCGTCTACATCCGAAATGTTTGGCAAGGTGCAGGCTATCCCCCAGACAGAGGAGACCTCTTTTTATCCGCGCAGTCCTTACGGAGTTGCCAAGCTATACGCGCATTGGATGACGGTCAATTATCGTGAAAGCTATGACATTTTTGGCTGTAGCGGCATCCTTTTCAATCACGAAAGTCCATTGCGCGGTCGTGAATTTGTAACACGCAAAATCACCGATAGCGTTTCGAAAATCAAATTGGGGAAACTTGACGTTCTTGAACTCGGCAATCTGGATGCCAAACGTGACTGGGGCTATGCAAAGGAGTACGTTGAGGGCATGTGGCGTATGCTGCAAGCGGATGAGCCTGACACCTATGTTCTAGCTACTAACCGAACCGAGACAGTGCGAGACTTTGTTGAGATGGCGTTCAAAGGCGCCGGGATCAACGTTGAATTCAGCGGCACGGGTGAAGGCGAGTTTGCAGTAGATACAGCCACCGGCAAAACCGTCATGCGGATTAATCCTAAGTTTTACCGCCCTGCCGAGGTTGAGTTGCTGATAGGCAATCCGGCCAAGGCTAAAGCGAAACTGGGCTGGGAGCCGACTACTTCACTGGAACAACTCTGCCAAATGATGGTAGACGCTGACATCCGGCGCAACACGCAGGGCTTTTCGTTTTGAAGATTCTTCTTACTGGTGCAGAAGGTTTCACCGGTCGCCCGTTCGCCGAACACGCTGCTGCGGCCGGCCATGAGATCATCTCCCTTCGGGCCGATTTAACCCAGTCCGAAGCGTTGCATGACGAAGTGCTCGCTGTGGCGCCAGATGCTGTCGTCCATTTGGCCGCCATTAGTTTCGTGGGCCATGCTCATGACGCTGCGTTCTACAGTGTCAATGTCGTGGGCACGACGAATCTCCTGAATGCGCTGGTGAAACTGCCGCAAAAGCCCAAGCGTGTACTGCTTGCCAGTAGTGCCAATATATACGGCAACACGACTAAATCGCCGATTAGCGAACAACAGGAGCCCGCGCCCGTCAATCACTACGGTATGAGCAAGCTGGCGATGGAACACATGGCCAGGACTTTCGGTGATCGGCTGGATTTGGTGATCACTAGGCCGTTCAACTACACAGGGCCAGGGCAGGATTCGAATTTCCTGATACCGAAGCTCGCCTTGCACTTTGCAGCGCGCTCTTCATCGATTTCTCTTGGCAATCTAAATGTCGAGCGAGAGTTCAACGATGTGCGAATGGTGTGCGATGCCTACCTGTTCCTGCTGACGCATGGGGAGCCGGGCCACACCTACAACATCTGCTCTGGGCGTCCCTATGCCCTCCGATTCATCCTCGATACACTCGTTCGCATGACGTCGCACCATCCTCGAATAGAAGTAAATCCAGCGTTCGTCAGGGCAAATGAGGTCCATCGTCTGTGTGGAGATCCATCCAAGCTTCACCACCTGCTCGCAAAACACAGCGCCATATTGGAAGAGCCGCCACTAGAGGAAACGCTCATGCGCATGCTCCGAGCGCTTGAAGGCACTCAATGAACAGCTGTCAAATGAAGACCTCGGCATGTGCCAAAGCTGCACCAGCCTGGTCTTTGGAAGACAGTTGAAGAGGCATCTCGACGGATGGCCATTCGATTCCAATCAAGGCATCATCCCAGCGGATGCAACGCTCATGGGCCGGCGCGTAATAGTTAGTGGTTTTGTAAAGGAAGTCCGCAGTCTCGCTAAGCACGAGGAAACCGTGCGCAAATCCCGCCGGCACCCATAGCTGCTTGTTGTTTGCGTCTGTCAATTCAACGCCAACCCACCGGCCGAAAGTCGGCGAAGCGCTGCGAATATCCACAGCCACATCGAACACGGCGCCCCTAACCACACGCACGAGCTTCCCCTGCGGCTGGTGGACCTGATAGTGCAATCCTCTCAGCACGCCTTTCGTCGAGCGAGAGTGATTGTCCTGCACGAAGTCGACGTGCTGGCCAACCACCTCATCGAAGGCCTTCTGATTGAAGCTCTCGAAGAAGAAGCCGCGCGAATCGCCAAAGACCTTGGGTTCAATCACGAGCACATCAGGAATCGCAGTCGGTGTCACTTTCACGAGCGGACCCTTTCGCCAAGCAGATGCTTCAGGTACTTGCCATATCCGCTCTTTGCTAACGGTGCTGCGAGCTTCTCGAGCTGTTCGCCCGTGATGAACCCATTGCGCCAGGCAATCTCTTCCGGACACGCAATCTTCAACCCCTGCCGATGCTCCAGCGTCGCAATGAACTGCCCCGCTTCCAGCAAGCTGTCGTGCGTGCCGGTATCGAGCCAGGCGTAACCGCGCTGCATGATCTGCACATTCAGCTGATCGCGGTCCAGGTACGCCTGATTCACCGCCGTGATCTCCAGCTCGCCGCGCGCGCTCGGCTTCACCGCCTTCGCGATGTCCACCACCTGGTTGTCATAGAAGTACAGACCGGTGACCGCATAGCTGCTCTTGGGCTTCAGCGGCTTCTCTTCGATGCTGCTCGCCTTGCCTTTGTCATCGAACGCCACGACGCCGTAGCGCTCCGGATCCTGGACGTGATAGGCGAACACGGTGGCACCGGAAGTCTTCGCATCCGCATCGGCCAGCAGGTGCACGAAGTCGTGCCCGTAATAGATGTTGTCGCCCAGCACCAGCGCACTCGGCGAGTTCCCGACGAACTTGTCGCCGATGATGAAGGCTTGCGCGAGCCCGTCCGGGCTCGGCTGCACCGCGTACTGCAGGTTGATGCCCCACTGGCTGCCATCACCCAGCAGCTGCTGGAAGCGCGGCGTGTCCTGCGGCGTGCTGATGATCAGGATGTCGCGCATGCCGCCGAGCATGAGCGTGCTGAGCGGGTAGTAGATCATCGGCTTGTCGTACACCGGCAGCAGCTGTTTGCTGATCGCCAGGGTCGCGGGATGCAGGCGCGTGCCCGAACCACCGGCCAGGATGATGCCCTTGCGTTGCGTCGTCTTGGTCATGCTCTTTCTTCTCGTGGGATTCTTCAAAGGATCTCGCGCAGCATGCGCGCGACGCCTTCCTGCCATGGGGGCAGGCGCAGGCCGAACGTGGTCTGCAGCTTGCTGGTGTCGAGGCGCGAGTTGTGCGGGCGCTTCGCGGGCGTCGGGAATGCGCTGGTTGGCACGGGCTCGACGGCGTCGGGCCCGGCCTTGAGTTCGACGCCGGCCTGCTGCGCCATTTCGAGCACGAAGCGCGCGTAGCCGTACCACGTCGTTTCGCCGCCGGCGATCGCGTGATAGAGGCCGACCTTGGAGGGATCCTGCAGCGTCGCGCGGATGGCGTGCGCCGTGACGTCGGCCAATAGCTCCGCGCCGGTGGGCGCACCGAACTGGTCGTCGATGACAGTCAGCTTGTCGCGCTCCTTCGCCAAGCGCAGCATGGTCTTGGCGAAGTTGCCGCCGCGCGCGGCGTACACCCAGCTGGTGCGGAAGATCAGGTGCCTGGCGCAGTGCCGGGCCACCAGTTGTTCGCCTTCGAGCTTGGTGCTGCCGTAGACGCTGAGCGGGCCGGTCGCATCGCCTTCCTTCCACGGCGTGGTGCCGCTGCCGTCGAAGACGTAGTCGGTCGAGTAGTGGACCATCAGCGCGCCGATCTTCTGCGCTGCCTCGGCCACGATGCCGGGCGACGTGGCGTTGAGCTTGCGCGCGAATTCGGGTTCGCTCTCGGCCTTGTCGACGGCGGTGTGCGCAGCTGCATTGACGATCACGTCGGGGCGCACCTTGAGCACCGTGTCGGCGAGTTCCTCGGGCCGGCTGAAGTCCGCATGGAAATCGGTGCTGTCGAAGTCGAGCGCGACCAGTTCACCGAGCGGCGCCAGGCTGCGCTGCAGTTCCCAGCCGACCTGTCCGCCCTTGCCCAACAGCAGCAGCTTCATGCCGCGGCCTTCCCGTTGTTGTCGTACTGCTTCTCGACCCACTCGCGGTAGGCGCCGCTTTGCACGTTGCGCACCCACTCGCCGTTCGCGAGGTACCACTCGACGGTCTTGCGGATGCCGGTGTCGAAGGTTTCGGCGGGCTTCCAGCCGATTTCGCGCTCGAGCTTGCGCGCGTCGATGGCGTAGCGGCGGTCGTGGCCGGGACGGTCGGTGACGTAGGTGATCTGTTCCTTGTACGGTTTGCCGTCGGCGCGGGGGCGCAGTTCGTCGAGCAGGGCGCAGACTGTGTTGACGATCTCGATGTTCGGCTTCTCATTCCAGCCGCCGACGTTGTAGGTCTCGCCGAGCTTGCCGGCTTCGAGCACGCGGCGGATGGCGCTGCAGTGGTCCTTCACGTAGAGCCAGTCGCGCACCTGCATGCCGTCGCCGTACACGGGCAGGTTCTTGCCGGCCAGCGCGTTGACGATCATCAGCGGGATCAGCTTCTCGGGGAAGTGGAACGGGCCGTAGTTGTTCGAGCAGTTGGTGGTGAGCACCGGCAGGCCGTAGGTGTGGTGCCAGGCGCGCACGAGGTGGTCGCTGGCGGCCTTGCTGGCCGAATAGGGGCTGTTGGGCTCGTACTTGTTCTCTTCGGTGAAGGCCGGGTCGGTCTTGGAGAGCGAACCGTAGACCTCATCGGTCGAGACATGCAGGAAGCGGAAGGCCGACTTCTGCTCGGCCGGCAGCGCGCCCCAGAAGCCGCGCACCGATTCGAGCAGCCGGAAGGTGCCGAGCACGTTGGTCTGCACGAAGTCCTCGGGGCCGTGGATCGAGCGGTCCACGTGCGACTCGGCGGCGAAATTCACCACGGCGCGGGGCTTGTGCTCGGCGAGCAGGCGGTCGATCAGGGCGCTGTCGCCGATGTCACCCTGCACGAAGATGTGCTTGGGGTTGCCCTTGAGAGACGCGAGGGTCTCAAGGTTGCCGGCGTAGGTCAGCTTGTCGAGATTGACGACGGGCTCGTCGCTGTTCGCGATCCAGTCGAGTACGAAGTTGGCGCCAATGAAGCCGGCGCCGCCGGTAACCAGGATCATGAAGTCCCCTGCAGTTATGTGGAACGATCGCCGTCCGGCAGATCAACAGGTGATTATCCCATTGGCCCAAGGGAGAGAATCCAGAGGTTGGCGCCCGAGCGGGCTCCGCCTACAATCGCCTCCACTGCAGGAGAGCGGGCCACCCGGTGGCCCTACCGAAGGCGCAAACTCCCATAAACGCTCAGGTCGGCCTCGCAAGGGCCTGTACTGCAACAACTGAAACGCCGTCTGGAGAGCCGCCACGCCATGTGGCGCACCGAAGGAGCAAACCCTCTGCGGGCGCAGCGGGTGAATCTCTCAGGTACCGAGGACAGGGGGAGCGGCAGCTTGGACTGCGGTCGTCCGGTTGCTTTTGCTATTCATTCAATAGCAATCCACGCCCGCCGTTCAAGCGCTGCAACCTCAAAGGTACTTGAAATGCGCGTGATCGTCCTCGGCGCCGGCCTGCTCGGCGTGACTTCGGCTTACTACCTTCAGCAACTCGGCCACGAAGTGACCGTGATCGACCGGCAGGCCACCCCGGCCGCCGAAACCAGCTTCGCCAACGGCGGGCAGATCTCCGTCAGCCACGCCGAGCCCTGGGCCAATCCCAGCGCGCCGCTGAAGGTGCTGCAATGGCTGGGCAAGGAAGACGCCCCGCTGCTCTTCCGCATGCGCGCCGACATGCGCCAGTGGCTCTGGGGCCTGCAGTTCCTGCGCGAATGCACGCCGGCGC
>Ga0209565_1000866_pt1 | contig 16741 bp, 10 predicted proteins | sample Araplaol_mTSA_r2_2_FD_184283 | JGI IMG/M metagenome (GOLD analysis project Ga0209565, IMG submission 184283) | Arabidopsis root microbial communities from North Carolina, USA - plate scrape MF_Col_mTSA_r2 (SPAdes) (version 3) | ecosystem: Host-associated > Plants > Roots > Endosphere | place... | reverse complement strand
GAGAGCTTCCAGGCCTCCAGGCCCAGCAGCATCAGCGCCTTGTCGTAGCGCTGCTCGATCGGGGTGTCGAAGATCACGGCCGGGTCGGCGCCCACGGTGAGCCAGCTGTTCTCGGCCAGCTCGGATTCGAGCTGCCCTTCGCCCCAGGCCGCATAGCCCAGGGAAACCAGCACCTTGCGCGGGCCCGCGCCGGTGGCCAGGGCCTCCAGCACGTCCTTGGAAGTGGTCATCTCGAGCCCGCCGGGGATGGTCATGGTCGAGGCGTAGACGGATTCCTCGGGCTTCTCGGCCTGGGCGAACACCGGCTCGTGCAGCACGAAGCCGCGCTCGGTCTGCACAGGGCCGCCCTGGAAGACGGGGGCTTCGCCCAGTTCGGGGCGGGCCAGGTGCAGCTCGATCTTCTCGAACAGCACCTTGAGGTTGATGTCGCTGGGCTTGTTGATCACCAGGCCGAGCGCGCCGCGCTCGCTGTGTTCGCAGAGGTACACGACGCTGCGGTTGAAAGTTTTGTCTTCCATCCCGGGCATCGCTATCAAAAAGTGATGCGTGAGGTTCATCGGGGCAGAATCGGCGGCCATATGCCTCCGATTTTACTGGCCGTCGACAAGACCTATCCCAAAGGGCTCATGTGGTTCCGCCGCGACCTCCGCGTGGACGACAACGCCGCCCTCTACCGGGCGCTGCGGGCCTGCCGTCAGGTGCTGTGCGTCTTCGTGTTCGACAAGGCGATCCTGGACGCCCTTCCCACGGCCGACCGCCGGGTCGAATTCATCCGCGAATCGCTGGTGGAGCTCGAGGCCGAATTACGCGCGCTGGGCGGCGGGCTGATCGTGCGGCACGCGGTGGCGGCGCAGGAGATCCCGGCACTGGCCCGCGAGCTGGAGGTGCAGGCGGTCTTCGCCAACCGCGACGACGAGCCCGACGCGCTGGAGCGCGACGCCAAAGTCTTCGGCGCGCTGGCCAATGCCGGCGTGACCTTTCACACCTACAAGGACTCGACCGTCTTCGACCGCGACGAGGTCATGACCAAGACCGGCCAGCCCTACACGGTGTTCACGCCCTACAAACGGGCCTGGCTGGCGAAGCTCGATTCCTTCTTCCTCAAGTCGTACCCGGTACGCAGCCACGCCGACGCGCTGGCGCCCTCGCCGCAGGCCTACGGCGAGCCGGTGCCCGCGCTGCGCGAGATCGGCTTCGAGAAGACCAACCTGTCGACGCTGGAGATTCCCACCGGCACCCGAGGCGCCGGCCAGCTCTTCGAGGACTTCTTCGAGCGCATCGACCGCTACGACGAGGCGCGCAACTTCCCCGCCGTGCGCGGGCCCAGCTACATGGGCGTGCACCTGCGCTTCGGCACGGTGTCGATCCGGCAGATGGCGAGCCTGTCGCACCAGCTCTCGCTGCAGGGCAACACGGGCGCGGCGACCTGGCTGAGCGAGCTGATCTGGCGGGAGTTCTATTTCCAGATCCTGGCGCACTTCCCGCACGTGCACAAAGGCGGTGAATCGAAGAGCTTCCGCCCCGAGTACGACAAGATCCAGTGGCACCACGGCAAGCACGCCGACCAGCTCTTCGACGCCTGGTGCAACGGCCGCACCGGCTACCCGCTGGTGGACGCGGCCATGCTGCAGATCAACCAGAGCGGCTACATGCACAACCGCCTGCGCATGGTGGCGGCGAGCTTCCTGTGCAAGGACCTGGGGCTCGACTGGCGCCGCGGCGAGGCCTACTTCGCGCTGCACCTCAACGACTTCGAGCTGGCCTCGAACAACGGCGGCTGGCAGTGGGCCAGCTCCAGCGGCTGCGACGCCCAGCCCTACTTCCGCATCTTCAACCCCGTCACGCAAAGCGAGCGCTTCGACCCCGAGGGCAAGTTCATCCGCCGCTACCTGCCGCAGCTGGCGGGGCTGTCGAACACGGCGATCCATGCGCCGTGGCTGGCCTCGCCGGTGGAGCTGGAGGCCGCCGGCATCAAGCTCGGCGAGACCTACCCGAAGCCGGTGGTCGACCACGCCGAGGCGCGCGAGAAGACGCTGCAGCGCTACGGGGTGGCGCGGGCGAAGGCGCTGCAGAAGTAGAAATAGAAATAGAAAGAACCGGAAAAAGAAAAGGGCCTTCGAGAAGGCCCTTTTCTTTGATGGAGCGCGGCGCGTCAGGCGGCAGCCGCCAGCGCCGGTTCGCTCGTGTACGCCCGCACCAGGCGCAGCAGCTCCTCTTCCGAGTACGGCTTGCCGAGGTAGTGGTTCACGCCCAGCGTGCGCGCGTAGTCGCGGTGCTTCTCGGCGATGCGCGAGGTGATCATGATGATCGGCAGCTCGGCCAGGGCCGCGTCGGCGCGGATGTTGCGGGCAAGGTCGAAGCCGTCCATGCGCGGCATCTCGATGTCCGACAGCACCACCGCCGGGCGTTCCTGCTGAAGCCGTTCGAGCGCCTGCAGGCCGTCGGCCGCGAGGGACACGCGATAGCCTTCGCGCTGCAGCAGGCGCTGCGTGACGCGGCGCACGGTGATGGAGTCGTCCACCACCAGCACCAGCGGGATCTGCGGCACCACCGGCGCCAGCGCCTGCGACGGCTCCTGCGGCGCGCCGTGCTCGACCGCAGCGGTCGCGGCCTGCGCCGCCGAGGTTGCCGCGATCGCAGCTGCGGCCTGGCGCTCGCGCGCCTGCTCGCCATGCACCGCGGCCAGTGCCACCGGGTTGTAGATCAGCGCCACCGCGCCCGAGGCCAGCACCGAGATACCGGCCAGGCCAGGCAGCCGCGCCAGCTGCGGGCCGAGGTTCTTCACCACGACTTCCTGGTTGCCCAGCACTTCGTCCACGTGCAGGGCGACGCGCTGCGCCGCGCTTCGCACGACCACGATGGTGTTGTTCTTGGCCAGGCCGTGCTCGCTGCGGGTGGACGCCTGCAGCAGCGCGCCGGTCCAGTAGAACGGCACGTGCTCGCTGCCGAAGGGATGGCTGTTGTTCAGGTAGGCGGCCTCGAGGTCGGTCGAGCCCACGCGCTGCACCAGTTCCACCAGGTTCGACGGCACGCCGATGGACACCTCTCCCGCGCGCAGCATCACCACGTGCGTCACGGCGGTGGTCAGCGGCAGCACCAGCTTGAAGGTGGTGCCCTGGCCCTGGGTGCTGTGCGTCTCGATGCGGCCGCCGAGCGCCGCGATCTGCGCGCGCACCACGTCCATGCCGATGCCGCGGCCGGCGAGTTCGGAAACCTGTCCGGCCGTCGAGAAACCGGGCTTGAAGATCAGCTCGGTGGCCTCTTCGGCCGTGAGTTCCTGGTCGGCGCCCAGCAGGCCCAGCGTGCGGGCACGCTCGGCGATGCGCTTGTGGTCGAGGCCGGCGCCGTCGTCGCGGAAGCTCACCGACACGTCGTTGCCTTCGTGGTGCAGGTCGATGACGATCAGGCCGCTGGCGTCCTTGCCGGCCTTCTCGCGCACGGCCGAATCCTCGATGCCGTGGGCCACGCAGTTGCGCAGCAGGTGCTCGAAGGCGGGCGTCATCCGGTCGAGCACGCCGCGGTCCATTTCGATGGAACCGCCGACGATGTCCAGGCGCACCTGCTTGCCGGTGTCCTTCGAGGCCTGGCGCACCACGCGGTAGAGGCGGTCGGAAATGCCTTCGAACTCCACCATTCGCGTGCGCAGCAGGCCGCGCTGCAGTTCGCGCGTCTGGCGCGCCTGCACGCTGAGGTCGTCTTCCGTCGCCTGCACCGTCTTCTGCAGGGTGCGCTGCACGGTGGCCACGTCGTTCACCGACTCGGCCATCATGCGCGTGAGCTCCTGCACGCGGGTGAATCGGTCGAACTCCAGCGGGTCGAAGCTCTGCTGCGAGTCCTTGGCCTGCGCGAGGCGCGACTGCATCTGGCTTTCGGCCTGCACTTCGATGTCGCGCAGCTGCTGGCGCAGGCGGTCCAGGTTGCCCGTGAGGTCGGACAGCGAGCCGCGCAGCTGGCCGAGTTCGGCCTCCAGGCGCGAACGCGTGATGATGACCTCGCCGGTCTGCGCGACCAGGCGGTCGAGCAGCTGGGTGCGGATGCGCACCGCCTGGCCGGTCGCGGCACGCAGCGGTGCCACCAGGGCGGCCGGCGCGGGGCGCGGCTGCAGCGTGGCGGGGGCGTCGGCCGCTGCCGCTTCGGGAGCCGCAGCGGCTTCGGCGGCGGGCTGGTCGTCCAGGCTCGCCACGGAGGCGGCGGTCTCGTCGTTCGCCGGCACGCCGGCTTCGGGCGCCTGGGATGCGACGGTGACGGGCGCCGCCGAGGTGGCCGCGGCCACGATCTGGGCCAGCTCGACCTGCGTGGCGTCGTCGGCCGCGCGCAGCGCGTCGAAGGTGGCCTGCAGGGTGTCGAGGCGCATCAGCAGCTTCTCGATGTCGGCCCGCTCGGCGCCCTGGGAACCCAGGACCTCGATCTCGGACTCCATGCGGTGCGCGCGCTCGCCCAGGCGCATGGCGCCGGCCAGCCGCGCGCTGCCCTTGAGCGTGTGCAGCGTGCGCAGCACCGAGGCACGCGGCGCGCTGTCGTCGGGGTGGTGCGCCCACTGGCGCAGCGCTTCGCCGAGCTGGGGCAGCAGTTCGGCCGCCTCTTCCTCGAAGATCGGGAACAGGTCGACGTCGACCGCGTCGGCCAGGTCGATGGCGTCTTCGGAATCGTCCAGCGCCACGTCGGCGACCGGCTCGCTGACCACCACCTGCGGCAGCGGACGGGCTTCGGCGCGCATGGCCACTTCGGTGGGCATCGGCGAGTTGGCGATGTCGCGCAGCGCCTGCAGCGTGCCTTCCGCCGGATCGCGCAGCAGGCCGACGGCGAACTGGTGCAGCAGGCGGCGCAGTTCGTCGGCCGCGGCCACCAGCACCGTGCCCTGCTCGCGCGTGCCGCTGCCCTGCATCTGCAGGTGCTGCAGCGCGGCCTCGAACAGGCGGGCCATGCCCGAGAGGCTGTGGAAGCCGACGGTGGCCGAGCTGCCGGCCAGCGAATGGGCCAGCGCGATGGTCGAGTCGGGCATGCGCTCATGCGATTCGAGCGCCCACTCGCCGACATCGGTGGCGAGCTGGCGGGACCATTCGTCGGCCTCGTTGAGGTAGACGTTGTAGAGCTGGATGCCGATGCGCAGCGGGCCGATGACCTTGACCTGGTCGTCGGCGCTTTCCTGCGGCACTGCAGGAGCGGCGGCTTCGAGGGCTTCGACGGGCTGAGCCGCCTCGACGCTCGTCACGGGTTCCGGCGCCGGGGCCTCGACCGCATCGGCGACGAGGATCTGCGCCTCGGCGGGAGCGGCCGGTGCCTCGAAGATGGGCACGAGGGCTTCCTCGGCCGCAGCCACCGGGGCAGGCTGGGGTTCGGCTTCGGGCTCGACCGCCAGTTGCGGCTCGGGCACGGCGACCGGCTCTTCCACCGGCAGCGGAGCTTCCACCGCCTCGACCACTTCGGGAACGGAAACGGAAACGGGCTCCGGCTCGACGACGGGGTCCGCAGCCTGCACGGGCAGCGGCTCGGGCTCCCATTGCAGATCGGGCAGGCCGGCGGTGGTGGGCACGGTGGCGGCGATGGGTTCGGCCGCGGGAGCCGGCGGAGTCGCCAGTTCGGCGGGTTCCTGCTTGAGTTCGACAGTCGCGGGCGTCCTGGCGGGCGGCGCGAGGAAGTCGAACATCTCGCCGCTGGGCAGGACCAGCGGCGCGGGTTCTTCGGCCTGCGGCTTGGCATCGAAGTCGATGAAGTCGGTCGACGTGAAATCGTCGTCGGCCTCGGGCGTGCCGGCCTTCGCGGGCTCCGGCACCTGCCAGTCCAGGGTCTGGAGCGGCGGGATCTCGGGCGCCGCGGCCGGTGCAGGAGCCTGCACGGGCGCCGGAGCCTGCGTGGAGAACGACAGGTCCGGCAGGTCGGGCAGGCGCAGGGGCGGCAGTTCCGCCGCGACCGGTGCGGGCGCCACCGGCGCGGGAACTTCGAGCGGCGCAGGCGCGGACATCGGTGCCTCGGCGGCGATGTGGCGCGCGGCGACCGCCAGGGCCTCCGCGTCGGCCACGCGCACCGGCGGGGGCACGGGCTCGCCGGCCAGCAATGCATTGGCCACGCGGCTGAACGGCGCGGACTTCCAGCCCTGCGCGGAGCCCGAGGCGATGGCTTCGACCCACTGGCCGAAGTCCTTCATCGTGCGTTCAGTGCCTTCCAGCAGCGCCGGCGTGGCGGGGCGCTGGTCGGCCAGCCAGGTGTTGAGCACCTGTTCGAGCGACCATGCGGCATCGCCGAACTCGGTGAGGCCGACCATGCGCGAGCTTCCCTTGAGCGTGTGGAAGGCACGCCGCAGGATCGTGAGCTCCTCGGTGTCGTCCGGGTAGCTGCCGAGTTCCTCGATGGCGGCCAGGCCGTTCTGCACGACCTCGCGCGCCTCTTCGAGGAAGATGTTCTGCAGGTCGTCTTCTTCGAGCTCGGTGACTTCGGTGTCGGGCAGCTCGGCCGGGCCGGTGATCTTGTGGGTCCAGCTGTCGGCCTTCTTGCTGAATTCCTCGATCGGCGAAGGCTTGGCCTTGGGCGCGGCGAGCGCCGCGAGCTTGGAGGCGATCTGCGCGTCGACTTCCTCGATGCTGAGCACGGCCTCGGCGGCGGGCGCCTGGCCCGCGGCGGCGCCCTCGCCGCTCTCGGCCTCGGCAGCCTGGCGGCCCATCAGCGGCTTGAGCTCGCCCGCCTCGGCGTCGAACACGAACAGGCGCTTGGCCAGCGCGGGCTGGTAGCCCAGCATGTCGATCAGGAAGCCCAGCGCGCCGAGGTTGTTGCCCAGCGCGTCGAAGCCGGCCATTTCCTCGGCCGGCGAGGTGCTGACGAGCATCGCCTCGACGTCCTCGCGCATGCGCTGGACGGTGAGCGCGGCCTGGTCGAGGCCGAGCACGGAGAACACGCCGCGCATCTGCATGAGCTGCGTCGGCACGGTGCGCAGCAGGCCCTTCTCGGCCGGGCGGCGGAAATACTGGTCGAGCGACTTCTCGAGTTCGCTCAGGTGGCTGCGCAGCTCGTCGACCACGGTGCCCATGGTCTGGCGGTCGCTCACGCGGCGGTAGAGGTCCTCCATCCACGGCTCGAGCGGCTCGGAGTGGCCGCCGGCGCGCACGCGCTCGATGCGGCCCGCGAGCTGCAGCGTGCGGGCGGTGAGCTGGGGATCGCTCGGGTCGAGGTCTTCGAGCGCGGCTTCGAGATAGAGCACCGAGGTGGCGACTTCCATCGCGAGCTCGGTACCCGGCGCCTGGCCGGAACGCACGGAGGCCTCGACCGCGTGGGTCAGGGCCTGCACCATCGGCAGGCTCGGCGGATGCAGCTTCTGCAGCGATTCGCCCAGCTGCGCGAAGGTGTCCGCCACCTGGCGGGTGCGGGTGATGTCGCCGCCCGAGAGCGCCGACCACATTTCCTTGGCGGTCTCGATACGCTTGCGCGCTTGCTGCAGCACGAGCGGATCGAAGCGGCCGAACTGCTCGGCGTTGTAGTCGACGCGCTGTTCGCCCGAGATGCCCCAGGCGGTGCGCACGGTGCGCAGCGTGGCGGCATCGTCGCCCACGGCGGGCACGGCCTGCGCGCAGAAGAAGAGCAGGTCCTGGCCCAGCCGGTCGGACACGAGGCTGTCGCCGCGCGCGAGCGTGGCGTATTGCAGCAGCACACGGGAGGCGGCGCGCTTGACGTAGGCGTCGGGCTGGATCAGCCCGGCTGCCAGGGCCTCGAAAAAGCCCGCGGCCAGGGTCCAGAAGCTGGAGACGCGAGGCAGCAGCGCGCCGCGGCCGAGGCCCAGGCACAGCGCATGCAGCCGGCGCGCGGCCTGCGTGTCGCCGCTCTTGACGAGTTGCAGCACCTCGCGGTCGAGGCGCGAGCGCACGGCCGGGTCGTAGGCGACGGCCGCCTGCGTGACCGCGGGCTTGATCTCGACCCAGCGCCAGGCGGTGCTCCACAGGTCGGCCGGGTGCACGCGCTCGTTGCCGACCAGTTCCAGGACGTCGCGGTACTGCGGAAACAGCGCGACCGACGACACCGGCTTGCCGGCCAGCAGCGCGCCGAGGAAGTCGGTGACGGCGAAGCCTGCACGCTCGATCTTGAGCACCGCGGCTTCGGTGCAGCGCTGCGGCTCGGCGATGAAGCCCTGCACCGCGAACTCGATGGCGCCGAGCACCAGCGCGGGCGAGGAATGCCCCACCATCTGGAGCGCGCCCACAGCCTGGTGCAACTGCTGGCGGGCCATCTGCAGCGGACCGGCCTCGGGCTCGGACGCGGCGGCATCCACTTCGCGAACGAAGCGCCGCAACGACTTGCCTACACCGTCAAGGGATTTCTGGATTTCTCCCAGCACCCAGGCCAGCGGCCCGAGGTCTTCGGTGACCGGCGTGTTGCCGGCGTGAGGGGCCGTGGCAGGGGTTTGAATCGACACGTTGGGTGCTCGCCGTTCTTTTATCTGTCTTCGTGTTGTGGGTCAGGCAATCTTGAAACGAGCCACGGAACGACGGAGTTCCTCGGCCATCTGCGACAGCTCGCGCACCTGCTGTGCCGTGGTGCGCGTGCCCTCACCGGTCTGTTCCGTCACGGCAAAAATGTGCTGGATGTTCGCGGCCACCACGTTGGCCGAATCGGCTTCGCGGGAGGCGGACTGCGAAATCTGCTCGATGAGGTCGGCGAGTCGGCGCGACACGCGGTCGATCTCGGACAGCGCGGTACCCGCGTTGTCGGACAGCTTGGCCCCTTCGACCACACCCTGCGTGGAACGCTCCATGGCGCCCACCGCGTCCTGCGTGTCGGTCTGAATCGCCTTCACCAGCGCCGAGATCTGGCGCGTGGCGTCCGCGGAGCGTTCGGCCAGCCGCTGAACTTCTTCCGCCACCACCGAGAAGCCTCGGCCGGCTTCACCGGCGGACGCTGCCTGAATGGCGGCGTTCAGGGCCAGCACGTTCGTCTGTTCGGTAATGTCCGAGATCAGCTCCGTGATTTCACCGATCTCCTGCGAGGATTCGCCCAGGCGCTTGATCCGCTTGGAGGTTTCCTGGATCTGGTCGCGGATGGAGTTCATACCGCCGATGGCGTTCTGCACGGCCTGCAGACCCGACGACGCAGCCTGCAGCGACTGGCGCGCCACGGTGGCGGACTCTTGCGCCTGGGTGGACACGCCGTTGATTCGCTCGGCCATGGTCAGCACCGACTGGCCGGTTTCGCGAATCTCGCGCAGCTGTTCGGTCGATGCCGCCAGCAGTTCGGTGGAGGTGTTTTCCACCTGCGACGTGGTCTGCGCCACGCGGGTTGCCGTGTTCTGCACGTTGCCCACCAGCAGTCGCAGTTCTTCCACCGTGTAGTTCACCGAGTCGGCGATGGCGCCAGTGATGTCCTCGGTCACGGTCGCTTCCTGCGTCAGGTCGCCTTCGGCCACTGTCTGCAGTTCGTTCATCAGCCGAAGAATGGCGGCCTGGTTGGCGTTGTTCACGCGGCTGGCTTCGTCGGAAGCCTGTTCGGCGGCCAGACGCTCGCGTTCGGCGACGGCGGCGCGTTCGCGGCCTTCGCGCACCTGCACGAAACCGATGGCGCCGGCGAGTGCCAGGGCGGCCAGCGACAGCACGAACAGCAGCACGATGGTGCCGGCGCCCAGGCCGGTGCGGGCGGAGAGCTTTTCCTGCAGGTCGCCCAGCGACTTGCGCAGCGGCTCGCTGTCGGTCAGGATCGATGCCTGCGCTTCGCGCGCGGCCACCAGGCCCTGCAGGTTGCCCAGAATGGCCGATGCCTGCGTGCGCATCTGTTCGTAGGTCTTCAGGATGGCTTCGAGCTGCTGGCGCGTCTGCGGGTCCTTCGAGCCGGGGAAGCGCTGCTGCGCATTGCCGTCGAGCAGGCCGCGGGTGGTTTCCTGGAAGGTGTTCAGGTCCTTGCCCAGCAGGAACACGGCGTCCGGGTTCACACCCTCGACCGTGAAGAACTCGTTGGTCGACTTGCCGATGCGCTGCGTCAGCATCACGAGCTGGCCGGCGGCCGAGATCTCGGGCAGCGTGGCGTTCTGCTGCATCTTCAGCGAGGCGACGGTTTCCGTCATCTCGAGCAGCGTGGACGACTGCTGGTTGATGTCGCGCAGAGCGGCACCCACCTGCGTCAGGATCTGGCGCTGGGCCAGCACGACCTTGGCGCTGGCGTCGGCACGGGTGACGAGGGGATTGATCTTGTTCATCTCCTCGTCGTACTGGTTGCCCACGCGCTCCAGGCGCAGCGAGTCGTCGCCGTTGGTCAGGCCCTGCACGCGGCGCGTGAGGTCGTCCGCGGCGTCCTTCACTTCGACGAAGGCCGAGGCGCTGCCCACGAGGGCCTGCGAGATCGACTTGGCGAGACGCTGCGACTGCATCAGCGACTGGCCGGTGGCCGCCACCTGCTGCGCGAGGCGTTCGGCGCGAAGAATTGCGGAGCCTGCGACCAGCAGCAGCAGCAGCACCACGACCGCCAGCATGATGGCCAGGATACGCTGCTGCTTCGCGGGGTTGGAGCCCGCGCGGCCGCCGGTGGCGTCGGGCGCGACTTCGGCAGGCGCGGCGCCGGGCTCGTTGGCTGCGTCGCCGCCGCCGGGCAGGTCGACGTCGCCGAAGCTGGTGTCGGGGGCCGCGGAGCCCTTCCTGGCGAGGCGCACGGTTTTCTCGTCCGGAACCTGGACGGTATCGACATCGTCGAGCGATATCGAACCGGAGCCATCGACGCGGGCCTTGTCGTTCCCGTTGTTCACGGGCAGTAATTTCTTGAACTTGTCGGCGATCGAGCTCACGGTCGGTCCTTCAGGTGGTTTCCGGTACGGCGTGCGGCGGCACTACGCACCAATGCTCAAAAACTGGGGTTGCTGCGAAAGCGCCTGCAGGTTGACTTCCTGCCAGCGCTCCCCCGCTGCATCGGTAAACAGATGCCCGTGCCAGGCAGGTGCTTCTGCGCCAGGAGGCTCGGATGCCGTGAAGGCCTCCGCCCCCCGCAACCCCGCCAGTCGATCGACCAGCAAAGCGCAGTTGACTTCGAGCAGCTCGTTGAAAGCAACGAGCCGCGACTGGATGCGCGCCGCCTCGGTGGCGGCCAGCGCGACAGGAACGCCGGTGGCGAACGCCGCAAGCTGCACGACGCCGTAGAGGCCGCCGCGCAGGTTGGCAACGCCCAGGAACCACGGCTGCGTGTAGGGCACGGGCTGCGGCGGCGTCCAGGGAAAGATCTCGCCGGCGTGTCCCAGCGGAAAGAGGTATTTGCCCTCGCCGGCCTCGACCGCCAGCCAGGTGGCAGCCACCCCCGTCGTGCGAGCGGCCTGCAGGCGGCTCGCCAGCCGGGACTGGAAGGCTCTCAGAGCATCGCGATTCGCCATGGACTCGGCAGGCTTTCGCTCAGTTCAGGGCGCTGATCTTGGACATCAGGTCGGCGGCGTTGACCGGCTTCACGATGTAGTCGCGCGCGCCCTGGCGCATGCCCCAGACGCGGTCGGTCTCCTGGTTCTTGCTGGTGCACAGGATGATCGGGATCGCGGCGTACTTCGGGTCGCGGGCGATGGCGCGCGTGAGCTGGAAGCCGTTCTGGCCGGGCATGACCACGTCCATGAGGATCAGGTCGGGGTGCTCTTCCTCGAGGCGGCGCATGGCGTCGTCGGCGTTTTCAGCCGTCTTGACGGCGAAGCCGTTCTTCTGGAGGAGGTCGGACAGGAACACCAGTTCCGTCTTGGAGTCGTCGACGACGAGGATTTTTCGAATGGGCATTACTGCACTTCCTGTTGAACGGTGCCAAACTGCTGCACGGCCTGCAGCAGCTGGTCTTTGGTGAAAGGCTTGGTCAGGTAGTCCTGGGAACCGACCATGCGGCCGCGTGCCTTGTCGAATACACCGTCTTTCGACGACAGCATGACGACCGGGACGTTGGAAAAGTGGGCGTTGCGCTTGATGATGGCGCAGGTCTGGTAGCCGTCCAGGCGCGGCATCAGGATGTCGCAGAAAATCAGATGCGGCTTGTGGTCGTTAACCTTGGAGAGCGCGTCGAAGCCGTCTTCGGCGAGAAGAACCTCGTGCCCACCCTGCTTCAGAAAAATCTCGGCACTGCGCCGGATGGTGTTGCTGTCGTCAATGACAAGCACCTTGTAACCAGATCCATTCGGGCCCATTGCAAACGCTCCTGCTCATGAGACTTGGAAGCCCGCCGCGCCGAACATCGACGCAGACCGCGTAGCTCTATCTATGCCATGCTTTCAGATTTCAACCATTTCGAAGTCTTCCTTGCGCGCACCGCACTCAGGACAGGTCCAGTTCATCGGAACATCGGCCCAGGCCGTGCCTGCCGCGATGCCATCTTCCGGTACACCAACCGCTTCGTCATAGATCCACCCACAAATCAGGCACATCCAAGTTTTCGTGTTCATCGGAGCTTAAAGTCCTTGTTCATTAAATGCAACGAGTGTATCTATGCGTATCTCTCTGGCAGACTGTAAACGTAGCGCCTATGCCACCATCCAGAGGATTCCGCACGGCGTATGACCATCTACTTACTTCCAGCAGACGACGCCCGCAAACCGGGCGATCTTAACGACCCCTCGCAGGATGCCGGCGAGCCGGCCGAGCACGACCTGAATCCCCCCTGCGTGCTGGTGTTCAATGCCAGCGATCCCAGCGGTGCGGGCGGGCTGGGCGCCGATGCCCTGGCCATGGGGTCGGTAGGCGCACACATCCTGCCCGTCGTCACGGGCGCCTACGCCCGGGACACAGCCGAGATTTTCGATCACTTCCCCTTCGACGAGGAGGCCATCGCCGAGCAGGCGCGCGCCATCCTGGAGGACGTGGAGGTACAGCTGATCAAGGTCGGCTTCGCCGGCACCACCGAGGCGCTGAGCACCATCGCGGAAACCGCCGCCGACTATCCGGAGGTGCCCGTGGTGGCCTACATGCCCAACCTTTCCTGGTGGGACGAGAACCTGATCGAGCCCTATCTGGACGCTTTTCGCGAGCTCGTCCTGCCCCAGACGACAGTGTTGGTTGGAAACCACAGTACCCTGTGGCGCTGGCTGCTTCCGGACTGGAACGGCGACCGTCCGCCCGGCGCGCGCGACATCGCCAAGGCCGCCGGCGAGTTCGGCGTGCCCTACACGCTGGTCACCGGCCTGATGCTGCCCGACCAGTTCATAGACAACGTGCTGGCCTCGCCGCAGTCGGTGCTCGCCAGCGAGAAGTACGAGCGGCTCGAGGCCGTCTTCGCGGGCGCGGGCGACACCCTGTCGGCCGCGCTGGCCGCCCTGCTCGCCAGCGGCACCGACCTCGTGGCCGCGACCACGGAAGCGCTGGCCTACATGGACCGCTGCCTCGACGCGGGCTTCCGGCCGGGCATGGGCCACGTGCTGCCCGACCGCCTCTTCTGGGCCGAGCCCGAGCCGGAGGAAGGCGACGACGATCCCGACGCCCCGCCGGACTTCGCCCTGCCCCCGCACGACACCCGGCACTGAAAATGTTGCTCGCCCCCCAGGCTGCGCGCACTCCGTGTCGCTTCGCCCCCTACCGGGGCGGCCGTGCGCGGCGGCCCCACTGAAAACCTCTGCTGAGTCCCGATGCCAAGTACTGATCGCAACGACATTCTTTTCGAGCGCGCCCGCGCCGTGATTCCCGGCGGCGTGAACTCGCCCGTGCGCGCCTTCAAGGCCGTGGGCGGCACGCCCCGCTTCGTCCAGCGCGCCCAGGGCGCCTATTTCTGGGACGCCAACGACAAGCGCTACATCGACTACATCGGCTCCTGGGGCCCGATGATCCTGGGCCATGGCCACCCCGCCGTGGTCGAGGCCGTGCAGAAGGCCGTGCTCGAAGGCTTCTCGTACGGCGCGCCGACCGAGCGCGAGGTCGAACTGGCAGAGGCCATCCTCGCGCTGGTGCCGTCGATGGAGATGGTGCGGCTGGTCAGCTCCGGCACCGAGGCCGCCATGAGCGCACTGCGCCTGGCGCGCGGCGCCACCGGCCGCAAGAGCATCGTCAAGTTCGAAGGCTGCTACCACGGCCACGCCGACGCGCTGCTGGTGAAGGCCGGCTCCGGCCTCGCCACCTTCGGCAACCCCACCTCCGCCGGCGTGCCGCCCGAGGTGGTGCAGCACACCATCGTGCTCGAGTACAACAACCTGCAGCAGCTGGAAGAAGCCTTCGCGCTGCACGGCAAGGACATCGCCTGCCTGATGATCGAGGCCATCGCCGGCAACATGAATTTCGTGCGTGCCACGCCCGAGTTCGCGAAGCGTTGCCGCGAGCTCTGCACGCAGCACGGCGCCCTGCTGGTCTTCGACGAGGTGATGACGGGCTTTCGTGTGGGCCTGCATGGCGCGCAGGGCGTGCTGGGCATCAAGCCCGATCTCACGGTGCTCGGCAAGGTCATCGGCGGCGGCATGCCGCTCGCGGCCTTCGGCGGCCCGCGCGCGATCATGGAGCAGCTCGCGCCGCTGGGGCCGGTCTACCAGGCCGGCACGCTGTCGGGCAACCCGGTGGCCACGGCCTGCGGGCTCGCCACGCTGAAGGAAATCGCGAAGCCCGGTTTCTACGAAGCGCTCGGCAAGAAGACGCGCTCGCTGGTCGAAGGGCTCAAGGCCGCCGCCGCAGCCGAAGGCCAGCCCTTCAGCGCCGACAGCGAAGGCGGCATGTTCGGCTTCTTCCTGATGAAGGACCTGCCGCAGAACTATGCCACCGTGATGACAACCGACAACGCGAAGTTCAATGCGTTGTTTCACGGTCTGCTGGATCGCGGCGTGTATATTGCGCCCGCGCTTTACGAAGCAGGTTTCGTGAGCGCGGCACACAGCGACGACGACATCGCCGCCACCATCGAAGCCGCACGACAAATCTTCAGGACACCCTAGCCCATGAACTCCCTGCGCACGCTGCCGGTCCTGAGCATCGCTCTTCTCATTCCCGGCTTCGCGTCAGCGCAGGAGTCGTCCTTCGATCCCAAGAACATCTGGATCAACCCCGGCTTCTATTCGGCCCACTTCGACAGCGGCAAGGGCCTGGAGAACGTCAACCAGGGACTGGGCTTCGAGTACCCGCTGAACGACACCTTCCGCATCACGGCGGGCACCTTCCGCAACAGCGACCGGAGGCAGTCGAACTACGTGGGCCTGTACGCGCTGCCCTTCGAGTTCTACGGCGTGAAGTTCGGTGCCGTGGTCGGCGGCTTCGACGGCTACCCCAACTACCGCAACGGCAACTGGTTCCCGGCCATCCTTCCGGTGGCGGCCATCGAAGGCAAGAACTGGGGCCTGAACATCGCATACGTGCCGACGATCAAGAACCGGTTGTACGGCGCGGTAACTTTCCAGCTTAAGTACCGCTTCGGCGACCACGAGTAGCGGCAACCGCAACCGTCGCCGCCATTGAAAAAGCCGGCATCGCTGCCGGCTTTTTCTCGTGGAGGCCGCGCCTTCCCCGTCAGTGACGGAAGTGGCGCACGCCCGACAGCACCATCACCACGCCGCGCTCGTCGGCGGCGTCGATGACTTCCTGGTCGCGCATCGAGCCGCCCGGCTGGATCACGCAGCTCGCGCCCGCGTCGACCACCACGTCGAGGCCGTCGCGGAACGGGAAGAAGGCATCGCTGGCCACTGCGGTGTCCTTCAGCGAAAGGCCGGCATGCTCGGCCTTGATGCTGGCGATGCGCGCCGAATCGAGGCGGCTCATCTGGCCCGCGCCCACGCCCATGGTCATGCCGTTGGCGCAGAACACGATCGCGTTGCTCTTCACGTACTTGGCGACCTTCCATGCGAACAGCAGGTCCTGCAGCTGCTGCGGCGTGGGCTGCTTCTTGCTGACCACCTTGAGGTCGCTGGCGGCGAGCTCGTGGTTGTCGGCCGTCTGGATCAGCAGGCCCGAGCCGACGCGCTTGACGTCCATGGCGTTGCGGCCGTTGTCCCAGTCGGTCGTGCCGCCCTTGGGCAGTGCGATTTCCAGCACACGCACGTTCAGCTTGGCCTTGGTGGCCTGGAACACCTCGAGCGCATCGGGCGTGTAGCCCGGCGCCATCAGCACTTCGACGAACTGCTTGGCGATCTCCTGCGCGGTCGCACCATCCACCGGGCGGTTGAAGGCGATGATGCCGCCGAAGGCCGAGGTCGGGTCGGTCTTGAAGGCCTTGGAATAGGCCTCGGCTGCGTCCTTGCCGATGGCCACGCCGCAGGGGTTGGCGTGCTTCACGATCACGCAGGCGGGCACGTCGAAGCTCTTCACGCATTCCCATGCCGCGTCGGCATCGGCGATGTTGTTGTAGCTGAGTTCCTTGCCCTGCAGCTGCTTCGCCGACACCAGCGAGCCGGGCGCCGGATGCAGGTCGCGATAGAACGCGGCCTGCTGGTGCGGGTTCTCGCCGTAGCGCAGGTCCTGCACCTTCACGAAGCGGCCGTTGCTCTGCGCCGGGAAGAGCGAGCGCTTCGGCGCGGGCTGGCCGATGCTGGCGTCGAAGTCGATGGCCGAGAGGTAATCGCTGATCGCGCCGTCGTAGTCGGCGATGCGGTTGAACGCGGCCACCGAGAACGCGAACTTGGTCTTGTCGCTGAGCTTGCCGTTCGCCTTCAGCTCGGCCAGCGCCACGGCGTACTGCGAGGAGTCGGTCAGCACGCCCACGTCCTTCCAGTTCTTGGCCGCGCTGCGCACCATGGCCGGGCCGCCGATGTCGATGTTCTCGATCGCGTCTTCCAGCGTGCAGCCGGGCTTGGCCACGGTGGCCTCGAACGGATACAGGTTGACCACCAGCAGGTCGATGGTGTCGATGCCGTGTTCCT
>Ga0209565_1000847_pt1 | contig 17279 bp, 14 predicted proteins | sample Araplaol_mTSA_r2_2_FD_184283 | JGI IMG/M metagenome (GOLD analysis project Ga0209565, IMG submission 184283) | Arabidopsis root microbial communities from North Carolina, USA - plate scrape MF_Col_mTSA_r2 (SPAdes) (version 3) | ecosystem: Host-associated > Plants > Roots > Endosphere | place... | reverse complement strand
CTTGCTGGCCGGGGGTAGCCCGGCAGCTACTCACTTTTCTTTTGCTTCGCCAAAAGAAAAGTAAGCAAAAGAAAAGGCGACCCTGGTTGCTGCGTCCCTCCGCTGCGCTACGGGCAGCCTGCGGTGCTCGGTCCAGCCGGGGTCTCGCTAAACTCGCTACGCTGCGCTTCGCTCAAACAACGCGATCCCTGATCCGTCTGGCCCTGCGCTCCTCGGCGCATCCACAAGGGGTGGGAGAAAAAATACCAATACCGAAAACAACAAGGACACGCCATGGCGTGTCCTTGTTTGTATTTGTCTTCTTGGTATTTCGGTATTCGGTTCCCGATCCCGATTGCCCCGTCCTGGCTGGGCCGAGCAGCGCAGACGGAGGAGGGATAAGGGCTGGCGTTGTCTGAGCGAAGCGCAGCGTAGCGAGTTTAGCCAGACCCCCTCCGCAGTCGAGCAGCGCAGGTTGCCCGCAGCGCAGCGAAGGGACCCAGACTGCGGGTCGCCTTTCTTTTGCTTACTTTTGGTGTTTGCGTAACTTCGCTACGCGAAGTGAGCAAACCCCGCGCGCGTAGCGCACCGTTTGGCGAAGAAAAGAAAACCCGCCTTGCGGGTTTCGATAAAAGTGAGTTGCCGCCGGGCAACTCCCGGCCAGCAGAACTAAAAAGAGGAAAGAGGAGGATGAGGAGGAAGAGCGCGCAAGACCGGCGCAAGACCCGGCATCAAAACGTTTCCCAGCTCCCACCACCGGCCATGGCCAGGTCACCGCCTGCCGGTTTGCGAGGCGCGGCAATCGCCTCGCGCACTTGCGGCGGCTGTTTGGGCGTCGCGGGCCGGGTCACGCTGGCGCGCGGCTGCTGCGCAGCAGGCGCATGCCCGCCATGGACCTTGAACACGCTGACCACCTGCGACAAGCCGCTGGCCTGCTCTTGCAGCGACGACGCCGCGGCGGCCGCCTGTTCAACGAGTGCCGCATTCTGCTGCGTGACCTGGTCCATCTGCGTGATGGCCTGGTTGATCTGCTCTATCCCCGAAGTCTGTTCCTGGCTGGCCGCGGTGATCTCGGCCATGATGTCGGTCACGCGTTTGACGCTGTCGACGATCTCGTCCATGGTCTTGCCGGCTTCGGCGACCTGCTTGCTGCCCTCTTCGACCTTGTCGACCGAGTCGCCTATCAGCGTCTTGATCTCTTTGGCCGCTGCCGCGCTGCGCTGGGCCAGGTTGCGCACCTCGGCCGCCACGACCGCAAAACCCCTGCCCTGTTCGCCGGCACGGGCCGCTTCCACAGCGGCATTGAGCGCCAGGATATTGGTCTGGAAGGCAATACCGTCGATCACACCAATGATGTCGACAATCTTTCTGGACGATGCATTGATGGCGCCCATGGTGCCCACCACCTCGGCGACCACCGTGCCGCCCTTGACGGCCACGCTGGACGCGGAAACCGCCAACTGATTCGCTTGGCGGGCGTTGTCGGCATTCTGTTTGACCGTCGAGGTCAATTCCTCCATCGAGGCCGCCGTCTCTTCGAGCGAACTGGCCTGCTGTTCGGTGCGTGAGGACAAATCATGGTTGCCGGCCGCGATCTCGCTGCTGGCCGTTGCAATCGTGTCGGTGCCGCTGCGCACATTGCCGACGATGCCGAGCAGATTGTCCTGCATGGTCTTCAAGGCCTGCAGCAGTTCGGCGGCCTCGTCGCGGCCCGTGCTGTGCACGGGCTGGGTCAGGTCGCCGTCGGCGATAAAACGCGCGCTGCGGGCCGCCTGGCGCAAAGGCCCGGTGATGGAACGAGTCAGCACAAAGGCCGAGGCCGCGCCCAGCAGCAAGGCCAGCACCGCACCCACGACCAGGATCAACCGGCCCTGGGCCGCGTTTTCTTCGGCGCGCACCAGCGCGGCGTCATACAGCTTTTGCTGCTGCTCTTCGAGTTTGTGGATGCTCTCGCTGTAGGCCTCGGCCAGCGGCTTGAGTTCGCGCTCCAGCACGGCGGTGACGTCCTCACCGGCCTGCCGCCGCTTGAGCACGGCGGCGCGCGGCGTGCGGTAGGCCTCGCGCGCGGCGTCTATGCTGGCCAGCAGTTTTTTGCCTTCTTCCGTCTGGACCAGCTCGACCAGGCGTTTGCGCGAGGCATTCGAGATTTCCGAGGTCTTGTCCATGTCGGCCTGCCACAGCGGGATGCGGCTGGTGTCGGCGTCCATGATGGAGGCGCGGGTGCGTATCCAGTTCAGGTCTATGGTCTGGCGCCATTGCACCGCCATCTTGAGCTTTTCGTTGTCTATGGTGCCCAGCTGGTGGGTGGTCTCGGCCAGGCCCTGCAGGCGCCAGACGCCGGTGGCGGAAATCGCCGCCATGATAAAAAGAAGCAGGCCGAAAGCCAGCGCCAGGCGGCTGCCGACCTTGATGTTGTTGAGTGACATGGGTGCGAACTTTCAGGGTTTGAAGGGCTTAAAGCGTGGCGCGCTCTATCAGCGCCATGTCGCTGCTGGACATGAGCTTGTCGATATCGACGAGGATGAGCATGCGTTCGTCCAGCGTGCCCAGGCCTATCAGGTATTCGGTGTCCAGCAGCGCACCCATCTCGGGCGCGGGCCTGACCTGCTCAGGGCTGAGCGTGATCACGTCCGAGACGCTGTCCACCACCATGCCCATCACCCGGCTCGCGATATTCAGGATGATGACGACCGTGAACTGGTCGTAGCTGGGCGTGCCAAGGTTGAACTTGATGCGCATGTCCACAATCGGCACGATGATGCCGCGCAGGTTGACCACGCCTTTGATGTGTTCGGGCGCATTGGCGATGCGCGTCACCGTGTCGTAGCCGCGTAATTCCTGCACTTTCTGGATGTCCACGCCGTACTCTTCCTGGCCCAGGGTAAAGGCCAGGAACTCCAGCGCCTTGCCGGCCGCCGCGGGGCTGTTGTGTGTCTCGTGCATACGCACTCCTTGGAAATCGATGGGGATGTCTTCTGTCTGTATCTATGTATCGGCCGTTTGCGGTGAAAACTTAAGTTGGCGTTTTCTTGCCACGTGCTTCGAATAAAGGTTATCAAGCGATGCGGGTGGGAAATGGGGCGATAAGAGTGGGGTTCTGGCTTTAGCTTTTGGGACGCCGGGTCTTGCTCCAGCGGGGTGCTCCCCTCTGAATCCTGCTGGCCGGGGTTGCCCGGCGGCAACTCACTTTTCTTTGCTTCGCCAAAGAAAAGTAAGCAAAAGAAAGGCGACCCTGGTGTCTGCGTCCCTGCGCTTCGCTACGGGCAACCTGCGGTGCTCGGTTCAGGCGGGGTCTCGCTAAACTCGCTACGTTTCACTTCGCTCAAACAACGCGATCCCTGATCCGCCTGAACCTCCGCTCCTCGGCGCATACACAAGGGGTGGAGACAGGAATACCAAACAGCCGAAGACAAAAACGAATACCGAAAGCCACAAGGACACGCCATGGCGTGTCCTTGTTTGTATTTGGGGTTCTGTATTTGGTATTTCGGACTTCCCCGTCCTGGCTGGGCCGAGCTGCGCAGACGGAGGAGGGATAAGGGCTGGCGTTGTTTGAGCGAAGCGCAGCGTAGCGAGTTTAGCCAGACCCCCTCCGCAGTCGAGCAGCGCAGGTTGCCCGTAGCGCAGCGGAGGGACCCAGACTGCGGGTCGCCTTTTCTTTGGTGACTTTCTTTTGGCGAAGCAAAAGAAAGTTACTTGCTGCCGGGCAACCCCCGGCCAGCAGCTCTCAGCAGAGAAAGCAGAAAGACGAAGAGAGGAGAATGAGAGAAGGGGGAGAGCGCACCCGCCGGAGCAAGACCCGGCACTAAAACGTTTCCCAGCTCCCGCCGCCGGCGACAGCCAACTCGCCATTCGCAACCCCGGCTTTGCGCGAAGCCGCGATGGCCTGGCGAGCCTGGGGCGGCTGTTTGGGCGTAGCGGCTGGCCTGCTGGGGGCAGGACGGCGCGCCGAAGTGATGTGGCCGCCCTCGACCTTGAACACGCTGACCGCGTCCGACAAGCTGCCGGCCTGTTCTTGCAGCGACGACGCCGCGGCGGCGGCCTGCTCAACGAGTGCCGCATTCTGCTGCGTCACCTGGTCCATCTGTGTGATGGCCTGGTTGATCTGTTCAATGCCGGATGTCTGTTCCTGGCTGGCAGCCGTGATCTCGGCCATGATGTCGGTCACGCGTTTGACGCTGTCGACAATCTCGTCCATGGTCTTGCCGGCTTCGGCGACCTGGCTGCTGCCCTCCTCCACCTTGCTCACCGAATCATCGATCAAGGTCTTGATCTCCTTGGCTGCTGCCGCGCTGCGCTGGGCCAGGTTGCGCACCTCTGCGGCGACGACTGCAAAGCCCCGGCCCTGTTCGCCGGCACGGGCCGCTTCCACAGCGGCATTGAGCGCGAGGATATTGGTCTGGAAGGCAATGCCGTCGATCACACCAATGATGTCGACAATCTTTCTGGACGATGCATTGATGGCGCCCATGGTGCCCACCACCTCGGCGACCACCGTGCCGCCCTTGACGGCCACGCTGGACGCGGAAACCGCCAACTGGTTCGCTTGGCGGGCGTTGTCGGCATTCTGTTTGACCGTCGAGGTCAATTCCTCCATCGAAGCCGCCGTCTCTTCAAGAGAGCTCGCCTGCTGCTCGGTACGCGATGACAAGTCATGGTTGCCGGCCGCGATCTGGCTCGACGCCGTCGCGATGGTGTCGGTGCCGCTGCGCACATTGCCAACGATGCCGACCAAGCTATCGTTCATGTCTTTCAGCGCCTGCATGAGCTGGCCGGTCTCGTCCTGGCTCTCAACCTCAATCCGGCTGGTCAGGTCGCCGGCGGCGACCGCGCGGGCCACCTGCACCGCATTCGACAGCGGCCGGGTGATGCTGCGCACCAGCAGCCAGGCCAGCAGGGCGCCCAGGCCCAGCGAGACCACGCTGCAGACCACCAGCAGCAGGCTGATCCTGGCGCGCAATGCCTCGCCGCGCTGCGCCGCGTCATCGAGCAGTTCGCGCTCGGTGTCCACCATCTTCTGCACGCCGGCCAGGTAGTCGCGCGAGGTGGGCTCAAAACGTTCGTTGAAGATGCGGTTCGCGCCCTCCATGTCGCCGGCCTGCTTGGCCTTGCTGACGTCCTCGCGCGCGGCCAGGTAGACCTTGCGCAGCTCGCCGACCTTGTCGAAGAGCTGTTTTTTCTCGGGCGTGTCCATCTGCTGCTCAAGGAATTTCTGCAACTCATTGGTGTTCTTGATCGAGGTTGCCGAGGCCGGCGCGAAATAGGCGACCAGGCCGACGTCGCTGCTCTTGGCGATGGCCGCGGCGCGCTGTATGCCCGCGGTGGTGTGGCGCAGCCAGTCGGAGCCTGCCCGCTCGGTCTTGATGTTCTTCTCGACCATGGCCTTGATTTCCTCACCCAGCTGGCTGAGCTTGAGGACGGCGAGCACGCTGCTGGTCAGAAACAGCGCAAGAATAAGGCCGACCACGACGGCCAGGCGCTTGCCGATGGAGAGATTGCCTAAAAACATGATGGGAACTCCAGAAGAAAAGATGGCCGCTCAGGATGTGGCGGCGTTGATCAGGGCCATGTCGCTGCTGGACATGAGCTTGTCGATGTCGACGAGGATCAGCATGCGGTCGTCCAGCGTGCCCAGGCCTACCAGGTATTCGGTGTCCAGCAAGGCGCCCATCTCGGGTGCGGGCCTGACCTGGTCGGCGTCCAGCGTGATCACGTCCGAGACGCTGTCCACCACCATGCCCATCACGCGGCTGGCAATGTTCAAAATGATCACCACGGTGAACTGGTCGTAGCTGGGCGTGCCCAGCTTGAACTTGATGCGCATGTCCACAATCGGCACGATGATGCCGCGCAGGTTGACCACCCCCTTGATGTGCTCCGGCGCATTCGCGATGCGCGTCACCGTGTCGTAGCCGCGCAGCTCCTGCACTTTCTGGATGTCCACGCCGTACTCTTCGTGGCCCAGCCTGAAGGCCAGGAATTCGAGGGCCTTGCCGGCTGATGCGGGGTTGTTGTGTGTCTCGTGCATACGCACTCCTTTGGAATCAATGGACATCTGTCTCTACCGTGTATCTATCGGCCGGCCTGATGAAAACTCAAGAGCTACTCACCAGGCCGTCCTGGCGTTTGGGTGAATTCATCTCCGCGGATGGCATGGCCTTCGCGGCCCGGGGCCGTGCGGCCGCGGCCGGCTTGCGCGGCACCTCCTGCAGGCCCAGCGCCTCGGCCAGGCCGGCGCGCAGCCGGCTGATGGCCTGGCTGTGCAGCTGGCAAACGCGCGACTGGGTCACATCCAGCACCGCGCCAATTTCGCGCAGGTTCAGCTCTTCCTCGTAATAAAGGCTGAGCAGCAGCTGCTCACGCTCGGGCAGCTCGCCTATGGCGGCGATCAGCTGGCGCCGGAAGTCGCCCTGCAGCAGCTGCGTGAGCGGCTCGTCGGCCATCACGCTGTCGCCGTGGTCTTGCCGGTCCAGGAAGCTGCTCTCGCCGGCCTCGCCGTCGCCGCGCTCAAAATCCTCGTAGTAAACGAGCTGGCAACCGTGTATCTCGTGCAGCAGCTGCTGGTAGGCCGCCAGCGGCAGCTCCATGGCCTGGGCGATCTCGCTTTCACTGGGCGCGCGGCCCAGCTTTTGCTCCTGCGCGCGCACCGCCATGGACACGCTGCGCGAGGACCTGCGCAGGCCGCGCGACACCCAGTCGTTGGCGCGCAGCTCGTCGAGCATGGCGCCGCGTATGCGCTGGCTCGCGTAGGTCTCGAACTTCGCGCCCTGGTCGTCCTGGTATTTTTCGGCGGCGTCCAGCAAGCCCATCATGCCGACCTGTATCAGGTCGTCCAGCTCCACGCTGGCCGGCAGCCTGGCGATCATCTGCAGCGCCAGCCTGCGCACCAGCGGCGCGTGCTGCGCCAGCAGTTCCGACGAGGCCGGCTGGGCCATCTTTCCCTGGGGGGTGTACATGGAAGGATTCCTCCTGCTTCTTGAACGGTCGGGTATCAGGCGGCGGCCGCGTGGAAGCGGTCCACGCGCGGCGCGCTGTCTGCTTCGGCGGCGGGCCGCGCCGGCCAGCGCAGCAGCGCCGAGGCCAGCCGGTAAAAATCCGCCGCGGCCGGGCTGCCCGGAAAGGCTTCGACCACACTGAGGTTGAGCCCGCGCGCCTGGTCCAGCTGCGGGTCGGCGCTGATGCAGCCGGCCGGCTCCAGCGCCAGGCCCAGGTAGCGGCTCGCGGCCCCGGCCAGGTTGGCCAGGATGCGCTGGGCCTCGGCCTCGTCGGCCGCGTGGTTGACCAGCACACGCACGCGCCGCAGCCCATGGGCCTGCTGCAGCCGCTTGATGCGGGCATAGGCGGCAGTGATGGCTTCGGCCTGCGGCCTCACCAGCACCACCATCTCATCGGCCCGGGCCGCGAGCGGCGACAAGGTGCCCTCTTCGCCCAGCACCGCGTCGAGCAGCACCAGCCGGCCGCGTCGCCGCGGCGGCCCCGAAGGCGCATCGCCGCGCTCATCGACCAGGCGCACGTCCTGGCCCAGGCGCGCCAGCGCCGCCGCGAGGTTCAGCGTGACGCTGCTCACGCCCGCGCCCGGCGCGCCGGCGACAAAAGCCAGCAGCCGGCCCGGGCTGTTCGCCATCAGGCGCCTGAGCCCGTCGGCCTGGTCGTTGCCCGGTGTCTTCACGCGTCCATCCTCAGCCGCGCGCGGCGGGCATGTGCGCCGGCAAGGGCTGGTCCACGCCCTCAGTCTCCAGCGCATCCAGCAGCACCAGCAGCTTGCCCAGGCCTTCGAGCAGCACGGCGGCCGGAACGGGCCGGCCCGCTTTGGGCGCGCGCCCGGCCAGCTGCGCGAGTGCGGCGCGCGCCGTGTCGGCCCAGCCGTCCTGCAGGCCCTGCAGCAAAAACACCGTGGCGCAGGCCTGGCCGGCAATCAGCCGGCGCGCGGGCACGTCGGCCGCATCGAGCTGGCCAATGCCCTGGCCCAGCAGCTTGAAATAGGGTTCAGCGGCGCTACGCCAGGCCGGCCACTGCGCCATGCGCTGCGCCGGTACCCGCACGGCTTCGCCGGCCAGCACATAGCTATGGGCCAGCAGCTTGCCGCTCTGGGCATCGACCATGCGCCTGACCACACAGCGCAGCACCGGCAGCGGCGGCTGTGTGCCCGGCGCCAGCTCATCGAGCTCGGGCCGCAAGCTGATGCGCGCCTCGGCCACCGACATCAGGGCCGCCTTCTTGCGGTAGACCACGGGCTGGGCCGCGCCGAAGTCCAGTCCCGCTGCCAGTTTGCCCAGCGTGCCGCGCGCGCCGGTATCCGCATCGACAATGCGCATGGCCGAGCTGCCGGCCGCCGCCCAGGCGTGCCCGTCTTTTTGCCACTGGCGGATCAAGCCGGCCTCGGGCACTTGCGCGAACAGATGGACCACGGTCTTGCCGAGCGCGGGCTGCAGCGTCCACCCTGCCGGCCGTGCCGGGTCCGCATTACCTTGCAGTGGTGCCGCAAACACCTGGCCGGTGCGGTCCGACAGCAGCAGCGTGCCGCCCAGCCCTTGCGCGGCTTCGCTGCCGCGCGCCTCACCGGCCACGGCCAGCACATGGCCATCGCACAGCGCGGCGCTGTCCTCCACGGCCCGGGACAGCAGCACCCGCGACACGCCTTGCGCGTCCTCGGCATCCGCAGGGGCCGAAAGCTGCCGCCACAGCGCGCGCGTTTCCTCAAAGCCTATGCCGCCCTTCGACAGCGCGGCCGCGTTGGCGGCCAGCTCCTGCGCGTTGTGCGTCAGGGCATTGATCAGTTGCCGGCATTGCGCGCGCAGGCGCTCGCTGGCGGCTTGCGCCTCTTGGTCAGCGGCCGCGGGTTTGTCCTCGAGCCCAGGCTCGCTGGGCACAAACAGCGCGCTGCGGCTTTTCGCCTGGAACACGCTGTCGACCAGGGCACGGCCGTCGGCCGGCGCCAGGTGTTCGGGCACTTGCTGGCCGCTGGAGATGTAATGCACCGGCAGCTGGTGGCGTATCGCCATGTCGATCAGCGCGCCCGGGTGCGTGGCCTCGTCGACCTTGGTGAAGATGCAGCCGGCCAGGTCCCAATCGCTATTGGTGCCACCGGGCTTCTCGCCATGGCGGTAGGCCTGCACCACTTCATTCAGGGTGTCGCCGTGGCTGGAGGCATTGAGCAGCAGCAGGCGCTTGACCGGCCGGCTCGCGCCGCACAGCATCGCGATTTGCCCGGCGACCGCGCGGTCGCGCTGGCTCATGCCCACGGTGTCTATCAGCACCATGTGTTTGTCGCGCAGGCCGGCCAGCACCCGGTCCAGGTCGGCCGCGTCCTTGACCGCATGCACCGACACGCCCAGGATCTGGCCGTAGATGCGCAGCTGCTCGTACGCGCCTATGCGGTAGCTGTCGGTGGTGACCAGGGCCAGCTTGTCGGCGCCAAAGCGCATCACGCAGCGCGCCGCGAGCTTGGCCGTGGTGGTGGTCTTGCCCACGCCGGTCGGGCCCATGAGCGCATACACGCCGCCCTCGTCCAGCAGCGCGCCTTCGTCTTCGAGCAGCGGCATGCGGCGCGCGAGCTCGGCCTTCGCATAGTCCATGCCCTGCGCCTGGCCCTGGCCCGTGGGCAGGTCCTGCAGGATGTCCTTGGCCAGGCGCGCGCTGAAACCCGCGCCCAGCAGGGTGCGCAGCAGATGGCCGCGCACCGGGTCGCGCCGCTGCTTGTCGTTCCAGGCCATGCCGGCCAGCTGCTCTTCAATCATGCCGCGCATGGAATGGATTTCGCGCAGCACGGCATCGCTTTCGGCCGGCGGGCTCACGGGGGCGGCGGGCACGGCCGGCGCGGGCACCGCAACAAATTCCTCCAGCGCCGCAAGCACCTCCACGCCTTCGGCCGTCACGCGATTCGACAGCACCACGGCATCGGGGCCCAGTTTTTCGCGCACCAGGCGCAAGGCCTCGCGGCTCGAAGGCGCGACGACCCGGCAGGTCTCACCGATGTTGCTACTGCGGCTGTTCACGTCGTGGCTCCAATCGTGGCGGTCACCTGGATGGTGCGGGTGTCGGGTATCTCAGCGTGCGACAGCACCTTGAGCTGCGGCAGGCTGCGGCGCAGAAAGCGCGCCAGCAGCACGCGCAGCGGGTGTTGCACCACCAGCACCGGCGCCAGGCCCAGCCCGGCCTGGCGATCCATGGCCTGCTGGGCTTCGCGCAGCAGCCTGTCGGCCAGGCCCGGCTCCAGGCCGGCGCTGTTGGCCAGGGCCTGCAGCAGCACCCGGTCCAGCGCGCTGTCCAGGCCTATCACCTGCAGGGCCTCGTTGCCCGGGAAGATCTGCTGCACGATGGCGCGCGACAGCGCCAGCCGTATCAGCGAGCTCAGCTCGGTGGTGTCGCTCACGGTGGGCGCATGCTCGGCCAGCACGTCGAGGATGGTGCGCATGTCGCGTATCGGCACGTTTTCCTCGAGCAGGTTCTGCAGTACTTTCTGCAGCGTCGTGAGCGAGAGCGTCTTGGGCACCAGGTCCTGCACCAGCATGGGCGACTCTTTGGCTATACGGTCCAGCAGCTGCTGCACTTCCTGGCGGCCCAGCAGTTCGGCCGCGTGCGCGTGGATCAAATGGTTGAGGTGCGTGGCCACCACGGTGCTGGCGTCGACCACGGTGTAGCCGTAGATCTGCGCCTGCTCGCGCAGGCCGCTGTCTATCCAGGTCGCGGGCAGGCCGAAAGCCGGGTCTTTTGTCTGCGTGCCCGGCAGGGAGGCGCTGACCTGGCCCGGGTTGATGGCCATCCACTGGCCGGGAAAGGCCTCGCCCTCGCCGATCTGCACACCCTTGAGCTTGAGCACATAGGCGTTGGGCTTGATCTCCAGGTTGTCGCGGATGTGCACCACGGGCACCAGGAAACCGATGTCCTGCGCGAACTTCTTGCGTATGCTTTTGATGCGGCCCAGCAGCTCGCCGTTCTGGCTTTTGTCCACCAGCGAGATCAGCCGGTAGCCGACCTCCAGCCCCAGCGGGTCCACCAGGGCCACGTCGTCCCAGCTGGCTTCCTGCGATTCGGCCGGGGCCGGCGGCGGCGGCGCTTCCGCCGCGGCGGCCGCGCCCACGGCGCCGCGCCGCAAGATGCGCCGGCCCAGCCAGACCAGGCCGCCCGCGATGATCAAAAACGCGATATTGGGCATGCCGGGGATCAAACCCATCAGGCCAATCACGCCGGCCGTCAGGAACAGCACCTGCGGGTTGGCAAAGAGCTGGCCCGTGAGCTGGCCGCCCACGTCCTCGTCGGTGGTGACGCGCGAGACGATGACACCGGCCGCCGTGGAGATCACCAGCGCCGGGATCTGCGCGACCAGGCCGTCGCCGATCGCCAGCAAGGTGTAGCTCGTGGCCGCCTGCGAAAAATCCAGCCCGTGCTGGGCCATGCCAACGATCAGCCCGCCGATGATGTTGATCACCAGGATCAGCAGGCCGGCCACCGCGTCGCCGCGCACAAACTTGCTGGCACCGTCCATGGAGCCGTAAAAGTCGGCCTCCTGCGCCACTTCGGCACGGCGCTTGCGCGCCACGTCCTCGCCGATCAGGCCGGCGTTGAGGTCGGCGTCGATGGCCATCTGCTTGCCCGGCATGGCGTCCAGCGTGAAGCGCGCGCCCACCTCGGCGATGCGGCCCGCACCCTTGGTGATGACCATGAAGTTGATCACCACCAGGATGATGAAGACCATCACACCGACCGCGAAGTTGCCGCCCACCAGGAAGTGGCCGAAGGCCTCGATCACCTTGCCGGCCGCGTCGGGCCCGGTGTGGCCTTCCATCAGCACCACACGCGTGGAGGCAACGTTGAGCGACAGGCGCAGCAGCGTGGTGAACAGCAGCACGGCCGGAAAGGCCGCGAAGTCCAGCGCCTTCATCGTGTACATGCTGACCAGCAGCACCATGATGGACAGCGCGATGTTGAAGGTGAACAGCAGGTCCAGCAAAAACGGCGGCAGCGGCAGCACCATCATGCTGAGGATCAGGATGATGAGCACCGGGCCGGCCAGGCCCTTGCCTTTGCCGCCGGCCATCATCTGGCGCGGCAGGCGCATCAGGTCGTCGACCAGCGTCATGCGGCGGCTCCCGCCGGGGCTAGGGGAGCAAATGGGTCCAGCGACTCAGGCACCGGCAGGTCGCGCGGCGCGCGCGGCGGCGCCACGCCGCCCTCGGCCGCGCGCCGCAGCTGGTAGGCCCAGGCCAGCACCTCGGCCACGGCCGAATACAGCGCCGCCGGGATTTCATCGCCGAGCTTGGTGTGGCGATACAACGCGCGCGTCAGCGGCGGCGCCTCCAGCACCGGGATCTTGTGCTCCTCGGCCATGGCGCGTATGCGCAGGGCCACCAGGTCGGTGCCCTTGGCGATCACGCGCGGCGCGCGCATGTCCTGGTCCAGGTATTTCAGGGCGACGGCGAAGTGCGTGGGATTGGTGACGATGATGTCGGCCTTGGCCACCTCGGCCATCATGCGGCGCTTGGCCATCTGTTGCTGCTGCCGGCGTATCTGCGCCTTGATGTGCGGGTCGCCCTCGCTTTCCTTGTTCTCCTGGCGCAGGTCTTCGCGCGACATGCGCAGCTTGCGCGCGTGGCTCCAGAGCTGGTAGGGCACGTCAATGCCGGCCACCAGCAGCAGCGAGGCAATGATCAGCGCGCAGCTGCCCGCCACCAGGTGCAGGGTGTGCGGCAGCGCGGCATGCGCGGGCTCGCGCATCAAGCCCATGATGGCGCCCAGGTCATCGGCAATGACCCACCAGGCGACGCCGCCCACCAGCACCGACTTGAGCAAAGTCTTGACGAGTTCGGCCAGCGACTCGACCGAGAACATGCGGCCTATGCCGGCAACCGGGTTGAGCTTGGAAAAATTCGGCGCCAGCGACTGGGCCGACAGCAGCCAGCCGCCCAGCAGCATGGGCGCGACCAGCGCGGCCACCAGCATCATCAGCAACACCGGCAGCAGCGCCTGCATGGCGTGCAGCACGGCCGTGCCGGCCTGGTTCATCATGTGCGAGGCATCAAAGGCCGAGGCGCGCTCGAACTGCAGGCCGCCGCGCAGCGCGCTGTTGAAATGCCCGCCCATCATCTCGCCCAGCATCCACAGGCCGCCCACGCCCGTGGTGAGCATCACAAAGGTGACCAGCTCGCGCGACCGCGCCACCTGGCCTTCTTCGCGCGCCTTTTCCAGGCGGCGCGGCGAGGCCGGTTCGGTCTTTTCGAGCTCACTTTCTTCCGCCATCCATACTCCGCAGAGCGAGGCACAGGAGGTACCTCGTCCTAAGAATTATTGAAGCGGAGCCCTGAAACCGATCTGCGAAACAGGCCCTGTATCGGCCTGTTCTTTGGGCAATAAGAAGGCGCTCAGAACCCCAGGCTGGCCAACAAATCGTCTACCTGCCCCTGGTCCGCCACCGCATCCGCATTGCCGATCTTGATCTGCGGGCCATTGAGCAGGCCCTGGCCGGCTTCCTGGCGCTTGTCGGGCGGCGCGTTGTCTATCAGCAGCTGCAGCAGCTGCGTCTCCATGTCCTTGATCACGTCCATCATCTTCTTGATGACCTGGCCGGTCAGGTCCTGGAAGTCCTGGGCCATCATGATTTCCATGAGCTGGGCGTTGGTGGCGCCGGCCTGCTTGGGCGCCTCGGCCAGGTAGCTGCGCGTGTCTTTCACCAGCTCGCGCGCATCCGACAGCTCCACCGGGCTGGTGAACCAGCTGTCCCAGCGCTTGCCGAGCTCCACCGCCTGCTTGGCCAGGCTGTCCTGTATGGGCTGGGCCACGTCGATGGCGTTGAGCGCCCTTTCGGCCGCGCGTTCGGTCATCTGGGCCACATAGCTCAAGCGGTCGCGCGCATCGGGAATCGCCTCGGCCGCGCGCGCGATGCTTTTGTCCAGGCCCAGTTCGCGCATGCCCTCGCGCATCTGGCGCGTCAAATGGCCTATGCGGTTGACCAGCTGTTCGGCCGAATCGCCGGCGGCCGCGGGGTGCAGTGCTACGGCTTGGTGTGCTTCCATGTCAGGCACCCTCCTTCTCGATCTTTTCGAAGATCTTGTTGATCTTTTCCTCCAGCGTCACGGCGGTGAAAGGCTTGACCACATAGCCGTTGGCGCCGGCCTGCGCGGCCGCGATGATGTTTTCTTTTTTTGCCTCGGCCGTCACCATGAGCACCGGCAGTTTGGCGAACTGCGGGTCGGCGCGTATGGCCTGCAGCATGGCCAGGCCGTCCATGTTGGGCATGTTCCAGTCGGAGACCACAAAGCCGTAGCTGCCGGTCTTGACCTTTTCCAGGCCGGCCGCGCCGTCCTCGGCTTCGTCGACGTTGACGAACTCCAGCTCCTTGAGCAGGTTGCGCACAATCCGGCGCATGGTCGGGAAGTCATCCACGACCAGGATCTTGATGTTTTTATCAACCACGCTTCACTCCAGTTTTTTGATTCAGTTTCATGATGGGTTTACGGCCGGTTTGGCGCTCAGCTTGAGGTCCTACACCCGGTTGGCGCGCTCCCCGAAAGAGCGCAGGTGCGCCAGCACGCGCTGGCTGATCTCGCGCAGCGGTGCCACCTCATTCACCGCGCCCAGCGCCACGGCCTCGCGCGGCATGCCGTAGACCACGCAGCTGGCCTCGTCCTGCGCGATGGTGTGGGCGCCGGCCTGGCGCATGCGCTGCAGGCCTTCGGCACCGTCGCGCCCCATGCCGGTCAGGATCACGCCGATGGCGTTCTTGCCCGCATGGCGCGCCGCCGAGTCGAACAGCACGTCGACCGAAGGCCGGTGCCGGTTCACGGGCGGCGCCTGGTCGACCTGGGCCACATAGTTGGCGCCGCTGCGCGTGAGCGACAAATGAAAGCCGCCCGGCGCGATGTAGGCATGGCCGGGCAGCACACGCTCGCCGTGCACCGCTTCCGAGACCACGATGCGGCACAGGCCGTTGAGCCGCTGCGCGAAAGAATTGGTAAAACCCGCCGGCATGTGCTGGGCGACCAGGATGGCCGGGCTGTCGGGCGGCAGCGGCTGCAGCACCTCGCGTATGGCCTCGGTGCCGCCGGTGGAGGCGCCGATGATGATGAGTTTTTCGGTGCTCAGCAGCGGGCTGTGCAGCAGCGGCGCTTCCCCACCGGCCGCGCCGCCCGCCGGCGCCGCGCGCCGCACCGGCAGCAGCTTGGCGCTGGCCGCGATGCGTATCTTGCCGGCGATCAGGTCGGTGTAAGACAGCAGGCCGTCGCGTATGCCCAGGCGCGGCTTGGTCACAAAGTCGATCGCGCCCAATTCGAGTGCGCGCAGCGCGGCCTCCGAGCCGCGCTCGGTCAGCGAGGACACCATGAGCACCGGCATGGGCCGCAAGCGCATGAGTTTTTCGAGGAACTCCAGGCCGTCCATGCGCGGCATTTCCACGTCCAGCGTCATCACGTCGGGGTTGTGCTGCTTGACCAGGTCGCGCGCGACCAGCGGGTCCGAGGCCGTGGCCACCACCACCATGTCGGGCTGGCTGTTGATGATCTCGGTCATCAGGCTGCGTATCAGCGCCGAGTCGTCGACGCACAGCACCTTGATCTTTTGGACGGTCCCGTTCACGTTCGCATTCATAAAGCCCACGCATTCCTGGCGGCCGCGCCTGCGGCCTGGCTGTTGCTGAAGATCTCGACAGCGGCGGGCCGGGCCGGCCGGCGCAAGGTGGCGGCCAGCGCCTGCTCCTCGTCGCGCACCAGCGCCACGTCGTCCTGCTGGCGCAGCTTGCGCATGGTGACCCGGCCCGTCACCGGGAAGTAGTTGATGCGCCGCGGGTAGTTGCCGCGCAAATCCTGGGCGGCCACGCGCACCTGTTCCATCTGCAAATAGCGCAGTACAAAGTCGGCATTGCGCTCGCCGATGTTGAGCAGCGTCATATTCGCCAGCACCGCGCCGCCGCCGAAGACCTTGGCTTCAAGCCGCTCGCGCCGCGCGCCGGCCTTGAGCAGCTCGTTGAGCAGCATCTCCATGGCGTAGGCGCCGTAGCGCATGGAAGCCGCCGCGCCGCGCGTGCCCGGCTCGGCGTCCTCGGGCAGCATGAAATGGTTCATGCCGCCTATGCCGGCCACGGTGTCGCGCACACAGGCCGAGACGCAGGAGCCCAGCACGGTGGTCAGCACCATGTCGCTGGAGGTCACAAAATATTCGCCGGGCAGCAGCTTGACCGCCGCGATGCCGAACTCGCGGTCGAAATAATGGTGGGTGGCCAGGGTCTCCCGGTGCGCCGTGGTCATGGGCCGGCCACGAGTTCATACACCGTCTGGCCCTTGAGCCGGAAGGTGTCGCTGGCAAAGGAGAAATTCTCCGAATGCCCGGCAAACAGCAGGCCGTGCGGTTTCATCAGCGGCGCGAAGCGCTGCAGGATGCGGCCCTGCGTGGGCTTGTCGAAGTAGATCATCACATTGCGGCAAAAGATCGCATCAAAGGGCTCGCGCAGCGCCCATTTCGCGTCCAGCAGGTTGAGCTGCTCGAACTTCACCATGGCCGCGACCTCGGGCCGTATGCGCACCTTGCCGGCCTGCGCGCCCGCGCCCTTCAAAAAAAAGCGCTTGAGCCGCGCCGGCGAGAGCTTGCTGACCTGCTCCATCGTGAAGATGCCCGCCTGGGCCTTGGCCAGCACCTGGGTGTCTATGTCGGTGGCCATCACGCTGGCCGCCGCGCCGGCGCGCTCGCCCAGCGCCTCGATCAAGGTCATGGCGATGGAATAAGGCTCCTCACCCGTGGAGGCGGCCGAACACCAGACGCTCATGGGCTGGGCGCATTTTTTGGCGTGCTCGGCCAGCAGCGGGAAATGGTGGGCCTCACGGAAAAAGGCCGTGAGGTTGGTGGTCAGCGCATTGGTGAACTGCTGCCACTCGTCGCCATGCGGGTCGGCCTCCAGGAAACGCAGATAGCTCGAGAACTCGGTCAGCCGCAGCTCGCGCAGGCGCCGCGCCAGCCGGCTGTAGACCATCTGCCGTTTCTGCGTGCTCAGGGCGATGCCCGCCCGCTGGTGGATCAGCGTGCGTATTTTCGAAAAATCATGGTCCGTCAGGAGGAAGTCCGGACCGGCCGACGAGGCCGTGGCGCCATGCAGGGGTGTGTTCATAGGTTTTTGGGCCATCGCGCGCGGGGCACGCGCCTTGTGCACAGTGCAAACGGCGATGCTTCAATGTACAAAGCCTGCGGTGCCTGCCATGGCCTGAAAAGCGCGCGAAAACGGCCGCTTCTTTGGCGATCGATTCGGGCAAGAGTTCTTGCACCCTTCCCCACTGGGGAAGGCGCATGGCAAGCTAAATCGTGACCGTATGCGCCCAGGC
>Ga0209565_1000846_pt1 | contig 17296 bp, 23 predicted proteins | sample Araplaol_mTSA_r2_2_FD_184283 | JGI IMG/M metagenome (GOLD analysis project Ga0209565, IMG submission 184283) | Arabidopsis root microbial communities from North Carolina, USA - plate scrape MF_Col_mTSA_r2 (SPAdes) (version 3) | ecosystem: Host-associated > Plants > Roots > Endosphere | place... | reverse complement strand
CCAGGATCAACAACGTGCCGGGCATTTATCAATCACTCGATGCGGGTGCCACCTGGACCAGGATCAATGACGACAAGCACCAGTGGGGAGGCGCCAATTACGTCACCGGCGACATGCGCGTCTTTGGCCGTGTCTACGTCGGCGCGAACCGTGGCGGCGTGATCGTCGGCGAGCTGCAATAGCGCATCATCCGGCACGACCAATCGGGCCGGCCGCCATCTCATGGTTGGGGTGCCGGCGCCCGGCTGCGGCCGTCACGCGCGGCCCAGCAACCCGCCTGTATGGCGAAAACGCGGCCATAGGCAAGTCCACCCGTCCTCGCATCGTCTCCGGCAGTTCAATTCTCCCTTGTGAGCAGCCATTATTCTATCTTTCAATATAATATGGTATGCTATATCGTCTGCATTTCGGGCGGACCAGGTCCTCGCCAACCAGGACAACCTGCCGCTATGCAATTTGGCGCAAGAAAAAAGGAGAACGCATGCTGATCGATTTCAGCCATTTCACGCCCTGGCTGTCGCTTGCAGGAGGACTCATCATCGGCCTGGCAGCTGCAATGCTGGTGCTGTTTAATGGGCGCATTGCCGGCATCAGCGGCATCCTCGGCGGGCTACTCAGCTTGCCTCGCCACGACATGGCCTGGCGCATCGCCTTCCTTGCCGGCCTGTTGGTAGCCCCCATCATCGCTACGCTGTTTGACGAACCGCCCGTGGCCCAGATTTCAGCGTCCTGGCCGGAAGTGTTGCTCGCCGGCTTGCTCGTGGGAGCCGGAACCCGTTATGCCAGCGGCTGTACCAGCGGCCATGGCGTGTGCGGCATTTCGCGCGGCTCGGTCAGGTCGGTGGTCGCCACGCTCACTTTCATGCTGGCCGGGTTCATCACCGTATTTGTACGCCGCCACATAGTCGGAGAATGACATGGCAACCGCTCTCGCACTGTTCGCCGGGCTGCTGTTTGGCATCGGCCTCATCGTGTCCGGCATGGCCAATCCGGCCAAAGTTCAGGGCTTCCTCGACCTGGCGGGACCATGGGACCCTTCCCTTGCCTTCGTCATGATGGGCGCCATTGCCATCGGGGCGCTAGCGTTCCGCCTCGCCCGGCGGCGCCAGCTCTCTTTTCTTGGCCTGCCGCTGCAATGGCCCGCTAATACCCAGGTCACACTGCGCTTGATGCTTGGCAGCGCTGCGTTTGGAGTGGGCTGGGGCCTCGCGGGATTCTGTCCCGGCCCCGCACTGGTCGCGCTGGGTGCAGGCTATCCCAAGGCTGGCGGCTTTGTCGCGGCCATGGTGCTTGGCATGCTAGTCTTCGATGTCATCCAAGCCCTCGCCGCCAGGCGCGACAACAACTGATGCCAGGCACCCATTGATCCTTCCCGTATTTATTTCTTAGCGCCGCTGTCGCTGTCTTTGCTGGGGCCGCGCAGCAGGATCGATGGATTGGCTTTGACCTTTTCGGTCAAACCGCCGACGTCCGTGACGACTTTCTTGGCCTGGTTCTCGATCGCGATGAATTTTTCGACGGCCTTCGGCAGGTCATCAAGTATTGCCTTGAAGCCGGACTTCTGGAATGGAATCTCGGGAATTTTGCCAGGACGTGTTTCCGCAAGCAGAGGTTTGGCCGCCTTGTCTCCACCGCTTAGTTCGACGTAGACGACACCAGTGATGCCCTTGATCGCGAGGCTGGCCCGGGTGTCTGTCTTGACCGGTGTATCTTTGCGTAAGCGCACGTCGACCTGTACCAGGCGCGGATCGTTCGGATCGATCATGATTGATTTGACCGTTCCGGCATCGACGCCGCGGAATTTGACCGGGTCGCCAACTGCCAGGCCACTGACCGATTCGGGGAAATGGATACGGTACAGGACATCGTCGCACTGGCCCGGGCTGCCGAGCCAGATGGCGAACAAAGCGGCGGCAACGGCGAAGGCGATGATGAACAGCCCTTCCATAAAATAGCGTTTATCAGTCTCCATGGCTCACCTTCCTCGCTGTCATGGCGCCCTCGGCACGCGGACCGTGGAAGAAGTCATGTATCCACGGGTGCCTGGACTGCCGTAGCCGGCCGGGGGTACCGATGGTAAGGTTCCGGTCGACCAGGACGGCAATGCGGTCGCAGATGGTCATGAGGGTCGTCAGGTCATGCGTCACGATGACGGCCGTGATGCCCAGGCTTTGGTTGAGCCGCAGGATCAGCTCGTCGATACCGGCGGCGGCGATCGCATCGAGATCCGAGCTCGGTTCATCCAGGAAAAGAATCTGCGGATCAAGCGCCAGCGCACGGGCCAGCGCCGCGCGCTTGACCATGCCGCCCGACAATGCGGAAGGAAACTTGATCCCGCTTTCCGCGTTCAAACCGGTCAGCGCTAGCTTCATCGCGGCGATTTGCTGCCGGTCATCGGCATGCAAGCTCGTATGCTCGCGCATGGGCAACATGATGTTGTCGGCCACCGACAGCGAAGAGAACAAAGCTCCCTGCTGGAACAGGACACCCAGCGCAAAAGCGCGCTCATGGGCCGAAATGGCGCCGATCGCTTTGCCATTGAGCTGGACATCGCCACTATCCGGCTGATGCAAGCCGATCAGGGTCTTGAGCAGCACCGATTTCCCCGAGCCGGAACCACCCGCAATTCCCAGTATTTCGCCGCGCTTGACGTCAAGGTCGAGCTTGTCATGCACGAGCTGTTTGCCAAACCGGTTGACGATGCCGCGGGCAGACAGGATAGTCGAGGCGGCGGGCTTCATACGTTGAGTCTTTCAAACAGGATGGAGAACAAGGCGTCGAGCACCAACACCAGGAAGATCGACTTCACCACCGAGCGGGTGGTTTCGCGCCCGACGCTCTCCGCCGAACCGCTCACCCTGAGCCCGTGCATGCACGCGATGGCGGCTATGCAGAAGGCAAAGACCGGCGCCTTGAACAGGCCGACCATGAAGTCGCTCAGGCTGACCACCTGCGGCAAGCGCGACAGGTATTGAGACGGCGCCATGTGCAGCAGCACTTGCGAGATCGCCGCGCCACCGATCAGGCCCAGAATGTCAGCGAAGAAGGTCAGTACGGGCAAAGTCAGGACCAGCGCGATCACGCGCGGCACCACCAGCATCTGCATCGGCTCCAGCCCCATCACGGTGAGCGCGTCGACTTCGTCGCGCGTTTTCATGACGCCAATTTCAGCCGTGTACGCTGAGCCCGAGCGGCCGGCGACCATGATGGAAGTGATCAACACCCCCATTTCGCGCAGTACAGAAACTGCGACAAGGTTGATGGTGAGGTCCTCTCCGCCATATTTGCGCAATTGCGCCACACCCTGGTAACCGATGACGATGGCAATCATGACCGCCATCAAGCCGATGATAGGCAAGGCCTGGATGCCAGTTTCCCTGACGTGACGCGAGATCGCCGACGGACGCAATGTAGTTGGGTGTACGGCAGCATCGACAAGCCAGCTTGCGACACAGCCAACAAAGGTGATCAGGGAAAATGCCTCGTGCCGGAGGTCGTGGGCGCCCTTCCCCAGTGCGGTCACCATCTGGCGCCAACGCGGCACGGTGGCCACGGCGGGCAGGCGTTTGAGTTCGAGTGAATCGATCAGGTCGAACAAGGTTTGGTGTTCCGGGCGGATGCCCGTGAGCGACACACCCAGCTCGCGCAGCGCGGACAGGAACAAGGCGCCCGGTGTATCCATGCGGGTGATGCCCGACACATCAAGCGTGCTCGACGTGCCGTGTTGTGGCCAGCTCTTCAGCGAATCCCTTGCCGTAGCGAGGGTGGCGATGACAAGCGAGCCCGACATCGCGTGGCGCTCGCCTTCGCCGCTGACAACAATCGTCGGAGGTGGCTGTGAAGTAGCGCTTTGCGCGTGATTGGCAGGAACCTTGCTCATGGTATCCGCTTGCTTTTCTTTTGACTACGCTGCTCACGGTGCGCAGGCGAAAAGCATGGCATTGCTTTGCGTCAGTATAGGTTCGACGCTTGGGGCGGATCTGTGCGGCATGGCACAAAGGGAGCTTATCCGGGGTGCTTCACTTCACTCGCCGCGGCCAGGCCGCGGCGGGACTTGCCCCCGACAGAGCGCGTCCATGCTGGGGGTACCACGGCAACGCTGCCCCCAGCTTGACGCTTTGTTTCGACTACTTGAACCGATCGAAGAAGGCTTTGGACTCCTGCGCCGAGAAATTGGGGTACCAGTGCCCGCCAGTCTCAGTGCCGCACCAGATCACCGGCTTGCCGCTATCGCAGCCTTGGTACTCTACGCAGCCGTTGCTACCCACGGGCACCGTAGTCGCAGTACAGCTATTGCGCTTAAGGAAAAGATCGCGCGCCTCCATCCCCGCTGAGTAAGGCACTACGTTATCGTCCTTAGCGTGAATGAACATTGCCGCCACTTTGTTGGAGGAACTGGCACACCCGCTCCAGAGCGATCCGGCCATCGGCACGATTGCTCGCACTACGTCGCCCATCTGGCATCCGATGGCATTGGACATCATGCCACCGAAGCTGAAGCCGGTAGCGAAAACACGCTGAGTATCGGTGCACGCGCCCTGCTGTACTTCGTTGATCATGGCACGCATGAAGCGAATGTCGCGGTCGCCAGTGTTGGCCCATCCCTTATCCAAGCCTTCCGGGGCGATAAAGATGGCATTGTCGCCGTACAAATTCTTCAACCCGAAGAATCCGCTCCAACCGTAGACATCGGCCGCGCTGCCATCACGCCAGTGCAGCCCGATGATCACGGGATAGGCCTTGTTACGGTCATAGGTGGCCGGCATTTCGACCCAGTAGCTGCGCTGGATGCCGTCGCTGGTGAGCGAACGCAGGCCGGTGGTCAGCTTGGATCCGCCACCGCAGCCCGCGGCGTGCGTCGCAGGCGGGGCAACTGGCGTTGCGGATGCTGAGCCCGACGCTGGTGTTGAGGTGCTAGTGGCGCCTGACCCTCCCCCGCAAGCAGCGAGTGCAGTGAAAAGTAACGCCGCCCATACATTTCTCATAGCTTTCCTTGGTTTCGTTTTTTGCGCTAAATTCTAATGGCCGCAATCGCAGCGTTCTTTATGTTTTTCGCCAATAGCCGACATGTTTTTTAAGGTCCAGCGATATCGCAAGGACAAAAAATCGTTCGGGCTGTCGCAGCGGCTTTGGCAATTCGGCACACCTGAGGTGAAAAATACCGCAGAGGCCGATGCTGGTGATTTCGGGGGAGAAAAGCGCTGGTGCTGCAGCAATTTAACGCGACCTGCCTACCTCAATCAATTTAACGACATCGGCTATAAACTGCTCGGTATCGATCGGCTTTGGAATGTACGCATCGAAACCAATGCTGAGTAACCTCTCACGGTCACCGCTCATCGCCAGTGCGGTCACAGCTGCAATCGGAATGTTCTGCGTTCGAGGATCAGCCCGTAATATCTGGGTAGCCTGGATACCATCCATTCCGAGCATCTGTATGTCCATGAGAATCAGATCGGGACTCATCGTTTGGGCCATCTCGATTCCCGGCAGGGCACATTCAGCGACCAACGTTACATGCCCGGCATAAGTGAGCAAGGTCGTAAATAAATCGATGTTGAGCTTGGTATCCTCGATGATTAGGATGCGCGCCATCATCAACCTTTCTTCAAAATCAACATCAAGGAAGTCGCATTCTCCACAGAGGACACAGCAAACCTCAGCCCTTCTGCTGAGTTCGTGGAATCGATCTGCCTCGATATATCCAGCACTCATAGCGACCAGATAACAATAATCGAAAATCCGTCCCCAATTCTCACGCTTTCTAGCAAGCAAGTGCATTCGGCCCTTCCTCAACCACACCCGTGAGCAGATCAGTGCCAAAATACGCGGACACCTGCTGTTCAATGCAAGCGTCTCCGCTTTTGCGCGTACATCTGTTCGTCCGCCAACAGGACGTAATGCGACAGCGTCTGTTCCGCGTTGGAATCGACCAGCACGACGCCGGCACTGATCGAAACGCAAAACGACCGCTCCTGCATCAAGTTGAATGCGCGCAGATTGGCCTCAATACGCGACAGGATGACCTCTGGCTGCTCATCATCAAGGGTATACGCGACAAATTCGTCGCCGCCGAGGCGTGCCACGACATCGGCATGGCGGAACGTCTGGCGAAACACCAGGGCGGCGTCGCGGATCATGGCGTCGCCGGCCTCGTGCCCCAGTTCATCGTTGACACGCTTCAGGCCATCGATGTCAGCGAAGATGACGGCACTCTTTGTACGTCTACGCCGTGCCAGCTTATAGATCTGTTCGGCTTGCAGGAAAAATCCTCGCCGGTTGTACAGGCCCGTCAGGACGTCGGTCAGCGACAGCATCCGCATTTCGCTCACCGCCTCGTCCCTTTGCTTCAATTCTTCGGCATGGCTCACTGACGTGTCGGCGATTTCCTGGCGCTGTTCACGAAGAAGCCGCTCGAGTGAAGTGTGCGATTTGATTTTTCCCAGTGCTGCACCAGCCAGCTGCAGAATGTATGAGATGGTGCGTTTGTATGCCTCCTGCATCGCGGTATCGACATCATGATTCCAGCTGACAGCGAGGACCACCGCTGCGGCGTGCGCCGGCACGGCCAGTAACAGCCTGCGCGGCCCTCCGTATTCAAGCTGCTCTTCGCTATTGGAGCGAGCATCCGCAGCGGCCGCCGCGTCGGCGGTCATGCGCATGGCGGCGCGTTATAACGGATGGTCCGTGCCGGCCGAATGCGCAATACCGTGGCTGTCGAACTCGACGAGATCCATCCGATCGCTGCGCACGAGCAGCAAGGCCGACTCGAACCGGACCATTTCCGCCAAGGTGCGGCCGATCAGTGCCAACGACCCCTGCGCCTCGTCGGTCTGGAGCAGGTCACGCGCCAGCGTCAACAGTATGCGCAACTGGGCCGGTCCAAGCTGCCGTGTTTCAACCCGATGCTTTCTCATAGTGCGCGGCCCTTCATGCTAGTCCTCTCCCGTGTCTTTCGTCCGCGGTGGAGAGGATGGTGTGATAGCCTCCGAGACCAGCTGGTCGGTACTGGGGGCTCGGCGCAACGAAGGCTTGTCGAGCACTCGCGCAATTACGCCCGAGGGAACACGCCTGTATTCCATGTACTTCTGCGCCAGAGCCCGATTGCGCACCGACTGGATGTTGACGCCGCGCGCCACCGCTTTCGCGGTACCCGTGTCAGAGCGTCTTTGGCGTTCGTTCATAATAGTTCCAATCCAGTATTTCCAAGATTCTTCTCTTGATTCGCGGTCTGCACTGACTGTATGCCTATTCCCGCCCACGCGTCAGTCATCTTTCCGTGCCGGCCCCGACATGAAATCCCGATGGCCTCTGTCTAAGGTGACAAGCGTCCTCGCGAAATCGCTGGCTGTTCACCGCAAAGGCATGTATATTGGATTCACCGCGTATCAAGCACCGCTGAAGAATTGCCGGTCTCTCTCCTGTCTCGCCAACGCTGGCGACTCCCGTCTGATTCCCTCACTTGTTGACCCTGCTCGTCGCCGCGTGTGTCCGGAATCGGCCTGACTCTACATTCTTGTGAGGTACTATCATGACTACGCAAACCGGCATCGTTAAATGGTTCAACGAAGCCAAAGGCTTCGGCTTCATCACACCGGACTAAGGTGGACCAGACCTGTTTGTCCATTTCCAGGACATTCAAGCTACTGGCTTCAAGTCGCTCTCCGAAAACCAGCGCGTCTCGTTCGAACGCAGCCCTGGCCCTAAAGGCGAGAAAGCCACCAACGTCTGCCCCTCCTGACAATCCGTGCAGCCTTCTTCTGCGCGGAACAGCTGCGAAGCCCATGAAACAGTCTCTATACAGGTGAACCACATGCCCATATGGCGCATCCAATACCAGGACGATCAAGGAGCGATTCAGGTGTGTCTTGGCGAACAGGAATGCCGTCCAAGCGCTCATGAAGCCATCGAGATCGTGGTTCAAAGCCTGATTCAGGCCGCACGGACCAGCATGATGAGCGCTGCGCCATACCTGACACTCCTATCGGCAGACGCACTTTCTGAACTTCGGATCCGCTCCATTTCACCGGCTGGCGCCATCACCCAGATTGCCCGGACGGCGATTGACCCTTCACATCCCAGCGTTCCCGCATTTCCGTTTGCTTTCGCTCACGCGAGTGCTGGACCTTCAAGCGCTTTTCCCACCAGCCATAGTCCGACAAAGTCTCCTTCGCCATTTCGACGCATCGCTGGTAATCGGGAGAGGCCTTGGAGCATGGCGGGACCGGTGGTTCAATACCTTGGGCAATGCAATAGCGAACTGCATCTTCCAGGCCGCCCTCGTTAAGCAAGTCTTGGCAAGCAGTCGAATGAATCAGTGCAAGGTTCATGCCGCTACCCATAGCTTGCCAAGTGCCTGGCAAAACGCTGAAGCGGACGCGGGCCGGAGCGCTCCGCATTCACGCACCAGGCCTGCAGGCCTTCCAGAAGCTCCTCTTGCGTGGCCGGCGAACGCTCCCACAACTTCTCCAGCCCCTGCCGCGCCAAATGCATGGCAGAGAGTCGGGCACTTTGTTCTGTAACCTGCTCCAGGTCTGCCCGTTGCGCATCTGTAAGCCGCCAAGGTGCATACCGTAACAGAAGCTTTGCCCGCACCAAAGCCTCATGCGGGACCAGCTTCGCCAAACCAGTGCGTTCTGCCTGAAACACATCCAGCGTCGCAAGTGTCAGCTCGCGCGTCAATACCGCCCGATTGCCCAATACCAGGTTCAACGTCGCCAAGGTGGGCACGAACTGCCCTGCACATCGCATCAAGCGCTGCGGCGGGCGTCGGAGCGATGCCAGCCGCAACCAGCGCAAGATGCTGATATAAGTCCAGCCAATATCCAGTTCGAACCAGCGAACCGAAAACTTTGCCGAAGTGGGAAAGGTGTGATGGTTGTTGTGCAGCTCTTCCCCGCCGATCAGCAGGCCAAGCGGAACGATATTGGTTGCAGCTTCCTTGCAGTCGTAATTGCGGTAGCCGGCATAGTGCCCCAGGCCATTGACAACACCGGCGGCCAGGAAAGGAATCCACATCATCTGGCAGGCCCACAGCGTCAGGCCCCGCGCCCCAAACATGCCCAGTTCGATCAACAGCAGCAGGCCCACGCCCTGCCATGTGTAGCGGCCATAAATCCGTCGCTCCAACCAGTCTGCCGGAGCGCCACGACCGTAGCGATCCAGCATCGCAAGGTCGGCTGCCGCATCGCGGTAAAGTTCAGCCCCGCGCCACAAAACCTGATTGATACCGCGTACCATTGGACTGTGCGGATCCTTCGCCGTTTCGCAGTGGGCGTGATGGCAACGATGCACCGCGACCCATTCCCGCGTCACCATGCCCGTCGTCAACCACAGCCAGAAGCGGAAGCAATGTTCAACGATTGGGTGCAGTTTCAGGGAGCGATGGGTCTGACACCGATGCAGGTAGACCGTCACAGTGACGATCGTCATGTGCGTGGTCACAAGTCCGATCAAAAACAGCTGCCACCAGCTTACCGCGAGAAGACCTTCAGCCACCCACCGCAAATACATTTCCATGCTGGCGCTCCTTCACGATGCTGGCCTATAAGTTCGGGTGGCCGGCGGCAAACGCGATCGCATCACACAGTTGACCATACCGGCAGCCACCATAGAGGAAGTGGCCCTCGATATAGGCGATACCATGCAGCTTCATCATGCTTTCGTCTTCGTCAGTTGGGTGATATGCGGCCGCCCAGTTCGGTTGAAACGCATCGTCGCGCACGAAGGAAGATTTCGCATGCTCGGCAACTGCATAACGCAGGGCATCCCGAAATACATCGTAATGGTGCTGCCGGAATGCGTACCGTCGACCGTCAAACGATATCTCATACTGTGCCGCCAGGCTTTCATCCGATTCCTGACAGGTACTTGGGTCGCGAATATTCTCCATGATCAATCTCCCTCACTTGTCGTTCGCGTTGATTACGAAGACCTGGCGCCAGCCGTTTGACATCGCCCTGGCGCAGCACGACAACCACGTGCCAGGGGCAAGTACATGCTTTGTCACGACAAATATGGGCTTTGACGCGATTGCGTTCTCACGCTGCAATACTGAGGAAGACCGGCGCAAAATTTGATGTTGGCCAGGCACCTGCTACCCACTATACGCCCACAAGCTTGATCCACCTAATGCATTCCTCGTCGCCCGCACACGCTTTCGCACGGTGAACGGGCGTTACACCGTTGAATGCTTCATAGCTTCTGCTTCACGGGCGGCAGTGCGTTCCTCGCGCGCGGAGGTTGGGTCGCCTCCACTGTCGACCTGCCCGGCAGCCCGTTCCGCATCGCCGTGTGCACCTTCGGCTTCGGCGCTCCCGCTGGAATTTTCGGTAGCAGGCGGTTCCAACATGTCTTGCACCATCGCGCGCAGCTCTTCAACATCGGGTAACAAACCACGCCTTTTCCGCAGGTGAATATAGTGTTGGATTTCAGATTCCTGTTCGGCACTAAGAGGCAGGCCGCGGAAGGAGAACTCCGGTCCATTATCTTTCATGACGGTTCTCCTGATCGTTGACTCATAACGAGTGTACGCCTAAACCCGCATCTGCATCGGCCCGCTAGAGATATTCAAAAACCGTGGTCGGGGTAGATGCGGCCAAGGCGTATTCCAGTTGTACAGCGTCGACATGGAGCGAGGCCCTTACAGGCGCTGGGGCAAGTATTGAGTTCGACCGGAGCCTCCCAGGTTCTCAAGATATCGTTAGGTGTTCAGCCCAATGCCATGTATATTGACAGTGCTGCTTACGAAGCACTGCAAATAGTTTACGGTCTCTCTCCTGTCTCGCCCAACCTGGCGTCTCCCGTCTGATTCCCTTGCTTGTTGACCATGCTCGTCGCCGCTTATCGCCGGAAACGGCCCAACTCACTTTTTCACAAGGTTCTATCATGACTACTCAAACCGGAATTGTTAAATGGTTCAACGACGCCAAAGGCTTTGGCTTCATCACCCCGGACGCAGGGGGCGGTGACTTATTTGTCCACTTCCAGGACATTCAAGCAAACGGATTCAAGTCCCTGACGGATAATCAGCGCGTTTCCTTCGAGCGCAGCCCTAGCCCCAAAGGTGAAAAGGCTACAAACGTTCGTCCTTCCTGATCACCCGGTTCAGCTGTAATCCGCTGGGCCACGTGATCCACTGGCGCAGCGGAACCATCACGCACTGATGATCGGCGTCATTTGGAATTCCACGACCATAAGCAGCGTGGATCACGGGAATCCCGGCTAGGGCAGCGCTAGCATGACAAGTCACATCTTCAGGGATTCCGATGACTAGACATCCCATCGCCCCACCATGGCCGAACAATGTCGTTTTACGCGCCGAGGAAAACGATCCGGAACTGCGTCAGCGACGCCTTGCACTGGACGAGGCCAGCCTACAGTTAAGGATGTGTGCGGCCGATATGAAATCGCTGGCATTCCAGGACTACCAGTTGGCGTTACACAATCTCTTGCATTATCTCAGTACGGCCTACCTCACCTAGCCTTGCGCACGCAAATGCAGTCATTCGCCATTCACAGGCGGCGCACCACGTGGATATTAATTGCGCGCGAACCATACGCGGACTCCTCGACGTCATAAGAAACCAGCTTCTTTTCGAGGCTCCCCGGTTGCTGTTTGCTGACAAAGTCCCCGATATCGGCGCAGACATCATAGCCTCCATCATCAGGCCTGATTTGCCCAATCCCTTTTAACCTGCTGAACCAATGGATAGTTCCTGTATGCATACTCATGTAGATCTCCTTGTTATCGACGTACGAATCCAGTTCTCAAGTAGAGCCAGGGGTCGAGGATCGGACAGGAATGGCGCAGGGGCCGAACAGGAAGGAAACAGGACGGTGACTAAGAACCGAAGCAGAAGCCGCAGTGTATCGCATAAAGTCCGTTTCACCTAATGGCACGGTGCAAGGCGAAATCAATAATGTTCAGCAGCCTGGTTAATTTCAGAATTGCGCTGACTTTCACGAGACCGGAGAATCCTGGCCGGGCCATTCCCCTTTCAAGCCATCGGAAACCTTCATGCAGAAGAAAAACACCTTACGCTGGAGACCTCTCCTGCTGTCGCTCCCCTTATGGTTCACCGCCCCCGCGCTGCACGCCGCGAATGATCCGCTGGCGCCTACTGCCAAATGGAGCGCCTATACTGCCGGCCACGCCGCCACCCCGCCAATGGGCTGGAGCAGCTGGAACGCGTTTGGCACGGATATCGATGAAACAAAGGTACTCGGTTCGGCCCAGCGCATCGTCGACACCGGACTTGCCGCCAAAGGCTACCGCTACATCAACATCGATGACGGGTGGGCTTTGCGCCGCCGCGTTTCCGATGGTCATCTGGTGATACGGCCCGACCGCTTTCCGTCATCAATAACCGGCAGCGACAGCACGTTCCGCCCGTTCACGGACCGGCTCCACTCAATGGGACTCAAGGCCGGCATTTATTCTGACCTCGGCCGAAATACCTGCTCCCAGGCCTATTCCGGCAGCGACGCCGACCTGCCAAAGGGAAGCGTACTGGAACGCGAGGTCGGACTATACGGACATATCGATCAGGACATAGCGCTCTTCTTCGCCAACTGGGGTTTCGATTTCATCAAGGTTGATGGCTGTGGCTTGAGTGCCTACGGCGCAGCAAGCCCGAAAGTGCGTACAGGCCAGTACCGGGCATTGCACCCAGTGCTGGACTTGGAGTCGGTAAGCCGTTCCAATATCCCGGCAGTGCAGGCAGAATTCGCACAAAGCAATGCGGCACTCCAACGCAACAAGCCTGACGGCGACTTCCTGCTGTCACTTTGCGTGTGGGGCGCAGCGGATGTTCGCGCCTGGGGCAGGAACTTCGGCAATCTTTCCCGCACTAGCGACGATATCACCCCATCCTGGGGCCGCATGCTGAGCAATTTCGACAGCGCAGCAAGGCGCGAACTGTATGGCCATCCGGGCAGCTGGAACGATCCGGATATGCTGTACATCGGCAAGGGTGACTTCGATGCCGATCACCTGGTAGAAGCCCGGTCGCACTTCTCGCTGTGGGCCATGCTGAACGCGCCGCTAATGATAGGCGCCGACCTCAGGACCATGCCGCAGGCGTTGATGGACATCGTAGGGAATGCCGATATCATTGCGGTCAACCAGGACGCTGCCGGCAACCAGGCCACGCTGGCGTATGACGCCGACGACCTGGAGATTCTGGTCAAGCCGCTGGCGTCCGGGCAAAAGGCGGTTGCCATCTTCAACCGCGGTCTCGCTCCGATCGACGTTGATCTGACCGCTGAACATCTCAAGTTCAGGAAGGATGCGCCCATCTCGCTGACGGATCTCTGGACCAAGGAGGCCGCCGCCTTTACCAATGAGACCAGGCTGCGTGTGGCACCGCGCGAAACAAGGATCTTCCGCGCCTCCGGCACGCGCGAGCTGGCACATGGCCTTTATCTGTCAGAACAGCCGGGCAGCGTGAATCCTGCCGTCGATGGCGTGAGCAGGCCGCAAGCCGATCCCACCATCTTCCGTTCCTCTGCGGGGTGGAGTGGCACCAGGGGGCCAGGCGAACGACCTATGTACGGCGGCTGGGGCGGCGCGCGCGCCGATAGTACGCCGTACGGCCAGGCACTACGGATTGCTGGCGTTACTTACACTACCGGCATTGGCATTCTGGCCAACTCACGACTGGAGGTGCGCAATCAGGGATATCGCCGCGTCAGCGCCCAGGTTGGAGTGGACGATTCCGCACAGGTACACAAGCGTGGCGTCACCTTCATGATTTATGGCGATGGCAAACTTCTGGCGAAGAGCAAAGCTCTGCCCTGGGGCCAGCCGGCGCAGGCCCTGGACGCCGACGTGGCCGGAGTCAAGCTCATTGAATTGGTGGCACGCAGCACGGCAGGTGAAAATGAGCAGGTGCCGGCCAGTTGGGGCAACGCCGCACTGTTATCGCCGGTCCAACCGGACTAAAAATAATGGCTCCAAATGGAGCCATTTAGTATTCATCTGCGACAACGACAGTTAATGTTCTGACACTTCGAAGGCATGCGATCCAGCCAGTGGGCCAGCCTGCGCCCAAGTCTACGTAAGCGTAAGCTCTCGCTACCCAGCCCTACAGTATCACCGGTGATGGCCACGACGCAGCCGTTTAAGTCATATCGGGGCATCTCGATCTCCTTGGTATGGTCGGCGGTCTTCGATTTGGCCGCTCGTGTTTTCTCAACGCTGCGATTCAGTCTCAAGTTGCTGAAGCAACGCATGCATTACTTTGTGTCGACTCAGCATGACATCGGTGAGTACACCGAAGACACCGCGGAAGAGTGAGAACGGAACCCACCGCCATGGCGCGTAGATGCGCGGCCTCCGGTACTGCACACCTTTCGCGATCGCACGTGCTACCTGCTCGGGAGGAATGGCCCGACGCAGCCAGCCTGGAAGTCCAACTTCATTCATTTTGGTCACGGTTGCGTTTCCGCCGAAGGCAACTTTCGCAATGGCTGTGGCCGTCCAGCCGGGGTAGACGACGCTGGCCGTTGCGCCGCTATATGCGAACTCTGCCCTCAAACAGCGTGTGAGCATTTCCACCCCTGCTTTAGATGCGGCATAAGGTGCATTCGCCATCCCGTTGAGAAAAGCGTACGCGGAAGACGTCACAAGGACTTGGCCCTTGTTGCGAATAATCTCCGGCAGCGCAGCACGAATCGTACGCCAGACACCAAGCAAGTCCACCTCTACGATTTTCTCGAACTCGGCCTCATCGCAACTGGCAATAGTTGAGGCGCCACTACGCCATGAAATACCAGCGTTGGCAAAAACTACATCCAGGCGTCCGAAGCGTTGGATCGTTTTCTGGATGACAGCCTTCGTTGCTGCGGCGTCAGTGACGTCAAGCGCCACAGGTAGCACCCGAGATTGGGAGAACTCTTTAGCAAGTTCATCCAAAGCGGTTTGCTGCATATCGGTCAGCACCAAAGTCGCACCCCGGGCATAAAGTTCGCGCGCAGTCGCGGCACCTATGCCGCCGGCCGCACCGGTAATCAGTACCACCCTGTGGTTCAAGTCGTAAGTCATCATCATGTACTCTCTTGGTTAGCGGATCGGAACATGGCGGTGCAGGAAGTCGATCTGGTCAACTACCACTTTCTCGAAGCCTTGTCCGACATACACATCGAAGTGTCCTTCCTGGTAGAGCTTCACCTCGCCCTGCGGCGCCTTGAGGACATGGCGGAGCGTAGGCCGCGTCGGTGCGACGGTGTCGTGCTCACAGACGCAGAACAGGGCGGGACAGGGCAACTGGCGGGCCAGTTTGCCGGGACGGTAGGCCATGATCTGCAGCGCGGCGCGTGCGGCAACACGGTTCTGAAACGGTAGACCGCGCGGTACCAGCTTGAGGTAGCCATGCAGGCAATCGTGCGCCGTCATCAGCGCGGCCGAGCCCGGAGCGCCGCTGGTATCGACCATGATCGGCCTGGCGCCGGCCCAGGCCAGCAGCTGGTCGGCAATGGCGAGCGGCAAGACGCGAAGCGAGGTGATCGGATTCATCGCCAGCCCCGACGCAAGGCCATCGGTGAACAAGCATTGCGCGATGACTGCGCTGACTCCTTCCACGGTGGCACCAGTATGGACGGCGTGCCCACCGCCGAAAGAGGTTCCCCATACCACCACACGACGCCCGTCGACCTGCGCCAGCCCGCCTGCGAACTCGACGGCCGCACGCCAGTCAGCCTGCTGCTTTGCGACATTCAACAGTTGGCGCGGCGTTCCTTCGCTGCCGCCGAAATGCCGATAGTCGAAAACCAGGCAGGCATATCCAGCGGCTTGGAAACGTTCAGCATAGGAGTCCAGCCGCATCTGCCGCACCCCGCCCAGACCGTGGGCCATCACAATGATGGGCGCCGGCCGCCCGCCTTGCGGCAGGTACAACCATGCGGCGCAGCGCTCGCCCTGCGATGGGAAGTGAATTTCCGAACGAGTGGTCATTTTGGCTAGTCCCAATGTTAGAGTTGTCTCCATTTCTTGGAGTTAACTCTATACTTGGAGTGTGCTATAGTCAAGCTATGAATGAAGCCAAGCCCACCCGTACTCAACGGCGCACCGAGGACATGCGCCGCGCTATCATCGAAATCGCCTCGCGAATTCTCGCTGAAGGCGGCATCGCAGCGCTCAGCGCTGAAGAAGTTGCACGCCGTGCCGACGTAGCGCCACAGACGGTTTATAACCGGGTTGGGGGTAAAGGCGCCCTGCTGGCTGCCGCGACCGAATCAGCCATGCTCGAAAACCGCCGGCACATGGATGCGGCGTATGCAACGCCGGGGTCGCCGCTGGAACGCATCCAGCGGGTTGGCGCGGCCTATCGTCGGTTTGCGATTGAACAACCGATCCAGTTCCTGCTCTTGGCCTCGCCGCCCAATGACTTGGAAACTGCCAAGCCCCTGATAGCGCTGGTCGCCGAACAGAACACAAAGCTGGAACAGGCGTTGCGGGAAGGGATTGCCTGCGGTGAGGTGCGCGCCGACATCGACCCCGCTGCAATGGCCACTGCGCTTTGGGGAATGTTCAACGGTGTGCTAACGCTGGGCGTGCGCAACGATGGCTTCCGGCTCAAGGACGCAGCTTGGGAGAAGGTCCTGGCGTCGGCGACCTCCGTAATACTGGAAGGCCTGGCCGACAGGCAGACGCAACCCTAGCAGGCGCTATTCTTCCCACCCCAGAGGGGACGGGTTTGACACGCTTCTTGATCAACGAGGAATCAAAAGATAATGGCTCCCAAAAGGAGCCATTATTTACTTATCCTAGGCAATGAAAGTTAATATTCTGTCACTCCCACTCTATTATTTACGGCAGACCGAAGTCCTTGATCTATCTGACTTTTCAATCGTAGTCGTGCAGCAATACCATTCAAAGTACCATCCTATAGCCACAGCGCTTGGTTCAATGCAAGCGGCTCCGCTTTTGCGCGTACATTTGTTCGTCCGCCAAGAGGACGTAATGCGATAGCGTCTGTTCCGCGTTGGAATCGACCAGCACGACGCCGGCACTGATCGAAACGCAATATGGCCGCTCCTGCATCAAGTTGAAGGCGCGCAGGTTGGCCTCAATACGCGACAGGATGACCTCTGGCTGCTCGTCGTCAAGGGTATATGCGACAAATTCGTCGCCGCCGAGGCGTGCCACGACATCGGCATGGCGGAACGACTGGCGAAACACCAGGGCGGCGTCGCGGATCATGGCGTCGCCGGCCTCGTGCCCCAGTTCATCGTTGACACGCTTCAGGCCATCGATGTCAGCGAAGATGACGGCACTCTTTGTACGTCTACGCCG
>Ga0209565_1000821_pt1 | contig 17655 bp, 16 predicted proteins | sample Araplaol_mTSA_r2_2_FD_184283 | JGI IMG/M metagenome (GOLD analysis project Ga0209565, IMG submission 184283) | Arabidopsis root microbial communities from North Carolina, USA - plate scrape MF_Col_mTSA_r2 (SPAdes) (version 3) | ecosystem: Host-associated > Plants > Roots > Endosphere | place... | reverse complement strand
CAACCCGGCCAGCCCGCACTATCGCGACCAGGCGCCGCTGTGGGCCAAGGGGGAGTATTTCCCGCTGGTGTACACGCGCAAGGCGGTGGAGAAGGAGAGCAAGGAGCGGGTGGAACTGGTGCCGCAGTGAGGTGATGGGGGGCGTTGGAGCCAGGTTGTGAGGGTTTGAAGATTCACCCGGGGTTGCTCCCCTCTCCCGCCTGCGGGAGAGGGGTCGGGGGAGAGGGTAGGGCGCACCCAACCCTACAGCGCCATCTCCAATACCCTCGCCACATGCAATGCTTCCCTGCCAGCACCGTCGTGGATCTGGTGGCGGCAGCTTGTGCCGTCGGCCACTACCAGCGTTTGCGCGTCGGCCTGGCGCACCGCCGGCAGCAGCGCCGCCTCGGCCATCTTCATCGATACCGCGTGGTGTTCGGCTTCGTAGCCGAAGCTGCCGGCCATGCCGCAGCATGACGATTCCACCAGCGACGTCTTGAGATCGGGAATCCAGCCCAGCACCTGTTCCACCGGCCGCACCGCATCGAACGCCTTCTGGTGGCAATGGCCGTGCAGCAGCGCCTGGGCGTGGCCGATGGGCTTCAACGCTGGCGTGAAGCGGCCCGCCGCGTGCTCGCGTACCAGAAATTCCTCGAACAGGAAGGCGTTGTCGGCCAGTTGACGCGCGGCGTCGCCATAGCCGTACTGCAGGAACTCGTCGCGCATCGACAGCAGGCACGACGGCTCCAGGCCCACCACGGCCACGCCGCGCGAGACGAAAGGCAGCAGCGCATCGAGCGCGCGCCTGGCCTCGGCCTTTGCTTCGTCGACCAACCCTGCGGACAGGAAGGTGCGTCCGCAGCAGAGCGGCCGCTCGCCCGGCACACCCGACAGATGGACGGTATAGCCGGCGGCGGCCAGCACGCGCTGTGCCGCGCGGGCATTGGCGGGCTCCATGTGGTTGTTGAACGTATCGACGAACAACACCACCTCCTTGCCGCTTGTGGCCGGGTGCGTGTAGTCGTTGCCGAGGAACGCTGGTTGCCAGCGCGGCAGCGAGCGCTTCGCCGACAGGCCTAGCAGCCGTTCGCCAAGCTGCGGCAGCCCGGGCACGCGATCGCGCAGGTTGAACAGCCACGGCAGCTTGCTGGCGAGGCCGGCGTAGCGCGGCAGGAAGGCGACGAGCCTGTCGCGTGCGCGCAGCCCGCCAGCCTTGGCATGTGCGGCCCGCACCTCGATTTTCATCTTCGCCATGTCGATGCCCGTGGGGCAATCGCGCTTGCAGCCCTTGCACGAGACGCACAGGTCCATCGTGTCCTTGACGGCGGGGTCGAGCAGCCCGGCATCGCCAAGTTGGCCAGACAGCGCCAGCCGCAGCGTGTTGGCGCGCCCGCGCGTCAGGTGCTGTTCGTCGCGCGTGACGCGATAGCTCGGGCACATCGTGCCGGCGTCGAACTTGCGGCAGTGGCCGTTGTTGTTGCACATCTCAACCGCCGCGGCCAGTCCGCGCGCAGGGTCGAGCCCTGTGCCGGGCGCGCTCTCCGCCTCGGTCACGGGGTCGCGCGTGACGTTCCAGGCCGACCAGTCCAGCGCCGGTTGCAGCGGCTTCACCGTGTAGCCGGGCGGGAAGCGGAACAGCGCGGCGTCGTCCATCTTCGGCGTGCCCACGATCTTGCCGGGATTACAGCGGTTGTCGGGGTCGAACAGCGCCTTCACTTCCGCGAAGGCATTGGCCAGCGACGGGCCGAACTGCCAGGCCACCCATTCGCCGCGGCACAGGCCGTCGCCGTGCTCGCCCGAGTAGGCGCCCTTGTATTCGCGCACCATGGCTGCTGCTTCCTCGGCGATGGCGCGCATCTTGGCGGCGCCGTCGCGGCGCATGTCCAGAATGGGCCGCACATGCAGCGTGCCGACGCTGGCGTGCGCATACCAGGTACCGCGCGTGCCGTGCTTGTGGAACACCTCGGTCAGGCGCGACGTGTATTCGGCCAGATGTTCGAGCGGTACCGCGCAGTCCTCGATGAAAGACACCGGCTTGCCGTCGCCCTTCATGCTCATCATGATGTTCAGGCCGGCCTTGCGCACTTCCCACAGCGCCTTCTGCGGGCCGGCGTCGGGCATCTCCACGACCGAGCCTGGCAGGCCCAGGTCGGCCATCAGTTCCACCAGCCGTTGCAGCCCGCGCAGGGTCTCGGCGCGGTCTTCACCGGCGAACTCCACCAGCAGGATGGCTTCGGGCGCGCCGATCAGCGCCCGCTCGATGACGGGGCGGAACGCGGGATTGTTGCGCGCCAGGTCGATCATCGTGCCATCCACCAGCTCCACGGCGGCGGGCTTGAGCGCGACGATATGGCGCGTGAGGTCCATCGACTGGTAGAACGTCGGGAAGTTGACCACGCCCAATGCCTTGTGGGTGGGCAGCGGCGCCAGTTGCAGCGTGATCTGCCGGAAGTACGCGAGCGTGCCTTCCGAACCCACCAGCAGGTGCGCCAGGTTGACGCCGCCATCGGCGGTGTAGGGACGCTCGCTTTGCGGATCGAAGATATCGAGGTTGTAGCCGCCCACGCGGCGCAGCACCTTTGGGTACATCTGCGCGATGGCCTCGCGCTCGCGCGCGGCGATGCGGCGCACGCCATCGGCAATGGCGCGATGCGGAGCGGTGTCGGCCGGCCACGTGGCGTCGAAGCGCACGTCGTCGCCGTTGGCCAGGATGGCCTGCACGCCCAGCACGTTGTGCACCATGTTGCCGTACTGGATGGAGCGCGAACCGCACGAGTTGTTGCCGGTCATGCCGCCGATCGTGCATTGCGCGGCGGTGGAGACATCCACCGGGAACCACAGGCCGTGCGGCTTGAGCCAGGCGTTGAGGTGGTCGAGCACCATGCCGGGCTGCACCGTGACGGTACGCGCCACGGGATCGAGATCGATGACCTGGTTCAGGTACTTGCTGTTGTCGATGACCAGCGCCTCGCCCACGGTCTGACCGCACTGGCTGGTGCCGCCGCCACGCGGCAGCAGCGGCGCCTTGAGATCGCGGGCAATGTCGAGCGCCAGCCGGGCGTCGGCTTCGTCGCGCGGCACCACCACGCCCAGCGGCATGATCTGGTAGATCGACGCATCGGTGGCATAGCGGCCACGGCTGGCGGTGTCGAACAGCACCTCGCCGCGCAGTTCGGCGGCCAGGCGCCGATACAGCGGCGACTGCAGGGAAGCGGATGCCGCGCCGGGCATGAAGCGCAGCGGCTGCACGCCGGGCGGCGTGGGGGTGACGGGCAAGGCCATGGGCGGGGATGTCTCCAGCGTGCGAACACTCGGTGCCACCGCCATGGCCGGCGCGCGCCAGGGTGGCGCGGCTGCCGGTCAGGCGGCGACGTCCTGTGCGCGTTCTAGTTCGGCAATCAGCGCGTCGTGCTTGTGTTTCAAGTGCGCGCGCAGGATGTCACGCAGGGCTGCGCCGTCGCGCTTCGCCAGGGCATCGAGCATGGCGCTGTGCTCGCGCACGGCCAGGTCCCATTTGTCGTGGTCAAAGTTCGAGCGGAACCGCAGCGCCTGGATGCGCAGGTTGATGCGTCGATAGGTCTCCTCAAGAATCGGGTTGCGCGCCGACGCGTTGATGGCGTCGTGGATGCGCCGGTTCAGCGCGTAGTAGTTGGGGAGGTCGCGCCGCGCGTGGCAGGCCAGCATCTCGAAATGCAGCGCGCGGATCTCGTTCAGTTCGGCCTCGGTAATGCGCTGGCATGCCAGTTCGCCAGACATGGCCTCCAGCGCGCCCATCATCTCGAACAGGTGGTCGATGGTTTCCTTCGACAGCACCACCACCTCGGCGCCCCGGTTCGGCAGCAGCGTCACCAGCCCGTCGGCGGCCAGCACCTTGAACGCTTCGCGCAGCGGGGTGCGCGACACCTGAAGCAAGTCGCACAGCACGCGTTCGTTGAGCCGGGTGCCCGGCGCCAGATCGCCTTCCATGATCATCGTGCGCAGGCGCTGGGCCACCGCCACATGCAGGATCTGGCGGTCGACGGCTTGGGAGGGAAGGGTCGGAGAAGTGCTCATCAGGGAACGTGTGGCTTGACAGTATTGTATTCAAAACCTACTCTGGGGCAAGCACGAATCTCGTTCCGGGGTCATTTTTGCGGCCCGGAACCATGCAACGATTGGCATAGAAGCCTTATGGTTGTTGATTTGTAAGGCTTTTTCGCGGAGAGACCGGCACTTGCGCCGGCCAACATTATCCCGCATGCCGACGCTGCAGTGCATCCCCGTTTTTTGAATACAAAATTCAAACGTAAGGACACGAGGCGACATGATCCGACTGAATTCCCACCCCAGCGGCCGGCACTTCCTGCAGATTCCCGGCCCCACCAACGTGCCGGATCGCGTGCTGCGCGCCATGGACTACCCGACCATCGACCACCGCGGCCCCGAGTTCCAGCAGCTGGGCAAGAAGGTGCTGGCCGATATCCGCAAGGTCTTCCAGACTGAGCAGCCGGTGGTGATCTATCCCGCCTCGGGCACGGGCGCGTGGGAAGCCGCGCTGGTCAATACGCTCTCGGCCGGCGACAAGGTGCTGATGTACGAGACCGGGCACTTCGCCTCGCTGTGGAAGAAGATGGCCGACAAGCTCGGGTTGAAGCCAGAGTTCATCGTGGGCGACTGGCGCCACGGCGTGGATGCGGCCGCCATCGGCGCGCGCCTGGCCGAAGACCGCCAGCACGAGATCAAGGCGGTGTGCGTGGTGCACAACGAGACGTCCACCGGCGTCACTTCGGATATCGCCGCGGTGCGTCGCGCCATCGACGCGGCCAATCACCCGGCGCTGCTGCTGGTGGACACCATCTCGTCGCTCGGCTCGGTCGACTATCGCCATGACGAGTGGGGCGTGGACGTAACGGTGTCGGGTTCGCAGAAGGGCCTGATGCTGCCGCCGGGCATCTCGTTCAACGCGGTCAGCCAGAAGGCCATCGCCGCCTCGGCCAAGGCCACGCTGCCGAAGGCGTTCTGGGGCTGGGAAGACATCCTCGAGTCGAACAAGAACGGTTACTGGCCGTACACGCCGGCGACGAACCTGCTCTATGGCCTCTCGGAAGCGTGCGACATGCTGTTCGAGGAAGGGCTGCCGAACGTGTTCGCGCGTCACCAGCGGCATGCCGCAGCCACGCGGGCCTGCGTGACCGCCTGGGGGCTGGAGATCCTGTGCCAGAACCCGGCGGAATACAGCCCCGCTCTGACGGCGGTGGTGATGCCCGACGGGCATAACGCCGATGCGTTCCGCAAGGTCACGCTGGAGAACTTCAACATGTCGCTGGGCCAGGGCTTGTCGAAGCTGTCGGGCAAGGTCTTCCGCATCGGCCATCTGGGCGACTTCAACGACCTCACGCTGATGGGCACGCTGGCTGGCGTGGAGATGGGCCTGGCGCTGGCGGGCGTGCCGCACCGCGCGGGCGGCGTGCTGGCGGCGATGGAGAGCCTGCGCAATGCGGCCGCGTCGCAACCGGCGCTGCGCGCGGCCTGACGCACGTAGTGAAATTCCGACCGATGTAGCAGCAAAGAGGCGGCCCCTCAGAGGCCGCCCCGACAACGGGGCCGATGCGCCGACAGAGCGCACGGCCACCACCCAAAGGAGACAGACCATGACTTTCCGTTATGCCGCGCGCGCCCTCGCGTGCGCCTCGCTGTTTGGTGTCGCGCTGGCCGCCGCGCCGGCTTTCGCATGGGAACCGACCAAGCCGGTTGAAGTGGTGGTGCCGTTCAGCGCCGGCGGCGCGTCGGACCAGATGGCACGCTCGATCCAGGGCATCATCGCCAAGCACAAGCTGATGAACCAGCCGATGATCGTGGTGAACAAGGCCGGTGCCAGCGGCGCGGAAGGGCTGATGGATACCAAGGCCTCGAAGGGCGACGCGCACAAGCTGCTGGTGACGTCGTCAGCGCTGTACACGGTGCCGATGATCAGCCAGCTGCCGTTCAACTGGCGCGACCTGACGCCGGTGGCGATGGTGGCGATGGACGAGTTCGTGCTCTGGACCAACGCGCAAGACCCGTACAAGACGCCGTCCGACTACCTGGCCGAGGTGAAGAAGTCGCCAGGCAAGTTCAAGATGGGCGGCACGAGCTCAAAGCGCGAAGACCAGATCATCACGGCGCAGACCGAGCGCAAGGCCGGCGTGCGCTTCATCTACATCCCGTACAAGGGCGGCGGCGAGGCGGCCACACAGTTGTCGGGCAAGCATATCGACTCCAACGTCAACAACCCGTCCGAATCGATCGGCCAGTGGCGCGCCGGCGAGCATCGCGCGCTGTGCGTGTTCGCGCCGGACCGCATGCAGTACACCTCCAAGGTCACGGGCACGCAGAGCTGGCACGACATTCCCACCTGCAAGGAGCAAGGGCTCGACGTGCAATACCAGATGCTGCGCGTATTCATGCTGCCCGGCGGCGTCACGCCCGACCAGCAGAAGTACTACGTGGAGCTGATGCAGAAGGTAGTGGCCACGCCCGAGTGGAAGGAATACCTCGAGAAGAACGCGCTCAAGAACGACTTCATCACGGGCCAGAAACTGACCGAATTCCTGACTACCGACGAGACGCGCCACAAGGACATCATCAAGGAAGCGGGGTTTGTGGCTGCGGTGAAGTAGGGGGAACGGGCGAGCCGCCTGCCAGCTCCCCTCTCCCACTTGTGGGAGAGGGGTCGGGGGAGAGGGCGCGGCGGTGAAAATTGCCCACACGTCACACCTTGAGACGCTCGCCCTCTCCCCCGCCCCTCTCCCGCCGTGCGGGAGAGGGGAGACAACCATCAGGCGTGCAGTACAAAGCCGGAGACAAATTCCATGAGTAACGACACACAGGACGCTGCTGCGCCGGCGGCGATATCGGTGCGCGCTGCGGAGATTGCGGTGGCCGTGCTGATTGCCATTGGCGCGGTGGTGGTGATGGTGACCAACTATCAGATCGGTGCCGGCTGGGCGCCCGACGGGCCGGAGGCCGGCTATTTTCCGTTGCGGATTGGCGCGCTGATCTTCATCTCGTGCCTGGCCGTGCTGTGGACGGCCTTGCGCACGCCGAACGACGCGGTGTTCGTTACCTGGCCGCAGCTCAAACAGGTGGCCGTGATCCTGGTGCCGCTGACGGTGTACGTGGCGCTGATCGCGTTCCTGGGCATCTACGTGGCCTCGGCCATCTTCATCGCCGGCTTCATGCTGGCCATCGGCAAGTTTGCGTGGTGGCGCGCCGTGCTGACCGGCGTGGTCGTCAACGTGGCGCTGTTCTGGATTTTCGAAATGCAGTTCCGCGTGCCGCTGCCCAAGGGGCCGCTCGAAGCGGCGCTTGGATTCTGAGGGGACGGGCATGGAAGAACTCAATGCATTGATGGGCGGCTTCGCCGTGGCCATGTCATGGCACAACGTCGGGCTGATGCTGGTGGGCATCCTGCTCGGCATCGTGGTGGGTGTGCTGCCGGGCCTCGGCGGCCCCAACGGGGTGGCCATCCTGCTGCCGCTGACGTTCTCGATGGAACCCACGTCGGCCATCATCATGCTGTCGTGCATCTACTGGGGCGCGCTATTCGGCGGCGCCATCACGTCGATCCTTTTCAACATTCCCGGCGAGGCGTGGTCGGTGGCCACCACGTTCGACGGCTACCCGCTGGCGCAGCAGGGTGAGGCGGGGCGCGCGCTGACGTCGGCGTTCACGGGTTCGTTCCTGGGCGCGCTGGCCGGCGTGCTGCTGATCACGTTCCTGGCGCCGATGGTGGCAAAGTTCGCGCTGCGCTTCGGGCCGCCCGAGTTCTTCGCGGTGTACTTCCTCACGTTCTGCAGCTTCATCGGCATGGGCAAGGAAGCCAAGGCCAAGATCGTGATTGCGATGTGCATCGGCTTTGCGCTGGCTGCCGTGGGCATGGACACTGTATCGGGCACGCTGCGCATGACGTTCGGCTCCACCGAGCTGCTGCGCGGCTTCGACTTCCTGGTGGTGGTGATCGGCCTGTTCGGCATCAGCGAGATCCTGATGACGATGGAGGAGGGCGTGGCGTTCCGCGGCAAGCGCGCCAACATCGACCTCAAGGTGGTGCTGAAGACGTGGGCCGAGCTGCCACGCTACTGGATGACGCTGATACGCTCGTCGATCATCGGTTGCTGGCTTGGCGTGACGCCGGGCGGCGCCACGGCCGCGTCGTTCATGGGCTACGGCGTGGCCAAGCGCTTCTCGCGCCAGCGCGACACCTTCGGCAAGGGCAACGTGGAAGGCGTGATCGCGCCCGAGTGCGCCGCGCACGCTGCCGGCACCAGCGCGCTGCTGCCGATGCTGGCGCTTGGCATTCCGGGCTCGGCCACGGCGGCGGTGCTGCTGGGCGGCCTGATGATTTGGGGGCTGCAGCCGGGGCCGCTGTTGTTCGCGGAGCAGAAGACGTTCGTCTGGGGGCTGATCGCCAGCATGTACCTGGGCAACCTGGCGGGCCTGATCGTGGTGCTGTCGACGGTGCCGCTGTTCGCGGCCATCCTGCGCATTCCGTTCGCGATCATCGCGCCGCTGATCCTGGTGGTGTGCGCCATCGGCGCGTTCACCGTGCATAACGCGATGTTCGATGTCTGGCTGATGCTGATCTTCGGCGTGATTGGCTACGTGCTCAAGAAGCTCGACTATCCGCTGGCGCCGCTGGTGCTGGCGCTGGTGCTTGGCGACCGGGCCGAGGACGCGTTCCGCCAGACCATGCTGATGTCGCAGGGCGAGATGAACGTGTTCTGGTCGAACGGCCTGGTGGGCACGATCATGGCGCTGGCCATCGTGATCCTGGTCTGGCCGGTGATCGGCGGGTTGCGCGAGAAGACGCGGCGCCGGCGGATGGTGTCCGCGCACGAGGGCGCCGCCGAGTGAGGCATTGAACGGTGAGGCGCGCGGGCGGCGTCAGTCCACGTAGAACAGGATGCTGACGAACTGGCAGATGCTGCCGCCCAGCACGAACAGGTGCCAGATGCCGTGGAAGTGGCGTACCTTTTCGTCGAACAGGAAGAAGCCAATGCCGGCGGTGTAGATTGCGCCGCCGGCCACCAGCCAGTACAGCCCGGCCGGGGGCAGCGCCGCGGTCAGTGGCTGGAACGCTATCAGCACCAGCCAGCCCATGATCACGTAGATCGATAGCGACAGCACGCGGGTGCGATGCCCGATCCAGAGTTCCTGGATGATGCCGATAACGGCAAGGCCCCAGTTGATGCCGAACAGTGTCCAGCCCCAGGGGCCGTGCAACGTAACCAGTGCGAATGGGGTGTAGCTGCCCGCGATCAGCAGGTAGATTGCGCAGTAGTCGAGCCGCCGGAAGATGTCCTTCGCGGGGCCGCGCACGCTGTGGTAGATCGTGGAAATGGTGTAGAGCAGCACCAGCGTGGTGCCGTAGACCACTGAACTGACCACCTTCCAGGCGTCGTGGTAGAGCGCCGACGAGGTGACCAGCACTGCCATGCCGGCGGCGGAGAGCACCGCGCCCGCCAGGTGACTGTAGCCATTGAACCGTTCGCCGCGATACATCCCGAATGCTCCGTCTGCGTGTTGGATCAGCGGGCATTGTGGCATGAATCGCGGCAGAAGCTGCACGATTACTGCTGAAGCAGGATTATTTCATCGCCATGAAATGTTTGAGCGTGCGGGCGTTGGCGGCCTTCGCGGCGGTGTCCACGTAGTGCACGCCCTGGTTCCGGGCAAACGCATGCTGGCAGCCGGCATAGGTGTGGATCTCAACGAGCCGGTTGTCTTTTAAGGTTTCTATGATCTTGGCGCGCGCCTCCGGTGGCACGAATTCGTCGGCCTCGGCGATATGCATCAGCACCGGCCTGGCAATCTTCGACGCTTCGCCCAGGTACTTCTCGATGCCGACGCCGTAGTACGACACGATGGCGTCGGCGTTGGTGCGCGTGGCGCTCAGGTAGGCCAGCAGCCCGCCAAGGCAGAAGCCCACCGTGCCGATCCCGCCCCGCACGCCGGGCTGCTGGCGCACGGCCTGGATGGTGGCGTCGATGTCAGCCACGCCGTGGTCCACGTTGAAGCCGTTGTAGAGCGCCAGCGCCTTCTGCCATTCGGCCTCGGTCTTGTCGCTCAGCTCTACATTGGGCTCCTGCCGCCAGTACAAGTCCGGGCAGATCGCGACGAAGCCCTCGCGCGCAAAGTTGTCGCACGTTTCACGCATATCCGCGTTGATGCCGAAGATCTCCTGGATCACGACGATGGCCGTGCCGCGCGCGTTGGCGGCTTCCGGCGTGGCGAGGTAGGCGGCAAAGCTGCCATCGGGCACGGTGATGGTGATGCGCTGGGACATGGGGTGCTCCTGTCGAGGGGAGTGGGAGGGTGGGCCAACCCAACAAGCTTAGTCAAAACGCGTGACGGCAAGACGGGCGACGGTGCATTTCCAGGGCGACGTCCCGGGGGCCGCGATGGCCGCGAAAACGCGCCTGCTTTTCCGCGCGTTTCAGGCGCGTTTCCGGCGCGTTTCCGGATGTTCATTCGAAAGTTCATTCGCAATGACAGCAGTTTCAAACGCGCAACTCGTAGCGCTTTGGTCACATCGTTGACATAACAAGCGAACAGACTTCCACGTCTCGCCCGCAGACCCCCACGTGCGAGGGGTAATCCTTGTCTGTCAAGATATTGGGAGACATTGGCGGCCGGGAATGTGCGCGGGCATCGGGATGTTTGGCCCCCGATCCGTCCCTTGAGACTTCTCTGACCTCGAACCATGACAACCACAAAATCTGTTCATTCGCGCCTGTGCAGGCCGGTGCTCGGTGCCGGCGCGCTGTGCCTGGCCCTGTTGCTGAGCGCCTGTGGCGGCGACGACAACACGCCGCCGGCCAGTGGCGGCAACGGCGGCAACGGCGGCCCGGGCGGCACCACGCCGGCCGCCTGCACCACCGCGCATTGCGCACCGGCGCCCTGATACGCGCCCCGTCGCCTTCTTCCCACAACAGACACCCGACCCCGGCATGACATTCAACCCTTCCAAGCGCAATTTCCTGCGCAACACGCTCGGCACTGCCGCCGCTGCCGCCACGCTGGCCTCGTTCCCGCCCAGCATCCGCCGCGCGCTGGCCATCGAGGCGAACAACGCCACCGGCTCGATCCAGGACGTCAAGCACGTGGTAATGCTGATGCTGGAAAACCGTTCGTTCGACAGCTACTTCGGCACGTTCAAGGGCGTGCGCGGCTATGGCGACCGGTTTGCCATTCCGCTGGCCAACGGCAAGAACGCGTTCTTCCAGACCGACAACCTCGGCAACACGATTACCCCGTACCGGCTCGACGCCACCAAGGGCAACGCCCAGCGCGCCGGCAGCACGCCGCACACCTGGCCCGATGCCCAGGCCGCGTGGGACCACGGCCGCATGAACCGCTGGCCCGTGGCCAAGAAGACGCTATCGATGTCGTACTACGAGGACGGCGAGATTCCGTTCCAGCGCGCGCTGGCCGACGCCTTCACGCTGTGCGACGCCTATCACTGCTCGATGCACACGGGCACCATCCCCAACCGCCTGTTCTACTGGACCGGCACCAATGGCCCGAGCGGCGCCAACGTGGCGGCCATGGTCAACGAGTTCAACGCCGGCAACGACGTGGGGCCCTCTACCGAGGGCTGGACGTGGATGACCTATGCCGATCGCCTGCAGGCGGCCGGCGTGAGCTGGAAGGTCTACCAGAGCCTGGACGACAACTACGGCTGCAACGAGATGATGAGCTTCCGGCATTGGCGCGCGGCCATGGAGTCGATGCCGGCGGCGCGGCGTCCGAGCGCCACGGTGGGCGCATCGCCGGCCTACAACCCGGCCATCGACGATGCGCTGAGCCCGCTGGCCAAGGGCTTCGGCAACACCATGCCCGACGGCTTCCTGCAGGCGCTGCGCGACGACGTGCAGAACGGCACGCTGCCGTCGGTGTCGTGGATCATTGCGCCGTCGGTCTACAGCGAGCACCCGGGGCCGTCCAGCCCGGCGCAGGGCGGCTGGTACGTGCAACAGGTGATGGACGCGCTCACGGCCAACCCCGAGGTCTTCAGCCAGACCGTGCTGCTGATCAACTACGACGAGAACGACGGCTTCTTCGACCACCTGCCGCCGCCGTCGGCACCGTCGCGCAACCCCGATGCCACGCTGGCCGGCGGCAGCACGCTCAGCGATGCCGACATGGCCTTCGAGTACCACAACTACACGCCCGCCACTGCCAACCAGTCGGCCATGGACGGCAAGCCCTACGGCCCCGGCCCGCGCGTGCCGATGTGGGTGGTGTCGCCGTGGAGCCGGGGTGGCTGGGTCAACTCGCAGGTGTTCGATCACACCTCGACGCTGCTCTTCCTGGAAAAGCGCTTCGGCGTGAAGGAGCCGCAGGTGGGCGCGTACCGCCGCGCGATTTGCGGTGACCTGACCTCCGCCCTGAACTTCGTCAATCCGAACACCCAGGCGCTGCCCACGCTGGCTGGCCGCACGACGAAGGTGGCGGTGGACGCGCTGGCCCTGTCGCAGAAAGCCTCGGCCGCGATTCCGGTGCCGGCCACACCGCTGGCGCCGACGCAGGCCACCGGCACGCGCCCGTCGCGTGCGCTGCCGTACGAGCTGCACACCACGTCGCGTACCGATGCCGGCGCCAGGACCGTGACGCTGATGTTCTCGAACACCGGCACCGGCGGTGCGGTGTTCCACGTCTACGACAAGCTGCACCTCGACGCCATTCCGCGCCGCTACGTGGTGGAGGCGGGCAAGAGCCTGGACGGCATGTGGAACGTGGCGGCCGACAACGGCAAGTACGACCTCTGGGTGCTGGGCCCGAACGGCTACCACCGCGAGTTCATCGGCGACCTTACCGAGGCCTCGGCGAGCGCGGCGGAAATCCAGGTCTGCTACGAGCCGTGCGATCCGCCGGTGCTGCAGGTCAAGCTGTACAACCGCGGCACCCAGGCCTGCACGTTTGGCGCCACCGCCAAGGCGTATCGCACCGATGGGCCCTGGAGCCAGAAGGTGGAAGCCGGCAAGGTGGGCGAGCTGACGTGGACGCTGGGCGATAGCGGCAACTGGTACGACTTCGAGATCAGCTGCGACATTGCGCCGTCGCTGCGTCGCCGTATTGCCGGCCGCATCGAGACCGGCAAGGATGCGGTGAGTGATCCGGCCATGGGCCTGACGTCGTAACCGGAACGGCAGGCGCCGGCCGGCATGGCGTTACACTTGCTGGCTGGCGCCCACCGTGCATCGTGCGGACGGGCGGTTTCCCGATAACCGACACGACAGAATTTCATGAAGACTATCTCTCTTCTTCTCGCCGCCGCTACGACCGCCGTTGCGCTGACGGCCTCGGGCATTGCCGCCGCCGAAACGCTGCCCTCGGGCGTGGTGGTGGACACCGTGACCAAGGGCACGGGCGCCTCGCCCAAGGCCACCGACACGGTCAAGGTGCACTATCGCGGCACGCTGACCGATGGCACCGAGTTCGACAGCTCGTACAAGCGTGGCCAGCCGATCTCGTTCCCGCTGAACCGCGTGATCCCGTGCTGGACCGAAGGCGTGCAGAAGATGCAGGTGGGCGGCAAGGTCAAGCTGACCTGCCCGGCATCGACGGCCTATGGCGCGCGCGGCGTGCCGGGCACGATCCCGCCGAACGCAACGCTGAACTTCGAAGTGGAACTGCTGGGCATCGGCGGCTGATTGTCGCATTCGGTTGTTTGCGCCCCTCTCCGGCACGGCGGGAGAGGGGCGCGCATCCATCACAACAAGAACAAGAGACATTCCCCGCATGGATTCCGTTGTGCTCATCATCGCCCTCGGTGCCATCGTCGCCGGGTTTGTCCAGGGGCTGTCCGGGTTTGCGTTCGGCATGGTGGCCATGTCGTTCTGGGCCTGGGGCGTGGAGCCGCGCGAAGCCGCCGCCATGTCGGTATTCGGTGCGCTGACCGGCCAGGTGCTGGCGGCGTTCTCTGTGCGCCGCAAGTTTCAACTGGCCACGGTGCTGCCATTCCTGATTGGCGGGGTGGTCGGCATTCCGATCGGCGTGAGCCTGCTGCCCCGGCTGGACATCCATCTTTTCAAGCTTTGCCTCGGCGTGATGCTGGTGGTGTTCTGCCCGCTGATGCTGTTTGCCGCGCGCATGCCGAACATCCGGCACGGCGGCCGCGTGGCAGATGCCGTGGCGGGCGCCATCGGCGGCATCATGGGTGGCATCGGCGGCTTCACCGGCGTGGTGCCCACGCTCTGGTGCACGCTGCGCGGCTTCGACAAGGACAAGCAACGCGTGGTGATCCAGAACTTCAACCTGGGCGCGCTGATCGTGACGATGGCTGTCTACGTTGGCTCCGGGCTCGTCACGCGCGACATGCTGCCGAAGTTCGCCATCGTGGCGCCAGCCATGCTGATTCCCACGCTGATCGGCACGCGGGTCTATCTCGGCATCAGCGACCTGACCTTCCGGCGCATCGTGCTGACGCTGCTGACGGGGTCGGGCATCGCCATGCTTTCCAGCGCGGTGCCGGCGCTGCTGTAGTGCTGTGATGGGGTGCATTGAGCCGCACGTATTAGGGGTGTTTGCGGCGCATCCTGCACCTGATGTGTCGTCCCGAAAGCACTGCTGAAAGGCTTCGATATCCGGGTTTATACTGACGCCCGATTTCGCCTATCTTCAAGGCACGGGCAGCATCGCCACCTTCCGGCAAGCGCCCCTTCAGCGTCTTTCGTCTCTCCCGCCGCATCGGCCGCATCATGAACAAGCGTTTCTACCTCTTCTGCGCCACCACGTGGGCCGCCGCCGCCATTCTCATCGTCGGAAATGGCGCCATGTCCACCGACGTGCTCAGCGGCGTGGTCGCCCTGGCGGGGTTCGACCTGTTGCGCCCCTGACACTGTCGTCTTTGGTGCACCGTAGGCCTTTTGCCAATTCGCACGATGGCAACGCGACCATTCGACGTCAGTGATGGCGTTTTGGATATCTGACGCCTACCCTTGACTGTGGCCGTGCGGATTCTGCCGCCCGGCACTCATCAACAGTCTTGTGCATGGAGAATCCGATGAAGGCGTTCACGATGGCATTGGCAGTGGCGGTATGCATCCCCGGTCTGGCACTGGCGGCCGGCCCGGCCAATCCTGCCGACCGCTATGACTACAACATGCGCACCACCAACAAGGACGGCTATGTGCCGGATCCGGCGCGCGTGTCGAACAAGGATGGCTACACCCCCGACGCTGCACGGGCCGGCGACAAGTTCGACCCGTACACCCAGGGCGCCAACCAGGGCACGGCGTCGGCGCTGACCGACAGCAAGGCGACGAAGAAGAAGTCGTCCAGCAAGTCGCAGAAGAAGGCACCGGCGGCAGCCGCGCAGTAGTTTTCCGCTTGAGAAAGCTTCGCTCTGAACTGACCTCGTAACGTTTCCAGGCCAGCAGGGACAACCAAAGGCCGGGTCCTGTATTGCACAGGACTCGGCTTTTCTGTTTTTGCGCGCCTCAATACCGCTTTATCTGCAACAGCGATATCGGATTAAGCCGAATTCAAGCATCGTCGTGCGGGAATTCAAAACCGATGTGATTTCCAGGCGCCGTCCATTCCTTCGCGCGCAGAGATCGATTAACGTCCGCAGCCACCGTCCATGCACCGAACGATGCACGGAGGTTCGAGAGGGTTCGATCAACGCACGTCGGAGCGCAATGCATGTCGGATTGGATGGGGAAGGGTATCTACAGTCTCCGCCGGCATCCGCAGCCGACATCTTGTATTTTTCGAAGTACGAAGGAAAAATAATTCTGGGAAATACTGACGCGGGTGATGGCGTGAAATTTCGTGGAAGGGGCGTGAAGCAATTGACTGCAGGTATAACTACTCGGAATATTGGCTGTATAGAGGGTGGCTGGATCCAAAATCCTACGACCGTTCTTGGTTCAATAAAGAAATTAAAGGTGGTCCAAAGGCCGGGCCGATAATTTTGAATCCCCAGATTATTGGGGACGATGCCTACTCGTGCATGGATACAGGCGGATTCTTCTGTGCTCGTTATGGCATTGCCAGAGCCGCTGATAGGGGTGCGACGCGAGACGCGTCGTATTCTGTCACGAAGATCGTAAATGCAAATGACGTAGAAAGTCGGCCGAATCGATGGATGGAAACGCAGCATGCCTACGAAGTCCTCGGGGACCTGACGTGAAGCATATTTTTTGCTTTCTCTCTCTCTTCGTTCTGGTCGTTGCCACTAATGCCGAAACAGTAGAATCCTGCGATGGGAAATTTTCGGCACGAGCGTCGAAGTCGGGTCTATTAATTGTTGAGAGAGCTGGAAGGAGATTATGGGCGCGGCAACTCAATCATGAGGTGGAGGGCGGAATCTTCAATTCGGATAACTCCAAGTTGGTTTTGTATGGTTTGCCGCGAGCCATAGACGTGGTTCATCCTCAGGGCACGCGGCTCACAGTATTCTCCATAAGGTCACGCCCCCGTGAACTCTTTCAGAGAACCTATGGAGGAGGAATTTTTGAGCTCGCATTCGGTAGTGGAAATGACGAAGGCCATCTTTTTCTAAATTCCAGATTCGCTATCGAAATTATCAATCTGAAAACGGAATCGGTTGAGTCGTTTGACTTGCTGTCGGAGCCGGCCTTCGACAGACAAGTGTGTAACGAGTGAGAGTAGTCGTCCGGGACAACAACTCGATTGGAAGCATGAAGAAGAGCAAGTTGCTGGTTGGGGTGATGGGGGCGGTGCTCACGATTGGCGTTGGAGCGGCTGACAATAAAGTCTTGTTTCAAAATGGTGCGAAACTCGAGTTCTACGACCCTATGCCAGAAAATGGCTACTTCGGACGCGGTTGGGGGAAGGCGATATTTCAAACTGCGCAAGGCGAGGCAATTCAGTTGTTCGCCATGGAAAAGATTGATGCTTCTGGGGGACTGCTTTTTTCCGGTAGCGAGGACATTCGAATTTCCCCGTCAGGTCGATATGCGCAGATTTCTATAGTTCGGGCGTATGTGGGATTTGATGAATGGCAAGAGCCACTAGGAACCGATCGCCAGTATTGCCCAGTGATCGACACCGAAAGCGGATGTATCAAGAGCAATTGGAGCGGCGCGATTTGTGGAGGCAACTGGGATGCCAAGAGAGATGTCTGGAGGGCGGGTGATGCGAAAGCCATCGAGGACGACACGGCGGCGATGATTCAGTCCATGGGTATTAATGCAGAGGGACTGTGGAAAGAATATTCTCGTTCCGTCGCCAGTGGTCAGAGATCGAAAATTGTCGACATCTTGCGGGATTTCTTTGGAATCCAGAACGTCGTCGCATGTGATGGGTTGGGTAAAGAAAATGTCAGTACGTACAGGTCAATTGCCAAGCAAATAAAAATGGAGGGTGATCGCGAGTCCGCGGAATTCTTGCAAAGAAGAATCGGGCAGATGGCCAATCCTTAACTTTCGTATTGAAGGATGTGGACGTCGTACGACGAGCTCCGAGAGATCGGTCCTCTCGCTGATGCAACTGAAGTCACCGCTGAGTGGGCCGACATACATGACAGCCACCAATCCGCACCCGTCATCAAAAAGCACGGCGGTCTCTAGAATGAGGTGCAACACCCTGGTGTTAGGGTGTTGGGATGGGACAGAGCTACAGTCAACTAAGCATCGAAGAGCGAAACTGGATTCATCGGTTGCTCAATGAAGGGAACAGCCTGCG
>Ga0209565_1000792_pt1 | contig 18267 bp, 21 predicted proteins | sample Araplaol_mTSA_r2_2_FD_184283 | JGI IMG/M metagenome (GOLD analysis project Ga0209565, IMG submission 184283) | Arabidopsis root microbial communities from North Carolina, USA - plate scrape MF_Col_mTSA_r2 (SPAdes) (version 3) | ecosystem: Host-associated > Plants > Roots > Endosphere | place... | reverse complement strand
CCTTGCGGGTCGCCGCCAGCAGTTCTTTCTGCTTGGCGGCATAGTCTTCGCGCGCGCTGATGATCTGCGCGCTCGTGACTGACTTGTCGCCCCCCTGCTGCTGTGCGGTCAGGTCATCGAGCCTGGTGCCGGCCTGGTTGACTTCATTGAGCTTGGTATTGGTCGCACGTTCGGTGGGAGTTTCCGTCAGGACGGTGTCCAGGCTTTTATTGACCGCCGCCTGGGTAGCCGGGTCGTCACGGTGGCGGTTCGCGATATCGTGCGCTGCGTTCTGCACCGCCTCCTTGTTGTTCGGGTCGCCCTGGTAGGTCAGGCGCAATTCGGCGGCGATCGCCTGTTCGGCCTTGGCCTGGTCACCGTTGGCGACGGTGCGCCGGGCCACGTATATTTCCCAGTCCGCCTGGTTGTCTTCCGGCGCCATGTCGCCGAAATCGGCTTGCAGCTTGTCCGCCGCCTGCTTGGTCTCTTTCGCGGTGGCGACCGTTTTATCGGTGTACTCCTCGGCGGCTTTGACGGCCGGCGCCGGCACCTTGACGAAATCGATCTGCGGCTTGGTCACCAGCAGCGGCGATGCGCGCGGTCCCTTGCTGACGTAGTCGGCATTGACCACGTTGGGCGTCGCGGGCGGCGGCGGGTCCACGTGCTTGGGCGGCGGCGGGTCAAGGTCCAGCAACTGTACTGCGCGGTGGATGATGCCACCGAAGTCGATCCCTAACATATTGTTCTCCTTTGTTGGTTGGCTACCGTTCATGCGATGCGGGTCCGTGCCTAGATCTCCACTGAACTGACGGGCACGACCCTTACCGTTTGCCTGAGTTCCTGGTACGACACCACGGCGAGATCGGCCAGCTCCACCTCGGTCAACTTCCTGAGATAGGGCCTGATCTCAAGCGAAGTCAGCAGAACTGCTGTTTTCTCCACATGGGTTTCCACCGCCTGCTTGATATTGGCAACCAGCTGGTTGCCGATTTCCGGATCAAGCATCAGCACCGAGCCCGCCGAGGTTTGGCGCAGGGCTTGCCGCAACTGCTCTTCCACGCGGGGATGCAGCACGATCGCCGGCAGCGAACCGTCCTCCAGCGCGAAGCGGTGCGAAATGTAGTGCGTCAGTGCGATCCGCACGTATTCGGTCAGCAGGACCGTGTCCTTCTCCCGCGGGGCCCATTCAATCAGGGCCTGCGCGATCACCCGCAGATTGCGGATGGGAATTTCATCGCGCACCAGGCGCTTGAGCACTTCCGCCAGGCGCGGCAAGGGCACATTGCGCTGCAGTTCCTTGTCCAGGTCGGGATACTGTTCGCCCAGGCGTTTCAGCAGGTACTGGGTCTCCTGGATGCCGATGAATTCGCCGGCGTGGCGGCGCATCACGCCCAGCAGGCTGCGGGCCAGGATTTGCTCATTTTCCAAATACTTCAGGTTTGCCGCATCCAGCGCGTCGATCTCCTCCACCGGGACCCACAGCGCAGTGTGTCCGAGGACCAGGGTGCCGCCCTCCCTGTAGGGGATACGCGCCAGGTCCAGCATTTGCCGGGACGCCAGTACCAGCACCTCGTGCTCCGCCAACTGCCCGGCCAGCACGGGAATTTCATCCACATAGATCCGGTATTCGCCCTCCGCGAGGCGCGCATTCTCGCGCATGACGAGGCCTGGAAACGGGATGCCCAGTTCGATACTGAAGTAGCGCCGCACCTCGGCCAGTTCGGTCTCGAAATGCACCGGTGACAGGACGCTGCCAACGCCGGGGAAAGCCTGCACCACCAGCGGAATCGTCAAGCTATGCTCCTCGGCGTCGAGCAGCGTGCGGGTCACGTCATGGCCTTCCTTCTGCATCGACGGGACCGGCGTCTGTGCCGCGTTGGCATAGCGCCGCCGCGCCGGCACCAGGAAAAAACCAAGCGAGGCAACCGCAATGCCGAGCAGGATGAACTGGAACTTGGGAAAACCCGGTACCAAAGTCAGCAGGAAAACCATCGCGCCGCCCACCAGCAGGGCCTTGGGTTGCCTGCTGATCTGCGCAGCGATTTCGCTGCCGAGGTTCGGACTGCCGACCCGGCCCGGATCGGAAACGCGGGTGATGACGATACCGGCCGCGATCGACACAAACAGGGACGGTATCTGCGACACGAGGGCATCGCCGACGGTCAGCACCGCGTAGGTCTGCAGCGCCGTGCCGGCATCCATGCCTTTGCGGAAGACGCCGATCGCCAGCCCGGCCAGGATGTTGACCGCCGCGATGATCAGGCCCGCGATCGCATCGCCCTTGACGAACTTCATCCCGCCATCCATCGCCCCATACAACTGGCTTTCGCTCTCCAGCTTGGCGCGGCGCTGGCGCGCCTCGTCCTTGTCGATGATGCCGGCCCGCAGGTCGGCATCGATACTCATCTGCTTGCCCGGCATCGCATCCAGGCTGAAACGAGCTGCCACTTCGGCCACCCGCTCGGACCCCTTGGCCACCACGATGAACTGGACGATTGCCACGATCAGGAACACCACCGCGCCGACGATCACGTCGCCGCCCACCACCATCTGGCCAAAAGTGGCGATGATCTCGCCCGCATTCGCGTTCAGCAGGATCTGCCGCGTCGACGCGATGTTGAGCGCCAGCCGGAACAAGGTGGTGAACAACAGCAGCGATGGAAATGTCGAGAGGCCGAGCGGCGAGGAAATATACAGCGCGACCATCAGCAGCACAACGGAGATCGTCAGGTTGAGCGCGATAAGGCTGTCGAGAATGAAGGGCGGCAGCGGCAAGACCATCAGCATGATGACGGCCACCACCAGGGCCACCAGCAGCAGATCCGCATGGCGCGCAAGCACAGACCACGATCCGGGGGCTCTTAATCCATGCATGGGGTTATTTTTCACTCTGATCCCTCGCCAAGTCGTCCATGAAAATCCCGTACCCAACGCAGCACCTCGGCAACGGGCTCCAGAAATTCGTCCGGTATATAAGCATTCAACTGCACCGCGTCATTCAGGCCGCGCGCCAGCTTGACGTTGCGCATGATGGGGATGCCCTCTTCCTGCGCGATGTCGCGGATCGCCTGCGCAATATGACCCTCTCCTTTTGCGACCACCAGCGGCAGGTCGGTCACGCCGGCTTCGTAGTACAGCGCAACGGCGATATGGGTCGGATTGACGACGACCACATTCGCCTTGCGCACGTTCTCCAGCATGTTCCCCATGCCCACTTCCTGGTGCAGGCGCCGGCGCATGCCGCGCATTTCCGGACTGCCTTCCATTTCCCGCGATTCGCGCCGCACCTCATCCTTCGTCATTTTGTGGCGCTTCAGGTAGTCCACGCGCTGGAACCAGGTATCGAACACGCTCATGGCAACGAACGCCACCGTGACCATCCAGGCCATCTGGCCGATAATCTTGCCGGCCAGCGGCAGCAGGCCGCCAACCGGGAGCCACTGCGCGCGAACCAGCGCAGGCAGGGTTGCGCGCGCCACCCACCACAGCACGGCGGCCATCGCGATCGAGATGACGATCAGCTTGACCAGCTCGACCAGGTTGCGCAGTGAAAACAGGCGCTTGATTCCCTCGATCGGATTGAGCCGCGACAGGCGTGGCATCACAGGATCCAGAGAAAACACGGCGCCGACCTGGATCGACCCCAGCAGCGCCGCCGGCGCGGCCATCAGCAGCACGATGGCGCCGCAGATCCAGGCCGCTTCCGTCAGCAGGTCGCGGGTCCATGCCAGCAACACCGCCGGATCGCCCAGAGTGCTGAAGCTGGCGCCGGCTGTGCGCGTGAGCATGGTGCCCAGCCGCTCGACCAGGCTCATGCCGCCAAGCGTGAACAGGACCAGGGCCAGCACGATCGCGGCCGTCGCGGCCAGGTCCTTGCTGTGCCAGACATCGCCTTTCTTTCTCGCGTCGCGCAGCTTCTTGCTGGTCGGCTGCTCGGTCTTGCTCTGGCTGGACGATTCGCTACTCATGCCAGACCCCGCGCAGTGCGTTCAGCATCCCGGGAAAATCGGCAATGGGCAGAGCGCGCAAGCTCTCCGACATGCCGGCCCCATACAGCAACATGAGCAGTGACAGGATCAGCGCCTTCAGCGGCATCGCCAGGAAAAAGGCGTTCAGCTGCGGCGCAAAGCGCGACAACAAGCCCAGCCCGATTTCCAACATAAGCATCAACAGCAGGAACGGCGCAGCAACCTTCAGCGCCAGGCCCAGCATCTCGCTCAGCGCGCGCAGCCCGACTTCCACCAGGCTCGCATTGCCCATCGACAGCGCCATGCTCGGGATCGGCCACACCTGGTAGCTCTCGTACAGCGTGCCGATCATCGACAACAGGCCGCCGGTCACAAGGAACAGCATGGTGAACATCTGCATCATCAGGCCGCCGACCATCGAATCGTCCTGGCCCGTGGTCGGGTCGACCACGGTCGCCATGCTCATGCCAGCCTGGAATTCAATGATCGTGCCGGCGGTGTACAGGGCCCAGAATCCTATGCCCGACAGAAAACCCAGCACGAGTCCGATGCCCGCCTCCTTCAGGAGTACGAACACAATCTGGGGAGTGGAAATCGACAGCATGGCCGGGTCATGCAATGCGGCCGGCAGCATCAGGCTGCTCAAGGCCACGGCAAGCGCCATGCGCACCATGACGGGCACGGTCTGCCCCATGAAGATGGGCCAGACTGAAAATGCCACCAGCATGCGCGTCATCAGCAGGCTGGTCACGATCAGGATGGCTTCTCCCTGGTGCATCATGGCGCCCATTGCTAGCGTACTCCCGCAATGGCGCCAAACATCTGGTCGCCAAACATGTACAGCTCGCTGCCCAGCCACGATGAGGTCAGGGCGATCGTGACGATGATCGCGATCAGCTTGACGCCGAAAGATATCGTCTGGTCTTGCACCTGGGTGACCGCCTGCAGGAACCCCAGCGCCAGGCCGGTAATGCTGGCCACTACAATCACCGGCAGCGACAGAAGCAGGATCAGGAGCAGGGCCTGGTTGACATAGGTGATGAGGACGGAAAACTCCATGGCGCCGGCCTATTGATAAGTAAGGATCAAGCCGTGCACCAGCTTTGACCAGCCGTCCAGCACGACGAACAGCAGCAGCTTGAGCGGCACCGACACCACGGTGGGCGAGAACATCATCATGCCCATCGAGACCAGTATGTTGGCCACCACCAGGTCGATGATGACGAAGGCAAGATATATCAGGAATCCGATCTTGAACGCGGCCGTCAGCTCGGTCACCGTGAAGGCCGGCACCAGCACCAGCAAGTCATCGCCCGTGAGCGCCTCGGCCCGCTCCAAAGGCCATATCTTGCCCGCCGAGCGAACAAAAAATTCGCGCTCGCGCGGATTGGTGTGCTTCGACAGGAACGCCCGCAGCGGTTCGCGCGCCAGGCCCAGGATGTCGAAGAAGCTGCCCGCGTTCATCTGCTGTCCAGGCTTCACCTGCGCCTGCACGGTGTCGCTGATCTTGCTGGTGACCGGCGCCATGATGTAGAGCGACAGGATGATCGCCAGCCCGTTCAGGACAAGGTTGGGCGGCACCTGCTGCAAGCCCAGCGCATTCCTCACCAGGCTGGTCACCACCACGATCTTGGAATAGGACGTCACCATTACGGCAAGGAAGGGCGCCAGCCCCAGCAAGCCCAGCGTGGTGATGACGATGATCGGATCCGGCATTCCCTGTGGTAGCACGTTTCCCCCTGCAACAGCTAAGCGGATTGTTCGTTGCCGCTGCCGGCAACGCGCACGATGCGCACGCCCAGCTTGCGGCCGATGGTGATCAGCTTGCCTTCGGCGATTACCGAGCCGAACACGCTCAGCGTCACTGTCGCCAGGCTGGCATCCTGCTCCAGCTCGAATGTCTGGTCGGCGTGCAGGCGTTCGATCTCCGCCAGCGGCAATACCATCTGGCCCATTTCAAACACCACCGGGACTTCGATATCGGTATGATCCTTGTGCATGGTGCTTTGCTCTCCTCGGTTGACTACCAGGCCTTGCTCGGGCGCCAGGATTCCGGAATATGGCGCCTGCAGCGCCACGGTGCGGTGCTTGATGTGGGCCGACCAGGCACGCCGGCTGCTGTTGCCGGGAATGAAGACCAGCGTCACGCCATGACGCGAGACCGCCCCGCCTTCATCGATCAACACCACGTCGCCGACGCCCAGGCCGCGCACCGTGGACATGGCCAGCACGGTGCGTCCCACGCGCAGCCGGACCGGGACCGGCAAGTCGTCCCTGGCCAAGCTCGGCACCGGGGCGCCTTGCGGCATGGCCTGATGCAGCCATTCCAGCGTCTGCAGCGCACTGGCCGCCAGCGCCCCGCGCGATTGCGTACCGTCTTCGCGGCTGGCGACGAAGCCGATCGCGCAGGGCCAGGCCTCGCTGTCCGGCATCGACCAATGCACCGCGCGGATGTCCGCGTCATGCATGAAGGCCGGCGGCAGCGCCGCGAAGAAATCGGCGGCAACCCGTTCGATGACCAGATTGCGCATCGGCGCGGGCATACGGGAAAATGGCTCGCCGACCAGGCGCGGGTCGATACCGGCCAGCCCGGCCAGCTTGAGCAGCACGGCCTGGCCCGCCAGCGTGCATTCGACGGCGACAGCAAACGATGAATGCGGCGGCACATAACCCCACTGGATGCGCAGGCGCCGGCCGGCCACAGGCCATTCGGTATGCTGCCGCACGGCGAGCCAGGCATTCATCAGGCGGCTGACGTCAGGCTCGAGCTGATCGAGTACCAGGCAGGTGGAATCAGGCATCATGCATCGTCTCCGGCCGTGTCGCTACGCCGGACCAGGTCGAGCCGCACCACCAGGCCCGTCGATTTGTTCAGCGCATCCAGCAAGCGCGCGCTGCCGCCGCGCATCTGGCGCAGCATCGCCTCGTCCGCCGCGTGCAGCCGCACGTTGAGGAAGACACCGTCGCGCGACATCTCCACCGATGAGCCGGGCAGTGACGCGCCGAGGTCGACCATGATGTGCCCCGTCCCCGCCCTGGGGCTATCGGCAACGTACAAGTTGGCGCTGAAATGCTGCAGCAGCGCCGCCACTTCATCGTTCTGGACAACCTCGGCATGAGCCGCAGCGGCCGACGCAACCTCCTGCTGAAGTGCGGTGGGAGCGTGCTGGCCTGGCCGCTGCACGCCGGCCGCCATCAGCTCGGCGGGGATCGTGAACAGCAAGGGGTTTTCGCCGCCCTCCCCGCCGGCTGCCGCCCGCAGGTGCGCGGGCGCAAGCCGGGAAGCTCCCGCCTCCCCTTCAATGGCCGGGTCGGACCAGTCCGCGCTGAGCGCATGCGCGAACGCGTCGCTGGCATGTGCATTCGGCCTGGCCGGCTGTGCCGGAGCGGTGTCTGGCGCCCGCTTGTGCATCAGGTCACGAAAGGCTGCGACAGCCGCATCGGACTTGGGCTGGTCTGGCGGTGAGCCGGCTTGCGCAAGCATTGGCAGGTTGCGCTCGCCGCCATCGATCCTGGAAAATTCATTCATGCCTTGCCTCCGGCGCGGCCGCCTTCCTGGCCAGGTACCAGCTCGCCGCGACGGCGTCTTCCGACCGCTGCACGTTACGCGCTTCCTGTTCCTGGCGCTGCTTTTGCTTCATCTGGCCGACCACATCCATGATTTGCGTCAGGGCCTCGTACTGCTTCCTGGTCCTGGTTCGGGCCGCATCGACTTCCTGCTGCGCTTCCTGCAAGCATTCAACGATGCTGGCCCGCTCTTCTTCCAGATCGTTCTCGAGCGCGGCGATTTTCAGGTGCCGATCGGCATAGTCCTTGCCTCGCTGCAGCGCCCCGCCCTGCTGTATCCATGCCTGCCACTGCTGGTCCCAGGCAGCCCTCTGGGCGGCCAGGGCTTGCAGCGCTGCCTCCACGCGTTCGACCTCCTGCCGGATACGGTTGCGCACCGTCGCCCTGCGCGCGAGTTCGGCGTGCGCGCTCTGGAGTTGCGCATCCCGTACCTCGACCAGTTTCTCGTGCTGTTCCATGGTTTCCATGTCCCCTAGCTCGCCGCTATATTGCGCATGGCCGCCAGTGTTTCCCGCAGGCCGGACGATTCTCCCGGCGCCTGCCGAAGCAGCGCCGAACACGCTTCACGGGTACGGATCGCCCGATCCGCGACGGCATCCGACCCGGCCTCGTACTCGCCGATCTGCAACAACATCTCGATCGACTGGTACTTGGCGCTGAGCTCGCGCAGTGTTCCCGCCAACGCCTGGTGCTCAGCCGATGCCACGATATTCATCACCCGGCTGCGGCTCTGCGCCGTATCGATCGCCGGATAGTGGTTGGCAGCTGCCAGCTTGGCGGACAGGATGATGTGGCCATCGAGTGTCGACCGCACTTCTTCGCCGATCGGATCACCCGCCTCGTCATCGTCGACCAGCACCGTGTAGAAAGCGGAAATCGCGCCCTTCTCGTTTTGTCCGGCCCGTTCGAACAGCTTTGGCAGCACCGTAAACACCGACGGCGGAAAACCGCGCCGTGTTGGCGGCTCGCCGGCCGCCAGGCCAATCTCGCGCAACGCCCGCGCATAGCGCGTGACCGAATCGACCAGCAGCAGTACCGAACGGCCCTGGTCGCGGAAATATTCGGCAATTGCCGTCGCCACGCAGGGCGCCTTGGCCCGCTCCCCGGCCGCCCGGTCCGAGGTCGCCACCACGAAGACGGTGCGGTCGCGGCGGCCGGCCGGCACCGCGGTGCGGAAGAACTCCCCTACTTCGCGCCCGCGCTCGCCCACCAGCGCCACCACGGTGACATCGGCGGCTGCGCCATGCGAGATCATCGACAGCAAGCTGCTCTTGCCAGTGCCGGCAGGCGCAAAGATCCCCATGCGCTGTCCTTCGCCGCAAGTGAGGAATGCATCGATGGCACGCACACCCGTGTGCAGGGCACTCAGGATCGGCTTGCGCCGCAGCGGATCGGGCGCCGGCGCGTACACCGGATATTCCTGCACCGCGTCAATCGGCCCCAGGCCGTCAATCGGCTCGCCGAATCCATCCAGCACCCGGCCCAGCACACCCGACCCCACCTTCACCCCCTGAGTGCGGCCCAGGTGCACCACCTCGGTCTGGGTCGACAAGCCAGCCAGCTCGCCGAAAGGCATCAGCAGCACCAGGTCGCGGACGATGCCGACTACCTCGGCCTGCATCTGCCACCGCGTACCTGGATTGCGCAGCTCGCAGATATCGCCGACCCGGGCGCTGACCCCGCTGGCCTTGATCAACGTTCCCACCGCCTCCAGCACTCGGCCGCGCGTCTCGATCGCGGAGAAACCACTGAGCGCGTCTGCCAGTGCATCGGAGAGATAGTCCGTATTTACCATGTCGCGGCCCCCCTCACTGACCGGCCGGGCCGGAGCGCCGCTTGCCGACGAATGCCCGGGTCAAGCCCGCTCGTATCGCCGCGATCTGCGTATCGAGGCTGGCGTCAACGATGCCGAATTCGCTCTCCAGCACACACATGCCCGGCCCGCCGGCGGGATCCTGCACCACGTCGATAAATTCAATCTCGGGGAACTCGGCCAGCACAGGCGACAGCAACGCATTGACGGTGTCGAACTGTTGCGACGCCACGATCAGGCGAAACGAATTCTTACGGCTGGAATTGGCTATCGTGCGGCGAACCAGCTTCTCCATCACAGTGCGGTCGCCAATCTCGTGCAGGATCGCCTGCAACGCGTCCATCACCGTTTTGACCAGCCGCGCCTCCAGGCTGATGAACGACGAATCCATTCTCGCGGCGGCTTCGACCATCGACGCCGCATACTCCGCGCGTCCCTGTTCGATGCCGAGTTCGCGTCCCTGCCGAATCGCGGCCTCGCGTTGCGTTTCCGCCAGCGCCACGATCTCGGCGGCGCGCCGGTTTGCCTCGGCCAGCGTTTCCTGCGCGGTGGCCAGCCGTGCGAAATCGTTCGCCTTGATGACTTTTCCATCGGCGCTGGCAAGCTTGCCGCGATCCATCAATATCATCATTGCGCAGTCCTCCCAGGCGTTGCGAACAGCCACGCATGTTCCGGCGCGGCCTTGTTCAGAACGGCCACAAAGAGCGCGGCCAGCCTGGTGCGGTCTTGCTCCTGCAAGGCCGGCCGCTGGAGGCTGCCCCAGTCGCAGGGAAACCTGAGCTGCATGCGAGCCAGCGTTGCCCTTGGCGCATCACCCAGCAGGGCGCCGGCCAGGCCGACCGCGCGCCGGGTCCAGCCTTCATTGTCCGGAAATGCGGCGCCGTGCGGATGAAAGACGTAGCCGAGTAGCGGGAGCGGCGCAGTCCAGCCCAGCGCAAACCGATGCGCCTCGCGGCCCAGCGTGCGTTCGATCGCCATCATGTCGGCGCTGAGCACCGCATGCCTGATCTGGTCCCGCACCAGCAAGCCGGCCATCAGTCTTGCGCAGCGTTCGAGCACCGCGGCATCCAGCAGGGCGATGTTTTTCGTGCGCTCGGCAAAGTCGAAATCGAAATCCTGGTCCAATTGGCATGCCTGCAGCAAGGCCAGCGACAGGCGGCGCATCCAGAACGGCGAATCATCGAGCCCGTCTGCAAGTGAAAGGTGCCGGCCCAGGCGGGCGATCCAGCTGGCATGCGCATAAGTCGCGGGAAACAGGTTGAAACGAAGCCGAAGATCGAAAGCGCGGTCCTGCACCAGCGGCTGCCAGGCGCGGCTTGGCGAATCGCCAACGGGGCTATCGGCCGTGGCAGCGTCGGCGACGCCAGGCGGCGCCGCTTCCAGCGCGACGGCGCTCATGCCCGTTCCCTCTGGCGCGCTGGACGCTCCCGTACATCGCTGCGTCCCGCGGCGCCCCGTGCCGCCAACTTTTCCTTGAGCCAGCTGCGCAGGTGTACCGCATTCAGCAGGAGTATCAGCAGGATCGCCGCCACGATCCACGGCATGAGCATCATGGCCCAGAGTGTTGCCACGCTGGAGTTGGCGACGATCGCGCCGAAGAACCGTGCGGTCGGCACCTGGTCGGAAGTGGTGCCGGTGGCACGCGCCGGGAACAGGCTGACCGACACCTTGTCCACCGTCAGCCCTTCCACGCTGCGGATCACCAGTTCCTTCACCTCAGGGATCACGGCCTTCATATTGATGTCGGCCCGGTATTTCAGGAACACCGAGGCAGAAGACGGTTTGACCGGCGACGCCAGCGGATCGTTGGACGGCAGCACGATGTGCACACGGGCGCTCAGCACGCCGTCGATCTGCGACAGGGTCTTGGCGATCGCCTGTTCAGTCCCATAGGTAAAGCGGATGCGTTCTTCCGCGGGAGACGAAATCAGGTTGTTACGCGCGAAGATTTCACCCATGTCCGCGTAATGCTGCGGCGGTTGTCCGTTCGAGTTCAACAGGCTGATGGCCGGCGCCATCTTGGCACTATCGACCCAGATGCTGTAGCCCTTTTCGCCAGCTCGCTTCTCGGCGCTGATGCCGCCTTTCAGCAAGGTCAGCAGAACATCGTTGGCCTGCTGCTCGGAAAGGTTGCTGTACACGGCCTGCTCGCAGCCGGAAAGGAACAGCATGCCCGCCAGGAGCAGTGCGTAGGCAAGGCGCCGATCAATCCGGGTCGACATATGGTTATTTTCCATGGGCGGTTTCAAGGTCAATTGCGCTGGAACAGGGACTCCGCGCCTTTCTCCGTCATCCCCGCAGCCTTCGACACCACTTCAAAGGCCGCCGACGTCTTGACCATGTCATACTGGAGCTGCAATACGTCCTTCATCGAAAGATCGCCATCTTTCTTCAACAGGTTTTCCATCGACGCTTGCGCGGTGCTCCACATCGACGACATGTTTTCGCTGTGGCTGCGGATCAGCTGCGAAGCGTCCCCCGGTCCCTCGGCCGCCAGGGTTGATGAATTCGGATCACCGAGCAATTGCTGAAAGCGGGTGATCGAGGCCTGGTCGGGAGCTGGCGCTCCGATGGCGCCGGCCTGCGTCGACGCCTGCAAGGCCTGCAGCGACGAGAGCGAAGTAAAGTCCATGTTTTTCTCCTTGGTCACTAGGGCCGTATGTTGTGATGACGGAAAAATGCCAGGGACCCCGTATCGGTCCTGCGCGCCGTGCCCTCTTCCTTCAGCTTGCGCGCCTGGTCCAGCCAGCATTCGACAATATTCACGGCGCCCGGCTCCTGCCTGCTGGCAAGCACGGCTTCGAACAGTTCCAGTGCGCCATCCTGCCTGGCTTCCACGAGGAATGCGCCAAGCATCGCTTTCACCATTTCACTGGCGGGAAAAGTCCCGGCAGCTTGCTTCAATCCTGTAATGGCGTCCTGCAGGCGCCCGCTCCGCGCATGCACCACCGCCAGCGAGACCGCAGGCGCCGAACTATCGGGTTTTGCCAGAGCCATACCCAGGAAAATCTGCTCGGCCTTTTCGTGAAATCCATACTCGCTGGCGAGGAACCCGATCTCGGCAATGCGCTGTAGGACACATGGAGAAAAGATATTCAATTTTTCCAGATCAGACATTCCAATCTCCATGTGCTCATAACGCAAAGGCGCCCTGCTATTTCGCCAAGCCAGCGCTTACGAAATATTGTGAGCAGCGCCTTTGGTGCCTTCCCCGAACGCCTTGATCGTTTCGGAGACTGCGCTCTGTGCCGTGCCGGCGACCTGCATCGAGAGCGCGACCTTCTGCATGCCACTTGCGAATCCGGCCGGATCCTTCTTTGCATCCGGCAGGTTCGCCAGACCGTCGAACGCAGCTTGCAACAGACCGCCCGCACTTGAAATAGCACCATCAAACCCGTTTGACATTTTTTATCTCCGTGAAAGTTTAGAAAACACCGCATCAGCTGCTCTCCCAGCTTCAACACACTTCCTGCTACCTCCGCCTCCAGCTGGTCTGAGGCGGTGCAATCCTGCATGGTTCCCGCTTCGCTATCGGGCATTCAAATGCATGCTGTCCCAGATAACCTGCAGGACCTCGAGCGAAACAGCGGCGCTCTCGACCAAAGCCCTGGTTGCCGCATACTCGCGCTGCTCAAGAGGGTGCCGCAAACGCTCGGCGCCGGTTGCGGCGGCCTGCTCCATCAGGCGCCGGTATTCGGCGCACACGGCGCCGCTTTTATCGGCAAGCAGGCGGGTGGCGAACTCGCTGGGAGGCAGCACATCGTCCTGGGGCAGGGTTGTCATTGCAGCGCCGCCAGCGGGAAAACGTAGTGCCGGTCGCCTTTTTGAAACTCGACCTGGTCCAGTTCGATCTTGACGATCCGGATGCCGTTGAACTCATCGCCTTCCGCGAATTTCTCCCCATATGCGCCAATCAGCCATTTGTTCTTCTTCAAAATCATGATCGATGAAAAGCGTTTCGACATCCGCAGCGGCGCGCCCTTCGGCTCCATCGCCGCCACGGCCGGCGCGGCAGGCGGGGCCGCGTCTGCGACCTCCACGGCAGGCGGGGCAACGGGCTCGCCCTTCTTCACCTGCACGTTCAACGCCTTCAGGCCCGGCACCTGCTGCGCCAGCGCGGTCAGTTTTGACGCAGCCTCGGCGGTATCGACTTCGTTGGCACAGGCGACGACACCGGCGCCGGCATCCTTGGCGAGGCAGCTGATTCCTTCCAGCCGGGCCAGGCGGGTGACCGAGGCCACGATTTCCTCGGTGGCATGGATGTCGCTGCGCGCCTGGTAATCCGAATCGCGCAGCGACATGGCAAGCAGGTCGCGCTGGTAAATGGTATTGACGTAGCCCGTCACCGACAGGTGGAGATCACTGTCGACCGCCACCTCCAGTTGACTGCCCACCGGCGCTACCGACTTGAGCCAGTGCCGCGCCTCGCGTGTACGGGCCTCCGTCATCTCCTTCCGGTCCGGTGAAATCATGGCGTAAGCCAGGCTCAGGCTGGCGGCGAATCCCATGACGACCAGGATCGCGCTGCCCAGCAAACGCCCCGGGCTACGCATGCTGCCACCCGGCGCAAAGCTCGCCAACAGCGAGCCGGCCTTGGCCAGGCCCTTTTCCCACTCTTCATCTGCCGGCCGCACCGCGAACGATACGTTGCCGATTTCGATGGTCTGGTAATCAAAAATCCTGGCCGTCGCGCCCGGCTCCAGCGTGCTGGCGCCGATACGCACCGAATCGTCCAGTGCGGTACAGCGCACGCTGCGGTCCTCGATCGACAGCAGGCAATGCCTTGGAGCTACGTTCTCATCCAGCAAGACGGCTGTGCACGATGCGTCCGAACCGATCACGCAGGGCAAACCTGCGTCGAGCGTGAACTCCGCCCCTTGCTGCAAGCCCTGAACTACGCGGACTGTTCTGCTTTTGAGTGTTTCCGCCATGATGTGCACCACCTATCGGAAGTTGCTGCCACGAACAAAACGCAACGGGGAGTTGCAGGCCAACCGACTGTTCAGATTCATCAATGTTGGCAAGCGTGAAGCAAAATATACCGGGGACGGTAGGTGCCGCACATCACCAAAGCAAGTGATTCTTTGGTGATTTTTTGCACAACATAATTGCTAACTAGCTATGAGATATCCAGTACAATGGATTCCAGAATCAGCTGAGCCCCCGATATGCGCACAGCCCGTGTTTTGACCTTCCTGGCAGTTCTTCTGGCATGCGGTTATGCCAAGTGCGCTTGCATGCCAATGAAGCTTGGCTATGTGAACCTGCACCGCCCGCCCTACTTTCTGGGTGCCGGCAGTGCCGAAGCAGTCAATCCCGGGGCAACGGTGCAGTTGATTCGCGACATCGCTGCATCAGCCGGTTGCACGGTGGTTTCAGTCCGGCTGCCTCCCCTACGCTTGCGTCAAGCCCTGAGCAATGCCGACATCGACGCCATGCTGATCGACGCCAACGACAGCGACCTGATTCACTTCGCCCTGCCCCAGTCCCAGTCCGGCGAGCTCGACGCCAAGCGTGCGATCCCGATGTACACCGTCGTCTTTGTACGGGCCGCCGACACGATTGCTCCGGACACAGATCCGAACGCATACTTCATTAGCCACCGGCTGGGCATGAATAATGGCGCTACGCTCGCGGAGCAGTTGAGAAAACAGGGGGTGAAGGTCGATGACGGCGCGCAGGACGGCGCGCGCAATCTGGAAAAGCTGGTGCGCGGAAGAATCGACGGCTATGCGGCCACGATGGTCTCGCCTGCACAGATGGATGCCTTCATCGCAGCGACATTTGGCAAACAACTGGTGCGATTGGAGACGCCGCTGCGCGTGCACCATTTCTGGCTCGCGTTCAATAAGCGCTACTACGAGGGCAATCGCCCACAGGTAGAGGCCATGTGGGCGTGGATCGGCGCACACGGCCACGTGCGCTTTGTAAATCTGGTCGCGCAGTACCAGCGGTTGCCAAGATGATCAGTGATTTGATTGGCCTGCCCTGCAGGAATCGAACTCATTCCTCGGCACCGCTGCGCCGCCTGCAAGCTGCCCTGCCTCGTATAGCTTGCGCCAGCTAAACACCTGGTTTGCATTGACGCCGTGCTCGCGCGCGAGGCGCGCTACGGAAACACCGGGCTGCATGGCCATTTCCACGAGCGTTCGCTTGAATTCCAGGGAATGCTGGCGGTACTTGCCGCGCGGTCCGCGCTCAACGACTGGTCGAAAATTTGTGTCCATAATTGAATTTGTGGGCACAACTACTGTGCCAAATTCGATCATGGCTAGGGGCGATTCTTACGTCCAGACGGTACTGGCTTTACGCTTACGAGCCGCGCAATTCACTTGTTGGCAGAGTCATTCGCCAGCGGCTCTAAAGGAACGGATCCAAACCCGATACAAGCGCCAAAGCTGTGCTATCTTTGGGGACGTCTTAACCATTTAACCAGGCTAACCATGTCCGATACTTTGCTGCATATGATTGCCCATGCTGAGCGCAGCACGAATAGCCAAGACCTCACTTGGACCATCAAATTCATCGATGATTTCCGGTGCTCCGGAAAGCTTGAACACCTTGGTGATGATACCTATGTAGTGCACACGCACAGGGCGCCGGTTTACTTCAGTGGCTCCAAGGTCACGCGAATGACCTACAAGGAAGATATCGAGTAATTTTCCACCGCCGGCACCGTTGGGCGCTGGTGCCGGCTAGCGCGGAAACCACTCGGCCTCTCGGCCAATAAAGCTTGCGGGGGCATGCTACTGCGAAATGCTTATCTTGCTTCTTAGGCCACTTGTCAGATGGGTTCGACTCGCAATTGCTAAACGACGGCCACCCAAAATCAACTTATCGCCCTACCAGAAATGGCGCTTGGTCCCAAACCGTCGATAAGCGTTGCCATTCAGGAGGTACTTCCTCCTGGATTGGCTGGAAGTCATTTGACGTACCCAAGGCAGTAAAACCTTCCGGCACTTTGGCTCGCACGGTGCATAGCAAACGCATGTTTAACGGTGCATCCAAATTCACACTCTTAACTCGAACTTCCAAGTTGCCCCCGGAAGTTCGAAGAAGTGCACCTAAATCTTGGGCGTAATACTTTGGACAATAACCCACGAGGTAAGCTGGCGTGTCTGTTCGCAAGGTAAGCGCTAACGGATCAAAGTCGTTTTGGCAATCCTCCATGAGGAACAGCCTTTCGCCTCTTACCATCTCCGAAACGCGCTCTACCGCCGCTTTAGGTAGATGTGAAAGGCTTCGTGCAAAGAAATCTACGCAATAGATTCCATCCGCATCTACCGATGGCGGCTGAAAGAGTTCAATAGAGTCCGTGCCTCGAATACCGCCGGTCAACGCCAAAATCGCCATTGGATCTTCGACCATATCTGAAAGGCTCAACCATCTCAAATAGTCGCGGAACTCAGGTCTCGACTTGCTGATGAGACGATTTGAAAACAGTGGAAAAAGTGAAGATGACTCAAACTCAGCATCAAGCTGATGCATACCACTGAATGCCTGAAATTCCTTGGCTCGAAAGACTCCCTGTGTATAGGCGAACCTATAAACGCCCTCACGGCGCTCCAGCTTTGCAACCGGAATCCATTCTCTAGAGTCAGGCTGCTGCCAAGCTACAAAAAGTGTATTCATCATGAAACGTCTAACACCATTAATCTATCAATGTTTTTCCGCAGTAATTTGGCCGTAAACTCGCGAGCGACTTCGGACATTAGGTCAGGGGGCACCTTTGCAATCACTGCTTGAATATCAGTATCGCCAATACTTCCGAGGCGCTCCATCCACGCTTTGCCTGCTTTGGGGTCAGCCCTGTAAGCAAGTTGAAAAAGATCGCTCGTTAAATATGCTTTCACCTTGGCATCACCGGCTGCGTTGGGATAAATGGCAGAACGAGCCCGCAGAACATATGCGTCGAGCGACGAACCTTGATCCTTTGTCGTTAGCATAGTCTGACGCCTCTCATCAGTTTCATTCCGCCCAAGGCTAGAGCCATGGTCGTAAGAAGGTGCCAAATAGATGCCTGTATGAGTCCGAATTACCGCCCAATTTTCAGAATGTCGATCTTGGTTCGCAATCCAGGCGTCGAAAAGCAAGTAACCGACGAAAACCCCTAGTGAGGAGTGTACGCCATCTACCCCGCCAAACGAAGGTGGCACATGAACGATGTCTGCGTATTGTCCAAGGAACTGAAAAATTCGTGAGGCGATGTGATTCCGAAGTGCATAGTATCGGACTTTCTCATCCACGTCGGCTACAGTAACTTTACCGCCAATCAGCTCATTTCCATGGATCAGTCGCGCACCTTCAGGGACCAGCGAAGGAGTTACTACGCCTGCGCGACCTTGCCACTCAGCAAGCTCATACCTACTGTGTGGAATGCCGAGCATCTCTGCTAGCTCGGCCGCCAGTTTCTCCGCCCAATTTTCACCGGTCCCTGGCCGCCCTTCCTTAAATAGGGTTCGGCCCATTTCCTCGTCCTGATACCAGAATTTGAACTTCGTACCCATCTGTTCTGACAACTCGGCAGCATCAGTAGGGACTGTCAGGATTGGAAACATGAACAGGCTTCTTGCGGTGAGAGTGAGGGAAATTCCTACACGGTGCCTACATGAAAACTGCAGATGCAAAAAAGAGCCAAAGAATTGTTCTTAAGTTCTTGATTTTATTGGCCTGCCCTGCAGGAATCGAACCTGCGACCCTCGGCTTAGAAGGCCGATGCTCTATCCAACTGAGCTAAGGGCAGAGTCGCGGGCGATGCAATAAAAAAGCCATGCCGCAAATGAAAAGCGGGTTGTCCGAAGACAACCCGCTCGAGAATTTCCTGGTCGGAGTACAAGGATTCGAACCTTGGACCCCCTGCTCCCAAAGCAGGTGCGCTACCGGGCTGCGCTACACTCCGATGAACGAATAATACCCCGGCGAGGCATCATCCGTCAATGT
>Ga0209565_1000785_pt1 | contig 18441 bp, 10 predicted proteins | sample Araplaol_mTSA_r2_2_FD_184283 | JGI IMG/M metagenome (GOLD analysis project Ga0209565, IMG submission 184283) | Arabidopsis root microbial communities from North Carolina, USA - plate scrape MF_Col_mTSA_r2 (SPAdes) (version 3) | ecosystem: Host-associated > Plants > Roots > Endosphere | place... | reverse complement strand
CGCTGTGGCTGGCGCCTGCGATGCTGGCGGGCATCTGGTGGGGGCAGCGCTCTTTCAAGGGTGTGTCGCCGGAGCAGTTCAGGCGGCTGGTGTTGAATCTGCTGATCGGGCTGGCGGCGATGAGCGTAACGAGGGCTGTCGGCGATCTGCTGCATTAAGTCTGCATGACCAAAAACGTCTGAAATTGACGATTTCTTGTCATCCGGTTAACTTTTTTTCAAACTTTGATTACAAGCTAGGCCTGGTTGCTATTTAGCCATACCAGGTGACTAGGTATGCGATTGTCAGTCACGTCCTACCCGGGTATCTTGATGTTTCAAAAGAATATCGAGGGAGTGCCAGATGGAAGAGGTGGATGCAAGCGTGCAGCCGCACGCCAACGAGCACGAGCAACCGCAAGGTCCTGCGAACGCCGGTGTGGCGTCGAACCCCTCCCTTTTGGCGCTTTGCACCCTTGCCCGCTTCCACCAGATCGCAGCCGATGCCTCGCTGCTGTCGCACCAGCTGGGCCTTGTTCCCTCCGAAGCCATCGACACCGCCACGCTGCTGCGCGCAGCCAGGCACCTGGGCCTGAAGGCCAAGTCCTCCCGCACCACGCTGGATCGCCTGTCCCTGACGCCGCTGCCGGCATTGGCGGTGCTTCGTGGAGAAGATAGCTCCGAGCGCTTCGTCATCCTGGCCCAGTGCGACGCTCAACGCGTCCTGCTGCAGGACCCCTCTTCCTCGAACGGCCGCCCCGTCATCGAACCCCTGGAGGTCTTCGCCTCGCACTGGACAGGCGAACTCATCCTCATCACCAGCCGCGCAAGCCTCGCGGGCGAACTTGCCAAGTTCGACTTCTCCTGGTTCATCCCCAGCCTCGTCAAGCACAGAAAGCTGCTCGGTGAAGTCCTCTTCATCTCCTTCATCCTGCAGCTGTTCGCGCTGGTCAGCCCGCTGTTCTTCCAGGTCGTCATGGACAAGGTGCTCGTGCACCGCGGCCTCACCACGCTGGACGTACTCGTCATCGGCCTGGTGGTGGTGGTCATCTTCGAATCGCTCCTGAACGGCCTGCGCAGCTACGTCTTCAGCCACACAACCAATCGCATCGACGTCGAGCTCGGGGCACGGCTGTTTCGCCACCTCGTGCAACTGCCCCTGGCCTACTTCCAGGCCCGGCGCGTCGGCGACTCGGTCGCCCGCGTGCGCGAACTCGAGAACATCCGAAGCTTCCTGACCGGCAACGCCTTGACCGTGCTGCTGGACGTCGTCTTCTCCATTGTCTTCATCGCCGTCATGCTGTTCTACAGCGTGCCGCTGACGCTCATCGTGCTCGCGAGCATGCCGCTGTACTTCGGGCTGAGCCTCGCGGTGGTGCCCATCCTGCGCCGGCGCCTGGGCGAGAAGTTCGCGCGCGGCGCGGAGAACCAGGCCATGCTGGTGGAGACCGTCAGCGCCATCCAGACCGTCAAAGCCACCGCGCTCGAACCTGCGTTCGGGCGCCGCTGGGACAACCAACTCGCCGCCTACATCTCCGCGAGCTTCCGCACCCAGAACCTCGCGAGCTGGGCGCACGAGGGCGTCAACCTCATCGGCAAGCTCGTCAACGCCGCCACCCTCTGGTACGGCGCGCACCTCGTCATGAACAACGACCTGACGGTGGGCCAGTTCGTCGCCTTCAACATGTTCGCCCAGCGCGTGTCGCAGCCCATCATGCGCATGGCCCAGCTGTGGACCGACTTCCAGCAGACCGGCATCTCCATGGCCCGGCTCGGGGACATCCTCAACACCCGCACCGAAGTGCCACCGAGCACCGCAGCCCAGTTGCCCGCCCTCAAGGGCCGCGTGACCTTGGACAACCTCAGCTTCCGCTACCGCCCCGAGGCTGCGCCCGTGCTCAACGGCGTCAGCCTTGATATGCGCCCCGGCGAAGTCATCGGCATCGTCGGGCGCTCGGGCTCGGGCAAGAGCACGCTGACCAAGCTCATCCAGCGGCTGTACTCGCCCGAGCAAGGGCGCCTGCTCGTCGACGGCATCGACATCAGCCTGATCGACGCCGCGCAACTGAGAAGGCAGGTGGGCGTCGTGCTGCAGGAGAACACCCTCTTCAACCGCAGCGTGCGCGAGAACATCGCCATTGTCGACCCGGCGGCGCCGCTCGATGCCGTCATCCAGGCAGCCCAGTTGGCGGGTGCCCATGAGTTCATCAGCGAGCTGCCCGAGGGCTACGACACCGTGGTCGGCGAACAGGGAGCGAGCCTCTCGGGCGGCCAGCGCCAGCGCATCGCCATTGCCCGAGCCCTCTTCACCCACCCGCGCATTCTGATCTTCGACGAGGCCACCAGCGCACTGGACTACGAGAGCGAGGCCATCGTGCAGCGCAATATGGCGCACATCTGCAGGGGGCGCACGGTCTTCATCATTGCCCACCGCCTCTCCGCTGTGCGCCATGCCAATCGCATCATCGTGATGGACAAGGGCAAGATCGTCGAAGGCGGCACGCACGAGAGTTTGCTGAACCGGCCCAAGGGCATCTATGCGCACCTGTGGAACATGCAGGGGGGCGGACATCCGACGGAGGCGAATGACAGGGCTGGATCGGGGGCGGTGGTATGACACCAGAAGTCTCCACCACCGCACCTGCGGCCAATGCGCCCAGCGTTCGTCACCCGGTCTTCGAGTTGCTGGGCCGCTATGGCGCGATCTTCAAGGCGGCCTGGAAGCATCGCCACGAACTGGCGGGCCCGAAGCGCCTGGCCGATGAAGCAGCCTTCCTGCCCGCGGCTCTCAGCCTGCAGGACACCCCCGTGCACCCGGCCCCCAGGCGGCTGGCCTATGCGCTGATCGCACTGTTCCTCATCGCGCTGGCCTGGTCCATCTTCGGACAGGTCGACATCGTGGCGGTGGCACCGGGCAAGATCATCGTGAGCGAGCGCACCAAGATCATCCAGCCGCTGGAGGTGAGCGTGGTCAAGCGGGTGCTGGTGAGGGACGGGGACCATGTCGAAGCGGGTCAGTCGCTGGTCGAGCTTGATCCCACGATGGCTACGGCCGACAGGACGAACGTCAATGAACAACTGAAGGCGGCACAGTCTGAGGTGCTGCGCACCCGGGCGCTCCTGCAGGCCCTGAACTCATCCGAGCCACGTGCTCCGGATCTGGTCAAGACGATTCCCCAAGGCTGGACCGATGAAGACCTGAGTTCGGCCCGCGCGGAGCTGAATGACGAGTGGAGCGATATCACGGCCAAGCTGGCCAAGGCGGCGGCGGAGATCAACCGGCGTCAGGCCGAGATCGCGACTGCGCGCGAGGTGGTCACAAAGCTGGAGACCACGCTTCCCATCGCCAGGCAGCGGGAGGCCGACTTCCGTCAACTGGCGGACCAGGGCTTCATGTCGAGCCATGCGAACCAGGACCGCACGCGCGAACGTATCGAGATGGAGCGGGATCTGGCCACGCAGCGGGCGAGGCTGGCAGAGGCCAATGCCACGCTGCGTGAAAGCGAGAACACGAGGTCGGCCTACATCGCGGAGACCAAGCACAGCCTGAGGACACGGGAAGCTGCGGCAGAGCTCAAGCGGCAGCAGGGCACGCAGGACCTGGCCAAGGCGGGGCAGCGGGAGAGGCTGACCACGCTCAAGGCGCCGGTGGCGGGCACGGTGCAGCAACTCGCCGCGCACACCGAAGGCGGCGTGGTGACGGAAGCGCAGCCCCTGATGGTGATCGTGCCCGATGGGGCACAGGTGACGGCCGAGGTGACGCTGGAGAACAAGGACATCGGCTTCGTGAGTCCGACGCAGGAAGCGGCGATCAAGCTGGAGACGTTCCCGTACACGCGCTACGGCACGGTGAACGCGACCGTGAAGACAGTAACGGCGGATGCGGTCAATGACGAGAAGCGTGGGGCGATCTTCCCGGTCACGCTCAGACTCAGTTCAACAACCATCGATGTGGATGGCAGGCCGATCAAGCTCAGTCCGGGGATGAACCTCACGGCGGAGATCAAGACGGGCAAGCGGCGAATCATCGAGTTCCTGCTCAGCCCGGTTCAGGAGGCGACCGGTGAAAGCATGCGGGAACGTTAATGATTCCACGCCGCATCATAGAGCCGTGCATCATGCTTGCGTGGGAACATGGCCGCAACCTGGGTCACTTGGTGCGCCTGCCGGAGATCGCGCGTTCGATTCGGGAACGCGCGGGGACGCTAGTTTGGGCCATCCCTCCACAGCACCTCAGGCGTCCCCTGGTGGCAGGGCACGGCGAGCCGACCCATGTGGCTCCTTCCCTGGACAAGCCCGCGATCCATGGCTTCGCAGGCATTCAACAGGGTGCCGCGAAGCGCCTACTTTCCTTCGCCGATGTCCTGCTGGTGCCGAGCTTCCGTGATGATTGCGTGGTCGAGATGGCCGTGTCTCGGTGGCTGCAGTTGTTGGACGTCGTCCAGCCTGCAAGCGTTCTTTGCGACTATGCCCCCTTTGCTGCATCTGCGGCCTGCATCTCAGCCATTCCTGTGACCCAGATCGGCAATGGCTTCGACGCGCCGCCGGCCGACTTTCCGCTGTTCGCCTCGGCCGCGCGTGGGCCGTACCTCGAGCGGGCGAACGTGCACAAGATCGAGCAGTTCACCCACATGGTCAATCGCGTAGGCCGAACCCTAAGCACCGCAGACCTGCATTTCCATGACTTTGTGGCGTGGCCCAGCTTGATGATTGACGGCCTGCATGCGCATCGCGCAGACCGATCTTGTGACTTGGCACAGCCGGGCGGGATGCGACAGTTGGGCAAACCACGCCCAGCACCATTTGCAGCGCTGCAGCCTCGCGGCTGGGTAGTCGGGGTATTGCCGACTGATTCAGAACTTTAGTCACCACAGATATGGCAACAAAGAGCACGTTATCTTGATCACACGAACCATAGGTGCAGTGAAGGGAGAGTACTTTAATGAGTAGATTGAAATTTCCTGAAAAGACCATGCCCAAGCATGAACTTCAGAGAAAACGACAGCGGCGGGGTGATGAATCGCTCATCGACTCTGTTTCAGTCCATAACAGCTTGCAGTCTGTGAGGTCAGAAGCAGCGACGGTCAGGCAGCCTCGGAGCAGGAGCTCCACTGGACTAAGCCGCGTCTTCCCCATGCTTTTTTTGAGATTCACTGCTATGGCATTTGCTTCGCTATGCCTTGTGGCTTGCGATTCTTCTGAGCAGGCCAATGTCGAGTCCGAGAAGAAGCGTATCGAATGCGCCAATCGGATCTGTGATGGCGATGTCCTGCCGCCGTTTGAAAAAGACGAGACAGTCCTCAAGCTCAACCATCAGTGGTTTATCGGGCCCCGCAAATACTTCAGCGCTATGGCCAATACGGCCTCGTTTGAATGGTGGGGCCATCGCCCTTTGGATCCAGCGATGCCAAGGCCACGAGATGCACAGGCGGCAGCGATTGACGGGAAGGGCTATGACTTCGCCGTTAGTGTTTTTCTAGTTACCCACAGTCTTCCCGCACCAGTGCACGATTACCGACTTATCGAGATGGCCCAAGAAAATGGATGGATCCTTAGTCGGGAGGTGAAAAGGCCAGGCCTTGAGGTAGTGCACATGTCTCATGTGAAGGGGCCAGACGGTCAGTTCATTGATCAAGGGGCGTACTTCATTGCTACAGATCTCGAGGGGCCGGACGGAACTCCGCCTGTTGCCGTTTGCTATCAGGACTGGCCCGAGGGGAATGCGAAGGCCGCACTTTCATGGCAACCCGGCATCTGGGGAGCGCTGCGAATGAGCCAGAAGAACTGTGAAGACTGGCCCGAAATCTATCTGGAAATTGCACGCGTACTCAAACTCCTAAAGAAGGTATGACGGACATGACAACACTCAATGAAAACGAACTCACACAGCTCGAGAACCTGCGGATGCAAGCCAGAAATCATCAGATCGGTTTCTGGCAGATCTACCAGTGGCTAGGGGAGCTACTTCTGTCCAAGAGAGTTGCAGCAACGGATTCGACCGTGATTTGGCTCAAGGGGGCGACGGAGGCGAACTACGGTAGGGGGGCCATGGCCGCATTGATTCGGACCTATACAGAGACACAGTACCGATTGCGCTATGGCACGGCGATTCCGACCGGTAAACTGCAAGAGGCTTCGGATGCCGTTGCGGGCAATCTTCTCCACGATCTTTTGGGTGAAAACGCAGATTGGCCTAGAGGTGAAGTTCCCGACATCTCACGTATTGCTCAAGCAGATGCTACGGCCGTCGGCCGGGTGTTGTTCAATGCAGATCCTGACGATTCTGCCGATGAACTAAAGCAGAATTCCGCCTGGGCCGGCACGCTCCTCTTCACGCCCCTGGGCAGTGATCAAACGGGCCGTTTGATGGGCACCGGCGACTCCAACAGTATCGATACCTTGAGCGATTGGCGCGATGTGCTCTTTGCGCATGCGGCGTATGGCAAGGGCCTGCGAGCAGCTTACACCGCCTACTGGGCCGGCGACGAGGATCAGAAGGATCGCGATTTCAAGACACTAGACCTGACGATTACAGCCTACCTGAAGTCGTCGGGCGGCTACTCCGCCCTCTTGGACACAATCGTTCGCGGCACGTCCAATCCGGTCTTGAAGGCGGCATTCACGGTCATCGGCGACGCTGGGGATAATCTGTTCCTTGACATGCTCATGGGCGCCGCCTCCGGAAAGAGCTTGCTCGGTGGCACGACTGACGTGAATTTCGGCGCCAGAGCGCAAAGTTTCTTCAGTGCGTATGGCACCACACTAAAGAATATCGACGCGGTGCTTCTGCCCCGCGACGCGTCCACATTGGCCCAGCAGGCGCAAGCCGATATTCACGTACGTGCGGCGCTCGCTGCACTCTCCTTCGTGAGAGTCGACGCCATCAGCGTCGCGGCCAGCGATCGTCTCGGGTTTTTCGATCCCGCGACAAGGCTGGGTGATATTACTCAGGGATGGATCGTCGATCGCGCAGCTTTTCTCGCGAACTTCTACAAAAAGCTCGACGGTTTGGGCGGAATCGTCAACGGAGGCGCCAATCAACGATTCTTCGACGTTGCGACGGAGACCGAGGTTCTCGTAGGCGCAGGCAGTGCGCAACGTCAGCAGTACGTCTTCGGTGCAGAGGCTGCCGACGTAATCCGAGGGCAGGGGTTCGGGGACCGCCTGTATGGCGGCGCCGGAAACGACTCCCTGATTGGGCTGGGTGGCAGTGACTATCTGCAGGGCGATCAGGGCGACGACAGTCTTGATGGAGGGCAAGGCAACGATGTGTTGTATGGCGGTGCTGGTTTCGATACATATGTGATCGGCTTTGATTCGGGTACGGACACGATCGTGGACGCGGATGGGAAAGGCGTCGTCACCATCGCGGATCGACAACTTATGGGGGGCGGCACGTTGATCCGCACCGCCGACGCGTCACAGCCTTACACCGTATGGGAAGCCCCAAGCGTTGCCGGCAGCCCAATACGCTATTCGCTCAATGTACTCACCAAGATTTTGACGATCGCGGGCGCAGGCTCCACTGTGATCATTGAGAATTTTCTTAACGGTAACCTCGGCATTGTTATACCCAGCGCGGACACCCCCCTCCCGCCGGACACGCCCACATACTCTTTTGATCTCAGCACTCTCCAAGAGCGAAGGACACTAGCCGCATTGACGCCTGCGCAGCAGAATCAGAATCTTTTATTGCGCAACGCCGTTGTCAACCCGTCACTTCTCGGCGTGTCCGGGTTTGCAGGCAACGACACACTTTCCGGCGGCGATGCCATTGCCCCCATCGGCAGTTTCTTGAAAGGGGCCGGTGGTGATGACGAAATTTGGGCAAAGCAGATCACATCACTGCCAAACGCAATCGCTGCAGGCGAGGCTGAGGCCGCGGACAACAGTGGAACGCTAATGCTCATCGGCGATAAAGGTGATGACCGACTCATCGGTGCCGCCGGCAATGATGTTTTGTTTGGTGGCGTGGGTGATGATGAACTCATTGGCGGCGCTGGAAGCGACATCATCATCGCGGATGGAGACGCTTCTGGCTACGCCACGAGCGAGTCGGTCGATAGTTGGAGCAGTGGGCAAAATGGTCCGACAGGTCCTCGTTGGTTGCGGCTGCGCACAGATGCCGCTCGGATCGGGTACACCAACACAAACAGTAGCGGTAGCCGAAGCACTACTTATGCATACATCGATGTCAATATAAATCCTCTTGCCAATACAGATCTTTCAGGCCTGTTAGAGATGCAGGCGCAGAACGTCGTCCAGGAAATCAATGATGGCAACGTCTATTTGCCGAACACCCAACTTTCTTACGCAAAAATCCATGATGGGCGATATTTCGGCACGAACGTCGGCTACGGAGCGGACATCGTCTATGCAGGAGGCGGTGACGATGTAGTTAACGCAGGGGGGGGCGATGACATCATCTTCGCTGGGACCGGTGCCGACATGGTGGCTGGGTACGAAGGCAATGATTTCATCGACGGCGGCAAGGGTGACGACATTCTCTGGGGCGACTTCATCGCCGACAACGGCGCTAACGCCCGGGAAAATCACACGAAGTTTGGCGCCAGCTGGACTGTCACACTCGAGTTGGATCCGGCTGTGCACGGACAAGACTACATTGATGGCGGCGACGGAAGTGACACCATCTACGGTGGCGCTTCCGAAGACATACTCTACGGCGGATCCGGTGATGATGTGATCTACGGAGATGACTTTGGGGTAGCTACTGCGTACGCAGGTGACGATTACCTTGACGGAGGCGTTGGCAACGACGAACTCGACGGAGGGGCAGGTTCGGACGAGCTCCTCGGCGGTGACGGAGACGATGTCCTGTTCGGCGACTCGAAGTCGACCTTGGAAGCGGACCAAGGCAACGACAAGTTGGACGGAGGCGGCGGGAACGATTACTTGGAAGGCGGCGGTGGGGACGATTCGCTTGTAGGAGGAGCCGGCAACGATGAGCTGCACGGCGACACCGACGGCTTAACCGCGAGCCTGCACGGCAACGACGAATTGCATGGCAACGACGGTAACGACACCATGTTCGGCGATGGGGGTGATGACACGTTAGAGGGCGGCAGGGGCGACGACGTCTTGAATGGAGGCGCAGGAAACAATACATACCTTTTCAAGCGCGGCGATGGTCAGGACGTCATTCAAGCTGCGGTGGTCTCAACATCAGGCGCGTCGAACACCCTTCAGTTCGGAGCCGACATCACAAAGTCGGACATCAATGCAATTCGCCAAGGCGCTGATCTGCTTCTGCAGATTCGAGGCACCTCGGATGCTGTGCGTATCGCCTCTTTCTATCTAAGTGGCGCATCGGCCAATGTGCACAATCCCGTTCAAAAAATTCTCTTTACAGACGCTTCCATATTGGCAATTTCTGGGGCTCAAGCCACGACGAGCGGAGCGAGCGGACCCAACAGGTTGGCAGGTACCGAGAATCCTGATTTTCTGTTGGGTGGCGACGGCGATGACCACCTCTATGGTCTGGGCGGTGACGACTATCTTGATGGCGGTGCAGGACACAATGAACTGATCGGAGGGGAAGGCGATGACATCTACGGGGTCGGCGGTGGATCAAGCTTCGCGCGGGACTACAGTCTGTCGAGCAACGACGTCTACCGTTACCAGTTCGGTGACGGCCGGCTGAGCATTGAAGACAAAGGTGGCATTGATCGGATCGATCTGGGAAATTCAATCGCGCCGTCCGATGTAAAGGTCGTCATTGGATACTATGGAGGCAGCTCGGACTCGGTCACTCTGATATTCAAGAACGACATTGCACAAAGCATCTCTTGGTCAAGAGTTTTCTCGGATGCAACTGGGGCCTTCGAATCGGCCACATCCTTTGAGGCGATTCGTTTTACAGACGGCACAGTTTGGACGATCGAAGACATAAAGCCCAAAGCACTACTGACCAGTTCTGGTAACGACACCATCAATGCTTTCGAAACCTCTGAAATTATCGATGGCGGATCGGGCGATGACACAATTAATTCCAAGGACGGTAACGATACTATTTTTGGAGGAGACGGCAGTGACAAGTTGCGCGGCGATGGCGGAGACGATCAACTTTTCGGCGGTGCTGGCAACGACGATTTGGCCGGGATGATGGGAAATGACATTCTGTATGGCGGTCTTGGCGACGATCGGCTGAGCGGCTATTTCGGCGATGACACGTATCGCTACGATCTGGGTGACGGAAACGACTACATCTGGGAAAATCTAGGCTCGCACGCCCCCTACCGCTCAGGTTTCGATATCGTCGAATTTGGGTCCAGAATTTCACCAAGCAATATCGCCGACGTCGAATTGAGGAGAGGTGATGTTAAGTTCACATTCAGCGATGGAGGGACTCTCTCTCTCCATTCGATGTACATCCATATCGAAGGCGTCGTTGATCGATGTGAGGCTATCGAAGAAATTCGCTTCTTCGATGGGACGGTCTGGACATGGGAGCAACTCCCTGCGCGAATTACAACCTTGCGAGGTGATGAAGACCACGATGTGCTGATTGGTAGAGAGCAGGCGGAGAAGATTTATGGTCTCAAGGGAAACGACGAGTTGGTTGGCAACGGCGGGAATGACTCGCTTTATGGCGGAACTGGTTTCGACGTTCTTCGAGGTGGAGACGGCAACGACTTTTTGTCCGGCGATGCGGGAGATGATTCCCTAATCGGGGGTCTAGGAGACGATACTTACATCGTCGACAGCGTCGGCGATTCGGTAATCGAATACTCCGGCGAGGGTTTCGACATCGTGCAGAGTTCGGTGTCGATCTCAGTCAATTATGAGCACACTGCCGGTGTCGAAAATTTGACGCTGACGGGGAGCGCCTCGATCAATGCAACGGGCAATGATCTGAATAACCTCATTACGGGCAATGGCGCCAATAACCAATTAGTAGGCGGCGGAGGAAACGATACGCTAAATGGTGGGGCGGGAAACGACACGTTGATGGGCGGCCTGGGTGACGATACCTACATCGTGAACGCGCCAGGTGACGTGGTTACAGAGTTGGTGAACGAAGGAACTGACCTTGTGCAGAGCAGCGCGAGCTATACGCTGAGTGCCAACGTGGAGAACCTGACACTCACGGGCACGGGTGCCATCAACGGAACAGGCAATGCTGCCGCGAATTCATTGACTGGAAACACCGGCGCGAATCGGCTGGACGGAGGCGCCAGTGCCGACTTGATGACAGGCGGTGCAGGCAACGACGTGTATGTTGTCGACGACGTGGGTGATGTCATCGTCGAGGCTGCTGGAGGCGGAACAGACAGCGTCGAATCTTCCATCAGCTATAGCCTTACCGCCGAACTCGAGAAGTTGACCTTAGCAGGCACAGCGAACACGAATGCCACCGGCAACGGTCTGGCGAACACGCTGATTGGAAATACGGGTGCGAACCGTCTTGACGGTGGCGTCGGTGCAGACTCCATGACCGGGGGAGGCGGGAACGATATCTACGTTGTCGACAACGCTTCGGACCAAACAATCGAAGTCGCTGGTGGAGGCACCGACACAGTCGAGGCATCGTTGAATTGGACTCTTGCATCGGATGTTGAGAATCTGGTGTTGACCGGCGTGGCGGCAATCAACGGAACTGGCAACACGCTGGCCAACGTCTTGACGGGAAATTCCGGCAACAACGTGTTGAGCGGAGGTGCCGGCAGCGACACTCTGATCGGCGGTGCTGGCAATGACACCTACGTGGTTGATGCAGCGGGAGACGTGGTTACAGAGTTGGCAAACGAAGGAACTGACCTTGTGCAGAGCAGCGCGAGCTATACGCTGAGTGCCAACGTGGAGAACCTGACACTCACGGGCACGGGTGCCATCAACGGAACAGGCAATGCTGCCGCGAATTCATTGACTGGAAACACCGGCGCGAATCGGCTGGACGGAGGCGCCAGTGCCGACTTGATGACAGGCGGTGCAGGCAACGACGTGTATGTTGTCGACGACGTGGGTGATGTCATCGTCGAGGCTGCTGGAGGCGGAACAGACAGCGTCGAATCTTCCATCAGCTATAGCCTTACCGCCGAACTCGAGAAGTTGACCTTAGCAGGCACAGCGAACACGAATGCCACCGGCAACGGTCTGGCGAACACGCTGATTGGAAATACGGGTGCGAACCGTCTTGACGGTGGCGTCGGTGCAGACTCCATGACCGGGGGAGGCGGGAACGATATCTACGTTGTCGACAACGCTTCGGACCAAACAATCGAAGTCGCTGGTGGAGGCACCGACACAGTCGAGGCATCGTTGAATTGGACTCTTGCATCGGATGTTGAGAATCTGGTGTTGACCGGCGTGGCGGCAATCAACGGAACTGGCAACACGCTGGCCAACGTCTTGACGGGAAATTCCGGCAACAACGTGTTGAGCGGAGGTGCCGGCAGCGACACTCTGATCGGCGGTGCTGGCAATGACACCTACGTGGTTGATGCAGCGGGAGACGTGGTTACAGAGTTGGCAAACGAAGGAACTGACCTTGTGCAGAGCAGCGCGAGCTATACGCTGAGTGCCAACGTGGAGAATTTGACGCTCACGGGTTGGTCGGCCATCAACGCGATAGGCAACGCTGCCGACAACGTCCTGACAGGAAATTCTGCGAACAACGCGCTGACGGGCGGCAGCGGCAATGACACGTTGGATGGTCTTGGGGGAGCGGACACTCTCGCCGGTGGCACTGGCGACGACACCTACTATGTGGACAACGCATCGGACGTGGTGACGGAGTTGGCTGGCGAAGGCAACGATACGGTCGTGTCGACGCTGACCCACACGCTGGCATCTAACGTCGAGAACCTGCGTCTCAATGCTGCGGGCGCTATCAACGGCACGGGCAATACGCTGGACAACATTTTGTATGCCGGCGCTGGCAACAACACGCTCAATGGGTTGGGAGGTACGGACACCGTTTCGTATCTCTACGCCAGTTCCGCAGTGACGGTGAGTCTTGCTGTGATCAGCGCGCAGGCCACGGGCGGCTCGGGCAGCGACACGCTGCAGAACATCGAGAACCTCACCGGAAGCGCCTTCAACGACACGTTGACAGGCAGCACCGGCGCCAACGTGATCGATGGGGGGGTGGGCTCCGACATGCTGGCTGGCGGGGCCGGCAATGACTCCTACCAGCTGGGTCGGGGGCACGGCAGTGACACGATCGTCGAAAACGACGCGACTGCGGGGAATGCCGACGTGGCGCTGTTCGGATCAGACATTGCGACAGATCAACTGTGGTTTAGACAGACCGGCAACAACCTAGAGGTGAGCGTCATCGGCACGAGCGATAAGTTCACGTTGAATAACTGGTATCTCGGAAGTCAGTATCACGTGGAGCAGTTCCGAACGACCAACGGCCGCATCCTGAGCGATAGCAATGTGCAAAACCTCGTACAGGCGATGGCGAGCTTCTCGCCTCCGGCTGCGGGCCAGACCACCCTGCCGCCGAGCTACCAGAGTAGCTTGGGCAGTGTGATTGCCGCCAATTGGCAATGAAGGGCCCTGGCTCGGCAAAGGGAAAAGCGTGATGCGGGTTCTTGTCATTCATCAGAATTTCCCTGGCCAGTTTGGCCATCTGGTGAAGGCCTGGAGCAAGCGCCCGGGATGGGATGTTCGCGCTATTGGCTGCAGCCAGGCACCGGGACTGCCGGGCTTTTGCAAGCTGAGGCGCTACCATTTGTCCCGGCCCGTGCAGGCTCGGCAGCATCACTATCTCAGACAGATTGAGAGTGCTACCTTGCATGGTCAGGCGGCAGCGAGGTCGATGCTCACACTGCGCCTGAGCGGGTTCACGCCCGATGTGATCCTGGCTCATCCGGGATGGGGCGAGACGTTGTATGCGAAGGACGTGTACCCTGATGCTCGGCTCATCCATTTTTGCGAGTGGTACTACAACGCAAATGGTGCGGATCTGGGGTTCGATCCAGAGTTTCCGCTGAGCTTTGACGACCGTGCCCGCATTCGCACGTGGAACGCGCAGCATGCACTCAATCTCGTGCAGTGCGATACCGCGGTGAGCCCCACCCACTGGCAGCGCAGTCGTTTCCCGGAGATCCTGCGATCGAAGATCGTCGTACAACATGAGGGGATCGACACCGAGTCACTTGGTAGCGATACGCAAGGAGAGATAAAAACGCCAAATGGCGTCTTTTTGAGGACCGGTGACCCTGTGGTCACGTATGTGGCGCGCAATCTGGAACCGTACCGGGGGTTTCACGTTTTTATGCGCGCGCTTGAAAAAATCCAACGAGTGCACCTCCAATGTCATGCGCTGGTCATTGGCGGCGATGAGGTGAGCTACGGGCGTCGGCCCAAGGATGCCGCTAGTTGGCGGGAGCGGATGCTAAGACAAGTCAGTCTGGATCCTGCGCGCACTCATTTCCTCGGACGCGTCCCTCGCGAGCAGTATTTGTGTGCTCTGCGAGTGTCGGCTTGTCATATATATCTGACCTATCCCTTCGTATTGAGCTGGTCGCTGCTGGAGACAATGGCCTGCGGAGTGCCGATCGTGGCTTCGGGCACGGCACCTGTGCGCGAGGTAATCCGGGATGGAGAGACCGGACAGTTGGTGGACTTTTTCGACACCGAGCGTATCGCGGAGGCGGTGCTCGACAAGCTCGCAAATCCAGCGAGGGCGCGACAGATGGGGCGCAACGCTCAAGACTTCGCACGCAACTTTAGCCTAGCCACGGCTCTGAAGGGATATGACGAACTTGTCATTGGCCGCGGGAAGACTAAAGACGCCTTTGTTCAGAGCTAGCTGTCGAACAGCTGGACGATCCGCAGATCGCGTTGATCGCAGACTTGCCGATACACGAGCTTTCGCCAGTTGCACAGATGCCGAAAGCGCAAGCGGCCAACAGCGAAGGAGTCGACCGCTGCCTGCCCGCGCACTAGCCGCGCGAGAGCCATGTGTATCGGCCCGAAGCATCGAATGTGCGGCACGACGCCGCCGGCGAAGCCTGCGGCTGCAGTGCGTGCGGCAGCCTGAGCAGGAAGACGAAGGGGCTGGAGCGCAGGTTGGCGTATTTCATCGCCAGCCTTTCGGGGTCGCGCCCGGCGTTGAAGCTTCGGATGGTCTTGGCGGCGTTGGGCATGCGTTCGTCTTTCTTCCTCTTGCGCTGGTCGCAGGAGGCGGATTCTGCTGCCGCGCGCCCACTCGAAGCTGACGAAGCTGCAGAAGCCGAAGTCAGAGCAGCCCGGACATCTTCTGCGCCGCCGCCTTCAGCGCATCGATCCGTCCGATCGCGTCGTCCATCGACATGCGCGCCGTGGGCGCATGCACGGCCAGCGCAGCGCGCACCGCGCCGGCCGCATCGCGCACCGGCACGGCCACCGCCACGAGGCCGGCGATGAATTCCTCGCGGTCGCAGGAGTAGCCCTGCTTCGCGATCGCCTCGCACTCGGCGCGCAGCGCGGCTGCCTTGACGATGGTGTTGGGCGTCATGCGCTCCAGCGGCAGTCCGTCGATGAACGCATCGCGCTCCTTTGCCTGCATCTGCGCCAGGAAGAGCTTGCCGCTGGCCGTGCAGTGCAGCGGCACGTGCGAGCCCACGTCGAGCGTCAGGCGCAGAGGCCATTGCGCCTCGACGCGGTCGAGGTAGAGCACCTGCGCGCCGTCGAGGGTGGTGAGGTTGCAGGTCTCGCCGACCTGGCGCACCAGGGCCGACAGCACCTCGTGCCGCAGCCCGCGCACCACGCCGTGGTTCAGCGTGTCGAAGGCCAGCCGGCGCAGCGCAGGGCCGACGGTGAAGGAGCGCTCGTCCACGTCGCGCGCCAGGAAGCCGGTTGCCAGCAGCTGCGTGCAGATGCGGTGCGCCGTGCCCTTGGGCAGGCCGAGCTGCGCGGCCAGGTCGGCCAGCGTGAGCGCGCGGCCTTCGCTGGCGAGCAGCGCCAGCAGGCGCAGGCTGCGCTCGGCGGAGGAACCGGAGACGCCGGCGGACTCCGCGTCGTCCTGGAGGGGCGCTGCGGCGGGAATCACTGCGGCGGATGCGCGCGCGGAACGTGGCATGCGGATAAACCTTGTGAAGAAAAGAAGTCGGTCCGGAAAGGTATGGCCATGGACGCAGCCTGGCCACGGCGATTGTTCCACTGCCCGGCCCCGCTATCTCCAGGCCCCATTCAGCGCATGCAGTGCGGCAAAGGCAGGCGCATTCGGCTGGGCTCCCAAAAGAATGTCCGGGAATTTTTTTGTAAACAATTCGATGAATTTGTGATCAAAAAAAAGGCCGCGCATGGCCTCAAGAACCTGAAATCCCGACCGAAAAGAAAAGCACGGAATTCGCGCCGATTGAAGAGCGCCCAATTCCGACGGCGCTTATTGCGATCCCGCTTTTTCCTACCCTGACACCGGACCCATGAAAAATATCTCGACCCGGAAACTGCTCGCCGGGACTTTCACGATCCTCGCGCTGCTGGTGCTGCTTGTGAGCCTGCTGGCACTGCGTTCGCTGAATGCGGCCGACCACCGGTTCTCCAGCTACGTCGCCGGCATCGCGCACCGCAAGGCGCTGACGGCCGAGATCGGCATCGCCGCCAGCCGGAGGGCCATCGGCGTGCGCGAAATGGTGCTCGTGCAATCGGCGGCGGAGCGCGATCGGGCCAAGGCGATGGCGGTCGACAGCAACGAGAAGCTGCAATCCGCGCTGAAGCAACTCAAGAAGGCGCTCGACACGGAAAGCGATGTGACGCAGCGCGAACGGGCCATCTTCGAAAAGATGGAAAAGACCGAAAGGGAATACCTGCCCATTGCCCTTTCCATCGTCGAACTCGCCGCCGCCGGAAAACGCGAGGAGGCGATCGAAAGAATGAATACCGCGTGCAGGCCGTTGCTCCTGCAGCTGCTGCTCGCCTCGGTCGAATACGCGGACTACAACGCGGAAATATCGCAAAAGGATGTCGAGGCTTCCGCGGCGGCCTATTCAAGGCAGCTGACGCTGCTGCTCGCGCTGAGTTGCTTCGCGGTGCTGGCGGCGGTGGCGCTCGGCGTCTTCATTGCGCGCCGTCTCTTCTCGGCGCTCGGCGGCGAGCCAGCCATGCTCAGCGTGGCGGCCCACAGGGTCGCCGACGGCGACCTGAGCGAGATCGACGGCGCGCACGAGGCGCCGCAGGGCAGCGTGCTGGCATCCATGGTCGCCATGCGGCGCCAGCTGGTCGCGCTGATCGGGCAGGTCCGCTCCTGCGCCGACAGCATCGCCGTCGCGAGCGCGGAGATCGCCCAGGGCAACAACGACCTTTCCCGCCGGACGGAGGCCGAGGCCTCTTCCCTTCAGGAAACCGCGGCCTCCATGGAAGAACTCAACGCCGCCGTCAGGCGCAACGCCGCCAGCGCGACCGAAGCCAACAGGCTCGCCCACGGCGCGAGCAGCGTGGCGATGCGCGGCGGCGAAGTCGTGGTGCAGGTCGTGGAGACGATGAAGAGCATCAACGACGGCAGCAAGCGGATCGCGGACATCATCGGCGTGATCGACGGCATCGCGTTCCAGACCAACATCCTTGCGCTGAACGCCGCCGTGGAGGCCGCGCGCGCGGGCGAGAAGGGCCGGGGCTTCGCGGTGGTCGCCTCCGAAGTGCGCAGCCTCGCGGGACGCTCGGCCGACGCTGCGAAGGAGATCAAGGCGCTGATCGGCGCGAGCGTCGATCGCGTCGAGGCCGGCTCGGCGCTGGTCGACCGCGCGGGGGCCACCATGGCGGAAGTGGTCGACTCCATCAGGCGGGTCGCGAACATCGTCGGCGAGATCAGCACGGCCAGCTCCGCGCAAAGCGCCGGTGTCGCGCAGGTCAACGCAGCCGTGACGCAGCTGGACCAGGCCACGCAGCAGAACGCGGCGCTGGTCGAACAGAGCGCGGCCGCGGCGCAGAGCATGAACATCCAGGTCGAGCAGCTGATGCAGGCGGTCTCGGCCTTCCGGGTCGGCAAGCCGCGCCCTGACGCCGTTGCCGAGCGCGCCGCCGAGCCGGTGCTTCGGCTCTCGGCGGATAGCGCGCTGGCTTAGGAATCGGAAGGCCCGCCCCGCCGCCACCCGGCTCGGCATGCGGGTAAACGTTAAAAACGGAACATTGCGTTCCAAAAATCAATGACCTAGGATCGGTTCGAACAAGGGCGCTCGCCCTTCCAGAACTTCCCCCGGGACCATTGCATGCCTGAAGAAGAGTTCGACTACATCGTCGTCGGCGCGGGCTCCGCCGGCTGCGTGCTGGCCGGCCGGCTCAGCGAAGACCCGGCCACGCGGGTGTTGCTGCTCGAAGCCGGCCCGGCGGACCGGTCGCTGTGGATCCACCTGCCCATCGGCTACGGCAAGACGATGTGGAGCCCCACCTACAACTGGCGCTTCGAGACCGACCCCGACCCGAACATGAACGGCCGGCGCATCTACTGGCCGCGCGGCAAGACCCTGGGCGGCTCCAGCTCGATCAACGGCCTGATCTACATCCGCGGCCA
>Ga0209565_1000759_pt1 | contig 18938 bp, 17 predicted proteins | sample Araplaol_mTSA_r2_2_FD_184283 | JGI IMG/M metagenome (GOLD analysis project Ga0209565, IMG submission 184283) | Arabidopsis root microbial communities from North Carolina, USA - plate scrape MF_Col_mTSA_r2 (SPAdes) (version 3) | ecosystem: Host-associated > Plants > Roots > Endosphere | place... | reverse complement strand
GAAAGGCGCCATCTCGGCGCGCGAAGGCGAGCTGGGAATCATCCCCGGCAGCATGGGAGCGCGCAGCTACATCGTGCGCGGCAAGGGAAACGAGGAATCGTTCTGCTCCTGCTCACACGGCGCCGGACGCCGCATGAGCCGCAGCGAAGCGAAACGCAAGTTCACACGCTTCGACCTGGCCGAACAGACGCAAGGCATCGAATGCCGCAAGGACGGCGGCGTGGTGGATGAAATCCCAGCCGCCTACAAAGACATTGACGAAGTCATGGCCCACCAAACCGATCTCGTCGAAATCGTGCACACGCTGAAGCAAGTCGTGTGCGTGAAAGGATAATCAATGAAGATAACAATCAAACTACCCAAGCCGCGCAACCCGCTGGCCGTACTCGCACGCCAGCGCCGCGCAGGCAGCCACCAGCGCAACGAGCAATCGCGCCGCACCCTGAAGCAGCAACTGCGCCGCGAGCTGGCGCGGGAGGAGTGAGTATATGCAATCAGCAATTATGTTGAACCAGCAGCAAGCGATCGATTTCCTGCTGCATGTGGCGATTACGCGCCCAGTATTTATGTGGGGGCCGCCGGGTATTGGCAAGAGCGCCCTGGTACAGCGCTTCGCGGAAGCTGTGGGCATGGAGTGCATCTCCCTGCTTGGCAGCCAGCTCGCACCGGAAGATTTGCTAGGCATTCCGCAGATCGACGGTAAGTGCTCGCGCTTCTTCCCGCCGGCGAACATCGTTCGCGACGAGCCGTTCGTGCTCTTCCTGGACGAATTGAATGCGTCATCGCACGAAATCCAAAAGGCGTTTTATTCACTGATCCTTGACCAGCGCATCGGCGAATACAGCCTGCCGAAAGGGACCATCGTGATTGGTGCAGGCAACCGCGCCAAAGACGCAGCCATCGTCAAGCCAATGCCGTCCGCACTGGTGAACCGCATGGTGCACATCCACCTGCGCTCCGACCACCGCCAATGGCTGGAATGGGCGAGCGGCGATGGTCGCATCCATCCATGGGTGCTGGAGTACATTCAGTTGCGTCCCGACCACTTGTGGAGCGAGCCGCCGAAGCATGAGGAGCCATTCTCAACGCCACGTAGCTGGCATATGCTGTCCGATGCGCTGCACTCCTTCGGCCAAGACGCCGGCGAGGACATGCTGGACGCACTGGCATACGGTTTGTTGTCGCCGAACCATGCAGGCAACTTCAAAGGCTTCCTCAAGCAGCTGCGGCACAAGCACGGCCTGCATGCCATCGTCAAAGGCGAGCAACACTGGCCCGATGCGCCGGCAGACCGCGACGTGCTGTACTTCCTTGCGCAATCGTTCCGCGCCCACTTGTTGAAGGAATTGCCAGAGGATGAGTCGTCCGCGCGTAGCGCGCATCATGCATTGTCGATCCGCGCCAAGGATATGTTGCGCGACCTGGCTCGCATCAGCGTCGAGATCGCGCAATCGCTGCTTGGTGAAGATGCGCAAGGCCGCCGCCTGCCCGCATGGTTCCTGGTTGAAGTGGCGCGTGACTTGCCACGGCTGGCTGGCCGCAGCCAAAAGGAAACCGTATGAGTAAGGAAAAGAAGCCCGACCCGGCTTCGGCGGCGCGGCAAACCGGTATTGCCCAGGTACGGGCGCATCCCGTGTTAGGCGCTCTTGCAGGGCAGGCAACCTTCCAAGCCGATACGACGCATCAGATGGTTCCTGCCAAGGGATGGTTTGCGGTATCGCCAAGCGGTACGGTATGGCTGCATCCGAAACGGCGCGCCCAGCCGAACGAGTGGGCGCACGTTATCGGCATCGCACTTTGCTGTCTTGGACTCGGTTTGGTACGACGCCGTGAGCCGGCCCAATTGTGGGAAGTGGCGGCACTTGTGACGGCAGTGCGGTTCTGCGCTGAGCTCAAGCTGGGTGAATTGCCGGAAGAATGGCGATTGCCTGAATGCGACGACGCCGGTGTGGAAGCTTTGCTGCAACGCTTTCACATCACGGGCTGTCCTGTGCCATTGCTGGCCTGGCACGCCGACATCGCTGGCGCTGAATCGCTGTTCGTCGCGCTCGAAGAAAAAGCGGTCGCCTGGCGCCGTGGCGTGCAGATGCCCTGGCAAGAATTGCTGGCGGATGGCATCGCACGTGGTGTTGGCCGGGCGCTTGCGATCGCAGGCGGTGTCGCTGCACCCCATGCGCTCACGGCGCAAAGCCGCGAACACCGCGCACGGCGCCGCATGATGGACTGCTATCCTTTGCTGGGCGCATTGGCGGCCAGCTTCGACTTGGAAAACGATATCCGCATTTGCCAGCAGTACGACATCCGTGTCGCCGCAATCGACATCGCAGCGCGCCGTATTTGGATCAACCCGGCGGCTGGCCTGAACGACGATGAAACGTTGTTCGTGCTTGCCCACGAGTTGCTGCATGCTGGACTCAACCACGCTTCGCGCCGGCGCGGACGTGACCCGGTATTGTGGAATGTTGCCTGCGATTTTGCGATCAACAGCTGGTTGCTGGAGATGCAGGTAGGCTCGCCGCCGGCTATCGGTATGTTGTACGACGCCGACCTGGCAGGGCAATCCGCCGACGAAATCTACGATGGCCTCGCTCGCGATATGCGGCGCGCACGCAGGTTGGCCACCCTGCGCGGTACCGGCCAGCCCGACTTGCTGGGCGAGGATAGTGGCACGCAGTTCACGGATGCGGAGGAATATTGCCGCCGTGCGCTGGCACAGGGCATGGACCGTTGGGAATGCGATGGCCGCCGTGGCACGGTCCCACGTGGTTTGCTGGAAGAAATCCGCAGCCTTGCACAGCCGCCCATTCCCTGGGACGCGCGCTTGGCGCACTGGTTCGATGAACGCTTCCCACCGATCGAAATGCGGCGCAGCTACGCGCGTCCGTCGCGCAGGCAGGGTGCAACACCGGATATCCCTCGGCCTCTGTTGTGCAAGCCTCCAGAGGAGGAGCGCAAGAGCCGCGTCTTTGGCGTACTGCTTGACACCTCGGGTTCGATGGAGCCAGCCATGCTGGGCAAGGCGCTCGGAGCGATCGCCAGCTATGCGATGTCCCGTGACGTCATCGCAGTGCGCCTGGTGTGCTGCGACGCCATGGCCTATGACTGTAGCTGGGTCGAACCGCAAAACTTACTAGACCGCTTCACCTTGCGCGGGCGTGGCGGGACGGTGCTGCAACCAGGGTTCGACCTTCTACGGGACCTTGCGCACAAGGGCGAACTGCCAGCGCACGGCCCTGTATTGGTGGTGACAGACGGCTGGTGCGAGGACAGGCTCGAAACGAACATGGATCACGCCTACCTGCTGGCGGACGGACGCCGTTTGCCTTTCGTACCGCGCGGTGAAATCTTCTACATCACCGAATGATTATTGGCCGGAAGTGACCGGCATCGGCGGCAGCCCCATCATCTTGCGGCGGATTTCGAGTGCGCCTTCGTCTTCGATGATGACCGGCTTGCCGCCGGCCAGCTGGGTGCCGTAGCGTTGCGGCAGGCCTTTGGCGACGCGCAGCCGGTCTTCGGCTTGCGCCAGCTGGCTGCCCGGGACATCGTTCTGCGCCTGGGCTTCGCGCAAGGCGGGCAGCATGGCTTCGAGTTCTTTTTCGGGCATGCGCATCAGGACGGTGAAGGCGTTCTGCGACAACTCGGGACCCGCGAAGCGCGCGCCGGGCCAGCCATGAGAGGCGACGATGGTTTTCAAGCGCGCCACTTCCTTGCGGTCGCGCGCTGCATCGCGCTTGCCCGGTGCACCCATGGCTTCCAGCGCGCGGATCGCGGCAAGTTCTCGGGAATCCAGCACCTTCCGCTTAATGATGATTTCATCGCCGCTGATGGTGGTCGCACCGTTGCTGCCGCCCGTGCGGATCGTCACGCGCACATTGCCGCGCGCATGGGTTGTGGTGCGATTTTCCTGCTCTACCTGGTTGCCCTCCACCTGGACAATATGCTGCGGGCCGATGGGCAACACGATGCGCGCGACTTCTTTCCCGCCGGACATCGTTTGCACGCTGATACGGCTGGGGTCGGCAGCGATGGCGAGCCCGCTGCCCGATAACAGCAAGCTCAGCGCTATCTTGTAGATGCTCATCATGAACAAACAGTAGCAAACCTGCAGGGACAGGGGAGCACGGATGGCAGTGTGACAATGCGTGACTTTTTTCCAGCCATGCGCAAGCTATCATCGCCGCTTCTTTTCAACGGGGCAGACATGGCAGAACTCGAAGTAGCAAAGCACGGCAAGAACGTCATCAATATGGCGGTCCACAAGGAGCACGGGCTGACGCACAAGTTGAAGGAGATTGCGCTGGAAGTGGCGATCATCGTGTTCGCCGTCAGTATCAGTATCTGGTTCCACAGCCTGAGCGAGCACCGCCACGAGCAGAAACAAGTCAAAGCCTTCCTGCTTGGCCTCAAAACCGACCTGGCGCGCGATATCAGGCAATTGGATGACATCGCCAAGTCGTACCACGAGCGGGACAAGACTTATGAATACCTGGCGGCGCTCGAGCCGAAGGCTGAACCGGAAGCGGAAAAGTTCGAGAAGGCGTTCGCTACTGCCAATGGCAACTGGTTCTTCATACCGATTACGAGCCGCTTTGAAGGATTCAAGTCTGGCGGCAAGCTGACCAATATCGAAGATGATGAACTGCTAAACGACATCCTGACCCTGTATCAACTCCAGCACCAGGACATCCGCAGTTCAGAATCAGGCTGGCGCGCCAACCAGAACAAGCTGCGCGATTACCTGGATGTCGCGCTCGAGCAAGGCGAGTCGCGTGAGCAACGCTACCAGGCCCTGACAACGCCAAATGGAAAGCGCCGTTTACGCAATATGAAGACCTACCCGCAGCTGTATGAGCGTTACGCCGAAGCGTCTGAGATGAGCAAGAAGATCATCAAACGCATCGATGTCCTGTACAAGAACGGCGAGTAAATATTTATATAAAGTTTTTCTTGACACTACATTCATGAAGAGCGCAGAATCAGCGCTCGTTAGATTTTCATCAACCAGATTACGAAAGGACAGTCATGCGCTTTACCGCTATCCATTGCATTAAGACCAGATAGCCCTGATGCGCGTGCGCTCGGGGCCCTGGCGAATTGCCACCCCCGAGCCGGACGTCCCACGACAAAACCCCGGTAAGGAAACTTGCCGGGGTTTTTGTTTTCTGGTCCCCGGCGTTATGAGGAAAGGAATCATGGAGATCCGACTCAAAGCTGTCACCCGACTGTGACCAAGGTCAAAGAACTAAACGCCAGCATGGGCTTCGTCGAGACGAAAGCCGATGAGGATGGTGAAATGTATGCAGTACTAGAGCTGTAACGAAGAAGAAGGAGTCAATAATGAGACCATATCAACGCTTCCTGAGGAAATGGATTACCACCAACCTGCATGTGGTCACCAGGGAGAACTTTGCCAATATCGCCGAACTGGAACTGCACGAGCACCAGCAAGAGCATGCGTCCGACACCATGTATGCGATTGCCGAAGCGAGCTTCCACCCGAACTACCACTGCCGCGCCATCGCCGATAAGGACGGCGTGGTCGGTTTCCTGATGTACGCCGCTCCCGGCGCCGAAGACGAAGCCGGCGACTACGCGATCTATCACCTGATGGTGGACCGCCGCTTCCAGGGCCGCGGCCACGGCCGCCGTGCTGTCGAATTGGCGCTGGCCGAAATCGGCAAGCATGGCGACGTGCAGCGCATCTGGACCAGCTACCAGCCTGGCAATGAAGTCGCGAAGGAACTCTACGCCGCCTGCGGCTTCACCGAGGCCGGCGTAGAGGAAGACGGCGAGATGTACGCCGTCTGGAGCCCTGATCCTTACTGAGTGAGGGTCAGGGTGTATGGGCCGGTCCGGCCGGAGTAGTAGCTGGTCGCCTCGATGATGTAGGTGCCGGCCATGCCGGCCGGCAGCGTGAAGCCGATGCGCGAGTTGGTGCCGCCACCGCTGTCATCGTCGGACTTGATCACATTGCCTGCCGGGTCGCGCAAGTACAAGTAAGTATCGAAGCTGGAAGAAGACATGGTGATCGTCACAAAGCGGCCCGGAGCACTGCTGAAGGTATGGCGGTTGGTGTAGTAGCCGCTGCCGCGCGCACCAGTTTCGCAATTCATCGATTGCAGGTTCACGTTGACGGGGGCGCCGTTGTAGATCGGCGTGCTGCACGTCGAGCCCTGCGCCACCATTTGGCCGATGCTGACGTTCAGCGTTGGACCGGAGCCGCTGATGGTCGCGGTAGCAGATCGGGCCGCGCCGGTATTGGCAGTTGCGGTAATGCCGATGGTCCCGCTGCCGTTACCGCTGCCGGCGCTGGTCAGGGCCAGCCAGGACGGCAAGGGCGCCAGGCTCCAGGTGCATCCCGCCGGCGCCGTCACTGTGATGCTGCTGGCGCCACCTGCACCGGTGAAGCCGATGTTGTTAGGGCTGGCACTCCAGTTGGCGCATGGCGAAGCTTCCTGGCTCAGGACGAAACCCGCGGATACGCCGACGCCGGAGACTACGCCCGAGGCGCTGCGCGCTGCGCCGGTGTTGGCGGCGATGGCAATGGCGAAGCTGCCGTTGCCGGTGCCGCTGGCGCCTGAAGTCACGGTTCCCCAGCCTGGTGCGCTGACGGTCCAAGGGCAGGTCGACGCGGCGGCCACGGTCCCGTTGGCTGTGCCGCCCGAGACCGGGAACGTGGACCGGTCCAGGCTGACCACCGGAGCGCTCGGGCATGGCTGGCCATCCTGGGTGAACGAGAAGGTACTGGCCTGGCCCAGCGCGACAATCTGGCCCGAGCCGCCGCGCGCCGCAGCGTCCGGATTTGCGCTGGCTGAGTAAGTGATGCTGCCGTTGCCGGTGCCGCTGGTGGCGCCGGTCGTGCTCACAAAACTCGGCATGGAAGCGACGCTCCATGGGCAGGCAGCGCCGGCGGCAACTGTGAGCGTGCCGCCGCCGCCATTGCGACCGAGGGTTGTGACGGCGGGCGATACGGTGGGCACCGAAGGGCAGTTGGGCGAAGCGGGTTGATTGACGGTGACGGTTTCATTGCCCAGCAGGATGGACGCGCTGCGCGCCGCGCCGGTCTGGTTGGCGGCGGCGGACAACGACACCGTCGTCGGGCCGCTTTCCGGCATCTGCCTTGGGTTGTCGCCGTCCAGTGTCAGCCATTCGGGCAGGTTCGCCACTTCGAAGCGGCAGCCGGGTGCTGCGCTGACCGAGAGGGTGACGGTGCCGCCATCGCTGGAGGCGCTTTGCGTGGCAGGCGCGATAACGGTTGCTTGACCGGCACAAGCCTGGTCCCAGATCGCCGAATAGCGCGTTCCGTTATTCAGTGCAGCGCCGCCGGCGATCAGCACGTTACCGTCCGGCAGCTGTGCCGCAGTGGCCGCGCGTACCTGGGTGCGCTGCGGACCGGTGAGGCTCCAGGTTCCGTTGTCGGCACGGTAATGCAGCAGCTTGCGGCTCAAGTCCGTCGAATAGAGCACATTCCCGTTTGCCAGCACCGTCGCCGTGCCGGACTGGATCTCGATCGGCGCGCTGGCGCCAGCAGAGAAGGTGCCGGTGGCCGGATCGTAGATCTCGCTGCTGCGCAGGGACATGACGTTGCGGCCGCCCGCCACCAGCACCTTGCCGTCTGGCAGCAATACTGCATTGATCATAGAGCGCGTCTCGGCCATCGCGCCGGTAGCGGTCCACTGATTGGTGGCGGGATTCCAGATTTCCGCCGTGCTGGTGTAACCGGAATTTTCACCGCCGACCTTCAGTACACGGCCATCGTTGAGGACGACGAGCCCGTGCCATCCGGTTGACCGCACAAAGTTGCCGGTCTTGCTGAAAGTCCCGGTAGCAGGGTCGAAGATATCCGCAAAAGCCCCGTTGGAAAAACTGTCCCTTCCCATCACCATCACCCGTCCGTCCGGCAGCAGGCGCGCCATCGCGTAGAAGCGCAGCGCATTCATGTTGCCGGTTGCGCTCCACTTACCCGACGCCGGGTCGTAGATCTCGGCCGTGTTGGTATTGGTGCCCGAACCGGTGCCGCCAGCGACCAGGACGCGGCCGTCCAGCAAAGTCACGGAGGCGTGTTGGCTGCGGCCGATGAGCATGGGCGCTACCGGCGCAAACTGGCCGGTGGCTGGATCGTAAATCTCGGCCTCGGTGAAATTGCTGGTGCCGGCGACCGCGTTGCCGCCGGTGATCAGGATACGGCCGTCGCTTAGCGTGCTGGTCTGGTGAAACAAGCGCGGCACAGTCATGTCGCCGGTTGTGACCTGGGCCTGTGCGGACAGGGTGGTGCAGGCCAGCAAAGTGGCGGCTGCAAGATGACGCAATGGGGGTAGACGCAAAGTTTTCTCCAAGTAATGTTTCCGTCGCACAACTGTAGCGATATTTAGCAAATAGTCAATCAAAAAAAATAACGAAATATTTAGGTTTGTTATTTCGCACATGTGTGCTAAAGTTCGGCGTATGGACACCCTGACCGCAAAAAGCGAGGCCACCTTCGCCACCATCCTCAACGCCGCCATGGAAATGGCAGCGGCGGAGGGTATCGGCAAGCTGTCGCTGGGCGAGATCGCCAAGCGCACCGGCATCAGCAAGAGCGGGGTGTTTTCGCGCGTTGGTTCGCTGGAGCAGCTGCAATGCGCGGTGCTTGATGAATATGACCGCCGCTTTGCTGCCGAAGTGTTCATGCCTACGCTGACGCTGCCGCGCGGCTTGCCGCGCCTGCAGGCGCAGGTGGCAGCCTGGTTCGAGCGCGCCGCCGACGAGGGGCTGCGCACTTCCTGCCTTTACACGGCGGGCGCTTTCGAGTTTGACGATTACCAGGACAACACGGTGCGCGACCGCCTGGCGCAAGGCGTCCGCGCCTGGCGCGCTTCGCTGCGCAAGACCGTGCTGCAGGCGATGGAAGCCGGCCAGTTGCGGCCGGACACCGAGCCGGAGCAGCTGGTGTTCGAGATATACAGCCTGGTGGTGGGCCTGCTGCACGACGCCCGCTTCCTGCATGACGAGCAGTCGCCGCGCCACGCGCAGCGTGCTTTCAACCGCCTGATTTCGACGTACAAGAGTTTCAACGACTTGTAATTTTTGGGTTGCCGCGGCTTTGCCCGCGGCCTTTTTTTAATCGTACTTCGCACAGGTGTGCGAAATTGGAGATGAAAATGCGCTTCCTACTCTTACTGGTGCCGGTCGGCATCTACTTTGCGAGCCATAGCAGCCTGTGGGGCATCCTGCGTGGCCTGCCGCGCGATAACAGCGATTTCGGCGAAAACTACTAAGGAGCGGCCATGGTCCTCGACTTCTATTTTGATTTCGCATCGGGCTACTCCTACTTTGCGGCGCGCCGCATTGAATGGCTGGCGGCGGCCAACGGCGCCAAGGTGCGCTGGCATCCCGTGCTGCTGCCGGCGCTGACCCAGGTGACCGGCGTGCTGCCGTCTCCGGTGGTGCCGGTCAAATGGGCTTATGTAACGCGCGATATGCAGCGCACGGCGCAGGAAGAAGCGATCCCGTTCAATCCCTCTCCCGCCTTCCCGCAGATGCTGATCGGGCCGGGCCGCGCCATGCTGTGGGTGCGCGCCATTCATGGCGAGGAAGTGGCGGTATCGTTTGCGCGCACCTGCTTCCAGGCTTATTACGCGGATGGCGTGGATATCGCCGACAAGGCGGTGCTGCTGGGAATTGCGGAAAGCCTTGGTATCGATGGTCCGGCCTTCCTCGCAGGGATGGAAGATCCGGCGATCAAAGCGGCGTTCAAGGCCGGCAATGAGCGCGCGCTGGAGCGCGGCGTGTTCGGCGTACCGTTCGTGATGGCGGAAGGTGAACCGTTCTGGGGCTACGACCGCTTTGGCAACCTGGAGCGCTGGCTGGCAGCGGCGCGCAAGGTGGCTTAACGCTTCAGCTGCTCATAGGTCAGCCACAACTCCTTGCGTTTCAAAGGCGTGTCGGGCGGCAGGTAAGGATTGGGCAGTTCGATGACGCGGCGTTTTGCCAGTGCCGCCTTATCCAGCATGGGGCCGTAATAGCCAAGCAGCAGGCGGTCGAAAGAGCCATCCGCCTGCGCTGCTTCCAGGCCGCGCCGGATTTCTTCCGCCAACGCCTTGTTGGAATAGTTGACGAAGAAGTAGTCGGCTGCCTTGTAATGAAGCACCAGGTAAGGCTCGACTGTCAGGCCAGGGTTGTGCTCCAGCTCCGCGAAGACTTCGTTGATTGAGCGCGGCACGGCATCGATGCGGCCTGCCTTCAGCATGGGCAGCAAGCGGCTGTAGGCAGGCACGATATCGGGTTGCAGGCCTGCGCTGCGCAGCACTTTCAAGTCGGGCCAGTCGTGGCCCAGCGCCATGCGCACTTCGCGCAAATCGCGTGCCTCGCGCGCATTGCGCAGCCTGTCGTGCTTTTCATCGCGTATCAGCAAAATGCGCCAGCCTATCAAGCCTTTTGAGATAGGAATCCGGATCGGCAGCATTTCCACTTCGCGTTCAATGGACGTCATGGTGCCGACGACGTGGATTTTTCCACGGTTGGCGATAACTTCCATGATGGCGCGGTTTTGCTGGCGATATTCCGGCGCGAGTTCTGCGTGGTGGGCGCTGTGGGCCTTGGCGAGCGCCAGTTGCAGCAATTCGAAACCATAATCGGTCTTGCCGTTTTCGAAGGCTTCGGGACGTGGGTAGTAGATGGTATCGGCTTGCGCGCGGCCGGTGGCCAACGCGCAAGCGCAAAGCAGGAGACGGAACAAACTGAGCGACCCAGGCATGTCGGCCTCCGCGGCGCGAGATTAGGTCGCTACATTGTACTACTTGGTTTTCTTTAAAAGTGGACCAAGGTACTTGCCGGTTACACTTGCGGGATTTGCCGCAACATCTTCCGGCGTGCCGCTGGCGATGATCTGGCCGCCGCCGGCGCCGCCCTCGGGACCCAGGTCGACGATCCAGTCGGCAGTCTTGATCACGTCGAGATTGTGCTCGATGATGACCAGGGTGTTGCCGTGGTCGCGCAGGCGATGGATCACCTTCAGCAGCAAGTCGATATCGTGGAAGTGCAGGCCGGTGGTCGGCTCGTCCAGGATATACAGCGTTCGGCCCGTATCGCGCTTGGACAGTTCCAGCGACAGCTTGACGCGCTGCGCCTCGCCGCCCGACAGCGTGGTGGCGCTCTGTCCCAGCTTGATATAACCCAGGCCCACGTCGAGCAGGGTTTGCAGCTTGCGCGCGATGACCGGCACGGCCTTGAAGAACTCGTGCGCATCTTCCACCGTCATGTCCAGCACTTCGGTGATGCTCTTGCCCTTGTAGTGGACTTCCAGCGTCTCGCGGTTATAGCGCTTGCCATGGCAAACGTCGCAAGGCACGTACACGTCCGGCAGGAAGTGCATTTCGACCTTGATCACGCCGTCGCCCTGGCAGGCTTCGCAGCGGCCGCCCTTCACGTTGAAGGAGAAGCGGCCCGCCGAGTAGCCGCGCTCTTTCGCAACCGGCACGGTGGCGAACAGGTCGCGGATCGGCGTGAACAGCCCGGTGTAGGTCGCAGGGTTGGAACGCGGTGTGCGGCCAATCGGCGCCTGGTCGACCGAGATCACCTTGTCGAAGTGTTCCAGGCCGCTGATCGATTCGTGCGGCGCCGGCTCCGTCTGGGAGCCGAACAGGTGGCGCGACAGGGCAGGGTAGAGCGTGTCGTTGACCAGGGTCGATTTGCCGGAACCGGAAACACCGGTGACGCAGGTCATCAGGCCAACCGGCAGGTTGAGCGACACCTTTTTCAGGTTGTTGCCGGTAGCGCCGGTGATGGTCAGCTGGCGTGCAGGATCGGCCACGTGGCGCTTTTTCGGCACGGCGATCTGCAGCTTGCCGCTCAGGTATTGTGCGGTCAGCGATTCCTTCGATTTCAGGATGTCCTTCAGCGGGCCGGCAGCGATCACATCGCCGCCATGCACGCCCGCGCCCTTGCCCATGTCGACCACGTAGTCGGCGGTGCGGATCGCGTCTTCGTCGTGCTCCACCACCAGCACCGAGTTGCCGATGTCGCGCAGGTGCTTCAGGGTGTCGATCAGGCGGTCGTTGTCGCGCTGGTGCAGGCCGATCGACGGCTCGTCCAGCACGTACATCACGCCCGTCAGGCCGGAGCCGATCTGCGACGCCAGGCGGATACGCTGGGCCTCGCCGCCCGACAGGGTGTCCGCGCTGCGTTCCAGCGACAGGTAGTCCAGGCCAACGTTATTCAGGAAGGTCAGGCGCGAAACGATTTCCTTGATCACGCGGTCGGCGATGTCCTTTTTCGCGCCCTTCAGCTTCAGTTGCTCGAAGTAGGACAAGGTATCGCGCAGCGGCTTGTCGGCGATCTGGTAGATCGCGCGTTCCTGCTTGCCCGTGCCGATCTTCACGTGGCGAGCTTCGACGCGCAGGCGCGCGCCTTCACAGCTCGGGCACTTCTTCTCGTTGATGAACTTCGCCAGTTCTTCCTTCACCGCCATCGAATCGGTTTCGCGGTAGCGGCGCTGCAGGTTGTTGACGATGCCTTCGAAGGTATGCGCCTTCACCACGGCCTTGCCGCGCTCATTCATGTAGGTGAACGGGATCGTGGTCTTGCCGGAACCGTGCAGCACCACGTCCTGCGCTTTCGCAGGCAGCTGCTCGAACGGCGTGTCGAGGTCGAAATCGTAGAAGGCTGCCAGCGCGGCCAGCATCGAGTAATAGAACTGGTTGCGGCGGTCCCAACCCTTCACCGCACCGGAAGCCAGCGACAGGTTGGGGAAGGCGACGATGCGGCGCGGGTCGAAGAATTCGATATGGCCCAGGCCATCGCACTCAGGGCAGGCGCCCATCGGGTTGTTGAACGAGAACAGGCGCGGCTCCAGTTCCTGCAGCGAGTAGCCGCAGGTGGTGCAGGCGAATTTGTTCGAGTACACGTGCTCGGCGCCGGTATCCATTTCGTAGGCGACAGCACGGCCGTCGGCCAGGCGCAGCGCGGTCTCGAAGGATTCGGCCAGGCGCTGCTTGATCTCCGGGTTCACCTTCACGCGGTCGATGACCACGTCGATGGTGTGCTTCTCGGTTTTCTTCAGCTTGGGCAGGTCGTCCACTTCATAAATCTTGGCGTCATGGGTGCCGCTCTGCACGCGGAAGCGCACAAAGCCCTGGGCCTGCATGGCCTCGAACAGGTCGGCGTGTTCGCCTTTTCGGTTGGCCACGACCGGCGCCATGATCATCAGTTTGGTGCCTTCGGGCATAGCGAGGACGGCGTCCACCATCTGCGACACCGACTGCGCGGCAAGCGCGTGGTCCGGGTGGTTGATGCAGTAAGGGGTGCCGACGCGGGCATACAGCAATCGCAGGTAGTCGTGGATCTCGGTTACGGTGCCCACGGTCGAACGCGGGTTGTGCGAGGTGGCCTTCTGCTCGATGGAGATCGCCGGCGACAGGCCTTCGATCATGTCCACGTCCGGCTTTTCCATCAGCTGCAGGAACTGGCGCGCGTACGCAGACAGCGACTCGACGTAGCGGCGCTGGCCCTCGGCATACAGGGTGTCGAACGCCAGCGACGATTTGCCGGAGCCGGACAAGCCGGTAATCACGATCAGCTTATTGCGAGGCAGGTCGAGATTGATGTTTTTCAGGTTGTGGGTGCGCGCACCGCGGATGCGGATTTCTTCCATGCGTGTATGCCTTTCGGGTAAGCCCGATACTATAGCTTCGAATGAATTCTTGTGCCGCGCTGTGGATGGACCAAGCCCAGCGTCAAATACTGTACATAATACCAGTATTCGGCTTGTACGTCAGGTAGCCCATCACGGCGTCGGTGATTGAGGCTTCAATGTCGGCCATATCGAATCCCGGCGCCTCGATCACGGCGGCGTGCACCATCGATTCCATGATCTGCAGGACCACCCAGGTGGCCAGGTCCAGGTTGGGCGGAACGATGTCGGACCGCCAATCTTGCAGCAGTGCGCGCACGCGCTTGAAGATGCCCTGGTCGGCTTCGTTCTCCGACTGCGGCGCGTCGAAGTAGGGGAACTGCAGCTCCAGCATCTTGTGCAAATCCGGCTCCAGCAGGTGGGCAGCCAGCAGCGCCTGCACCATGGCGTGGATGTGCCCGGCCAGCGTTGGCGTAACGGGTTTGGCCAGTACGTCCTCCACCGTTTGCTGCACCTGTTCGGCGTGCCGCTGGTGCAGGGCGGCGATCAGCGAATCCTTATTCTTGAAGTACTGGTAGAGCGAACCAATGCTGATGCCGGCCTTCTCCGCGATCAGGTTGGTGTTGGTGCCGGCATAGCCATGTTCGGAAAAAACGCGAGCCGTCGCCTCCAGGATCACCTCCACAGTGGCGCGTGAGCGGGCCTGGCGCGGGGCTTTGCGGGGCTGGGGGATGTCGACCATGGGGGCTTTCGAATGCGAGTTTTCGGCGCAAGTTGTTGATTTTAAAATTTCTTCTGTATGTGAGCAAATACTCGCATTTATGAATTTTAATGTCAACTTGGAAAGAATTTATATGAATCCGCCTAAAGACCTCGCAACTCCCGCCATGGCCGCCGCCCCGCAGGCCGTCAACGTGGCATCAAAAGTTTTCCCTATTGTGCTGGCAGTGTTCGCCAGCTTCATTGCCATCGGCATTGCGCTGCCGGTGCTGCCCCTGCACGTGCATGGCCAGCTTGGCATGAGCACATTGGTAGTCGGCGTGGTGGCCGGCGCGCAGTTCGTCGCGGCGCTCCTCACCCGCGCCTGGGCCGGTAGCCTGTGCGACACGCGCGGCTCAAAGCGCGCCGTGATGACGGGCTTCGTGCTGGCCATCGTCTCAGCGCTCGCCTATCTCGCGTCGCTGTCAATGACCGTGCAGCCGGAAGCATCGGTCGCGATGCTGCTCGCCGGCCGCGTCCTCCTTGGCGGCGCCGAGAGCCTGATCGTGACCGGCGCCCTGAGCTGGGGTGTGGGCCTCGTCGGTCCGCAAAACGCCGGCAAAGTCATGGCCTGGGTCGGCATCGCGATGTACGGTGCCTACGCAGCAGGCGCTCCTGCCGGCATGGCGGTGTACCAGCAGCACGGCTTCCAGGGCATCGCCGTGGCCGGCATGCTGGCGCCGATCCTGGCGTTGCTGGTGCTGCTGAACGTCACGGGGCTGCCGCCTGCCAGCGCGCGTCGGATTCCGTTCTACAAAGTGCTGGGCGCCGTGTGGTGGCCGGGCATGGGGCTGGCATTTTCCAGCGTCGGCTTCGGCGTGATCACCGCCTTCATCTCGCTGCTCTTCGCCGGCAAGGAATGGGGCAGCCCGTCGCTGGCGTTCACCGCCTTCGGCGCAGCCTTCATTGGCGCTCGCCTGCTGTTTGGCCACTTGCCGGACAAGATTGGAGGCGCGTGCGTGGCGCTGGTGTGCGTGCTGATCGAAGCCGCCGGCCAGTTGTGTATCTGGCAGGCGCCAGCGCCGTGGCTGGTGTACGTCGGCGCCGCGCTGACCGGCTTTGGCTACTCGCTCGCCTTCCCCGGATTCGGCGTGGAAGCGGTCGAACGCACACCTCCGCAAAGCCGTGGCGCGGCGATGGGCGCTTACGTCGCCTTTCTCGATATCTCGCTTGGCCTGACCGGTCCATTGGCCGGCGCACTGGCCGGGCAGCACGGAGTCAGCGCGGTCTACCTGGCCGGTTGCGCCGCCGTTTCCTGCGCCCTGGTCATCGCCCTTCGCCTGCTTAAGCAAGCAACAACAAATTGAGCTGGATCAGCCCCGGCGATGTTTGAGCGAGTGTTAATTTAGGGTAAACTCCGTGGTTTTGGAGCTGGCCACAATGGCCCCCATCCCTTCAGGAGTTTCATAAATGGCATCTGTCAACAAAGTGATCATCGTCGGCAATCTGGGTCGCGATCCGGAAATTCGCTACATGCCTAGCGGTGACGCAATTGCCAACATCGCCGTGGCGACCTCGTATCGCTCGAAAGACCGCAACACCGGCGAGCAGAAAGAGCTGACCGAGTGGCACCGTATTTCCTTCTTCGGCCGCCTGGCTGAAATCGTCGGCCAGTACCTGAAAAAAGGTTCTTCCGTCTACGTGGAAGGCCGCCTGCAAACCCGTAAGTACACAGACAAAGACGGCATTGAAAAGTACGCCACCGACATCATCGCTGAAAACATGCAGATGCTGGGCGGCCGTGGCGACGGCGCCGGCATGGGTGGCGGCATGGGCGGTGGCGACGATATGGGCTACGACGCGCCTCCGGCACGTCCAGCTCCACGTCCACAAGCTGCACCGGCTCCGGCACCACGCCCGGCAGCGCGCCCTGCGCCTAACTTCTCCGACATGGACGACGACATTCCGTTCTAAGCAACGGCAGACGGCATGAACAAAACCCTGTAAGTCCAAGACTTGCAGGGTTTTTTCTTTCAGGGCCGTGCGTACTGGCTCGGCGGCAGACCTACATGCCTGCTGAACGCCACGCTGAAGGCGCTGGCGGAACCATAGCCTACGCGTTCGGCGATGTTGGAAACGGAAAGTTCATTGGCGCGCAACAGGTCCTTTGCAATCTCCATGCGCCACGCCAGCAAATAGTCCATCGGCGCCTTGCCTACCGCCTGGTTGAAGCGCTCGAAAAATGCCGTGCGTGAGAGCGCTGCAATCTTCGCCAACTGCTCGATTGTCCAGGCGTGGCCGATGCGCGCATGCATGGCCCTCAGCGCCGGAGCCAGCCTCGCGTCTCCCAATCCCCGCAACAGTCCCGGCGGCGCATTGCCTGTAGCCGTCGATCGCATCGCTTCCACCAGCAGGAGTTCAGCGAGTCGGGCGAGCATGAATTCGCTGCCGGGTTTTTGGTCAGCAGATTCGTCTTCGACCATTTTCACCAGCAGCGGCAGGCGCTCTGAGTCCCGCACATGCACAACGCCGGGCAGCAAGGAGACCAGCAAGCCCGAATCGTGGCAGTCGAACACGAAAGCACCGCCCAGGGAGCGCATATCGGCAGGGCCATCCTGCTCGCCATAACGCAGTTCCTTGCGCTCGTCCGCGACCTTGTTCGGGTCCAGGTACACCGGAGGCGCCGGCGTGAAGCTCGACAGGGTAAAGGCCGGGGTGGCAGGCAGCAGGATGAAATCGCCCGCTTCAATCGACACCGGCTCGTGACCATCCACCGACAGCAGGCAGCCGCCTTCCAGCACGATGCAAAAGCTGGGCAGGCCATATTCGGTGTAGCGGACTGCCCAGTTCCCCTTGCCGCTGATGATGTTGGCGAAGGCTGCATGCGGCCGCAAAAGCCTGACCACCTCCGATAGCGGGTCGGACGTTTTTGGACTTTCGCTAAACATATTAGGACTTTGTGTTATCGATCATCCGGAAATCTTCCTTTATCGTTCACTCCGAGTCAACCCACACTTGGAGCTGGAAATGAAAACTGCACTGATCACTGGATGTTCCTCCGGATATGGCCTGGAAACCGCCCGGCACTTTCTCGCGCAAGGCTGGAAAGTCATTGCCACCATGCGCACGCCGCGCATGGACCTGCTTCCCGCGTCGAGCAGCTTGCGCGTGTTGCAGCTGGACGTTACCCAGCCCGACAGCATCGCCCGTGCGCTGGACGAAGCCGGGCCGATCGACGTGCTGGTGAATAATGCGGGCCTCGGCTTGTTCGGCGCGTTTGAGGCAACGCCGATGGCCACAGTGCGCGAGATTTTCGAGACCAACACTTTTGGCGTGATGGCGATGTGCCAGGCTGTCATCCAGCAATTCCGGCAACGGCGCGCAGGCACGATTGTGAACGTGACGTCCAGCGCAACGCTGGCCCCATTTCCTTTGGTTGCAGCCTATACGGCCAGCAAGATGGCGATTGAAGGATTCACAGCCTCGCTGGAACTCGAGCTGAAGGAATTCGGCATTTGCAGCAAACTGGTCGAGCCGGGCTACGGTCCTTCCACCAGCTTCATGGCTAACGGCCAGCAACGCATGCAAGGCCTGATTCCTTCCGCCTACGAGCCATTTGCGCACAGCGTGTTTGCCGGTTTCGCAAACCTCACCGCAGTGACGAAGGAGTCCGACGTGGCCGAGGTTGTGTGGACGGCCGTCAACGATTCCTCGGGCCGATTGCGCTTCGCAGCGGGTGCGGATGCGCTGGCGCTGCTGTAGCACCGAGGCGGCCTATCCGCCTATCGCGGATAGGCCCTTTTGCCATTACTGAGCAAATTTAATCGCTGCTCGCTTGATGGTGACGGAACCCGCTGCTTTAGGGAATTGGAGGCCTACCCCCACCGCATTCGGGATAGTGAAGGCAGAACAGGTGAACTCTGTATCCTGATCTGCAACCAGTGTTTGATTCGCGGTCCAGCACTTGAACTCGGAAGTGGCCCAATTCGCGGAGTAAGCATAGAACTGCAAAATGGAATCCATCCCGCCATTTCGATTCGATACGAATGCCTGATCGAAACTGAGGACCATTTTCCAGGTCGCGCCATTCAAATTCACTGGATTGGCAAAGGTGTACGCAGCAGCAGCCCCCGCCTGGTTCAAAGTAAACCGCATGTTTGAACCCGAACTCGTATCGGCCGCGCCGCTGCTCACAGTCCAGCTATTTGGGCGCGCACTTAATACAACGCCTTTTCCTGCGCCGGCCAGGAGCGAATCAAGAGTTTGGGGATCATTCACAGCTGGAGTGGTGCGGTTAAACAGGTCTACCCCGGATCCGGTCTCCCAATAGAATGGCACCATGCCATTGGCAAGCGCCGCTTGGGCGACATATTGAGAATAATATGCCCGCGAAGCGCGATGCAGGGCAAGGTTATCGCCTGTCAGCTGGGTACGCAACATTGCCTCAAACTCTCCCAACACCACCGGAATCCCGTGGTCCACGAATTTTGCCTTCATTTTGGCAAACTCCGCGTTCACATAATCCTCTTCCTCACGAGTCGCGTTTCGAGTGGTGTCAGTCGTTGAGTGGAAGCCGTTGCCCCAGTAGTAGAACATGGTGGCATACCACTCGTCTTGCTCTTGGATC
>Ga0209565_1000741_pt1 | contig 19347 bp, 15 predicted proteins | sample Araplaol_mTSA_r2_2_FD_184283 | JGI IMG/M metagenome (GOLD analysis project Ga0209565, IMG submission 184283) | Arabidopsis root microbial communities from North Carolina, USA - plate scrape MF_Col_mTSA_r2 (SPAdes) (version 3) | ecosystem: Host-associated > Plants > Roots > Endosphere | place... | reverse complement strand
GCCCACCAGTTCGCCCCGCCGCCTGGATTGCCGGCCCGTTCGATGGCTTGTAATACGGCGCCGGGCCCACTGTCCATGTCGTGTCTGAACTGATTGTCTTGCCCTCGACCAGAATCGCGGGCGGCGATGCCTGGTTGTAGACCTGCACGTTGATGGAGTGCTTGCCCGCAGCTAGGTGCACGTGCTTCTGGTCGCCCTGTACGAATTTTCCATCGACCTGGATGCTGTATTTTCCCTCGGCGGTTACGGTGATATCCTCCGGCGCGGCGAGTTCGAGCTGCTTGCTGAAGTTGACCTGCGGCTGGTGGCTGTAGAAGCGCCAGAACGGCATGAACGGCGCGTCGCGTTCAACGCGCCTCACCTGCACCTGGTTGCTCAGCCAGATTTCGAAGTCGCCCGGATACCAGATCCAGCTTGCCGGACTCGCGCTATTGACCGATGCGCTGGCTGCGAAAAGCAAGCCGGCCAGTGCCGTAGCGAGTGAGCGCATGATCATTGCTCCTCTACGACAGCCACGCCCCATGGCGCCAGCTTGAGCACTTCGCCCTTGCCTACGGATTTGCCCGACAAGAGTTCCATGCCTGCCGCGTAGTCATACTTCATTTGCTGCGGCTCGGCGGAGTAGTTGAGCAGGTAGCGCACCTGGCGCCCATTTTGCAGCGTGCCCCCACGCATGACGAGCGGATAGCGAACCATTGGCAAGGTGACGCCGGCGCGCTTTACCTGGTCCTCCATGATCCTGTCGATGACCGCATCGGTCGGCATGAAGCCAACATAGGTCACTTCCCCGCTGCCGTAAGCATTGCGGGTCACTGCGGCGTAAGCCGGCCATGAGGGATGTTTGTAGCGGGCCAGCACCTGCGCCGTGGTCGGCTTGACGAACTCCATCCACCAGCGCACGCGGTTGTCCTGCTTGCCGACGTGGAAAGGGGCACCGTCGAGCGTCACGTTTTCGGGATTGGTGAACTGGCGATACTCGATACCGGCCGCTTCGGCAATCGCGCCGGGCTGGGTGGCGTAGCGCACCTTGGTGTTTTCGTCCGAGAAGCCGCTGCGGAAGGTGTAGAGCACCCTGCCGCCGCCTTTGGCGAAGGCGTTGAGCCTCGCGATTTCGGCATCGCTGGCAGCGTACAGCGACGGCACCACGATCAACTTGTAGTCCGAAAAATTGGCTGTGGAAGACGGGGACAGGATGTCCACGCCAACGTTCATGCGGTACAAAGCATCGTAATAGGGCCGCATGGCCTCGTTGTAGCCGATGGTCTTCCCTTCGGCATGCACCTTGAACGCGTCGAAGCCTGCTTGGGCGGTGTTGCTGACGTAGAGCGCAACCTCATTCTTCTTTCGCAGGTTGACCAGCTTTGGGCCGAGCCGCTTCAAGTCGGCGCCGATGGACTTGGCCTCGGCGTAGACCTCATTCGGCTGGTAGTCCTGTGACAGCACGCCGCGCCAATAGGTTTCGACCGCATTCGCAGTAGTGGCCCAGTGCCAGTACGACACCATGTTCGCGCCGGACGCCAGATGGCTGAACGCCTGCAGGCGCAACTGGCCCGGATACGGCGTCCAGTGCGGGAAGCCTTGCGCCTGCGTTTCCATGAGCAGGTAATTCTGGCCGTTGCGCAAGGAGCGCGTCAGGTCGCCGCCAAAGGCGATCTCCGCGCCGGTGAGCTTGTCCTGGCTTGGGTGGTAGATGTCGATGCCCGCGACGTCGAGCGCCTTGGCCGCCTCCCAATGATCGACCTCTGGCTGCACGCCGTAGGAATGGTCTTTCCAGCCCAGGTCGAAATTCTGGGTGATGAACTGGTCGTTACGTGCGCGGGACCGGACCAGGCCGGCCTGCCAGGCAAGGTATTCGGTCACCAGTTCGCGCTGGAAGGCAGCGAAGGCGTTGGACAGGCTGGCGTTAATGGAGCCATTCACGGAAGGGAAGTCTTCCCAGCTATTGATCCTGTTGCTCCAGTAATCTAGTCCAAACGCCTTGTTCAACTGTTCCAGGTTGGGGAATTTTTTGCGCATCGAAGCGACGAAGGCCGCCTGCACATTCGGACCGCTGGCGCCATAGGCCTTGGTCTCGTTGTCGACCTGGTAGCCGATGACGGCGGGATGCTCCTTGACGTGGTCGACCAGGGCCACGATCACACGTTCGGCCGCGCGCCGGAAATCGGGATCGGTGATGTCCATGTTCTGGCGCGGTCCGTATTCGGCGCGGCCTTTCAGCGTTACCACCAGCACGTTAGGGTGCTTGCGCGCCAGCCAGGTTGGAACCGCATAGGTCGGGGTGCCGACGATAACCTTGATGCCGGCCTTGTGGAAAGCCGACAGCATGCGATCGACATGCGTGAAGTCGAACACGCCTTCACTGCGTTCCAGCGTGCCCCAGGTCGATTCGGCGATCCGCACGACGCTGATGCCGGCTTCCTTCATCAGGCGCACGTCTTCGTCCAGGCGGTCGACCGGCGTGTACTCGTCGTAATAGGCAACGCCGAACAGTATTGTGTCCGGCAACTTCGGCGCAGCCATGGCCGCCCCCTGCAGCATGGCGAGCGCCAGGCCCGCAGCCAGCAAATGTCTCATCTCCACCACCCCATATCGATATTGTTAGCGCAACCATGGTATCGATACCGGGGCGTGGGTTCAATGCATTTGAAGCGGGCGGGCCAAAATTTCAGGAAAACGAAGGAAAGGCACGAATTTGGTTATCGCATCAGGCTAATCCCAGCGATTTGCGCAGGCTCGCGTCGACCGGGCCGGCCGGCATGAAGCGGCGCAATTTGCTCAGGAGGGATGCCTGCCCAGCCGGCGTGCGGCGCATGCGCCAGGTGCCGAGTGCCGCTTCCACTATTGTGTTCGCGACACTATCCGGGCCGGGCGCGTTGTTGATGCTGTTGAGGACGGAGCGGGCTGCAGTATCTCGCTCATGGTCATATTCGCCGATCCGCAGCGCGGTTTGCGGCGAGTTTGCATCCAGGCTGGTCTTGGTGTACGACGGCTGGACCAGGCTGACGCGGATGCCGAACTGGCGCACCTCGTGGTCCAGCGTTTCCGACAGTCCTTCGACCGCGTGCTTGGACGCCGAATACAGTCCCATGTACGGCGCAGGGAGGAAGCCAAGCACGGAACTGACATTCACGATCCGGCCATGGCGCTGCTTTCGCATATGCGGCAGTACGGCGCGTACCATGCGCAGCACGCCGAACACATTGGTGTCGAACAGGGCGGCGGCCTCGGTAACCGATGTTTCCTCCACCGCGCCGACCATACTCATACCTGCGTTGTTGACCAGGATATCGATTCGGCCCGCGCGCTCGATCACGGCCTGGACGCCAAGCTCCACGGACGCGTCATCGCGAATGTCCATCTCGATCAGTTCGACGCCCGACAGCGGCGACGTTTTGGCGATGCTGCGTACTGTGCCAAAGACGCGGCATCCCTTCGCGGCGAACGTCTCCGCTGCGGTGCGCCCGATGCCGGACGAGACACCGGTAACCAATACAATCGGCGATTCCTTCATATTTTTTCTCCAGGGGTCAGAAGCGATAAGCCAGCGAGACAGCGAAGATATCGCTCGCCAGCTTGTAATTGCCGTGCAAGGTGCTGCCGGTCGCCGAACGCATGGCGACAGCGGCATCATCGAGGAACAGGTGGGTATAGCCGGCGCTCCATTCGACGCTTTGGCTGGCGCGCCAGGTGGCGCCGAGGGACAGCCACTTGCGGTCCACGTCCGGCACCCGGACGTCGCGGGAAGCTGCCCGGACCGGCGTCTGGTCGTAAGCCACGCCTGCGCGCAGGGTCAGGTCCGGATTGAGCGTGTATTCGGCGCCCAGCGCGCCGAACAGGGTGTTGCGATAGTCGAAGGTGATCGCCTGCGTTGCCTGCGGCGAATCGAAGTCGAGCACTACATCCTTGAACCGGCTCCATTTGGTTCGGTGCACGTCGGCCATGACGGACCAGCGTTCGTTGAGCTGGTGCGTCACGCTGATCGTCCAGGAGGAAGGCATGCGCAGTTCGGTCGAGGCGTTGGTGTCGGTGAACCAGCCGGGGCGCGTGGCCGCGAGAATTGCCTTCGGCCCTTGCGGCACGTCGAACGTGATCGATGCATCGCTCAGCTTATGATTGACGCCGGAGCGGTAGGCTGCACCGATGTGGGTTTGCCTGGTCGGGCTATACAGCAGGCCGAGCGTGAAGCCGAAGGCGTTGTCGCTGCCGTCGAGCGCGATGCGGCCGTCGGCGCTGGTGGGAGCGTAGCCCGGCACGCGCGAGGCCGCCATGATGGCGCCAAAGTCCAGTGCAGTCGTCAAGTTCGCTGTCGCATGCTCGAAGAAGAGCGAACCGCCCAACGAAAACTGCTCGTTCAAGTCATAAGACAATGCGAGTCCCAGGTTGACCGCTTTGAGCTCGGTCTTCTGGCCCTGGTATCGGCCCTTCCATTGCGCGTCGTAGTCGGTGGTGAAACCGAATGGCGCCGTCAGCGACAGGCCGAGGTGGGCGCGCTCGCCCAATGGCGTGTGGAAGTACATCGCTGGAATCGGCTTGGTCGCTCCCGCCTCTCCGCCGTTGTTGCCCGATAAAGGCCGGCCGAGCGCATCCTCGCCATCGCCATTGAACTTGACCGAATAATCGACCGTGGTCAAGTCGGCCTGGAAGACCCTGCCATCCAGGCCGCGCATCGCGGCCGGATTCTCGGCGATGGCCGACGCGTCTCCGGGAGCGCTGATCGATCCTGCCGTGGCCCGGCCCTGTGCCTTGGCGCTTTTCTCCTTCAGTTCAAATGCGGCGCCATGGCTCTGGCCGGCCAGCAGCATGCCTGCCGCTGCTGCCAGCAGGGACTTCGAATACTTATGCTTCGACATCAACTTCTCCTCTTTTATGAATTCAACTACCAGTCATCAGCTGCGGGCCCGCCGATTCACCCGCGTGCGAAGCCGGCTGGGCATCGCCGGGGCGGATCTTGAACCAGATCGAGTACATCGCAGGCAGGAACACTAGGGTCAGGACGGTGCCGGCAAGGGTGCCGCCGATCAGCGTATAAGCCAGCGTGCCCCAGAACACCGAATGGGTCAGCGGCATGAAGGCGAAGATCGCTGCCAGCGCCGTCAGGATGACCGGGCGCGCGCGCTGCACCGTGGCTTCGACCACCGCTTTGAACGGATCCATGCCCGCTTCCTTGTTATGGTGGATCTGGCCGATCAGGATCAGGGTGTTGCGCATCAGGATGCCGGAGAGGGCGATCAGGCCGACCAGGGCATTGATGCCGAAAGGCTGCCGGAACAGGATCAGGGTCGGCACCACGCCGATTAGGCCCAGGGGACTGGTCAGGAATACCATCACCATTGCCGAAATCGAACGCACCTGGAAGATGATGATCAGCAGCGTGATCGCCAGCATGATCGGGAACAGCGGCAGCATGGCCTTGGTCGCCTTGCCCGATTCCTCGATGGATCCTGCTTCCTCAATGGCATAGCCAGTCGGCAGCTTGGCGATCAGCGGCTGCAGTTGCTTTGTGATGGCTGCCGAAACGTCCGGCGGCTGCAGGTTGTCGGCGATGTCGCCGCGCACGGTGATGGTCGGCATGCGGTCGCGGCGGCGTTCGATCGGTTCTTCCATCCGCACTTCGATCTTGCCCACTTGCGACAGCGGGATGCGCTGTCCGTTGGCGCCGGCCAGCGTAAAGTCGCCGATCCGGGCCGGATCGAGACGAATGTCGCCAGCAGCGCGCGCCACCACCTGCACGGTGCGGATGTCTTCGCGCACGGCTGTCACGGGTACGCCGTTCAGCAGGAACTGCAGTTGCTGCGCCACCGCGTTGGACGACAGGCCTACTGCCTGCAGCCGGTCTTGCTGCAGGGTGAAATGCATGGTAGGTGCACGGGTGCCCCAGTCGGCATTCACGGTCCGCATCATCGGGCTGTTCTCCATGAGCTGGCGTACGTCCGCCGCAATGCTGCGCAGCTTTTCCGGATCGGGACCGCTGACGCGGTAGGCAACCGGGAATGGCGAGTAGGGACCGAACACCAGCTGGGTGACGCGTACGCGTGCTTCGGAAGCCAGGCCGCCGCCGATTGCTTCACGCAAGCGCTGCTTCAGCACATCGCGCTCTTCCTGGCTGTCGGTGCGGACCACGATCTTGGCAAACGATGGATCGGGCAATTCCGGTCCCATGGCCAGGTAGAAGCGCGGCGCGCCTTGGCCGATGTAGGCCGTGACGATCTTTGCTTCCTTTTGTCCGGCCAGCCAAGCTTCAACCTTCGCGGTAGCAGCGCCGGTCTGGTTGATCGAGGTGCCATAAGGCATTTGCACCTCGACCAGTACTTCCGGGCGGTCCGAGATCGGGAAGAACTGCTTCTTGACGACGGCCATGCCCAATACCGACAGCACGAACAGGCCCACGACCGAGCCGGCCACCAGCCATTTGCGGGCGATGACACGTCCCAGCAAGCCGCGGAAGCGGTTATAGCGCGGGGTGTCGTAGATGGCTTCGTGGCCACCCTCGACCTTTTTGAAATCTGGCAGCAGCTTGACGCCCATATAGGGTGTGAACACCACCGCCACGACCCAGGATGCGATCAGGGCAATGCCGACAATCCAGAACATATTGCTGGTGTATTCGCCGGCGGTCGAGCGGGCGAAGCCGTTCGGCATGAAGCCGACAGCCGTCACCAGGGTACCGGACAGCATCGGCGCTGCCGTATGGCTCCAGGCGTAGGCCGATGCGGCTATGCGGTCGTAGCCTTCTTCCATCTTCACCACCATCATTTCGATGGCGATAATGGCGTCGTCCACGAGCAGGCCCAATGCCAGGATCAGCGAACCCAGGGTAATGCGGTCGAAGTTCTTGCCGGTGGCCGCCATCACGACAAAGACGATGGCCAGCGTCAATGGCACGGCAGCGGCAACCACCACGCCGACGCGCCAGCCCATGCTGATAAAGCTCACCAGCATCACCACCACCAGTGCAGCGAAGAACTTGAGCATGAATTCGTCGACCGAGGCACTGATGTTGACTGCCTGGTCGGTCACCTTGGCCAGGCTCATGCCCAGCGGCAGGCTGGCGTTGATGGCGCCCACTTCGCTGTCCAGCGACTTGCCCAGGTCAAGACCGTTCCAGCCGTCGCGCATCACTATGCCCAGCAGAAGCGCAGGTTCGCCGCCATTGCGGATCATGAAGGTCGACGGATCCTCATAGCCACGTTCGACCTTGGCGATGTCGGACAGCTTCAGCGTGCGCCCTTGGGCCACCACCGGTGTCTCGCGGATTTTCTGCAGCGTGTCAAAAGCGCCGTCCAGGCGGATGAACACTTGCGGACCCTTGGTCTCGACGGAGCCTGCAGCGGCCAAAGCGTTCTGGCTGTTCAGCGCCGCGAACACTTCCTGCGGGCCGATGCCGAGCGTCGCCAGGCGTTCATGGGAGAATTCGATATAGATGCGTTCCTGCTGCTCGCCGACGATGTTGACCTTCTTCACGCCCGGCACGTGCAACAGGCGCTGGCGCAGCGATTCGGCGTCGCGCACCAGCAAGCGCTGTTGCTCGCCCTTGGCCTTCAGCGCATACAGGGCAAAGGTGACGTCGGCGTATTCGTCGTTGACCATGGGCCCGATCACGCCAGGCGGCAGGTTGCCGACCTCGTCGCCGACCTTCTTGCGCGCCTGGTAGAACTCTTCCTTCACTTCCGACGGTGGGGTGCTGTCGAGCAGGGTCAGGGTGGTGAAGGCCAGGCCGGGCCGGGTATAAGTTTCGCTGCGGTCGTACCAGCGCAGTTCCTGCAAGCGCTTTTCAATCTTTTCCGCCACCTGGTCCTGCATTTCCTGCGCGGTGGCGCCGGGCCAGGCGGTGACGATGGTCATGACCTTGACCGTGAACGCCGGGTCTTCGGCCCGGCCCAGTTTGAAGAAAGAGATCACCCCTGCCAGCGAAATCAGGCAAATCAGGAACAGGGTGACTGAGCGCTCGCGTACCGCGAGGGCGGACAGATTGAAGCGGCTGGTTTTCACGGACGTGCTCCTTCGGCTGTGGCGCCGGCGCCCTGGGTGTCGACCCGCACGCTGGCGCCTTCGCGCAACAGGTGCGCGCCGAGCGCCACGATGCGGTCGCCTTGCTTGACCTGGCCGTCGATGCTGGCGCGGTCGTCTTCAAGACGCTGCACCGAGACCGGGCGCCAGGAAACCTTGGCCGGATTGCCGTCGATAATCCACACTCCAGGGCCCTTGCCGGCGTCGAACAGGGCGCCGATCGGCACCTGCAATCCGCCCTGGGCGGCCGGCTGGCCATCGGCCACCTGGATCGTTACCGTGCTGCCCAAGGGTGCGTTGGCCAGTTCGCCTTCCAGCACATAGCGTGCCTCGAAAGTACGAGTGAGACGATCCGCCGCATCCGACAACTGCCGCAATTTGGCGGGAACGCGCACACCGTCTTTGCCGAAAAGCGTTGCCTGGGCGGTTGAACCAACGGCCGGGCGCACCGTTTCCGGCAGCTGGATCACCGCCTCGCGGCGTCCGGCATGGGCCAGGCGCACCACCACTTGGCCGGCATTGACCACTTGGCCGGGTTCGGCCAGCGTTTCCGTCACGACGCCGTCGCCATCCGCCACCAGTTCGGTATAGCGGCTTGCGTTCAGGGCGACATCGGCCTGGGCTTCGGCTGCACTGAGCTGGGCGCGGGCGGCATCGGCTGCAGCCTTGGCCTGGTCATAAGCGGAGGCGGAAACAGCGCCGCTTGGACGCAGGTCGCGATAGCGGGCCTCGTCGTCGGCGGCCTGTTTTGCCCGTGCGCGCGCTGCGGCGACGGCTTCCTGTTGGGCGTGAGCTGCCAGTTTCAGGTCGACCGGATCGATACGCATCAGCGGCTGGCCGCGCTTGACGGTTTGGCCAACGTCGACCAGGCGCTCCAGCACTTTGCCGGGAACACGGAAGCCGAGGTCGCTCTGCACCCGGGCGGCGACAACGCCGGTGTAGGAGCGGGAAAGAGGCCCTACCCCCTGTACGACCGCGGCGCGCACCAGCGGCGCCTCGGTACGGGGATCGGTTGGATGTTTCTCGCCGCAAGCCACCACCGCAAACGGCAGCACGGCAGCGAAGACTGCAGACGGAGTTGAGCGAAGCAGGCGCATGAAAGTCCCATGGATAGAGTGATCGGGACTTTCATTATGGTTCTGGTGACTAATTTAGTCAATGGTCACAAACTATTTTTTTATGGCGACAGGCTCCTGAGCACCAGGCTGGACAGATGCGCCGGGGCATCTTCCGTGTAATCAAAGCTATGTTGCAGCAGCAGTGGGTTGAGGTAAGGGCGCATCACCAGGTAGATCGCCATCACAGTCTCGTCGAGGGGAGTCTTGCGCTCGAAGTCGCCCGACTGGCGGCCCTCCTGCAGCACCTCGCGCAGCAGCTTCTGGATGCGCACTTCATAGTCGAGCACGACCTGCCAGCGATCCGTTGCGGCTGTCGCTGCAATTTCGTAAAGCTTGCGCTCATTGAACAGCAGGCGAAGGCTGGCTTCAGTAAAGGCCTTGAACATGCGGCGCAGCTTTTCAGGCGAGGAACTGGCTTCGGCAATTGCCGCGCTGACCTCGGTTTCGATCTGCTGCATGCAATTGGCGCAGATCACTTCACCGATGGCCTGCTTCGACTCGAAGAACTTGTAGATATACGCTTTTGAGAAGCCAATCGACTTGGCCAGGTCGGACACGGTGGTCTTCGCATAGCCGTAGTGGCTGAAATGTTCAACGGCGGCGGCAACGATCTGGTCGCGCACTTCGTGGTCGGCCGGGCCCCTGGCCGGAGCGGGGGAGGTAAGTGGATTTTTCATGCGCTCAAGTTTAAGCCAAACAGAAAGATTGGACAACTTGTGACCATTTGGTATTATGGTCACCATCAATTCTTCGTGAGGGATGTCCGATGCTAAGCAAACAAACCCTGGCGGCGCTCGTCGTTGCCACCCTGTCAACGGGCTGCGCCGTCGGCCCCGATTACGCCCGGCCGGAACCGGTTTTGGCGCAACAATTCCACGGCCAAGCCGCTGTCGAGCAGCGCCAGGCCGCCTCCAGCGCCGACCTGGCCCAGTGGTGGACCGGATTTGGCGATCCACAACTGAGCCGCTTCGTGGCACTGGCACTGGAACAGAACCTCGACCTTGCGCAGGCGGCAGCACGCGTGACCCAGGCGCGCGCCGGCCTGGGCGCAGCCAATGCTGCCTTGCTGCCTTCAGGGAATATCAGCGGGCAAGCAGCCAGGGCTTATCAGTCCGTCGAAACCCCGCTGGGGCGAGTACTCAATTCCGCGCCGGGCTTCGACCGTCACGGCAATGCCTATGAAGTCAATCTCGGAGCGAACTGGGAGCTCGACCTGTTTGGCGGCTTGCGCCGGGGCCGCGAGGCTGCGCTGGCCGAATACCAGGCTTCGGAAGCCGGGGCAGCGGCGACTCGGCTGGCGGTGGCAGCACAAACCGCCGACATCTACATTACCGTCCGCGGCCTGCAGGCACGCCTCGATGTCGCCCGCAAGCAAGTGAAGACGCAACAAGATCTCGTCGCGACCATCAATCTCTTATATGCGAAAGGCCTGGCGGCGGAACTCCAGCTCAGGCAGGCCGAAGGTGCATTGGCCCAGGTGCAGGCATCCATCCCGGTGCTGGAGTCCGGCCTGGAAACTGCCCTGAATGCGCTGGATGTAATGCTTGCGTCGCCACCCGGCACGCATCACGCCGAGCTGGCTGAAACGGCCGGCATCCCGCTTGCGCCGCAGATTGCCGCCAGCGGCTCGCCGCGTGAACTGCTGCGGCGCCGTCCCGACCTGATCGTGGCCGAGCGCCGCCTGGCCGCTTCCAATGCTCGGATCGGCGTCGCCATTGCCGAGTATTACCCCAAGTTCTCCCTGAGCGGGCTGCTTGGCAGCGCCAGCTCGGTATCCGGCGGCAACCTGTTTACCAGTGGCGCCAACCAGGCGGCCGGCATCCTGGGCTTGCGCTGGCGCCTGTTCGATTTCGCCCGGGTCGATGCGCAGATCGCGCAAGCGAAAGGACAGGAGGCGGAAATGCTGGCCGCTTACAGGCTGGCGGCTTTGCACGCGAGTGAGGATGTCGAAAATGCATTCTCTGCATTGGTGAAGCGCGAGGAGCAGGCAGCCGTGCTGGAGCAAGGCGTCAGCTCGCTCGGCCGGGCGCGCGAAGCGTCGTTCGCGGCCTACCAGAAAGGCGTCGTCAGCCTAGTCGAAGTCCTGCAGGCGGACGAAAACCTGCTGCGTGCTTCCGAGGCCCGGGTGCAGGCGCAGACGGAATCGGCACGTGCCGCAGTTGCGGCCTTCCGTGCGCTGGGCGGCGGCTGGCAGGCTCCGGAGGCTGGAACAGTGGCGATGCGATAGCCTGCGCTGTGGCTGGCGCAGGCTTTTCCCGGTACTTCCTTACGCGGTAACGACGTTCAGCACCACGTCGATGTTGCCGCGTACTGCTTTCGAGTACGGACAAATGGCGTCGGCCAGATGGGCGACCTCGGTCACGGCTGCGTGGTCGGCGCCAGGAGCGAACACGGTCAGGCGCGCCTGGAGGAAGTATTCACCGCGGCCCTGGCCAAGGTCGACTTCGATCTCGACATGGGTCCCTTCCGGCAGCGCCACTTTCTTTTCCTTGGCCGCCAGGCCGACAGCGCCCGAGTAGCAAGCCGACCAGGCGCCCGCGAACAACTGCTCGGCGAGGGGGTGCGGCTGGCTCGCCTGGATATCGAGCACGCGGCCGGCCGGATTGCCTGGCGTCGTCAGGTGGAAGTCTAGGAAGCCTTCCGGATTACCGGAAAAGATGGCGGAATCGACAGGCGTAGTGCGGGTTTTGCCGGTGGCGAGGACTTTGGTGATCTTGCTCATGTGTAACTCCATTAAGTTCGTGAATTTGAATCGCATACGATGCAGTCGCATTCGATGAACAGGAGTATAGCGGCGGATTTTGCGATGTCAAGCGGATTCGATTACATCGGATGCGAGTGATATCAGTCGGGCGGCGCTGCTTGTTTAGCGAACCGACAAGGTTTACCCGGGGTTCCGTTCAGGCCGCAGATTTTGCATGTGCAATCGTCATACTGTCAGGGACGACGACCCCATTCCGGACAGCAGTCAACTCCGCCAGGATCGATATGGCGATCTCAGCCGGGGTTTTGCTGCCGATGAATATTCCCACCGGCCCGTGCAGGCGCGCAATCTGTGCCGGATCAAGGTCAAGCAACTTGAGACGCTCGCGCCGCCTGGCGTTATTCACACGCGAACCAATTGCTCCCACGTAGAAGGCCTCCGAACGCAGCGCTTCCATAAGCGCCATGTCGTCGAGCTTAGGGTCATGCGTCAGCGCCAGTACCGCGGTCCTCTGGTCAGGTTTCATTTCGAGGATGAGGTCATCCGGCATTTCCCGGCTAAGCTCAATACCAAGGCTGGTCCAGCCCTCGATATATTCTTCGCGCGGATCGCAGATCGTTACGTGGTAATCCAGCCCCAGCGCAACCTGCCCCAGGAAGCGGGACAACTGGCCGGCTCCAATCACCAGCAAGCGCCAGCGCGGCCCGTGCACAGTTGTCAGTTGATGCTCTCCCAGTTCCAGTTGCATGCCCGCCGTTGCGGCGGAAAGCGTTACCGTGCCGTCATGCAGGTCGAGACGGCGGGCGACAAGCTCACGACGCATCAGGCGCGCCAGCAATTCATCAACCTGGCTACCCGCCCCTAGTGGTTCAATCGCGAGCTGGATGGTGCCCCCGCACGGCAAGCCAAATCGATGCGCCTGGTCAGCGCTTATCCCGTAAGTGACGATGACGGGAAACGAAGAAATAGCGCCATCGCGGCGGGCCGACTCGATCAAGTCATCTTCGATACAGCCCCCGGATACCGAGCCGACAACCCGGCCATCGCTTCGAATTGCCATCATGGCGCCTTCCGGGCGCGGGCTTGAGCCCCACGTCTTGATGACAGTTACCAGCACACAGCGCTGCCCTTCACGCAGCCATTGCGCCGCCGCCCGCAGCACTTCAAGGTCAAGGCTATCCATTTGAGCACAATCCCTGGCTGGTCCAGGCATGGTAGATCACCATGCCAAAGAAGATGAGTACGGCGATCCATGGCGACACAAACCAGCCGAGCAGGCCAGCCAAGGCATAGGAAACGATGCCGACGATTGGGCGCCGGTACTGTGAGCGAAAATCGGAAGGCGGCACAAAGCTGTGCGCCAGTTCACGATGCCGGTGCAAGTAAGGAAAGATCGGCAGCCATGCCGCGGACATCAAACCGGCCACTGCGGCATACAGCACAACCGCGGCCTTCTGGTCCGGAATGGAGCCTGCCTGGAATGCTTCCGCCAGCACGCCAGTGGGGAAGGGAAGAAGCGCCGACGTGCCGAGGATGCCAAGGTTAATCCACAGCAGCCGCACATCGACGTAGCGAATCCGCTGGAACAAGGCATGATGATTCAGCCAGACCACCCCAATGTAGAGAAAGGCCAGGACAAAGGCCGCATATGACGGCCAGACCCTGAGCAGTGCAGCCCCCAGTTCGCCATGCGCAGCCTCCGGACGCCGGATTTCAATCACCAGCAGCGTAATGATGATGGCATACACACCGTCACTGAACAGCTCGGCGCGGTCGCTGTTGGCCCGCCGCAGGTCGTGCGGCAGGCCGAGAGCTTCGGATTCGCTCATTTTTGCGACAGTATCCATTTAACCAGCGTGTGTGCATCGGCCTCGTTGACCTGCGGATTGGCAGGCATCGGGGTTGGCCCCCACGCGCCCGTACTGCCTTTCTGGACCTTCGCAACCAGCTTGTTTTCGGCTCCGGCATCGCTCGCGTATTTTGCGGCGATGTCCTTGAACGAAGGTCCGACCAGCTTGGTTGCCGGCGCATGGCAAGCCATGCAGTTTTTAGCCTTTGCCAGTTCCGGGCTTGCGTGCGAGAGCTGGCTTGCGAGCGCAAGCATCATCAGAACGGAAGATTGGGCCAGGTATTTCATGAGGTTGCTCCTTGTTTGAAAATTTCCGCCTCCAGGGGAAGACGCCGTACACGCTTGCCTGTCGCTGCAAACACCGCATTGGTCAAGGCAGGCGCGATGACCGCGGTGCCGATTTCGCCAGTGCCTCCAGGCGACTCCAGGCTGTTGACAACATGAATCTCCATCGCCGGCACTTCGTTGATACGCAACATTGGATAGTCATGGAAATTGCTCTGGATAACTCGCCCTTTTTCCACAGTGAGTTTTCCATACAGGGCAGCCGTCAGGCCGAAGATATGGCCGCCTTCCATTTGTGCCACGATTCCTTTCGGATTGATCGGCTGTCCGCAATCCACAGCAGTGGTCACGCGCTTGACCACCACTTGCCCATCCTTGTCGACAGTACATTCGACAACGCTGGCCGCAAAACTTTCCCAGGCCGTAGCCAGCGAAATGCCCATGCCACTGCCCGGATCCATTTTTTTGCCCCAGCCGGCCTTTTCGGCAGCCATATTCAGCACAGCCAGCGCACGTGGATTCTTGTGAAGCATTGCACGCCGGTAGGCAAGCGGATCGGCATTGGCTGACGCCGCCAGTTCGTCGATAAAACTCTCAATGACAAAGGTGTTGTGCGTTGGTCCCACGCCCCGCCAGAACCCGGTGGGCACCGGCGATTCAAAGGCGCCGAACTCCACATACCTGTGGAGGAAATCATATGGACTCTGGGCCGCATCGATGGCGTCGGTGTCGATGCCGTTGGCCATCCAGGCCGGCGCATATCGCGCTTCGACTGCGGAACCAACGAAGCGGTGGCTGAACCCGAGCGGGGTGCCCTTGCTGTCGAGGACGGCCGCAAGTTCGTCGCGGTAAAAGGGCCGGTAATAATCGTGCTGCATATCTTCTTCGCGGCTCCAGATCACTTTGACCGGGATGCCTGCTTTTTGCGCAATCAACGCCGCCTGCACGATATAGTCGACTTCCAGGCGGCGTCCGAATCCGCCACCCAGCAGGAAGTTGTTGATCCTGACCTTTGCAGGATCGAGGCCGAGCGCTTTTGCGACGAACCCTTGCGCACGGCCTGGCGCCTGCGTTCCCGTCCAGATTTCGACGCCATCCTTGTGGACATGTGCCGTGCAATTCATTGGTTCCATCGTTGCATGGGCGAGGAAGGGCGCAAAATAGACGGCCTGCATCGTCTTTGCACCGGAGCCGGCCAGTTGGGTGAAATTGCCCTCGTTGACGGCCACCAGCCCCTTCTTCGCAGCCGCCTCCTCGAGCTGCCGTTCCCACAACGCGGTAGAGAATTCCGCGTTCGGACCGTCATCCCAGGTGATTGCCAGTGCCGCCAGGCCCTTGCGCGCGGCCCCATTGTGGTCGGCGATGACCGCGACCGCATCGTCGAGCTTCACCACTTTGCGCACGCCTTTGACTTTCATGGCCTGGCTGGCGTCGACCGCTGCGAGCTTGCCGCCGAATACCGGGCAGGCAGCAACTGCAGCGATCTTCATGCCCGGTACCTGGGCATCAATGCCAAACTTGGCGCTGCCATTCACTTTGTCCGCGATATCAAGGCGTTTGGCCGAGGTGCCGATCAGCTTGAATGCGGCATTCGGCTTCAGTTTTACCTCCTGCGGCACTGGAAGGCTGGCCGCCCTCGACGCAAGGGTGCCATAGGACAGCTTTCGGCCGCTTGGCACGTGGACCACTTCGCCATGGGCTGCCTTGCAGCTGTCGGCGGACACTTTCCAACTATCGGCGGCAGCCGCCACCAACATCATGCGCGCCGTGGCTCCAGCCTTGCGCATGGGGAGCCAGGCGCCGCGCATGCTGCTTGATGCACCAGTCAATTGCACGCCAAACAGCGGATGACCGTAAAGCTTTTCGTTTGCCGGCGCATGCTCAAGCTTTACCTTGCCGATATCGACTTCCAGTTCTTCCGCAATCAGCATCGGAATAGCGGTATAGGTTCCTTGCCCCATTTCGACAAAAGGCATCACCATCGTCACGATTCCCTTGCGATCGATCCTGATGAACGCATTGGGGCTGAAACTGGTCGAGGAGGCGACGGCTGCCTGGACCGGAGCGAGCCAGAACGACAACACCATGCTGCCTGCCGTACCGGCGCTGACTTTCAGGAAGTTGCGGCGGCTGGTATCAACGTTGAAATGGTCCATGGTCAGCCTTTCAGGTTGGCGCCTTCGGAAGCGGCGGTCTTGATGGCGGCACGGATGCGTGTGTAGGTACCGCAGCGGCAGATATTGCCGGCCATTGCCTGTTCAATATCGGAATCGGAAGGGTTGGCGTTACTTGCCAAGAGCGCCGTTGCACTCATGATCTGGCCGGACTGGCAGTAACCGCACTGAGGGACCTCGTGCGCGACCCATGCCTGCTGCACGCGCTTCCCGACTGGTGATGCGCCAACTGCCTCGATCGTGGTAATCCGGCCCTTGCCGATACTCTCAACCGGCGTGCTGCAGGAACGGATAGGCTGCCCGTCGAGGTGTACGGTGCAGGCGCCGCACAGCGCCATGCCGCAGCCGAATTTGGTCCCGGTCATTTGCAGCACATCGCGCAGGACCCACAGCAATGGCGTGTCGCCATCAACGTCAACCGAATGGCTCTTGCCGTTCACGCTAATTGCATAACTCATATCTCCCCCGGTCTTTGTCTGAGTTTTAGTTAAGAAGTGTCTATAATTGTCTTTTAATCGCTCATTAGGGCGTGGTAATTCCTTGCCAAGTTTTGGTACTTTCTTGCTGCCTTTTCTGCCTGCACTGCACGTTCGAAAATAGATATGCCTGACCGCCTTGCCGCGCCTTTGCCGGCGCCAACAGCCACGAGTGTCGACCGTCCATGCTGGGGTGGCGTCGTCATCAATTGGCATGACTGGCAGTCTGGCGGCCGCGTCGACTCCCCTGAGCTGGACCATGACGTGATCGCCATGCGGACCTCGGGCATAGTTCGCCTGAGCCAGACCCGGGATGGCAAAACCCACACTGCGACGGTCACCAGCGGCAACGTCACCTTGCATCCACGCGGCATGGAGTCGAGCTGGTCATGGGACAAGCCGGGTGCGATCCTGGTCACCCGAATCCCGCCACGCCTCCTGGTCGAAGCAGCGGAAGCGACCGTCAACTCGCCGCCAGCCCGGCCTGAATTGATGAACTGCTTCGGCGGGCGCGAACCATTCATCGAGCGCATTGGCCTGCTTTTGCTGGACGAACTTCGCACTCCCAGCCATCCCGCACAGGAATACATCACCCAGGCGCTGTCGCATGCGCTGGCAAGCCACCTGGTATTGCGGTTCAATGCCGAACAACGCAAGCCACAGCGGCTACCGGCCGGTTTGCACCCCGCAGCCTTGCAACGCGTCCGCGATTACATCGAGTCCCATCTGCACGAGCGGATCGACCTGGAATCTCTTGCCAATATTGCCAATGTCAGCCGGTTTCATTTCGCACGCATGTTCCGCGCGAGTGCGGGCATGACTGCCATGGCCTACCTCGAACAAGCCCGCATGCAGCGTGCACAGGACCTGATACGCCGCGGCACCTGGCCGCTATCGCGCGTAGCCGCCCTGGTCGGCTACGACGACCAAAGCTATTTCACAAGGCGGTTCCGGCTGTTTTCCGGACTCACGCCACTGGCTTTTGCACGTGAAACTGCAACTATGGTCGTGGGGTGCGCGTGAACCAGGCGCTGGCCAGGCTATCTGCCTCACTTGCCGCAAGCATTGGATTGCTGGTCCCGTTTCAGGCCTCGGCGCAGATCTCGGACCATGCGATCCGGATAGGATTTCTGACCGATCTCTCAGGGGTCTACTCGGATATTGACGGCCCTGGCGGGGTCGAAGCGATTCGCATGGCAATCGCCGATTCCGGTGGATCGCTCAATGGAAAACCGATCGAATTGCTGGTCGCGGACCATCAGAATAAACCCGATATCGCTGCGATCAAGGCTCGCGAGTGGTTCGACCGGCATGGCGTGGACATGCTTATCGGTGGCACGAATTCTGGCGTCAACCTGGCCATTGCCAAGGTCGCCGCTGAGAAGCAGCGCACGTATTTTGCGGTCGGCAGCGGCAGTGTGCGCCTTACCAATGAGGAGTGCTCGCCTTACACCATTCATTATGTGTTCGATACGGTAGCGCTAGCACGCGGGACCGGCTCGGCCCTCGTCAAACAGGGGGGGAAGAGCTGGTTCCTGTTGGCCGTCGATTACGCCTATGGATCACAGATGCGAAAGGATGCCACTGCCGTTGTCGAAGGGTCCGGCGGCAAAGTCCTTGGCAGCATCAAGTTTCCGCTCGCCACGCCGGACTTTTCCTCCTACCTGCTGCAGGCGCAGGCATCCGGCGCGCAGATCCTGGGCCTGATCAGCGCAGGCAATGACACTATCAACGCCATCAAGGCGGCCAGCGAGTTCGGGATCGCCAAATCCATGAAGCTCGCGGGCATGTCCATATTCATCACGGACATTCATTCCCTGGGCCTCAAGCTGACGCAAGACATGTTCGTCACCGATGGCTGGTACTGGGACCTGACCCCGGAAAGCCGCGCATGGGCGCGTCGCTACTTCGCAAAGACGAAGCGCATGCCGACCATGCTGCAGGCCGGTGATTATTCTGCGGTGTGGCAGTATCTTCGTGCTGTTAAATCGGTTGGATCGGACGCTTCGGAAAAGGTGGTCGCGTACCTTAAAAGCACGGAAATCAGCGATATGTTTGCAACAAAAGGCAAAGTACGTCCCGACGGCAGGATGGTCCATGACATGTACCTGCTGCAAGTGAAGAAGCCTGCAGAGTCAAAATACCCATGGGATTACTACAAGCTTGTGCACACGATCCAGGGCGCCGACGCATACACCACTAAAGCGGAGAGCCTTTGCCCCCTGTGGAAGTAGCGGTGCTGCATCCTGTCCGCTTTATCGATTGAGAGACTTCGCCAGGTTGTTGCGCAGCTTGAGAACGGCGTCGCGTGTCTCGGCGAATTCGTCGCCAGTCAGGCCGCAAGCGTCCGACAGGTCTGCGCTGAAGGCGCGCTCGCGCAATGCGCGGCCTTCTTCGGTCAGGCTGACCAGCACCTGGCGTTCGTCTGCAGCGCTTCGCTGGCGCGTCACATAACCCAGGGCTTCCAGCTTCTTGAGGATGGGCGTCAGGGTATTCGACTCCAGGAACAGTTTGTCGCCCAGGGCGCTGACTGTCTGCCCGGATTCCTCGTACAGCGCGATGACGGTGATGTACTGGGTGTAGGTCAGGCCCAGCATGTCCAGGATCGGCTTGTAGGCCTTGCCGAAGGTGAGGTTGGCCGAATAGATGGCGAAGCACAGGAAGTCCGCAAGTTTCAGGTCTTGCGGCTTGGGTGCCGGCTTAGCTTTGCTCATGGTAAGTAGTGGCGTTGATT
>Ga0209565_1000740_pt1 | contig 19421 bp, 15 predicted proteins | sample Araplaol_mTSA_r2_2_FD_184283 | JGI IMG/M metagenome (GOLD analysis project Ga0209565, IMG submission 184283) | Arabidopsis root microbial communities from North Carolina, USA - plate scrape MF_Col_mTSA_r2 (SPAdes) (version 3) | ecosystem: Host-associated > Plants > Roots > Endosphere | place... | reverse complement strand
TCGAGGCGAGCGCCTTCAGCAGGTGCGACTTGCCTGCGCCAATTTCCCCCCACAGGTAGGCGAAATGCTCGCGGGAGCTGCGTTCGGCGAACTGGCGCATCAGCGCCGCCACCTCGGCATTGCGGCCCACCTCGAAGGATTCGAGGGTGCACACCGGCTCCGCACCCAGGTCAAGCACCAGCTGTTTCATTGGACTTGTCCCGGCTTTGTGGACTTTTTGCTAACGTAATCGATCTTCACACTACGCATTATAAAAGCTGCTGCGCAGGTAGTGGCGGCGCAAGTGCCGGAAACCGACCATCAAGAGGGCGGAAGCCGGCAAAGCGAGCAGTACGCCGACGAAGCCGAACAGCTGGCCGAAGGCTAACAAAGCGAAGATCACGGCCAGCGGATCGAGGCCGATGCGCTCGCCCACCAGGCGCGGCGTCAGGAAAAATCCTTCGATCACCTGGCCCAGGCCGTAGATGATGGCCACCGCCACCAGCCCGCTCCAGTCGGAAAACTGCAGTACCGCCGCCATCAGCGCCAGCAGCAGGCCCAGGCCGAAGCCGAGATAGGGAATGAACACCAGCACGCCGGACAGGATGCCGACCGGCAGCGCCACGTCGAAGCCCGCCACCGCCAGCGCGGTGGAGTAATAAACCGACAACACCAGCATGACCAGCAACTGGCCGCGCAGGTACTGGGCCAGCAAGGCGTCCGACTCGCGTGCCATCTCCATGGTGGCGCCGATATAGCGGCGCGGCACGGCAGCGGCAATGCGCGCCAGCAGCTGGTGCCAGTCCAGCAGCAGGTAGAACAGCACGACCGGGATCAGCACCAGCGTCGCCAGCCAGCCCAATACGGCGCTGCCGCCGGTGCGCACGGAATTCAGCACGGCAGCCCAGATCTGGTTGCCGCTTTCCGCCATCTTCTCCGCCACCAGGGCCTTGATGCTGGCGCCGTCGAGCGTGAACTCCACGCCCAGTTGCTGCAGGCGCGGGCCCAGCGTGTCATTCAGCTTGGCCAGCGAAGCGGGAATGGCCGCCTGCAGCAGCGGGATCTCCTTTTGCAGCACCGGTACCACGATCAGCAGCAGCGCCAGCACGGCGGCGCCAAACAGCGTGATGACGATGGACACCGCCAGCGCTCGCGGCATCTTCCAGCGCTTGAACAGGCGCAGGCGGCACAGTTTGTCGACCGCGGGATTCAGCGCATAGGCGAAAATGGCGGCGGCCAGGAAAGGCGTCAGTACCGGCCCCAGGATCCAGAGCAGGAAAAAGAAGGCGGCCCAGACCGATACCCAGAATAGCGTTTGTTTTTGTTCTGCCGAGAGGGGAAGAGGCATCTGCTGGGGCGTGGTCGGGACGAAGGAAGGGCTATTCTAACGCCTCTGCTGTTAAAAACACCATGCGCCGGGCCTACCAGTAGTTTAATATTTCTATAAATAAACTTTGAAGTGGAAGTCATGCTGTCTGTCCGTACCCAAGCCGCCGTAGCGGCCCTGTCCCTGGCGCTCGCTGCGCATGCCCCTGCCATGGCAGCGGACGACGGCGAAAAGTGCGAAGGCTTCAATCGCCTGTTGTGCATGCCCATGGCGGCGGCGGCCAGCGTGGCAAACGCCGCCGCCAACGTCGCCGAGGCGGTGAACTTCAAGAAGCCATCTACCAAAGTCATCGACGCAACGGACGAGGGCGACCTGGACCGCATCAAGCGCTTCGACCCCAGGAAGGACTCCAGCTTCGCGCCGGAAAACATGCTGGGCGTGGCCGTCAATACCTACCTGACCAAGCCTGACCCGGCCAGGAACGCCAAGCGCTTCGCCGTCCTTGAATACCTGGCCGGCAAGGCCGACATCTCCGGCGAACTGGGTACCGTGCTGCTGCAGGAGACCGTGAGCCAGGCCTATTTCGCCCGCAACGCCCCGCAGGAAAGCTGGCCGCGCCGCCTGGCGCTGGCCCACCTGCTGGTCGAACACGGCGCCAGCGCCAAGGGCATCAACCTGTCCACTTGCGACTATTGCGAGACTGATAATGAATTCCTGGCGCTGCTGATCCAGGCCGGCGCCAACCCGAACGTCCAGTCCACTACGTATTCGGCCCTGCTCAACCGCTTTATCCGCAAGGACCAGTTTGACGCCGCCAAACGCCTGGTCGCCCTGGGCGCCGATCCCAACGGCAGCACCTGGGGCAAGCGCAGCATGCTGGTGCGCCTGGTGGGCGAATGCGACAAAGACATGACGCGCAACCTGGTGCCGGCCGACCGCTTCGAGGCGGAATGGCAGAAATGCGTGGCGGCGGTAACCACCCGCGTCAGCTTTGCCATCGAACAGGGCGCCGATCCGAACGGCAAGGCCAGCCCGGACAACGAGTGCCTGACGCCCTATGACGTCGCGCTGGCAAAGAAGAACGAAGAGCTGGCGCAACGCCTGCTGAAGCTTGGGGCGCGCCCCGGATTTGGGGAAATTTGCCGCTCTGGTGGCTGAAAACGACGGATAACAAGAGAAAATGTGGGGGCAAAAATGCTAAAATAGCGGACTTGCCGTATTCGGCCACCGCTTTTCCATTCTTCCGCCTCAGTTGCGACAACACCATGAGCCAACCTTCGAATGTTTCCCTGTCCTACCGTGACGCAGGTGTCGATATTGACGCCGGCGACGCCCTAGTTGAAGCGATCAAGCCATTCGCCAAGCGCACCATGCGCGAAGGCGTGATGGGCGGCATCGGCGGCTTCGGCGCGCTGTTCGAGATCAGCAAGAAATACAAGGAGCCGGTGCTGGTTTCCGGTACCGACGGCGTCGGCACCAAGCTGAAGCTGGCGTTTGAGCTGAACCGCCACGACACCGTGGGCATCGACCTGGTGGCCATGAGCGTGAACGACATCCTGGTGCAGGGCGCCGAGCCGCTGTTCTTCCTCGACTACTTCGCCTGCGGCAAGCTGAACGTGGCTACCGCCACCGACGTCATCAAAGGCATCGCAGCAGGCTGCGAACAGGCAGGCTGCGCACTGATCGGCGGCGAAACCGCTGAAATGCCTTCCATGTATCCGGACGGCGAATACGACCTGGCCGGTTTTGCAGTTGGCGCGGTTGAAAAGTCCAGGCTGATCGACGGTTCCAAGATTGCCCCGGGCGACGTGGTGCTGGGCCTGGCCTCCTCCGGCGCCCATTCCAACGGTTACTCCCTGGTGCGCAAGATCATCGAAGTGGCCAAGCCAGACCTGGAAGCCGACTTCCACGGCCGCAAGCTGGCCGACGTGCTGATGGCGCCAACCCGCATCTACGTAAAGCCGCTGCTGGCGCTGATGGAATCGATGGAAGTCAAAGGCCTGGTGCACATCACCGGCGGCGGCCTGGTGGAAAACATTCCACGCGTGCTGGCAGAGAACCTGACCGCCGAACTGGATGGTTCTTCGTGGACCATGCCGCCACTGTTCCAGTGGCTGCAGCAGCACGGCGGCGTAGCCGATGCGGAAATGCACCGCGTATTCAACTGCGGCATCGGCATGACCGTCATCGTATCGGCTGAAAACGCCGACGCAGCCGTAGCCCAGCTGACCGCAGCCGGCGAGACCGTCTCCCGCATCGGCAAGATCCGCGCCCGCGCCGAAGGCGAGCACCAGACCATCGTCGTATAAGAAAAAGGGGTACGTCCCCTTTTTGGAAAAAAGGGGACGTACCCCTTTTTTGAGAAGCGGAGCCCTGGCGGCTCCGTTTTTTATTTGGCGTTTGATATTTCTCAAGCACGATTGAAATGCAATTGAGAATCATTCGCGTTTACGCTAGCATGCGGTTCCCTTAACCCCAAGGTAACCCATGAATGCGCGACTGAAACCGATCGCCGCTGACCCTACCCAGCTTAACGCCAGGCAGCGTGGTTTGCAGCGCACTCTCCAAGCCCTGTTCCGCGAGCAATTGCTGGAACCGGGTCACCTGATCCACGATAGCCATGCGAGCTGGCTGCCCCTGTGGGGCCAGCGTGCCATGCTGCGCTTTGAAGGCTTGCGCCTGGGCCGCATCGGCAACCTGCAGCTCGATGGCGCCATTTCGCTGGTGCAGCCGGGCCGCCCGGCGCAAGTGCTGGCAACGCCGGCCGAGCTGCTGGCAGGCGTAGCACCTTCACTGCCCGGCCCTCCTGCCGAAGAGTCAGTGCAACGCCTGTCCGTCGAACTGGAAAACAGCACTACCAATGACGCCCTGTGCCTGGCCTACCGCGGCAACTGGGCCGCGGAGCTGAGCGGACGGCTGCGCGAGCGCCACCCGCACTTCCTTGCGGCCTTGCGCAATTCCGGCCATGCCAATGCGCCGCTGCTGCTGGAGCAGTGGGGCACGCTGGGCCATCCCTGGCATCCGAACTACAAGACCAAGCTCGGGCTGTCCACCGAAGACGTGATGGCGCTGTCCCCTGAATTCGAGGCGCAACTGCGGGTGCCGCTGGCCGCCCTGCGCGCCGCCAGGGCGCATGTGGCCTTTGCCGCCGATGGCGAGGACTACCGCAACTGGTTCGGCCGCACCTATCCGCAGGCATGGCAGGCATGGCTGGCTGCCATGCAGGCGCGCGGCCTGCCGCACGAGGGCTGGCTGCCATTGCCGCTGCACCCCTACCAGGCCAGCCGCCAGCTTCCGCAACTGTTCGCGCAGGAGATCACCGGCGGCGACCTGCTGCTGCTTGATGCCGCGATGCCGGCCACGCCGACCATGTCTTTCCGCACCGTGGTACCGCACGGCTCTGCGCAACTGCCGCACCTGAAGCTGCCGGTCTCGCTGCGCCTTACCAGCGTGCAGCGCACGGTCTCGCCAAAATCGGCGGTGATGGGGCCGCGCGTGTCGCGCCTGCTGTCGGCCATCATCGCCGGCGAAGGCGGATTTGGCGGCACGCTGGCCATCGTGCCGGAACAATGCGGCATCCACCTGCTGGACGCCGACGACGACCGCGCCCGCCACCTGGCAGCGCTGTACCGCGCCAATCCCGCCGCCTGCGTGGCGCCCGGCATGATGGCGGTGCCGGTTGGTGCGCTGTTCGCAGAGTCGCCTTTCAGCGGCCGCCCACTGGTGACGGATGCGGTGGCCTTGTACGGCAGCGACGATGCCGCCGGTGCGCAGGCGTTCTTCCGCCAGTACGCGGCCACTGCGCTGCGTGCGGTGCTGTCGGCCTATCTCCTGTATGGCGTAGCCTTTGAAGCGCACCAGCAGAACAGCTTCATCGTGCTGGGCCCGCAATACCGCCCGGCGCAGCTGCTGGTACGCGATTTCGGCGACATCCGCATCCACCGTCCGACGCTCGAGCGCAGCGGCCACGCGCTGCAGGCCCATCGCCCCGGCCACACCCTGTTCGACGACGAAGTCACGGTGCGCGACAAGCTGCTACACGCAGTACTGCTTTGCCACATCTCCGAGCTGGCGCTGCTGCTCGCGCGCAGCTACCGAAGCGATGAGGACATCTTCTGGCGCATCTTCGCCCGCGAGCTGGCAACGGCTTTCGACACGCTGCGTGGCCACGCCGACCCTGCGCGCTGGGAGCAGGAGCGCGCTGCCCTGCTGGAAGGCGATTGGCCGGCCAAATCCTTCCTGCGCATGCGCCTGAGCGACAGTTCGGACGATGCCCTGGGCAGCATGCCGAACCCGCTGCGCGAGGCAATGCGCTGATGGCTGCCTTGCGCTGGCTGTTCGCCATCCAGTTGCTGTCGATGGGCGCGATGGAGATGAGCGGGCCATTCTGGCCGCTGCAACTGCGCGCCCTTGGCGACGCGCCCGGCGGCCTGGCGGTGGCCAGCGCAGTGGCTTACGCGGGGCCGCTGGTAACGGCGATGCTGTTCACGCCCTTGTGGGGCCGCATCGGCGACCGCGTCGGCCACAAGCCGATGCTGCTGCGCGCCTTGCTGGCGCTGGCTGCCACCCAGCTCTGGCTCGCCTATGCCACCAGTGGAATCGTGGTTCTGCTGGTACGCTTGCTGCAAGGGGCGCTGGCCGGTTTTATCGCGGCGGCGCAAGCCTATGGCACTGGCCTCGTGCCGCGTGCCGAACGCGGCGCCTTGATGGCAAGGCTGCAGGTTGCCACGGCGCTTGGTTCGGTGCTCGGCCCATTGGCGGGCGGACTTGTGTTCTCGTCGCTCGGCTTCATGGCCGTCAACGCTGCTGCTGCCGCCATTTGCCTCGCTTGCGCCTTTTGCGCCGCAATAGTGCTGCCGCGGCAGCGCGCCGCAGTCCATGCGCCGGCCCCGGCATCGGGTGACGAGGATGCCGGGGCGGCACGTGGGATCGCCGGCAACGGAATGGGCAGCGTGGTGGCAGGCCTTCTCGCTGGCATCGTGCTGGTCCAGGCAGGCAAGATGATGCCGCAAGGTTTCTTCAGCCTGTATGCCGAGCAGGTCCTGCACGCACCGCCTTGGCTGACAGGGCTATGTTACGGCGCTAGCGCTGTTGGCCTGTGCCTGTTCGCGCCATTCTGGGCGAAGCATTTCAAGGACCGGCCCCGCGACTGGGTGCTGCAAAGGATTGAGTGGATATGCTGGGCGTGCGCAGGCATTGTCGCCCTGCAGGCAATGGGGCGCAGCATTACGCTGGTGCTGGCCGCAAGGCTGGCATGGGGCATCGCCATGGCAGCGCTGCTGCCCGTGTTCTACGCTTTGCTCTCGCAGGAAGTCGACGACACGCAGCAAGGCCGCGTGCTCGGCGCCGGCAACAGCGCCGCCAAGGCCGGGGCATTGCTTGGCGCTGGCGCCGGCGGTCTTGCCCTGGCCTGGCTGCCGCTTGAGCATATCTTCTGGAGCGTGGCGGCGCTGTACATGGTGGCTGCGCTTGGACTGCGTGCCTGGCGCGGCAGGGCTATCGGCCAGCCTATCTCCGCGTGAAGTCCATGATCCAGTTGGTCTGCCAGCTGGTGCCGTCGTCCCACGAATAGGCCTGCTCCCAGCGGGCCTGGCGTTCGCTGCTGCGGGTCCAGGTGAAACGCACGCGGGCCGTTCGGCCTTTGTATACTTCCTCGCCCTCGAAACGGCCCACGCCATCGGCGTCGAAGCGGCCTACCACCGGCGGCAGCAAGGTGCCGGTGGCGGGATCGAGTCCGCCGTCGCGGTTGGTCAGCCAGTAGATGCTCCAGCGCCCGCTCGCCGGATCGAATACCCGCAGCGTCATCGCCACGAAGCCGGGCCGCCAGTCGCCCAGCGGCCGGTATTCGTCGTAGTTGCCGATGCCGGCCGGCAGCGCGTGCACCAGGTTGCTGGCGCTGAAGGTTTCCCACGGACTGTCCGGATTGGCGTAATCGGACTGGCGCCGGTTCTGCACCGTCCAGTCGCCATGCAGGAAGTCGAAGGCGTGCCGCGCGCGTTCGATCTCGGCGGCCGCAGGCGCACTCGTTGTCGCCGTGCCGCCCGCCGCACCCACCGCGCCGCTTGCCGCCAGTGCCAGCGCTCCAATCAGTTTTTTCATGGTCGTCTCCTGTGTGAAAGAGCCACCATGCTAGGGCGCCAACAGGCGAGAACTTGCCCTATATGCCGCCAGTATCTGAATCCGATACCCGAGTGATTTTTCGAGGCCCGCGCGCCGCCCCGGCGCGATCATTTCATCCTTGCCGAACGAAAGGACACGCCATGCTCACCACAATCTTCATTGTTTTCGCCGCCTGTTTTGTACTGGAACGCCTGCGTCCCGGCTGGAAGCTGCCCCAGGTCCGCACCTGGCCAGTGCGCGTGCTGGCCATCAACGCCGTGCAGCTCTGCGTTGTCCTGCTGGCCGGCGTGAGTTGGGAGCGCTGGGCCTCGCAAGCCTCGCTGCTGCACCTGTCGGCCCACGTCGGTCCGGTGGCAGGCGGGCTGCTGGCCTACTTCATCGCCACTTTCGTGTTCTACTGGTGGCACCGCGTGCGCCACGAATCGGACCTGCTGTGGCGCCTGTTCCACCAGATCCATCACAGTCCGCAGCGCATCGAAGTCATCACCTCGTTCTACAAGCATCCAGGCGAAATGGTCGTCAACTCGATCATCGGCAGCCTGCTGGTATATGCCTTCCTCGGCCTGTCGCCGGAAGCGGGCGCGGTCTATACGCTGTGCACCGCGCTCGGCGAATTCTTCTACCACACCAGCGTCACCACGCCGCGCTGGGTCGGCTGGTTTTTCCAGCGCCCCGAAATGCATCGCATCCACCACCAGCACGGCCGCCACAAGAACAACTACGGCGACATCGTGTGGTGGGACATGCTGTTCGGCACCTACGAAAATCCGGAGAAGTTCGAAGCCGGCTGCGGCTTCGATCCCGCGAAGGAGGAGCGGCTGGTGGACATGCTGGCCTACCGCGACGTCCACCGGGAGTGATCAGCGCAGCGGTAGCGCAATCGGCCGCATCGGCGCCGCATCCGCACCGCGCAATTTGAGCGAGGCGCCGATAAAGGCGAACTCATACACCTTGTCGCGCGCCAGTTCTTCCAGGTTGACCAGTTCCATGATCGGCACCCCATGCTCGGCCAGCAGGTAGGTATGGACCGGGATGTAATTGTCCTTGGCTTCGGAAGGGAAGGCTTCGAAACTCAGGTTGTCCGCGCCCACTACCATCGCACCGTTCTGCTCCACCAGGAAGCGCGCCGCATCGAGGCCCATGCCGGGTGGATTCTGCATGAAGGCCTGCGCCTTCTCGAACTGCTGCATGCGCCCGGTGCGGATCAGCACTACGTCGCCTTTTTGCAATGTCACCTTCTGCCTGGCCAAAGCCTCGGCCAGGTCCTTGCCGGTCACGCGGTAGTTATCCGGCAGCATGGAGACGCCTTTTGCCGCCGCCACGTCGATCAACACGCCGCGCGCCACGATCGGCGGCAGTTTTTCCGCGCCTGCCACTTTCCAGCCACGGTCTCCCAGGTGCTCCGCAGCCTTGAAACCATTCCAGATCTTGCCGTTCAGCCCGAAGTGGTTCAAAGCATCGATATGGGTGCCCATGTGCGCATACATCGAGATCGCGCTGCCAGTGTAGCTGACGTGCTGGTTCATTGCCTTGCCGGTTTCCATCGGGTCCGACAGCACATTGCCGTGCGGCGTATGCGTCATCCACATCAGGTAAGGCGGGTCGCCGGCTGCCTGCCAGCTTGGCATGCCGACGAAATAGTCCACTGACAGGTCATAGGCGCGGCCGCCGCTGATGCGGGCCAGGATGGCCGCGCTGGAGGCCTGGGTGACCAGGTTCAGGCGGCCGATTTCATCCTGCGGCCCCCAGGGGCTGGTGCCCGGTTCGGCAGCCAGGGCATTGGCGGACAGCAGCAGGGCGGCAAGGGTGGTTGCGAGTTTCATCTTGGTTCCTTTGTAAGAAATATCAGTGAAACCAGCATATTTGATTCTGCTGCTAAGATAATCAGGCATTTTCGATAAAGACTTTTTACCCAGGGGATCGAATGGACAAACTGGCCGCCATGCATGCCTTCCGCCGCGTGGTCGAGCGCGGCAGCTTCAGCAAGGCGGCAGAGGACCTGGGCCTGTCGCCGGCCGGCATCGGCAAGCAGGTGCGCTGGCTGGAACAGGGACTGAACGCTGCACTGCTGTTGCGCACGACCCGCACCATGAGCCTGACCGATACCGGCCGTGCCTATTTCCAGGAATGCTGCCGCCTGCTCGACGAGCTGGAAGAACTCGAGCGCAGCACCAGCGGCGAGCAGGCCGCAATGAAGGGGCGCGTGCGCATCAACGCCCCGATGTCGCTAAGCTTGGTGGTGCTGCCGCCGCTGCTGGCGCGGTTCATGGACCAATACCCGGAGATTGACGTCGAACTCACGATGGCGGACCGCTTGCTCGACGTGGTGGCGGAAGGTTTCGACCTGTCCCTGCGCGTGCGCACCACGCTGCCCGACTCCACGCTGGTGGTGCGCTCCGCCGGCAAAGTGGAGCAATGGCTGTGCGCATCCCCTGCCTACCTTCGTGAGAACGGCGCGCCGCAGGCGCCGCACGACCTGCTGGCGAACCGCGCCCTGGCCTTCCGCCTCGCGGAAGCGCCCGGCCTGTGGCGCCTGGAAGGCAAGGGTGGCACGGTCGAAATCGAACCGCGAGTGCGCATGTGGCTGGACAACAGCCTGATGCTGGGACAGATGCTGGCAGCAGGGCAGGGCATCGGCTCGCTGCCGTCCTTCATCGCGCGGCCCATGCTGGCCCACGGCTCGCTGCAACGCGTGCTGCCGGAGTGGCATCTTCAGCCGCGCGTGGCCTACATCGTCTACCCCGGCAACCGCCACCTGCAGACCAAGGTGCGCGCCCTGTCCGACTTCCTGGCGGCGGAACTGCCGGCGATGTTCTAGCGCTTGAGGATCTTCGGCACCGGCGCCGGGCGCAGCCGGTAAGCGTCCGGCATGCCGGAGCCGAGCAAGGGACGCAGGTACATGCGGAAGGCATCGGTCACGCCGGTACCCTTCTCGTCAATGAATTCATCTTCCATGGTGCGCGTCTTGCCCGCCACGGCCTCCAGCGGCATCAGTTCATAATCGACCGAATAGAAGCCGGTACGCTTGATCGCCACCGAGCCATTGCGGTCGCCCCACATGGCGAACTGCACGGCCTTCTCGCCCACTTCGCGCGCCTCGCGCTGGTCCACGTCCGACACGCAGCCGATGAAGGAGCGTTGCAGGTAGCCGAAGGTATCGCCGCGCACGCGCTTGATGCCCAGCTTGTCCTTGATCTCATCGCACAGCAGGTCGGCCAGCGCACCGGTGCCGGAAAGCTGCACATTGCCGTGCGCGTCGCGCTCCACTTCTTTCGCCAGCAAGGTGGCAATCGGCTCGCCGGAGGCATCGTGGATGCCTTCCGACACCGCCACCACGCAGCGCCCGTAGCGCGCATAAGTGTCCTTCACGTCGGCCAGGAATTGCTCGATCGAGAACACGCGTTCCGGCAGGTAGATCAGGTGCGGCCCGTCGTCGGGGAATTTCTTGCCCAGCGCCGAAGCGGCCGTCAGGAATCCTGCATGGCGCCCCATGACCACGCCAACATACACGCCCGGCAGCGAGGCGTTATCGAGATTGGCGCCGGCAAAGGCCTGCGCTACAAAGCGCGCAGCGGAAGGGAAGCCCGGCGTGTGGTCGTTGCCTACCAGATCGTTGTCGATGGTCTTGGGAATGTGGATGGCGCGCAGCGGATAGCCGGCCGCCTGTGCCTGTTCCGCCACGATGCGCACCGTGTCCGAGGAATCATTGCCGCCGATGTAGAAGAAGTGCTCGATCTCGTGCGCCTTCAGCACCTTGAAGATATCCTCGCAGTACTTCAGGTCCGGCTTGTCGCGCGTCGAACCGAGGGCGGAGGAGGGCGTGGCCGCGACCAGTTCCAGGTTATGGCTGGTCTCCTGCGTCAGGTCGACGAACTCCTCGTTGACGATGCCGCGCACGCCGTGCATTGCACCGTAGATGCGCGTCACGTTGCGGAAGCGGCGCGCTTCGAGCACGACGCCGACCAGCGACTGGTTGATCACGGCGGTCGGACCGCCCCCTTGTGCGACCAGGATTTTGCCAGACGACATCGCGCTGCCTCCTTCGAAGTGAGTGACGGACGAGTCGCCAGCTTACTCCGTTTTTGCCCCCGCGCCGATATGCTTGTCGAGGAATTTCTCGACCCGGGTCCAGAAGTCGATGCGGTGTTCGGCGGTGGTCCAGCCGTGCCCCTCACCCATGTACTCGATGTATTCCGCATCGGCCTTGTTCGCTTCCAGCGCGCCGCGCATTTTGGTGAAGTGCACTATGGGCACGCGGCGGTCGTCGCTGCCGTGCACAAGCAACAGGGGGCGCTTGATGCGCGTTGCTTGTTTCAGGGGCGACGTCGCCACCAACTGCTCGGCATCCTTTTCCAGGTCGCCGACCCTTTGTGGTCCGCCGTACTGTTTGTAATCGTCGTCCATGTCAGATATGGTCCAGTTGCCGCGTTCGAACATCAGAGGGATATCTGTTACGGCCGCATAGGCGATGCCGCAGCGATAGAGGTCGCCGTCTTTCACCAGGCCCATCAGCGTCGCGTAGCCACCGTAACTGCCGCCCATGATGCAAACCCGGTTCCGATCGACGTAGCCCTGCGACACCGCCCATTTCACGCTATCGGCGATATCGTCCTGCATCGCCAGGCCCCACTGTTTCAAGCCGGCGGTGAAGTGATGCACGCCATAGCCGGTGGTGCCGCGGAATTCCGGCTGGAGCACCACATAGCCGCGCGAGGCGAGGAACTGGCTGTCAGGCCTCCATTCCCATTCGGTGCCGCGCATATACGGGCCGCCATGCACCAGTACCACCATCGGCAGGTTCTTGCCACCCTTGGCTGGCAGTGTCAGCCAGGCCGGGATCTCCAAGCCGTCGCGCGCCTTGAACTTGACCAGGTCCTGCCGTCCCATCTCAGCCGCCTTGATGGCAGGGTGGTTGATGCCAATACCTTTCAGTTCATGGGTTTTGCTGTTGTACAGCGAATAGTATTGAGGCTGGCGGTCGGAATAACTAGACACGAGCATCCACGGTGTTTCCGGCAGGGTCGGCGGGGTGATGATGTTTACCAGACCGCGCAGCTGCTTGTTGACATCGGCCTGCGCCGCCTTCATGCCTTCGTCGAACCACGCGCTGGCCTGCGCATCGCCCAGGTAGTGGATACCCACTAGGCGCCGGTTCGAATACACCACGCTGCCGTCGAAGTCAAAGTCGGCCAGTGAAATAAGGGGTTCGGGGTCGATCTTGCCCGTCGCCAGGTCAAGAATATGCAATGCAACTTTGTCGCTCTTGATGCTGGCTCGTACCAGTAGGCGTTTGTCGTCCAGGAATCCAATCGGCCTGAACCTGCTCTTGTAGGTGTCAAAGGTCGCCAGGTCGCGCCATTCGCCTTTGACAAGATCGCGGTAGTGAATAGTAGTGCGGCCTTCTTTTTCGGAGAACATCATACTTGGTTCACCCTTGTTATCGAGCATCCAGTCAATTGCCTGCACTGGATGATCGATCGGCGAAGACGAGGCGGTAAGGGTATTCAACTTGACCAAGTCCGTGTGGTCGCGCCCATACCACGACTTGGTCCAGACCGCCCGTTCCACATAGATCGAATCCGAGTCCTGTGCGCCCTGGTCGCGCATCAGGAACGTATTCCAGGGCTCAATGTTGGCTTGGATCAGGCTGCCAGTCTTGTTCCGCTTGAATGGAATCTGGTCGACCAGCTGGCGCTTCTGGCTGCCGTCACGGTTGACTGCCCATAAGCCCGGACCGATGCGGCGGTCGCCCGGCACTTCCTGCGAGTCTTCAATGTTGAAGACCAGGCGCTGGTCGTTGACCCAACGGATGTCGCGGATATCGTAATTGTCCAGGTATGCATCGCCGATCTGCTTCAGCGTCTGGGTTTCGAACACCGCCATCATGTCGCGCTGCTTACTGTCGCCCACCCTCAATGCGAAATAGCGGCCACTCGGGGACAGCTTGGCGTCCTTGTACTGGGCATTTTCAAAGAAGTCCTCAACTGTTGGGGCAGCGTGCGCCATGCCCGTGAAGGTGACCAGGGCAAGCAGCTGTGCTACGATCATTTTCTTCATTGGGTAGCTCCAGATTGTACGGATGGGGCGGCAGTGCGGCTTGGGGATGTGGCGCCAGCGCCGATATGCTTGTCAAGGAACTTCTCGACGCGGCTCCAGAAGTCGAGCCTGTGCTCGGTGGTGCTCCAGCCATGGCCTTCGCCGATGTACTCGATGTATTCAACATCGGCCTTATTGTCTTGCAGCGCGCTGCGCATTTTGATGAAGTGTGGCAGCGGCACCCGACCGTCGTCGCTGCCGTGCGCCAGCAGCAGCGGGCGCTTGATGCGCGCCGCTTGTTTCAACGGCGAAGTGGCGGTAAAACGTTCGGCATCGGCCTCCACGTCGCCCAGCAGGACTGGCGCACCGAATTTGCGGTATTCGTCCGACATGTCGGATTGCCAATTGGATCCATTATCCAGGAGCAGGGGAATGTCGGTCACGGCCGCGTAAGCGACTCCGCAGCGGTACAGTTCCGGATCCTTGATCAGCCCCATCAGCGCTGCATAGCCGCCGTAGCTGCCGCCCAGCAGGCAGACTCGCGCTGGATCGGCATAGCCTTGCGCCACTGCCCATTTCACGCTGTCGGCGATATCATCCTGCATCGCCAAACCCCATTGCTTCATGCCGGCCTTGAACAGCTGGTAGCCGTAGCCGGTGCTGCCGCGAAATTCCGGTTCCAGCACCGCGTAGCCTCGCGAGGCCAGGAACTGCGATTCGGGCGACCAGCCCCATTCGGCGCCGCGCAAATAGGGGCCGCCATGGATCACAACGATCAGCGGCAATGTTTTGCCGCCTTTGGCCGGCAACGTCAGCCAGGACGGGATCAGCAGGCCGTCGCGCGCTTTGAACTTGACCAGGTCCTGCTTGCCCATTTCCGCCGGCTTGATGTTCGGGTGGCTGAGGCCGATCACCTTTAGCTTGCCGGTCTTGATGTTGAACAGAGAAAAGATGCGTGGCTGGCGGTCGGAATAACTTTCCACCAGAAGCCATGGCGCCTCCGGCGCTAGCGGTGGCGTGATGACGTTGACCAGGCCCCGCATCTGCTTGTCTATTTCCGTCTGGGCCGTCTTCATGCCGGGATCGAACCAGGCGCTGCTGCGCGCATCGCCCAGGTAATGCAGACCCAACAGCCGTTTATTCGAGTACACCATGCTGCCGTTGAAGTCGAAATCGCTCAACGAAACCAAGGGTTCCGGATCGATTTTGCTGCTTGCCAAGTTCATGCTGTACAGCGCTGCCTTGTCGCCATCACGACGTGTCTTGACGAGCAAATGCTGGTCGTCCATGAAGCCGACTGGGATCAGACGTCTTTCATCATTACCATAGGCCGGGAAGCTGGCGAGTTCGCGCCATTCGCCGCTGGGGCCTTGGTAGTACAAAGTCTCCTTGCCGTCCTTCTCCGACATCATGATGCTGGGCTGGCCTTTGTGGTCCAGCATCCAGCTCCTTGGGGCGGTGGGATGGGGGACGAGGGTGGCCCTGCCGGTCGAGGTATCCAGCCGCACAAGGTTGACGTATTTGATGGCAGGGCTGTTTCGCTCCCGGGATGGACGCCTGGCGTAGATGAATTCCGAGTCCTGCGCACCCAGCTCATGCATCAGGAAGGTATTCCATTTTTCCAGCCGGTGATTGCCTGTATGGTCCACCAGCTGACGCACATTCTTGCCGTCGCGGTTGACGGCATACATGCCAGGTGCAAAGTTGATGTCGCCCGGAGCGGTAATATGGTCCGCCACGTTAAACACCAGGCGGTTATCGTTGACCCAGCGGATGTCTCCGATATCGTAGCCGTCCAGGCGCGTGTTGCCCACCTCGGCGGAAGTTTCGCTGTCAAGTACAAGCATGCTGTCGCGCTGGCCGCTGCTGCCGATCCGGAGCGCCAGATAGCGGCCGCTCGGCGACAGTGCAGCATCCTTGATCATCTCCGGCTCGAAAAAATCCTTCAGAGGCGGCGCAGCGTGGGCCAGTCCGGCCATCGTGGCCAGCCCGGCCAGGAAATACTTGATCATTGCTGTCCTTGTGCTTGAGATGACGATTGGTGTTGCCCGATCTGGCGGTCGAGGAAGCGCTCCATGCGGCTCCAGAAGTCGATGCGGTTGGCGGGTATGTAGAAGCGGTGGCCTTCCGCTGCATACTCGACCCATGGTGCCGCAGCCAGCCCCAGCGAAATCTCCAGGGCGAGGAATAGGATTTTCATAGGAAACGAATGTTACTCGAATGGCAATCTAAGATTCTAGTCAAATGTAACAGCGGCCTATTCGGGTGTGCGGATGTGGCGAACAAGCGACAGGGTGCTCGCATCCGGCGCCGGCGTCAGCAGGCTGACTGCCACCAACGCGGACAGGCCTGCCGGTACGCCGAACACGCCGGCAGAATTGGCGGCGATGCCGAACCATTGGCCGCCGAGGCTGCCGCCTAGTACTGGATTGGCATGTAGCATGTAGTAAAGGCAAGTAAAGAACCCTGCAACCATCCCGGCCATCGCGCCATATTGGTTGGCGCGCTGCCAGAACACGCCGGCCACCAGGGCCGGGAACAGCGTCGATGCCGCCAGCGAGAAGGCAGCGCCCACCAGCGACAGGATGTCGCCCGGCTTGGTGGATGCGGCGTAGGCCGCAATGAAAGCCACCGCCAGCAGCAACAGCTTGGAAATCGTCACCCGCTTCTGGGTCGAAGCCTGCGGGTCGACGATCTTGTAGTACACGTCGTGCGACAGCGCGTTGGAAATCGCCAGCAGCAAGCCGTCCGCGGTGGACAGCGCGGCGGCCAGGCCGCCGGCTGCCACCAGTCCGGACACCACGTACGGCAGGCCGGCAATTTCCGGCGTGGCCAGCACCAGCACGTCGCTGTCGATCTGGATCTCGGCCAGTTGCACGATGCCGTCCAGGTTGATGTCGCTGATCGACAGCAACGGATTGGCCTTGTCCACGTTGGCCCAGTACGACACCCAGGTCGGCAGGTGCGCGAAATCGCTGCCCACCAGGGAGCTGTAGATATCGTATTTCACCAGCACCGCCAGCGCCGGGATGGTCAGGTACACCAGCAGGATGAAGAACAGGGTCCAGAACACCGATACCCGCGTCGCCTGCACCGAAGGCGTGGTGTAGGAGCGCATCAGGATGTGCGGCAGGGCTGCCGTACCCACCATCAGGCAGAACACCAGCGCCAGGAAGTTGTTGCGCTTCTGGTCCGACTGTTCGCGGTCGGCGCCAGGGAAGGGTTCGGCGTGCTTGACCAGTTCGCGCCCGCGCGCCAGGTTGTAGTTGCGCTGCGCCGACCACACGGCGGCCGCATCTTCCACGGTTTTCGGATAGTCGGCCAGCGCCCGTTCGGCGGCGCGGATCTCCAGCAGCGAACCATTGCGCTGCTTGACCATGTCCAGGTTGTGCTGCGCTTCGAGCCGGCCCGAATCCCAGGAAGCCGGCAAGCCATGCAGCCGCACGCCGAAGTCTTCGGCACGCTGCAGGAACACTTCGCGCACTTCGGCTTCCTTGTCGTCATGCGCCAGTTGCACCTCGCGCGCACTGAGCTTGGGCAGCAGCTTGCCGTAGGCGACCTGCGGCACCGGGTTGCCGCCGTGCTTTACCGCCAGCCACATGGCCGGCATCAGGAAGGCCACCAGGATGATGATGTACTGCGCCACCTGGGTCCAGGTGATCGCCCGCATGCCGCCCAGGAAGGAGCACACCAGGATCGACGCCAGCCCGAGGAAGATGCCGACCGAGAAGTCGACCCCGGTGAAGCGCGAGGCAATCAGGCCCACCGCGTAAATCTGCGCCACCACGTAAGTGAAGGAAACGACGATGGTCGCGCCGACCGCCATCAGCCGCACCGCGCGCGCGCCATGGCCGCCGCCGTAGCGGGCCGCAAGGAAGTCGGGAATGGTGTATTGCCCGAACTTGCGCAGGTAAGGGCCGATCAGCAGCGCCACCAGACAGTAGCCGCCGGTCCAGCCCATGATGTAGGCCAGGCCGTCGAAACCGTGCAGGTACAGGCCGCCCGCCAGCGAGATGAAGGACGCGGCGGAAATCCAGTCGGCGGCCGTTGCCATGCCGTTGAACAGCGAAGGCACGCGCCGTCCCGCCACGTAATATTCCGCCACGTTGGAAGTGCGGCTGATGACCCCGATCGCCGCATACAGGATGATGGTGGCGAACATGAACAGGTAGCCGATCCACAGGCGCGGCATGCCTTCCTTCTCCAGCATTGCCAGCGCAAGCAGGAACATGGCGAAGCAGGCGGTGAAGATCGTGTAATAGCGCTGCAGCTTGCGGAAAAACGGCGTCCTCATGCCTGGTCCTCATGGTGGTAGCGCCGCTCCAGTGCACGCATGCGCCATGCGTAAAAGCCGATGATGGCCAGGTAGATCAGCGAAGCGCCCTGCGCCGCCAGGTAGAACGACAGCGGCCACCCGAAAATGGACAGCCCGCTCAATTCGCGCGCAAAGAAAATGATGACGAAGGTGGCGAGCAGCCAGGTGGCCAGCAGCCATCCCGTCATGCGGCGCACGCGGCGCCAATGGCGCTCGAGCTTATCCAAAATGCGGTACCTCTTCTTCTTCAGGTGGTGTATCCGGCAGGCGCAGCGGGAAGGTGACGCGGAACAGGCAGCCCGGATATTTCGGGTCGGTGGTGCGCGGGTTGGCGAACAGGTCGACTTCGGCGCCATGCTGCTGCGCCACTTCGCGCACGATCGGCAGGCCCAGGCCGGAGCCTTCGGTATTGCTGCCGAGGATGCGGTAGAAGCGCTCGAACACATGGCCGCGTTCCGCAGCCGGGATGCCGGGACCGTTGTCTTCCACTTCGAGCAGCGCATGCTTGCCGGTGCGGCGCACCCGCACCGTGACCGCGCTGCCGCGCGGCGTGTAGCGCAGGGCATTGTCGATCAGATTCGAAAGCATTTCGCGCAGCATCATCGCATTGCCCGAAATCGGCACTTCTTCAGGCGGCGGCTCGTAGCCAAGGTCGATGCCGTAGTTGAACGATGCCTGCACCCAGTCGTGCACCGTGTTGCGCGCGACCTCGCCCAACTCCAGTGCTTCCATCGAGGTGCCGGCCTGCGGCTGGTTCTCGGCGCGCGCCAGTGCCAGCAACTGGTTGACCAGGCGCGTGGCCGCCTGCGACGACTTGGCCAGTTGTTCCAGCGAACGGTGCACCTCAGCCTCGTCGGTCTGGCGCAGCGCCAGTTCCGATTGCGTGCGCATGCCGGCCAGCGGGGTTTTCATCTGGTGCGCGGCGTCGGCGATGAAGCGCTTCTGCGAATCGATCGAGAGCTTCAGGCGTTCCAGCATTTCATTGAGCGACTTGACCAGCGGCGTGATTTCTTCCGGCACCTGGCGCGGCGGGATCGGGCTCAGGTCGTCCGATGGGCGCGCGCGGATGCGCTCCTGCAGCTCGCGCAGCGGCAGCAACCCGCGCGACAGGGCAAACCACACCAAGCCCAGCACGATGGGCAGGATGATGAACTGCGGCAGGATCACGCCCTTGATGATTTCGTTGGCTAGCTTGGCGCGCTTGTCCAGCGTTTCACCCACCTGCACCAGGGCCCAGCGCGGCGGCTGCGCCTTGTCTTCTTCCAGGTTGACCCAGGTATGGGCGATGCGGATCGGCGTGCCGTGCAGGTTGGTGTTGCGGAAAATGACTTCGCCCGAGCGGAATTCCTGCAGCTCCGGGTCCTGTTTCGGCGGCGGCAGGTCGCGGTCGCCGTCGACGTAGCTGCCGCCGGGGGCACTGATCTGGTAATAGATATTGTCGACGTCGTCGGCGCGCAGGATGTCTCGCGCCGGGCCGGGCAGGCGGGGAATCACGCCGGCCACTTCGCGCACCTGCTGCGTCAGCACGGTGACGGTGTCTTCCAGCGCGTGGTCGAAGGGCTGGTTGGCGATCGATTTCGCCACCAGGTAGGTGATGGCGATGCTCATTGGCCACAGCAGCAGCAGGGGAGCGAGCATCCAGTC
>Ga0209565_1000730_pt1 | contig 19659 bp, 10 predicted proteins | sample Araplaol_mTSA_r2_2_FD_184283 | JGI IMG/M metagenome (GOLD analysis project Ga0209565, IMG submission 184283) | Arabidopsis root microbial communities from North Carolina, USA - plate scrape MF_Col_mTSA_r2 (SPAdes) (version 3) | ecosystem: Host-associated > Plants > Roots > Endosphere | place... | reverse complement strand
TTGTGCGTGCAGCCGTTCTGGCCGGCGCCGAGGTTCAGGTTCTGGTAGCGGATTTCGTATTTGCCGTTCGATAGCTGGTCGACCACCAGCTTGTCGTGCGGCTGCACGTAGGCGTAGCGCACATTCGAGCGGCGCTCGAGGTCGTACACCTTGATGAAGACCGGGGCGGCGTTGGCGCTATTGTCCAGCGTGAGCTGCATGTCTTCGCCCTTGTTCCCGACCGGGAAACCTTCCACGTAGCCGGACTGGACCGGCCACGGTTCGCCGTTCGGTGCGACCGAGGGAGCAACCTCGGCTTCGCAATCGACGGCGGCGCCGGGCAGCACCACCTGCGACAGGGCCAGCACCTTGATCGGCGGCGCCGCGGCGGCAGAGACCGACGGTTCGGGCGAATAGGGCTTGGCCACGGCCCAGCCATCGTCCGGAGTGACTTTTTCCACCCGCGGCGGGTGGATTTTCGGGGTGGCGGCGGCAGTGGCCGTCAATTCGGCAGGAGGCTTGCCGCCCCAGGCGCCAGCCAGCACGCTGGACATGGCGCGCGGTTCGGTCACCGTCAGCACCCCGCCCAGCCAGCCGGCAGCGGCGGCGCCGCCAACCGTGCCCCAGAAGCGCCAGGACTTCAGCGCCCGGCGCCGGCGCGGCAGGTCGAGCTGGTCGGACCAGCCCGGCTCATGCGCCGGCTCGTGCTTGGTACTCTCCAGCCATTCGATTTCCCATTCTTCCTGGGTGATCCACTCATCGTGCTCCTTGCGGCGTTGCGGATCGGACAACGTGCCATAGGCCGTGTTGACGATCGCCATGATGCGGGCCGCCTTCTCATCCCCGGGATTCTTGTCAGGATGATATTTCTGGCTCAGCGCCTTGTAAGCAGCACGTATGACTTCCTGTGGCGCGCCACGCGCTACCTTGAGGTTGTCATAGTGAGTATGTATCTTTCCCATCTCTCAATCATATTACAAACGGTGGCTGCGGTCGCTACGCAGCAATTGACCCGGCAATTCGATGCCATGGCCAATCACCAGCACCTTGAACAATTCTCCCATTTCGGCTGGAGAAAGCAATTTCTGCAGTGCGTTGGCTTGCGGCAGGTAATTCAGGGCATCGGCCGGGTCGAAACGCTGCATCAACTCGCCGATGCCGGCGCCGATCAGGAAACCGGCCTGGCTGTTGTAAGCCATGACTTCGGCGCCTGCATCCTGGGCCGCCAGCGCCATCGCCGTAAAGTCGACGTGGGCGGTAATGTCCTGCAACCCGGGCAGGTAGAACGGTTCGGCGTGGGCGTGGTGGCGGTAGTGGCACATCAGGGTGCCGGTGGCGCGGTCGCCCAGGTAGTATTCACGCGCCGGGAAGCCGTAGTCGAACAGGAAGGCAGCGCCCTTGCCTTTCGCCAGCATCGCTGCCAGGGTGGCCATGAAGCCGCAGCCGGCGCCGTGCACTTCGGTCACATAGCCGACCGGCAGCGCTTGCGCGTCAGGAACCTGGCGCTCGATCTGCGACAGCAGCGCGGCCTCGGCCGCCACCGGGCGCCAGGCGAAGCGTGCGCCGCCTGTGTCGTCGGCCTCGGCGGCGACGTGCAGCGACTGCCAGCCGCTGTCGGCCAGGGTGACCACGTCGACCGGCATCGCATCCAGCACTTCATTGCCGAATACCGCGCCTTCGAACGATTCCGGCAGGGCGTCGAGCCAGCGCACCTGCGGGAAGCCGCGCAACAGCTCTTGCTGGCGGGCGCGCAGCTCGCCGGACAGTTCGACGATCGAATAGCTTTCGACCACGATGCCGGCTTGCGCCGCCTCGGTCAGGATATCCCTGGCCAGCTTGCCCGTGCCGGCGCCGAATTCAAGGATATGCGGCGCGCTTTGGTCCATAATAGCGGCTGCAACATGCGCCAGCGACTGCCCGAACAGGGCGCTCAGCTCGGGCGCAGTTGTAAAATCGCCATCCTTGCCCAGCTTGGCGGCGCCGCCGCTGTAATAGCCCAGGCCGGGCGCATACAGCGCCAGCTCCATGAAGCGGGAGAACGGGATGGCGCCACCTTGCCGCGCAATGTCGTCGGCAATCAGGCGCTGCAGGGCTTGGGACGCGGCCAGCGCGTCGGGAGAAGGTGCTGGTAAAGACATGCCGGCATTGTAGCGGTTCAGCGCTGCCCGGCGCCATTTTGCTCAATTTGACTATGACTACTTCAACTTCGACGCCCGAACAGCCGCGCGTGGCCCTGGTGACCGGCGCCGGCCGCCGCCTGGGGCGCGAAATCGCGCTGGGCCTGGCGCGCGCCGGCTGGGACATCGCCGTCCACTATCGCAACTCCCACGATGAAGCGCGCGAAGTGGCACAAGCCATTGCCGCCCTGGGCCGCCGCGCCATCACGCTGCAGTGCGACCTGTCCGATGAGGAGGCCGTGCGCGGCCTGCTGCCGGCGGCGGCAAAGGCGCTGGAGCGGGTCGACTGCGTGGTGAACAACGCTTCCCTGTTCGATTACGACAGCGACCTGAATTTCAGCCATGCCCGCCTGGACGCGCACATGCACGCCAACGTGGCGGCGCCGATCCAGCTGGCGCGCGCCCTGTACGACGCCACGCCGGAGGGCGGCCAGGCCGTGGTTGTGAACCTGCTGGACCAGAAGCTTTATAATCTCAACCCTGATTTCCTGTCCTACACCCTGTCCAAGGCGGCGCTGCAGGCGGCCAACACCATGCTGGCCCAGTCGCTGGCGCCCAAGGTCCGGGTGGTGGGCGTGGCGCCCGGCATCACCATGGTGTCGGGCGACCAGAGCGAGGAAGGCTTCGCCAAGGCGCACACCCAGACGCCGCTGGGCCGTTCCAGTACTCCCGAGGACATTGCAGCCGCCGTGGTCTATGCGGCAGGCGCGCGTGCGATGACCGGCACTACCCTGCTGGTCGATGGCGGCCAGCATTTGCTGCCATCGCCGCGCGATGTGATGTTCCTTACTAAATAACTTCATTGAAGGTTTAAGCACCATGCTGTCCGCCCTGATTCACCCGCAACTGCAAGACTGCCGCCGGCTGTTCCTGCGCAACTATGAAGTGCTGATCAACATCGGCGTGCACGATTTCGAAAAGAAAGGCGAGCAGCGCGTATTGATCAACGTCGACCTGTACATCCCGCTGGCCGTATCGACGCCTAAGGCCGACGAACTGCACGAAGTGGTCGACTACGACTTCATGCGCGAGACCATTGCGCGCCGCATGGCCGAGGGCCACGTGCACCTGCAGGAAACCCTGGTGGACGACGTGGTGCAGGCCATGCTGGCCCACCCGAGCGTGCGCGCGGCCCGCGTGTCGACCATGAAGCCTGACGTGTACCCGGATTGCGAAGGCGTGGGCGTGGAAGTATTCAAGATCAAGGACGCAGCATGAACGCAGTAGTGGACACCAAGGCGGAAGACAAGATCGCCTACGAGAACAACAAGCTGCACAAGCGCCTGTGCCGCCTGGTCGGCCAGGCCATCGGCGACTTCAACATGATTGAAGACGGCGACAAGGTGATGGTGTGCCTGTCAGGCGGCAAGGACTCCTACGCCCTGCTGGACATCCTGATGACGCTGCGCGAACGCGCGCCGATCAACTTCGAGATCGTGGCCGTCAACCTGGACCAGAAGCAGCCGAACTTCCCGGCCGACGTGCTGCCGGCCTACCTGGAAAAACTGGGCGTGCCGTTCCACATCGAGAACCAGGACACCTACTCGATCGTGAAGCGCCTGATCCCGGAAGGCAAAACCACCTGCTCGCTCTGTTCCAGGCTGCGGCGCGGCATCCTGTACCGCGTGGCCGATGAACTGGGCTGCAACAAGATCGCCCTGGGCCACCACCGCGACGACATCCTCGAGACCTTCTTCCTGAACATGTTCTTCGGCGGGAAGATCAAGGGCATGCCGGCCAAGCTGGTATCGGACGACGGCAAGCACATGGTGATCCGTCCGCTGGCCTACGTGAAGGAAGAAGACACCGAGCGTTACGCCGCGGTGAAAAATTTCCCGATCATTCCGTGCGACCTGTGCGGCTCGCAGGAAAACCTGCAGCGCAAGCAGATCAAGGCCATGCTGCGGGAATGGGAGAAGAAGAATCCGGGCCGCGTGGAGAACACCTTCTCCGCCCTGTCCACCGTGGTTCCTTCGCACCTGATGGACCGCGAGCTGTTCGGCTTCAAGGATCTCAAGACCGACGGCATTGCCAACCCGCTGGGCGATATCGCTTTCGACGAGGAGCCATGCTCCACGCCTGCGACCGTGCCGGGCGTGATTCCGCTGCAGGCCGGCTAACGCTGCTGGCGAGAGGCGCGCCGCTTGCGCGCCTTTTCAAGCACATCGCGCAGGTTCATCCGCAGGTAGTCCAGGTTTCCGACATAGCCAGACATAGCTTGCAAGGCACGTGCCTCGATGTCCTCCTCCGATACATCGAGGCGTTCAATCAGGGCTTCGACATCCTCCGGATCGGGGCCGTTATAGCGCGCTATCTTGCTGACGATAAGATCTACCGGGCTGAGAACATAGACTTCGATGTGCTGTGTACCGAAGGGGACACGCAATGCATCTTTCAGGTAGTCTTCATGCATCAGTGCGAATGTGCTGTTGTACGTAGGATCGAGATAAAGCATATTGCCATCACGCGTCTCAACCAGAAGGTCGCGCGGCAACATAATTCGCTTTGAAAATTCCGCGTCAACGTCACTCGTCACGCGTCCCCCTGTATAAAGGTGGGTCGCCATGCCACCGGCAATGACCATCCTGATTGGCTCGCGCAAGCCGGCGCGTTCTTCCAACTGCCGCAATAGCTCTTTCAATCCGAGCGACAAGTCAGTATCGACGGCAAACTCAATGGAATTCACCATACCTTGATTCCTTCGAGGCGCTTTTCGAGCGAGTGACGAAAACGCGGCACGTCGGTAACCAGTCCATCGGACACCATCTGAGGGAATGAACGCGGCTTGACCCTGTTCCTGGAAAAGTAAGAACGCGCTGCACTGTCGAGCAACCTTGCCTGCACTGGATAGCGCGTTTTTAATAGCTGGGCAGTAAAACGAAACAGGTCTGCCTCGCCGTGCGACGATGGATCGCGCCTTGCCTTGATCGCATCGACCAGGGTACCAAGCGCTGCGGCTTCGGACTCGCGTGCCGGTGCAGCCTTGAAAGCATCCAAAACAGCATCGCGATTCAATACACCCCAGGCGTCAATCCGGAAAGACGATCCAATTTTTACCAGCTGCATGCCCAGCTGTTCACGCGCAACGTCGATTGCACGCAACACTTCCGCACGGGTGCATTCGAGCTCCAGTGAAAGGTAGTGCGCCGTAGCCCTCTCACCAAGGCGTTCAATGGCGAGCAGCACGGTAAAACAACGCCTTAAGTCGTGTTTGGGGAAGTCCTTGTACTTCATATATGCCTCCTGCAAACCCAGTTTAGTCCGTTATTTGATACATCGCAATTGCATTATTTGCAATATCGAGGGCGATCCCTATTCCCAGCAGATGATCGACACTATCGTTTCGGCGAAGTAGCCGCCGTTTCAGCACGCGAGAAGGAATACGGCGCGTCGGCGGGTGCGATGCCGCGCTGCTGGTTCGGTTGCGCCGACATCTCCACGTCGAAGATGGCGCCGCGCAGCAGCTCGTCGTGCCCCAGCCAGTTGCGCTGGATCGCACGGCCATTCAGTTTGGCGGAGCGGATGTAGCGCTTTTCGGCGCCATTGCCCGGTGCGTTGATGCGAATCTGCTTGCCGTTTTCGAGATGCACGGTGGCGTGCTGGAACAGCGGCGCACCCACCACGTATTGGCCAACTGCCGGCGTCACGGGATAGAAGCCCAGCGCAGAGAACACATACCAGGCCGACGTCTGGCCGTTATCTTCGTCGCCGCAGTAGCCGTCCGGCGTCGGCTTGTACATGCGGTTCAACGTTTCGCGGATCCAGTACTGCGATTTCCACGGCGCGCCCGCATAGTTGTACAGGTAGAGCATGTGCTGGATTGGCTGGTTGCCATGCGCGTACTGGCCCATGTTCGCCACCTGCATTTCGCGGATCTCATGGATCACCGAGCCGTAATAGCTTTCGTCGAACACGGGCGGCATGCTCATCACGGTATCCAGCTTGTTGACGAAAGCGGTGCGCCCGCCCATCAGGTTCACCAGCCCGTCGATGTCGTGGAAGACCGACCAGGTGTAATGCCAGCTATTCCCTTCGGTGAAGGCATCGCCCCATTTGACCGGGTTGAATGGCGACTGGAAGCTGCCATCCTTGTTACGGCCGCGCATCAGGCCCGTCTCCGGATCGAACAGCTTCTTGTAATTCATGGCGCGCTGGGCGTAGATGCCGATTTCCGACTCCGGCTTGCCGAGCGCCTTGCCCAACTGGTAGATCGCGAAATCGTCGTAGGCATATTCCAGCGTGCGTGCGGCGTTCTCGTTGATCTTGACGTCGTACGGAACGTAGCCAAGCTCGTTGTAGTACTTCACGCCGGCGCGGCCCACGGCGCTAACCGGCCCTTCGTTGTCGGCGCCGTGCTTGAGCGCTTGCCACAAGGTTTCGATGTCGGAGCTGCGGCTACCCTTGATCCAGGCATCCGCCACTACCGAGGCGGAGTTGTTGCCGACCATGATGTCGGCATAGCCCGGGCTCGACCACTCCGGCAGCCAGCCGCCTTCGCGGTAGGCGTTGGCCAGGCCGGCCTGCATCTCGCGGTTGATCGATGGGTAGACCAGGTTCAGGAATGGATACAAGGCGCGGAAGGTATCCCAGAACCCGGTGCCGGCGAACAGGTAGCCGGGCAGCACCTTGCCGTTGTAGGGGCTCCAGTGCACCGGCTGACCGGCAGCATCGATTTCATACATCTTGTTCGGGAACTGCACCATGCGGTACAGGCTTGAATAGAAGGTGCGCATCTGGTCGATGCTGCCGCCCTCCACTTCCACCTTCGACAGCACGCGATTCCAGGCTGCCTTGGCGCGGGCGCGCGTGGTGTCGAAATCGTCGTTCGCCAGTTCGCGCTGCAAATTCAACTCGGCCTGCTCGGGGCTGATGAAGGAAGACGCGACCTTCATGTGCACCTGCTCGCCGCGTTTGGTCCTGAAACCCACAATGGCGCCGCTATGCTGGCTTTCCATTTCGAGCGCGCCTTCCACCAGTTCCTTGCCGCGCCACACGTCGGTGGAGGCAAAGGGCTTGTCGAACACCATCACGAAATAGAGACGGAAATTGGAAGGCAGCGGGCCGCGCGCATAACGCGTGCTGTAGCCGATCACCTTGCGCTGATCGGGAAGGATCTTGACGTAGGACCCTTTGTCGAAAGCGTCCACCACCACGTAGCTTTTGTCCGATTCAGGGAAAGTGAAGCGGAACTGGGCGGCCCGCTCGGTAGGAGTCAGTTCCGCGGTGACATTGGCGTCCGCCAGGTAGACGCTGTAGTAGTACGGCTTGGACGTTTCTGCCTTGTGCGAAAACGCGCTGGCGCGCTCGTCTTCCATGAAGCGCTTGGCCCCGACCACCGGCATGACGGAGAACTGGCCGTAGTCGTTCATCCAAGGCGATGGCTGGTGTGTCTGTTTCAGGCCCCGCAGCTTGTCGGCATCGTATTGGTAGGTCCAGCCGTTGCCCATCTTGCCGGTTTGCGGAGTCCACAGGTTCATGCCCCACGGGACGGCGATGGCGGGATAGGTATTCCCGTTCGACATTTCCGGCTTGCTGGAAGTGCCCATCAACGGATTGACCCACTCGACCGGGTCGCTGATCTTACCGACGAATTGTGCTGCTGCAGGAGCCGTCGCGCATGCGAGGACCAGGGTCAATGCGAATGTCTTCATTGCAGGTATCCAGTCTGGCTGTATGGGCGGGCGCTGCGTTCGCGGCCCCAGTCTTTGTTCGGCGCCCCCTGCATGCGGAATACGAGCTCTCCGCCGGCAGTGATGTCCTCATGGCGCAAGAAGGTGCGCGACAGCGCCCTGCCGTTCAGGGTCACGCTGCCGACGTAGGCGTTGGCAGCGCTCAGGCCCTCGGCACGGATCGTGAAGCGCTTCCCGTTCGGCAGGTTCAGTACTGCTTTGTCCACGAACGGACGGCCGATCACGTATTCATTGCTGCCCGGCGCCACCGGGTAGAAGCCCAGCGCAGTGAACGTCAGCCAGGCCGACATCTGCCCCAGGTCGTCATTGCCGGCCAGGCCGTCCGGCTTGTTGTGGTACTGGCTGGCGACGATCTGCGTCAACCGCGCCTGGGTCTTCCAGGGAGCGCCCGCGAAGTTGTACAGGTAGGCCACGTGGTGCGACGGCTCGTTGCCGTGCGCGTAATGCCCGATCAGGCCGGAAATGTCTTCCATGTGGGCGTAGACGTTGTCGTCGACCTTGGCGTCGAACACCTGGTCAATCTTCGACTGCAGCCCGGCGTCGCCGCCCAGCATGCCGACCAGGCCCGCGTTATCGTGCGGCATATACCAGGAGTATTGCCAGGCGCTGCCCTCGGTGTAATCGCTGCCGAAATTCGATTGCACCGGATTGAATGGTTCCCGGAATTCGCCGGTCGACTTGCGGGCGCGGACAAAGCCAGTTTTGGTGTCGAACACATTGCGGTAGTTCTGCGCACGCTGGTAGAAACGCGCGGCCACGTCCTTCTTGCCCATCTTCTCGGCCATGCGCGCGATGGTCCAGTCGTCGAAAGCGTATTCGACAGTTTTGGAGGCAGCTTCCGGTTCCAGGTCGATCGGCACGTAACCCAGCTTCTTGTAGTGCTCAAGGCCGCCGTAGGGGCCATAGTCGGCGCTGGCGACCATGGCGGCCAGCGCTTCTTCGGCATTAATGCCCTTGATGCCCTTCATGTAGGCATCGGCAATTACCGGCACTGCGTGGTAGCCGATCATGCACCAGGTCTCCAGACCATGGAAAGCCCATACCGGCAGGATGCCGTGCGGACTATGCTGGCGCGATGCCACCAGCGAGTTCACGAAGTCGGCATTGCGCTGTTCCGGCTGCACCAGCGTGAGCAAGGGATGCAGGGCACGGTAGGTGTCCCACAGCGAGAACGTCGAGTGGTAGCGGAAGCCTTTGGCCTGGTGCACCTGGTTGTCCGGGCCGCGATACTTGCCGTCGCGGTCCATGAACAAGCCTGGCGCCAGCATGGCGTGATACAGGCTCGTATAGACCATGCTGCGCATCTCGGCCGGCGCTTCGATGGCGACGGCGGACAGCGCCTCGTTCCAGGCGGTGCTTGCACGCTGGCGCTCCGCATCGAAGTCCCAGCCCGGCATTTCCTCCAGGTTGGCCAGCGCTCCGTCTTCGCTGACGCCGGACAGCGCGACCTTCACCAGCAGCGTGCCGTCATCCGGCGCGCCGAAATCGAGGGCGGCCACCAGCGCCTTGCCTTCCACCTGCACCTTGTCGGCCGGGGTCTTGCCAGGGCCTGCAAAGCCCTTGTATTCAACGCCCTCCTCGCGGTTGATGAGGGTGTGGCCGGCGATGGGGTGCGATAGCTTCATGGCGAAGTAAACCTGGCGTCCCGGGGCCCAGCCGCGCGTAATGCGCATGCCGGTAATGGTGGTGCTGTCGCGCAGGCGCAGCGATGACCACAGGTTCTTGCCGGCGTAATCGTAAATGCTCTGGCGCAGGTCGAGGATCAGCTTCGCCTGCGCGCCCTTGGCGTAGCGGTAGCGGTGCAGGCCAACCCGCTCGCTGGCGGTCAGTTCGACGTTGACGTCGTGATCCTGCAGGCGCACCGCATAGTAGCCTGGTTCCGCGCGCTCGTCTTCGTGGCGGAAGCGGGAACGGTAGCCGCTGAACGGGCGCTCCGGATAACCCGGTTCGAGCTTGGTGTCGCCGCTGTAGGGCATCAGCAGGATGTCGCCCAGGTCCGAGTGCCCGCTGCCCGAGAAATGGGTGTGGGAGAAGCCGAGGATGGAATTGTCCTCGTAGCGGTAGCCGGCCGCCCATGGATAGCTTTGGCGGAAATGCCGCACCTGGGTATCCGGGCTCAGTTGCACCATGCCGAAGGGTCGGCTGGCGCCGGGGAAGGTGTGGCCGTCGCCGCCTGTGCCGATAAACACGTTGACGGCGGCAGCCGGACTGCCCGCCGGCGCCGCTTGGGCAGCAGCGGCCAGCAGTGTTGCAGTAAACAGCGCCACGAAAGGTCGGATACCCATGGTGTCTCCTTTTATGATGCTGCTTTTATACCTTTACCCGATCTTTCCTCGCAATCGAAAGTGACAGAAACGGCGAAGTTTCAGGAAGTTTAGTAAACAAGGCCCGTGCGGTACACCGGATACAGATTGTGGCGCTCATCCCAGGTGGCGTGGCGGCGGGCGAAGAAGTCCAGGCGGGCACGCGGGTTCTTGGCGAAGGCCGGGTCGCTTTCCAGTTTTGACTTGAAGGCGGCTGCCAGCACCGGATCGGCCGCCAGCATCTCGCGCGCCGCTTCTTCCGCCACGTACTCCTCCATGTACTCCTTGCGCTCCAGGTAATTGTTGAAGAAGCCCCAGGCCGCCAGCGAGTCGGCGCCGGCCGGCTCCAGCATGGTCATTACCAGGCGGGATTTCGGCTGGGCGATCGGCACGAACAGGGCGCCCTTGCCCACTTCTCGCTGCTCGGTTTTCCAGGCGCCCTTCCAGCTTGCGAGCTGGTGGCCTTCGAAGGAGCTGGCTGTCAGCTTGGCTTCGTCGGCGCGGAAAGCTTCAACCGGCACATTGCCCGGCGCCTGCTGCAGGCGCTTGTAGCTGATGCCATGCACTTTCAGCTTGGCTTCCACCAGCGCAGCCTGCGCGGCAGGCACCAGGTAGCCGCCAGCCGGAGCCTTCGCCACGACGTCCGGCACCACTTCGTCGCGCAGCGGCACGGTCCACTTTTGCGGCCTGGATTCATCATATTTCGTCCAGATGCCACCCGAGACGTCGGACGGCGTGCGGGTGTACTCGTAGCCGGGGAAGTCGATCATCTCGGTACGTTCGGTGGTCTTGTAGCTGAGCGGCATGTCGGCCAGCCTGGCGGCGCGCACATCGGCTTCCGCAGCGGCTTTGGCCCAGGACGCGCCATGCTGGGCGAACTGCTCCATCAGGGCGACGATCGTGTTGCGGGTGACCTTCACGCGGTGCGGGTAATCGCGCCACGAATGCGTCTCCACCAGCATGGCAAAACGGTTACGCAGCGGGAAGTAACCGGTCGAGAAGCGCGGCGTGGACATGCTGTCGACAAAGCCCGAATCCGGCTGGTCGGTCTTGTCGAAGGAGATGTAGAAATGGCGCGGATCGGAACCTTGCTTGCGCAGGTCGGCCATGACGTTGTCGCGCAGCTCCTTGCCCAGCGGGAGCAGCGCCGCATCGCCGCCGTGCACCGGCTCGACCTGGATCGATACGTCCGGCTGGAACTTGGCGCCATCGGTCACGTGCAGGTCGACGTAGGCCAGCGGGTCCCATTCGTTGACCAGCTTGAGCATGGCCTGCATTTCAGGCGCGTCGGCCTTCACGTAATCGCGATTGAGGTTGTAGTTCTGGGCGGTGACGCGCCAGCCCATTTCCACCGGGCCGCGCTGGTTGGGACGGTTGTTCTTGCCGAAGCGCTCGTGGCCATCGACGTTGAAGACGGGGATGAACAGGACCACCTGCTTGTCCAGCGCACCGGCGGCAGCCTTGCCGTCCAGCGCTTCGCGCAGGGCCCAGAAACCGGCATCCTTGCCGTCGATCTCGCCGGCGTGAATGCCGCCCTGCACCAGCAGTACCGGCAGCTTGCGCTGCCTTGCCGCAGCGGCGGTCAGGGCGCCGCTGCGCGACACGGCCAGCGCCAGCATCGGACGGCCTTCCGGCGTCTCGCCGAACGAAAAGCAGCGCACCGCTTTCGGATAGGCCTTCTGGTAGCCGGCGCACAGGCGCTGCACTTCGTCATAGCGGCCGGTGGCCTGGTAGCCGGAGCGTTCGGCGACGGTGCTGAGGTCGGGCGCGGCATGCGCCAGCGGGAATGCGGCAAACAGGGAAAGCAGTACGGCAGGACGAATCATCAAAATGCTCCGGCGGTTGTTGGAAAACGCCGGAGCATTATAGTGCGCTTCAGGAACGCAGGTATGGGCGCTCGGGCGCGAACAGCACCAGGCGCGCGGTCTTGCGCCAGCGGGCCGGTGCGCCGTCGCCCGCCGCCACAACGCCAGCAGCAAAGGCCAGCGCCCGGGCTTCCATCCGCATGGTTCCCAACTCCAGTTCGGCCTCCTGGTACTTGCCAGCCTTGGCTGCCTCGATGAAGCGGCGCAGGCGCGGCGCATACTCACGCATCGAACTCGCCTGGGCCCAGTACGCCTCCGTATCGCGGCCATGCCGCAGCGCCAACGCAGCCCCGACCAGCAAGGTCACCTGGTCGATACCGCTGGTCATCGGCTCCTCCAGCGCGGCCTGCACCTGGGCCGCGCTGGCGCCGTCCGAAGCACCGACCAGCCGGCGCATGCGCGCTGCTTGTGCCGGATCGCCCTTCGACGCCTCCAGCGCCTTGCCAAGGTCACCGCGCGCGAGGGCGCCATATGGTTCGTCCCGGGAACGTTCGGCCTGCGCCATGGCGGCTGCGCGCGAGCCTTCCCGCAAGGGGCGCTGCTTGGCCTCGCCGTCCAGCAGCCGCTGCAAACGCTCCAATTGCAGCTCCAGCTCGGCGTTCTCGTATGGCAGCTTCCCTTGCACCTGACGCAGCGGTTCCAGCGCTTCGTTCCACACGCCGCGATCGAGCAAGCTGCGCGCATGCAGGTAAGTCAGCCAGGCGTTGCCGGGGAAGCGCGCGCGTGCTGCCGCGATCTCCTCCGGGCTGGCAGAATGGCCGCAACGTAAGGCCAGGTAGAACCGGTCACTGTCGTCCGGGCGCGCCTTCGAGCGCTCGCGCGCTGCGGCGCAGATCTCAGGCGATTCGTTGGCAACGTCCTGTTCCGCACGGCGAAGCTGGACGTTTTCCGGATCTTCCTTCAGGCGCTGTACCAGCACGTCGCCCGCACCGCCTTCATGCGCCATGGTCAACCACGTGTAGGTTGATGGCGCCTTGATGTTATCCCAGCGTGCATGGGCCAGGACCATCGCCTTGCGCTGCGCGTCATCCTTCACCAGCCCCGATTGCGACTCCGGCTCCATGCCCGATGCTGCGAACAATACCGTGCGCCATTTCTTGCCCTTGCTGCTGACCGATTTTGGCGGTTCTTCGAACAGCACGTCGGCATCGGCATCGAACCAGCGCGGCGCGCCAAGTACCGTGTTCCGGTCTTCGCCCGAGCCGCCATAATGGACGATAGCTGTCGCCATCACGGCTCCGCCGGCAATGTTGTACACCGATTGCTGCGCACCGTCGGCCGGCTGGAACGCTTCCAGCAGGCGGCCGTCGAGCATATGGGCTTCGACCGAGTGCTTCACGTCCGGGCTCGCATCGACCTTGACGTGCTGGCCAGGATCGACCAGCCTGGAGTTGCCGTCGATCGTCACACGCACAGACGTGGTCAGGCCGTTGTAGACCAGGACCGTCGAGGTGCCGAGCGCCATGCCCATGCCCAGCACGCTGACCACGATGCCGCCCGCGACTGCCAGCCGCGCGCCGCCGGCAAACCAGCCGTCCGCACGCTGGAAACGCGACCACCAGTCCAGCGAGGTCTGGAGCTTGCGCTCGCGGCCCGCCAGCAGCACGCTGTACTCCTTGGGCACGGCGCATGGCGCCGGAGCAGGCGCCACCGGCGTGCCGCTGCGCGCATGGCTGGCAATCAGCGTTTCGCTGACCAGCATTTGCTCCAGCACTGCAGCGCGCAACGCGCCCAGCCAGTTGCTGGTATGCGAAGTCCAGTTGGCGGCGGCCTGCAGCCAGTCATTGATGTTGTCGCGCGAAACCGGCGGCAGCGTGAATTTCTGCAGCGTGACTTGCCAGCTCTCCTTGATTTCCAGGCGCTCCATCAACTGGGGATCGAGCTGCACCGAGCCATTGCCGCGATATGTTTCATCCAGCAGTACGTACAAGCTGCTGCAATCGGCAATCAGGCGGCGGATATTGCTTTCACTCTGGCGCGCCACGGCTGTCACCACGGCGCGGGTGTTCAGCACCAGGCCCCAGGCATCGCGCAGGTTGGCGGCAGCATGTTCGGCGTAATGCAGCACGTCGAGCAAGCTGTCCAGGTAGGCCGGCCAGCCTTCGCCCAATTTGACGGCCGCCGCATAATGCCACGCGCGCACAGTCGCATCGTGGCGGCGCAGCTTCTCCTCCAGTTGGGCGATGCGTTCATCGGTGCGCGCCAACGCCGCAGGCAACTGGTTCACGCGGTATTCTTCGCCGCCCAGTTGCACGCGGTTGCCCTGGACCTTGGCATGGCCTTTGATCACGGCCGACAACTGCGCACGCTCTTCCTGCAGCTGGCGCAACTGGCGCACGTCGTCCTTGAGCGAGACCGGGTACAGTGCGCTGGCTTCGGCAGCAGGTTGCGCATCGCGGGCAGCGCGCAGCTCCTCGGCCTGTGCGGCATGGCGCGTCAGCGAGCGGCCGAAATATACGCCGCAGTAGCGGCTCTGGAAATGCTCGCGGCGATATTCCTTTGCCAGGCGTTTCAGGCTCTCTTCCAGTTCGACCGGCGTTGCCTCCCCTTCCTGCCCTTCGAGCAAATGGGCCGTCATGCGCTTGCGCAGGCCGGCTGGATCGTCGAACAGCGACCATGCGTTGGACTGGTCAATGGCCGCCGCCACGTAGCGCCGTTTTGCATTCTCTTCGCGCTCGTGGTTCAGCGGGTGGGTTTGCCACATGCGCGGCGGTTGCGCCAGTTCGGCCTTGAACACGCGGTGCTGCTCCGGCTGCTGCGCCGGCAGCGGCGGCACCTTGCCGTAGAACGGGTCGTCCAGGATGCCGGACATGCGGGCCGTCACGTGGTTTTGCACGGCATACGCGTCAACGGTGGCGCGGCCGGACCCGTATTCGCCGAACACGAAACCGACAGTGCGCTCCCAGGCATCGTCCGCCGCGCCCAGGCGATGCAGCGCGTGGATCAGCGCATCGCTGCCGGTCAGGGACACGGCCACCAGGTCGGCCTGCATCTCCATTTCGCGCGACAGGGCCCTTTGCATCAACACCACCAGCCGGAAGGCTTGTTCCACCAGCGAGCGCAGCGACCAGACAATAATCTGCAACACCCAGGCCACCAGGCGCAGGCGAATATCCAGGCGCCCAATGCCTTCGATAAAGTCGTCCAGCTTGTCGCGGCGCGCCACCATTTCCTGCACGACTTGCTGGGCCACGTAGGCCCAACGGCCCACGGCCATCGAGCGTTGCGCGAAGTGGCCGAATTCGTGCGCCAGCACGGCGCGCAGCTCGCCCAGCGGCATGGCGTTCACCAGCGGCAGGCCGATTTCCAGGTTCTTCTTCGACGGGAAAATCAGGTTGAGCAGCGACAGGTCGTAGAACACTGCGGCGTTGACGCGGTTGGACAGGAAGACACGATGCGGACGCGGCGCGCCGGCCGAATCGGCCAGCTCCATCAGGTAATTGAACAGGCGGGGCTGCTCTTCGCGCTTGACCTCCACCATGCCGGGCGACATTGCGTGGCGCACGGCAAAGATTGCCTTCAGCATGACGATTGCCAGCAATATAGCCACGATGGCGGCGCACCAGTTGGCGAAACCATTGCCGCCATGCTGGCTGGAATGGATCAGGCGCCAGGCGCTGAACAGGAACCAGCCTGCCAGGCCGAAATACAGCAGCACAAAAACCAGCAAGCCGGCAACGGCCAGGCGCGCGCTGCGCTGGTATGCGGCGGTGGGACGGGTCAGCTCGGCCAGCACGGCCGCCTGCGATGGGTTGGCGGTGTCGATGATGCACTCCATAGAATTATTGCATCCAACGATTCTATGGAGTAACTATTTGATTGTAAATATTCCAATCAATATTTACAACAGATTAAGAGCCGAAATGGTAATTCAGCTCGAGCCAGAGCTGGCGGCCCGCCGGGCTGTAATTGCCGACCGGGTAGTAAGGCCAGCCGCCGCTGTCGTCATGCTTGATGCGGTTGAACAGGTTGTTCACGGCCAGCGACACCGTGGTGCGCTGGTTGACCTTGAGCACCGAACTGGCGTTGACCAGGGTGGTCGGCGTCAGCCAGGCGTCGCCGGCGGCGTTGGGCACCTTGCCGTAACGCTGCAGGAACAGGGTGTTCGACCAGGCGCCGGCATTCCAGGCCAGGCTGGCGTTCAGCTTGTCGCGCCAGTCGTAGTTGCCCAGGTCGTCCTTGTCGTTGTTCAGCGGGTCGCCGGCGAACTGGCGCGACTCCTGCTTCAGGGTCTTCGAATAATTCACCCTGGTGATGAAATTGCCGTAGGCCGCAGTGCGCAGGACGTAGCGGGCCGACAGGTCGATGCCGCTGACTTTGGTCGATGCCGCGTTGATCGGGTTGACCAGGATTTGCCTGATCTCGCCCGGCTTGTTCAGCGCATTGTCGGCATAGCGCACGATGCGGCGGATCGCGTCGGCGCAGGTGGGCGAAGCCAGGTCGCCCTTGATGCGGCAATCGGCTTCGTCGCGCAGCAGCTTGTCGGCGCTCAGGTTGGTCACCAAGTCGTCGATGCGGATCTTCCAGTAGTCCAGCGTGACGTCGAAGTCGGCGCTTGGCGACCACACTGCGCCCAGGCCGGCGGAACGCCCTTTTTCGGAGCGCAGGTCCTTGCTGCCGGTCTGCACATAATCGGCTCCCGGCGAGTAGTTTGCAAAGTCGCAGTCCGCCACTGGCTGTCCGGTTTTGGCGCAGCGGTAGTAATCGGTAGTGGACGAATAGTAGCCGGTACCGCGCGCCTTGTAGATGTAGTTCATGTCCGGCGCGCGGAAGCTGGTGGCGTAGTTTCCGCGCAGCAGGAACTGTGAAGCCGGACGCCATTCCAGGCCGCCGTTGTAAGTGAACTTGCCATCGCCGCGACCGGCGAAGGAGTAATGGTCGTAGCGGCCGGCCAGGGTGCCGTCCAGCGTCTTCACGAGCGGGATGCTGGCCTCGGCGCCGACAGCGTAGCGCTTGCGGGTGCCGGCAGTCACGTCAGACGACGCCAGGGTATTGAAGTAGCCCTGGTTGATGCGCGGGTCAGGCACGTTGGAAAAACCCTGCTTGCCTAGCTCCGCCACAGTGGCCACCTTGACCGGGCCAGCCGGCAGCGTGAAGGCTTCGCCGTTGGCGGTCAGGCTCAGGGTATTGGTCCATGATTTGTCGTCGCTGACCGATTCGCCGGTGATGGAGTTGAATTCGCCCGGCGTCAGCCGTGTCGCCAGGCGCGCCGGATCCGGGGCGAAGATGGCAACGCCGCTGGCATTGACGCCCAGTTGCGGGCCGAGGAAGAAGTTGTCGATATTGGCCAGCGCGCGCTGGGTATGATTCTGGCTCTTGTACTGCGAGGCAGTGTAGCCGGCTTCATAGTTCCACGAAGTGTTCGGGATCTGGCCGCGCAGGCCGAGCGACAGCGATGCCGCCTGGTCGTCCCAGCGTCGGTTGTAGCGCCCCACCCCGCCCATTTCTTCGGGCGAGATGTAGCGGCTCCACGCTTCATAGCGGCTGGTGTTCTGGTTCCAGAAATAGCTGTCGGTAGCCGAGCGCGACGTCCACGAAGGGCCGCGCGTATTGTTGCTGCTGCGGTTGTTTCCGTACAGCGCTTCCGCAAAGAGGGTGGTGGTGTCGGACAGCTCGTAATTGGCACTGCCGAACAGGTTCTGGCTGCTGTTCTTCGTTTGCGTGGTCCAGTAAGTCGGGCCGACTTTCGGACTGGCGCAATAGCTGCCCGCCTTGGCCGTGTATTTGACGGTGCTGCCGCCGAACAGGTCGGCGATATCGGCGCAGGTATTGCCCGGGTCGACGTACTTGCCGGTACTGACATTCTTGCGCGCCAGGACGGAAGTCGGCGCCACGCCGGTCTTGCTGGCCATGAAGTCGCGGTCTGCACTCCACAGCGGATCACGCTCCAGCAACTCCACGCTGAACAGGGTGTTCAATTTGTCGAAGCTCTGGCCGCCGGTGAACTGCAGGCGCTTGTCCCCGCCGCCACCGCGCGTGGTGGTGCCGGCCTTGAGGTTGATGTCGTAACCGTTGGCCTGCTTCTTCAGGATGATGTTGACCACGCCGGCAATCGCATCCGAGCCGTAGACGGCCGATGCGCCGCCGCTCAGGATCTCGATGCGCTCCACCACGCTCGACGGAATGTTGGCCAGGTTGGTGAAGTTGACCGTGCCTTCGTACGCAATCGGGAAGTCGGCCATGCGGCGGCCGTTCAAGAGCACCAGCGTATGGTTCGGGCCCAGGCCGCGCAAGCTGATGGCGTTGGCCGACGGCGTGAAGGTATTGCCGTAATCCGCGCCCTGCACGAAGCCGCTGTTCTGCGACTGGTTGGTCAGCGCGTCAAAGACGTTCTTGTAGCCTTGTTTGGTGATGTCGTCGCCGGTGATGACGGTAACGGCCGATGGGCCTTCCAGGCTGGCACGCGGGATGCGCGAACCGGTGATCACGACGGCTGCCGGCGTTGCTGCTTCCTGCGCCTGGGCAAAGCCAGCCAGCAAAACGAAAGCGCCCGCCGCCAGCGGTTTCAATTTGAATTTTGTCTGCATTGAAGTGGTCCTCTTATGGAGAGGCGCCACCTTATCAAGGCCGGTTTTATTACTGAACGAATGATTTTGCAGATGCTTATGAAAAAAGCCGGGGACTAGCCCCGGCTTTCCTGGCGCGCCTGGAATCAGGCTGCGTGCGTTACGGCTGCAGGCTTGCTGAATTCAGCCAGCAGCGACGCTTCCTTCTGCTTGGCCGCTTTCAGGTGGCGCTCCTTGACGTGGCCGTAGCCGCGGATGTCTTCAGGGATGCGCGCGATGGCGACCGCGGTTGCCAGGTTGTCGGCGGTCAGCTTGCCCAGCAGGCCTTCCACCGTCTTGCGGTATTCGCCGATCAGGGCGCGCTCCATCTTGCGCTCCGCGGTGTAGCCGAACACGTCCAGGGCGGTGCCGCGCAGGCCCTTGAACTTGGCCAGCACGCCGAAGGCTTTCAGCATCCATGGACCGAACTCCTGCTTGACCAGGTGGCCTTCCTTGTCCTTCTTCGCCAGCAGCGGAGGGGCCAGGTGGAATTTCACCTTGTAGTCGCCTTCGAACATATTGGCGATCTTTTCGCGGAAGGCCGGGTCGCTGTGCAGGCGCGCCACTTCGTACTCGTCCTTGTAGGCCATCAGCTTGTAGAAGTAGCGGGCCACGGCTTCGGTCAGCTTCTTCGAGCCCAGGGCGCCTTCCGCTGCCTGTACCTGCGCCACGAAGTCGCTGTACTGCTTGGCGTACGCGGCGTCCTGGTAGGCGGTCAGCAGTTCCACGCGCTTGGCGATGATCTCTTCCAGCGTCTGGGTGCGCTTGAATTCGATCACGGTTGCCGGGGTGGCCAGCTTGGTCACGGCGGCAGTGTCGTGCGCGCAGTAGCGGCCCCAGTTGAAGGCTGCCTTGTTGAACGGCACGGACACGCCATTCAATTCGATCGCCTTCATCAGCGCGGCTTCCGACAGCGGCACATGGCCTTTCTGGAAGGAGTAGCCCAGCATGAACATATTGGTGGCGATCGAGTCGCCCATCAGCGCGGTTGCGATCTTGCCGGCGTCGACGAAATCCACGTTGGCGTCGCCGCAGGCGCGCTTGATCTCTGCTTGCGAAGAAGTGCCCGGGAACTGCCAGTCGGGGTTCTTCACGAAGGC
>Ga0209565_1000725_pt1 | contig 19897 bp, 15 predicted proteins | sample Araplaol_mTSA_r2_2_FD_184283 | JGI IMG/M metagenome (GOLD analysis project Ga0209565, IMG submission 184283) | Arabidopsis root microbial communities from North Carolina, USA - plate scrape MF_Col_mTSA_r2 (SPAdes) (version 3) | ecosystem: Host-associated > Plants > Roots > Endosphere | place... | reverse complement strand
CGGCCCCTTCTCCTGTTCCGGCGAACGACGCCGGTTCTCCCCTTGTTGCAACGGCAGGCGTCGCAGCCTGAAGCGTCATGAAGTTCAAGAGCAAAGTCATCTACACCTCGCACATCGACACGCCGCTGGGCGGCATCACGATGGCCGCCACCGACAAGGGCCTGGCCGGCGTCTGGTTCGACCAGCAGCGCCACTGGCCCGACACCAGCGGCTGGGTCGCGAAGGAAGACCACCCCGCGCTGGTCGAGGCGGCCGCGCAGCTGCGCGACTACTTCGCCGGCAAGCGCGAGAGCTTCGACATGAAGCTCGACCTCTCGCACGGCACTGCCTTCCAGCAGAGCGTGTGGCAGCAGCTGCTGGCCATTCCGGCCGGCGCCACCACGAGCTACGGCGCGCTGAGCGTCAACGTGGGCAACCCGGCCGCGGTGCGCGCGGTGGGCGCGGCCGTTGGGCGCAACCCGATCAGCGTGATCGTGCCCTGCCACCGCGTGCTCGGCTCGGACGGCTCGCTGACCGGTTACGCTGGCGGGCTCGAACGCAAGACGGCATTGCTGCAGCTCGAAAAGGCGATCTGAGCAATCCGGGCGCATAGCAAGAGAAAGAAAGAGATCGATCAGAGGACGCATGACCACAACGAAGAACAACATCGCCGCTGCCACTCCCGCCAAGCCCCTCGCACCCACCGCCTGGCTCATCGACCTGGTGCTGCTGGGCGCGCTGTGGGGCGCCTCCTTTCTCTTCATGCGCATCGGCGCCGCCGAGTTCGGCGCTCTGCCGACGGCCGCGGTGCGGGTGGCGATCGCCGCGCTGTTCCTGCTGCCCATCGCGCTGCTGCGCGGACAGGGGCCGTCGCTGGCGAAGCACTGGAAGGCCAGCCTGCTGGTCGGCGTCTTCAACTCGGGCATGCCGTTCGCGCTCTTCTGCTTCGCGCTGTTGACCATCAACACCGGCCTTGCGGCGGTGCTCAATGCCACAACGCCGATGTTCGGCGCGCTCGTGGCCTGGGCCTGGTTTCGCGAGCGGCCGGCGAACTGGCGGCTGGTGGGGCTGGCGATCGGCTTCGCCGGCGTGGCAATGCTCGCCAGCCGCAACGCCGGCCTGCATTCCGGCGCCAGTGGCAACGCCGCGCTCTTCGCGGTGCTGGCCTGCCTGGGCGCGTGCCTTTGCTACGGCATCTCGGCCAGCGCCACGCGGGCCTACCTGGGCGGCGTGCCCGCGCTGACCACGGCCACCGGCAGCCAGATCGGCGCCACCGCATTCCTCGCCCTGCCCGCCATCTGGCTCTGGCCCGCGCAGATGCCCAGCCTGCGCGCGTGGCTCGCGCTGCTGGCACTGGGCATCGCCTGTACCGGTGTGGCCTACATCCTGTTCTTCCGACTGATCGAGCGCGCCGGCCCGGCCCGCGCGCTGACGGTGACCTTCCTGGTGCCGGTGTTCGCGCTGTTCTACGGCGCGGTGTTCCTCGGCGAGAGCATCACGCAGTGGATGCTGATCTGCGCGGTGGTGATCGTCTGCGGCGTGGCGCTGTCGACCGGCATCGTCAAGCCCGGCTGGCCACGCAAGGCCGCGGCCTGAACGGGCATCGCGAGGCGCCTAGACGGCGCCCGCGACCACGTTCACCGAGAGCGCCAGCACCAGCATGTTGAAGGCGAAGGCCAGCACGCTGTGCAGCAGCGTGATGCGCCGCATCTCCTTGGAGGTCGCCTGCACGTCGGACACCTGCGAGGTCATGCCGATCACGTACGAGAAATAGAGAAAGTCGAAGTAGTCCGGCGCGTCGGGCGCATCGCCCTTGCCCGGAAAGTCGAGGCCGCCGTCGGGCGTGCCGTCGCGCTGGTCGATGTAGTAGCGGTGCGCGTAGTGGAAGGCGTAGATCGTGTGCATCGTCAGCCACGAGCCCGCCAGCGCCACCAGGCCCAGCGCGATGTGCGCCGCCCGCTCCAGGCCGCTCAGCGCCTTCACCTGCTGCAGCAGCATGGCGATGGCTACCACGCTCATCGCCACGACCACCAGCATCGACACCAGGATCACCACGTTGGGCTGGTCCAGCGACTGCGCCCGCTCGCGCGTGCGCCTCGCGTCGAAGGTGCTGGCCAGCCACCAGGACAGCACCTGGTACACGCCCACGGCCGCGCACCAGCCGGCCAGCCCGCGCGCCATGCCGCTCATCGGCACCGGCATCAGCGCGGCGACGACGGCGCAGCCCGCGGCCGCACCGTAGAGAAGACGCTGGGGGCCGGTGGTGGTGGAAAGGTGTCTGCGCATGACGGCACTGTAGCGCCCGCCAAGGCGCGCAATGGCCGTCGCGGCGTAGAGGAATTCCTACAACCACTGCGGCATTCCGCGCATCCGCGGGACGTGCGCGCGCCACTACTGTCGTCGCTGCCGTCCAAGGGAGCCCCGCCCGGAGCACGCCAGCGTCACCTGAAGTCACGACAGCGCGCCCGCGGCATTCATTCATTTCCGGTCCTCCGGGGCCATCAAGGATCCGCTTCATGCCGCTCTTCACGCCGCTGCATCGCCGCACTCGTTCCCGCGATCGTTTCCTGCTCTCCAGCCTCATCCACCAGCCTGCGCTGCTCGGTGCCGGCATGCTGCTGGCCGCCGTGCCGGCCTTCGCCGACCCCTCGCCCGCACTGGACCGCTTCAGCCTCTCGGTCGGCGGCTTCAGCGCCGATCCGAAGCTCGACGCCTCCTTCGGCACGGCCTACGGCGCCCTGCAGACGGGCGACGTCAAGCCCGGCCGCGTCACCATGCCGCGCATCTCGGCCGACCTGCTGCTGGGCGACAGCCAGGGCATCTCCTTCGACTACTACCGCTACAAGCGCGACTATTCGGGCGGCATCGACAGCACCACCTCACTAGGCCCCTTCGGCACGCTCAACACCTTCGGCAACGCCAACATCAGCACCAAGCTCGACTTCGCCAAGCTCTCGTACAAGTGGTGGATCGGCTCGGGCAACACCGTGTTCGGCCTCGGTGCCGGCGCGGCCTACTACCGGGCGACGCTGGGCACCACCGCGCTGGCTTCGGTGAACGGCCAGATCGGCACGCTCAGCGAAAGCTCCAGCGGCAGCACCGTGGCGCCGCTGCTCGAGATCGGCGTGCGCCACGCCATCACGCCCGACCTGCGGCTCTTCGCCGACGCCTCCGGCGTGTGGAAGAGCAGCGGACGCTTCCACGGCAACATCTACAACGCCTCGGCGGGCGTGGAATGGTTCCCCGTGAAGAACATCGGCGTAGTGCTGGCCTATGGCGTGACGAACATCGACCTGACGCGCGAGAACGACTTCGCGGAGTCGCGCCTGAAGGTCAAGCTGCAAGGGCCATCGGCCTTTCTCAAGGCGCGCTTCTAGCAGCCTCTGCGGCCGCCTGCGGGGCGGTAGCCAGTCTTCGCAAGACGCGGCGCGGGATGCGGCCTTAGGCTGCGCGCATTCCCGACGCATCATCGAAGAACGGAGACGAAGAGCATGCCCGCAGCCGCCCCCGGCCCTGTGCCGTCGCAGTTCCATTCACGCATCTCGCGCATCGCACTGGGCGACGTGGTCCATCGCAGCGCACGCCGCTTCGGCGCGCGCACCGCGCTGATCGAAGGCGAGCACCGCATAACCTACAGCGAACTCGACGCAGCATCGAACCGCTTCGCGCACCACCTGCTGGGCCTGGGCCTCGCGGGCGGCGAACGCGTGGGCATGCTGTGCAACAACTCGATCCAGATGGTGGTCGCCATGCTGGGCATCCAGAAGGCGGGCCTCGTGTGGGTGCCGATCAACACCGCGCTGGCGGTGGATGCCATCGGCTACATCCTCGGCCATGCCGGAGTGCGCCACATGGTGATCGACACGGCGCTGCACGCGCGGCCCGAATTGCGCGAGCTGCTGGCCGAGAAAGGCGTGGCGCCCATCCTCTGCGTGCTCGACGGCGACGCGCCGCCCGCCGGCGTGCCCACGGTGCCGCAGACCATTGCGCAAGGCCCGGCGACGCTGCCCGAGGTGCCCATCGACAGCACGCAGCTCGCGCTCATCATGTACACCAGCGGCACCACCGGCCGGCAGAAGGGCGTGATGCATTCGCACGCCTCGGTGCATTCGGTGCTGCTGAGCAACATGGTCGAATGGGGCAGCAGCCCCGAGCGCGCCGATGTTTGGAGCAGCGTGCTGCCGCTCTTCCACTGCGGCCAGCACACGGTGCTGATGTCGGCGCTGGCGGTGGGCGGCTCGCTGGTGGTGCTGCGCGGCTTCGACCCTGGCGCGGTGCTCGCGGCCATCGAACGGCATCGCATCACGGTGATGGTCGGCCTGCCGATGATGTACGGCGCGCTGCTCGCGCACCCGCAGCGCACCGCGCGGGACATCTCGAGCCTGCGGCTTTGCGTGTACGCGATGGCGCCGATGTCGCGCACGCTGCTGCTGCGCCTGCTCGACGAGTTCTGCCCGAACTTCGCCCTCGTCTCGGGCCAGACCGAGATGTACCCAGGCGCCACCATCTTCGAAGCGCACGAGCAGCGCAGGCGCTTCGGCTCCTACTGGGGCGTGGGCACGCTGGTGAACGAGGTCGCCGTGATGGGCGACGAGGGCGAGCTGCTGGGGCCCGGGCAGGTCGGCGAGATCGTCTTTCGCGGCCCCAACGTGATGCTCGGCTACTACAACGACCCCGAGGCCACGGCGAACGCGCAGCGCTTCGGCTGGCACCACTCGGGCGACTTGGGCAAGCTCGACGCCGATGGGCAGCTGATCTTTCTCGACCGGCTCAAGGACATGGTCAAGTCGGGCGGCGAGAACGTGCCCTCGATCAAGGTCGAGGAGGTGCTGCTGCGGCACCCCGCCGTGCTCAACGCGGCGGTGGTGGGCCTGCCGCACGAGCGCTGGGGCGAGGCCATCACCGCTTTCGTCACGCGCAGGCCCGATGCGCCGGCGGACTTCGACGAGGACGTGCTCACCGCGCACTGCAAGGAGCACCTGGGCGGCTTCGAGGTGCCGAAGAAGATCGTCTTCCTGCCGGCGCTGCCGATGACATCGACCGGCAAGATCCAGAAGTTCGAGCTGCGCCGGGCGCACCACGACCACTACGAGCGCGGCGGCTGATCCGCGCGCTGCAGCAGCGTCGCGCGCACCTCCTTCTTCAGCACCTTGCCCACCCTGGAACGCGGCAGGTCGAGCCACACCTCGATCTGCTTGGGCGCCTTCACGCTGCCGATGCGCGACTTGACGAAGGCCTTGACGTCCTCGACATCCACCTGCCTGCCGTCGTGCAGCTGCAGCACGGCCACCACGCGCTCGCCCCACTTCTCGTCGGGCAGGCCGACCACCGCGCTGTCCTGCACGTCGGGGTGCTGCAGCAGAGCCTGCTCGACCTCCGCCGAATAGACGTTGAAACCGCCGGAGATGATCATGTCCTTGGCGCGGTCGACGATGTAGAGAAAGCCGTCTGCATCGAGGTAGCCGATGTCGCCCGTGTGGTGCCAGCCGTGGCGCGAAGCCTCTTCGGTGGCGCCCGGATTCTTGTAGTAGCCGAGCATCACCAGCGAGCCGCGCACCACGATCTCGCCGCTTTCGCCGGTGGGCAGCAACTTGCCTTCGCCGTTCATTACGGCGACCTGCACCAGCGGCCCCGGCCGGCCGGCCGACGCGAGGCGTTGGTGCGCGACGGTGCCGTCGGCGTTGAAGTGCTCGCGCGGCGACATCATCGAGATCATCATCGGCGCCTCGGTCTGGCCGAAGAGCTGGGCCATGACGGGGCCGATCTTCTGTAGCGCCTCTTCGAGCCTTGCGGAAGACATGGGCGCCGCGCCGTACCAGAAGCACTGCAGCGAATCGAGCCGGGTCTGCTCGAGCCGAGGATGCTGCAGCAGCATGTAGATCAGCGTGGGCGGCAGGAAGGTGTGGGTGACGCCATGCGCCTCGACGAGGCCGAGGAACTCGGCCAGGTCGGGCCTGGGCATGATGACCACTTGCCCACCCAGGGCCATGATCGGCAGGCAAAGCACGCCGGCTGCGTGCGTGAGTGGCGCGAGCGCGAGGTAGACGGGCCGGCCCTCGAAGGGATAGCCCATCAGCGTCAGCGCGGACATCGCTTCCAGGTTGCGCCCCGAGAGCATCACACCCTTGGGCTGGCCGGTGGTGCCGCCGGTGCCGGCGATCATCGCGACGTCATCGGGCGGCGCGATGTCGAGCGGCGAATCGTCCAGGCCTTCGAGCCAGTCGTCCATGGAAGGCGCGAAAGGCAGCCGCTGGTCGAGGCACACGAGCGCGCGCAGCTTGGGCAGCTGCGAACGCATCTGCTCGACCATGGGCGCGTAGTTGCCGTGGAAGACCAGGCAGGCGCAGTCGAAAGCGTCGAGCACGAAGGCGTTCTCGCTCGCCTCGTTTCGCGGATTGATCGGGCACCACACGCAGCCCGCGCGCGAGATGCCGAACACCGTGGCGAATGCGGTGGCGTCGTTGCTCGAGAGCACGGCCACCTTGTCTCCGGGCTCGATGCCGGCGCGCTGCAGGCCGCGCGCCACGCGCCAGCTGATGCGCTGCACTTCGCCGTAGCCGAGGTCCTTGCCGGCCATGGTGAGGCACGGCGCCTGGGCACCCAGCTGGGCGCCCTTGTCGAGATAGTCGACGAGGCGCATGGAAGTCAGCCCATCCGGGTGAACACGGGCTCCTGCACCAGTCCGAAGCCGCGCAACGCCCCCAGCAGCTCGCGGTGCCCGAAGGCCTGGCAACCCGATGCGAAGCCTGCGCGCCGCGGCGGCTGCTGCAGCAGCGAGGCCGCCGCATAGGCCTGCAGCAGGCCGGTCTGCTTGTAGTTGCAGTTGCCGAAGATCACGCAGTGCACGCGACCCAGCGGCCCGGAGGCATGCACCGAGTCGACGGACTTGTTGATGCGCGGGTTCTCGCGCGGGGGCATGGTGTTCATCACGCCCGAAGCGGTCTGGGCCAGCGCGGCATAGCGGTCGTCGTCGTTCATGCCCTCGGTGGCCTTGAGCGCGGCGGCCACGATCTGCGGCACGCCCTGCATCAGCGCCTTGTTGAAGACACCGCCGAGCACCTTCACGTTGGCCACGCGCGGATCGCGCCTGAACCACACCGGATGCGAGGTGCCTCCCCAGGGCAGCGCAAGCGCCGCCTCGTGCTGGCCGGGAATGGACAGGTGGTAGAGGCCCGCGTCGGGCTGCCACTCGACGTACTCGTTCTGCTCCAGGTAGAAGGCCTTGGAGGTGGCGGCGTTCACCAGGATGGTCTGGGTGGATGCGATGGTCGGGCTGCCTCCCCAGAACACGGCGATGTCGAGGGTGTCGAGGCCGGGCGTCTCCAGGCAGATCTGCGCCGCGATCTCGCCTGTGGTGTACATGTGGGCGAGGCCCGGCGAGAGCAGCAGCCCCGCCGCGGCAAAGCGCGCGCCGTATTTCTGGTCGAGCGTGATGAGCCAGTCCTGCTCGCCGGTGGTGTCGGTGTAGTGGCAGCCGGCGGCGAGGCAGGCGTCGACGACCTCAGGGCCGAACCGGGCGAAGGGGCCGACCGTGTTGAGCACGACCGAGGCACCGGTGAAGAGCTCGGTGAGCGCCTCGACCGAGTGCGCCACTTCCACCACCTCGTAGCTCGCGGTCTCGATGCCGGGCACGTTGGCCTTCATCGCCGCCTCCACCTTCTGCGCGCTGCGGCCCGCGGCGATGAAGGGGATGTTGTATTCGCGCAGGTATTCGCATACCAGCCGGCCGGTGTAGCCGGAAGCGCCGTAGACGACGACGGGTTTCTTCTTGCTGTTGCTCATGTTGTGTCTCCTTCCTGATTGCTTGCCTGCGTGACTTACATGCCCATGCCGCCATCCACCGCGATGCCGGCACCGGTGATGAACCGGGCCGCGTCGGAGCAGAGGAAGACCACCACGTCGGCCATGTCGCCGACTTCGCCGAGACGGCCCAGCGGTGTCTGGCCGACCACGTCGCCCACGGCCGCCTCGACGCTGGGCGCAAGGCCGGCGGCCACGATGTCCTGGGCGAGTTTCATGCCCATCTCGGTGGGCACGAGCCCCGGGTAGATGCAGTTCACGCGCACGCCGTAGCCCAGCTTGCCTGACTCCATGGCCGCGACGCGCGTTGCGCGGTCGACGGCAGACTTGGTGGCGGAGTAGCCGGAGATGGCGGGGAATGCGATGGTGGCGGCGACCGACGCGATGTTGACCACCGCCCCGCCCTTGCCCGCGCTGCCGCCGGGACGCATCGCGCGGAACGCGTGCTTCATGCCGAGCAGGGTGCCGGCCACGTTCACGTCGAGCATGCGGCGCAGGTCGTCGCCGTCGACGTCGACCACCAGCGAGGTGATCTCGATGCCTGCGTTGTTGACGAGGATGTCGAAGCCGCCGAGCTCCTTCACCGTGGTCTCGGCGGCCGAGGCCCAGTCGCCGTCCTTCGTGACGTCGAGCGGCACGAAGCCCATCTTGGCCCCGGAGGAAGCGAGCCTGGAGGCGGTTTCCCGCCCCAGGTCGGCGAGCACGTCGCCGATCATCACGGACGCGCCGGCGATGGCCAGCGTCTCGGCGATGCTCGCGCCGATGCCGCGCGCACCACCCGTCACGAGCGCACGGCGCCCTTTCAAGTCGAACTTGGCCATCACTTGTCTCCTGTGGATATGTTGTGAGATGGAGCGGCCATCCTAGAAATCGACTTTACGACTGTCAAGATTTTTCTAGTCACTCGTCAAGTTTTTCTAGAATGGCATCCGTGGCACGCCGGATGCGGGTTCTCCCGCTTGCGTGCTATGTTCTGCAATCACGAGGAACACAGGGTCGGCATCCACGCGGCCCGGCTTTCAATGACGACACATCAACGGGTAAAGAAACACGCTGAACGAGTGCCCAAGGCGCGGGTCGACAAGTTCTCCGAGCGCCGCGCCGAGCTGGGCGAAGCCGCGCTGACCACGCTGGCGGCACTGGGCTATGCGCGTACGAGCCTGCGCGAGATCGCGCAGAACTCCGAGTTCTCGCACGGCGTGCTGCACTACTACTTCAGCGACAAGGTCGACCTGATCATCTGCAGCGTGAAGCAGTACAAGGCCCGCTGCGTCACGCGCTACGACCATGCGGTGGAAAGCGCCACCACCTACGACGAACTGATGGACGGCTTCCTCAAGAGCCTGGGCGACACGCTCTGCGACGAAGGCCACGTGCACCGCCTCTGGTACGACCTGCGCTCGCAGGCCCTTTTCGAGGAAGCCTTCCGCACCGACGTCGTGCAGATCGACAAGAGCCTGGAAGACATGATCTGGCGCATCATGAGCCGCTTCGCCGAGCTTTCCGGCGAGCAGCCCGGCATGTCGCCATCGGCCACCTATGCGCTGTTCGACGGGCTCTTCCAGCAGGCATTGCTGAAGCACATGTCCGGCGACACGAAGGCCGTCGAGAACATGCAGGCCGATGTGCGCCAGGCCATCATGCGCCTCTTCACCCCTGCTGCAAAGGCCGCGCCCGCGGCCCGCAAGCGCCGCGCCTGAAGCGAAGGGCCGGCCCTACTTCTCGGCGCTCTTCGTGGCGCTCTTCACCGGCGCGAGCGCACGCGCGCCGGCCCACTGCCCGCTCTCGCACAGGTCGCGCACCACGTCGCCGATCAGCGTGCACACCGCGCGCTTGGCGTTCGTGGTCGGCAGGTGCACCGAAACGCACAGCCCCAGCGTGCGATGCATCGAAGGCGAATCGATGCGGTGCGCCACGAGCCGCCCCTCCTGCACCTCGCGCTGCGCAAGTCCGAACGGCATGATCGTCGGTCCCAGCCCTGCCTCCACCGCCGCCTTCAGCGTATAGACGGAGTTGATCTCCGCCGCCACCCGCGCAGCCGGATGGCCCGCCTGCTCCAGCACCGTGTCGACGAGCCATCGCGTGCAGTGCCCGTGGGCATGGGCCGGCCACACCAGCGGCCGCGCGGTGGCCTGCGCGATGCTCACGTCACCAGGCGGCAGCGCATGCGGGCTCTGGGGCGAGTCGAGGAAAACGAAGTCTTCCTCCACCAGCGGAACGAAGCGGATGTCCTCCTCGGGCATGGTGGGCGAGAACATCGCCACGTCGACCCGGCCGCGCAGCAACTGGTCGGCCATGTTGCCGGTGAGTTCCTCGTTCAGATGCAGCACCACGTCGGGATAACGCCGCGCAGCAGCGCGCATCAGCGGCAGCGCGATCATCGGCGACACGCTCTGCGGCAGCGCCGCCACCACCGATCCCGCCACGGACTCGGCCGCGACGTGCACCGCGGCCTTCGCGTCGCGCACCTGCTTGGTGATGCCCTGCGCGTATTCGTAGAAGACCTTGCCGGCCTCGGTCATCGCAACGCCGTTGCGGCTGCGCAGAAGCAGTTGCGTGCCGAGTTCGGATTCGAGCTCGGCCATCTGCTTGCTCAGGGCCGACTGCGCGATGAAGAGTTGCTGCGCGGCGCGCGAGAGGCTGCCGCAATCCACGATGGCAACGAAGTACTTGAACTGGCGCAACTCCATCAGGGGGCCTCCGGCCGCTCGCCGCGAGGTGCGGGCAAGGCCGGAAATTCTAGATCGCACACCCGCGCTCAGCCCTGGGACAGGGCGACGACCTTCCCGGGGTTGAAGATGTCATGCGGGTCCAGCGCCTTCTTCACTGCACGCATCAGCGCCACAGTGTGCTCGCCATGCTCCTCGACCAGGTACCTCATCTTGTGCAGCCCCACGCCATGCTCTCCGGTCGAAGTCCCGCCGTGGCGCAGTGCGCGCTGCACCAGCCGATGGCTGAAGGCCTCGGCGGCATCGTTCTGCGCCGCATTTCCCGGGTCCACCAGCACCAGGCAATGGAAGTTGCCGTCGCCGACATGGCCCAGCACCGGCACCAGCAGCCCGTGTTCAGCGATGTCGGCCTGCGTCTCCTCGATGCATTGCGCGAGCGCGGAAAGCGGCACGCAGGCATCCGTGCTCAGGCTGCGGCAGCCTGCCTTCAGCTGCAGGCATGCGAAGTAGGCGTGATGGCGCGGCGTCCACAGGCGCGAGCGTTCCTCGGGCCGCTTCGCCCACTGGAAAGCGCCGCCGCCATGACCGCTCGCGATCTCGCGCACGATGCCCGCCTGCTCGTCGATCTGCGCCTGGCTGCCGCCGAACTCCAGGAACAGTGTCGGATGCTCGCCGAGCGCGGTGCGGCTGTGCGCGTTCACGGCGCGGATGGTCAGTGCGTCCAGCAGTTCGGCGCGCGCCAGCGGCACACCCATCTGGATCGCCTCGATCACGCAGTCGACCACCGCGCGCACCGACGGAAAATGCACCACCGCGGCCGCATAGGTTTCGGGATGCGGATGCAGCCGCACGGTGACTTCGGTGATCAGCCCCAGCGTGCCCTCGGATCCGCAATACAGCTGCGTGAGGTTGTAGCCCGCCGAACTCTTGCGAGCCCGCGAGGCGGTGCGCACGACCTCTGCGTCGGCCGTGACCACCGTGAGGCTCACGAGGTTGTCTCGCATGGTGCCGTAGCGGACGGTGTTGGTGCCTGAAGCCGCCGTCGCGACCATGCCGCCGATGGACGCATCGGCGCCGGGATCGACCGAGAAGAAGAAACCCGTGCCCTGCAGCGCCGCGTTCAACTGCCCCCGCGTGACGCCCGCCTCCACCGTGGCCGTGAGGTCGCCGGGCCTGATCGCAAGCACCTTGTTCATCTGGGAGAAGTCGACGCACACGCCGCCCGCCACCGCCAGCAGATGCCCTTCGACCGACGAGCCCACACCGAAGCCTATGACCGGCACCCGCTCCCTCGCGCAGGCTCGCACCACGAAAGCCGCTTCTTCCGTGCTGCGCACATACACCACCGCATCGGGCGGCCGGGGCGGATAGATCGACTCGTCCGTACCATGCTGCAGCAGCACGCTCTTGCTGGTGGAGAAGCGCTCGGCGAACCTGCTCTCCAGCAGGGCGAGCAGCTCGGGCGATGGCGAACGCCGTGTGTTCGAGCGCACGGGAATGTTCACGATGGAGTCCATGGATGTCTCCTGGCCAGGTACCGATCAGCGCTTCGGCGAGGTGGCGCCCCGCCCGACGAACAGCACCAGCACGGCGCCGATCACCAGCAGCGCCGCGAGCATGTGCAGCCCCGCATCGGTGCTCTGCGTCGCATCCTTGATGAGCCCGATCAGGTACGGCGCGCTGAAGCCCGAGAGATTGCCGAAGGAGTTGATGAGCGCGATGCCCGCGGCCGCCGCCGCACCGCCGAGGAAAGCCGTGGGCATGCCCCAGAAGACCGGGAAGGTCGACATGATGCCCATCGTCGCCAGCGTGAGCCCGGCCATCGCGAGCGTCACGTTGCCGTGGGAGGCCACGCTCAGCACCAGCCCGATCGCGCCGACCACCGCGCCGGTCGCACTGTGCCAGCGGTATTCGAGGTGGCGGTCCGCGCTGCGGGCCATGAAATACATCGCGACCACCCCGAATGTCCATGGAATGGCGCTGAGCAGGCCGATGTCGAGCGCCCCTTTGACACCCGCCGCCTTGATGATGCTGGGCAGCCAGAACGAGATGCCGTACAGCCCCGAGGTGTAGGCGAAGTACACCAGCGCCAGCAACCACACGCGGCCGTTGCCCAGCACGCCGGCTATGCGCGGCTCGGACTTGCCCGCGGCCTCGGCGGCGATGTCGCGGGCGATGAGTTCGCGCTCGGCCGGCGTGAGCCAGCGCGCGTCCTTCACGCGGTCGTCGAGGTAGCGCCACACGATCAAGCCAAGCGCCACCGTCGGCAGCCCCTGGAGCAGGAACAGCCACTGCCAGCCCGCCCATCCGTTCACGCCGCCCATGCCCTGCAGGATCCAGCCCGAGAACGGCCCACCGAGAATGCCCGCGAACGGGATCGCCGCGAGGAACAGCGAGGTCGCCTTGCCACGCCGCGCGGCCGGATACCAGTAGGTGAGGTAAAGAATGATGCCGGGGAAGAAGCCCGCCTCGGCCGCTCCGAGCAGGAAGCGGATCACGTAGAACGACAGCGGCGAACCCACGAACATGGTGCCCGCCGAGAGCAGGCCCCAGGTCATCATGATGCGCGTGATCCAGCGGCGCGCACCCACGCGGTGCAGCACCACATTGCTCGGCACCTCGAACAGGAAGTAGCCGATGAAGAAGATGCCCGCGCCCAGCCCGTAGACCGCGTCGCTGAGCCGCAGGTCGCCCTGCATCTGCAGCTTGGCGAATCCGACGTTCACGCGGTCGAGGTACGCCACGATGTAGCAGAGGAAGAGCAGCGGAATCAGCCGCCATCCGACCTTGCGGTAGACGGCATCGGAGGTGCTGTCGAAGCGGCCCTCGCAGGGCTGCGCGATGGTGCTGGTGCTCATGGGGTGTGTCGCTTTCCTTCGCCTGGTTCGGCTGCAGGCGATGGTCGCGTCCACACCCCGCCTCGCCGTTGCGGGTTTCCACGCAAGATTCATATGGATTGAAGATCGGCGTATCTCGCGTCGAGATGCGCAATGCAGGTGCGTTCACGAAGACGGTGCGCGACGCGCCGGGACAGTGTTCCAACAGAAAGTTGTTCCACCAGTCTGTGGAAATCTTTGTGGATAACGCAGGGACAACATCGGCGTTGCCAGCATCCGTGCGGGCCGTCGCCAGAGTGCCTGTATTCGAGGCAACCGCCTCTTGACTTTTTCCACCGACAGGCTCGGCAAAGACGCGGCGACTTGGATATCTGGAGATTCCGGCGCTCCCGGGAATGCCCGGCGCGCTTTCTGGAGACAATGGCCCGATCGACGCCTGGGCAAGGGAATCACGATGTCAGCTGACGACTGGTGGAAGTACGGAATCGTCTATCAGGTCTACCCGCGTTCGTTCCAGGACAGCAACGGGGACGGCATCGGAGATATCGACGGCATCCGCGCCCGGCTCGACCATCTGGTCGCGCTCGGCGTCGACGCCGTCTGGATATCGCCGATCTATCCCTCGCCGATGGCCGACTTCGGCTACGACATCTCCGACTTCTGCGACATCGATCCGCGCTTCGGCACGCTGGACGACTTCGATGCGCTGGTGCGGGAGGCTCATGCGAAGGGCCTCAGGCTCATCCTGGACTTCGTGCCCAACCACACCTCGGACCGTCATCCATGGTTCGTGCACAGCCGCAGGGCGCGCACCGATGCGCGGCGCGACTGGTACATCTGGCGCGATCCGGCGCCCGACGGCGGGCCGCCCAACAACTGGCTCGGCAATTTCGGCGGCCCGGCGTGGAGCTTCGACGAGGCCACCGGCCAGTATTACGCCCATTCGTTCCTGAAGGAGCAGCCCGATCTCAACTGGCGCAACCCCGAGGTGCGCGCCGCGATGTACGAGGTGCTGCGCTTCTGGCTGCGGCGAGGCGTCGACGGATTCCGCGTCGACGTGCTCTCGCAGATCGTCAAGGACGCGCAGTTCCGCGACAACCCGCCGAACCCCGATTTCGTCGAGGGCCAGGACCCCTTCCTGCGCCTGACGATGCTCTACAACACCGACCTGCCGGAGGTGCAGCCCATCGTGGCCGAGATGCGCCGCGTGGCCGACGAGTTCAGCGACGCGCGCTCGTCGCGCGTGCTGATCGGCGAGCTCTACCTGCCGCTCGCGCGCCTGGTCGCCTACTACGGCCTCAACGCCCGGGGCGTGCTCGAAGGCGTGCAGCTGCCCTTCAACTTCCAGCTGATCGCGACCGAATGGCAGGCCGCGCTCATCGACCGGCTGGTGCGCGACTACGAAGCCGCCCTGCCCCCCGGCGCCACGCCGAACTGGGTGCTGGGCAACCACGACAGGTCGCGCATCGCCAGCCGCGTCGGCCCGCGGATGGCGCGGCTCGCGGCCATGCTGCTGCTCACGCTGCGCGGTACGCCCACGCTCTATTACGGCGACGAGATCGGCATGACGGACGTTCCCATTCCCGCCGACGAAGTCCAGGACCCGTTCGAGAAGAACAAGCCCGGCATGGGCCTGGGCCGCGACCCGGAGAGAACGCCGATGCAGTGGAGCGCAGCCCCGCACGCCGGCTTCACGACGGGCAGCCCCTGGCTGCGCCTGGCATCCGACTGGCGCACGTGCAACGTCGAGGCGCAGTCGCGCGACGCCGGGTCCATGCTGGCGCTCTACCGGCGTCTGATCGCGCTGCGCCGCGCGCAGCCCGCGCTGCACCGGGGCAGCTACGAAGCGCTCGAAGCCGGGAGCGAGGTGCTCGCCTATGCGCGCGAGAGCGACGGGCAGCGGATGGTCGTTGTTCTGAACTTCGGCGGCACTCCGGCGCCTGTGCAGCCGTCGCTGCTGCCGCGACAGCCGGTCGTGCTGGCATCGACCGATCCCGCGCGCGCCGGATCGATCGAAGAGCCGCTGGTGCTGGCGCCCTGCGAAGGCGTCGTGATCGGCACCGAAGGCGCCTGAGGAATCAGGAAGACTTGCCGGTCTGGATCTCGACGTAGCTGCGCGCATGCCAGCGCACGCGCAGAGGCCATTTCGCGTCGGTGATGGTCTCCGAGTTCACGTCCTTGCCGCTGCCGTAGTCGATCTGCCGGTCGGGCCGCTTGTTGATGCCGACCACCAGCACGAGGCGGCTGCCCGCCGCCAGCCTGCAGGCGGTGACGCGCTCGACGGTGAAGGCAAGCAGCTGGCGCTCGCCCGCCCGCAGAAGCCGGCGACGCACGCGATGGCCCGCATAGCTCGCGCGGAAGTCATAGGGATCGAAAAGCAACTGGCATTCGCCGCTTGCCGTCTGCTCGTACAGCGAGACGCTGAAGTCCACGTCCTGCCGCGAGGGCGTGATGTCGAACACGCCGCGCAGGCTGCCGATGATCTCGGTGCCCTCGGGCAGCGGATCGCCGACGAAGCTGATGCTGTTGCGCGCCGGCAGCTGCTTCATCCGCAGCGCGTCGGGCCAGGGGGTGTGCACGTCGCGCCTGTCGGCCAGGTCGACCGACAGCCGCGCGTTGCCGCCCTCCTCGGCCGGCGCAGGCAGCAGCCGATGCGGTTCGCCGCGCGCGCTGGTGTCGAGATAGAGGCGCAGCGGCGCGCGCTCCGGCGCCTCCAGCAGCGGAGCATGGCGCCACTGGTCCGCCCCCATCACCTGGTAGTTGACGCGATCCGCCAGCAGCGCAGGCTTGTTCGCGCCCTTGAGGATGTGGTCGATCCACTGGTAGCGCAGCTCAGGCAGGTCGACATGCGCAACGGGGTCCGGCGTATAGCCGCGCAGCGTCGTCGCCATGCCGCGCCGGATCGAGCTCGCGTCGTAGGGGCCGAGCAGCAGCGTCGTGTCAGCCTGCGGCCGGTTGCGCAGATGCTCGCGGTGGAAGTGGAGCGCGCCGGCGTCGGCGCCGAAGTAGCCCGCGAAGCTGAGCACCGGAATGTCGATGCGCGCGAACTGCTCCGCCGACGGCAGGAACTTCTGCCAGTAGCGGTCGTGGCTCGGGTGCGTCAGCCACGTGCGGATCAGCCTGCTGCGCTTGCCCAGCAGGACGCGGTCGATGTCCCAATAGGGACGATTGCCGCGATACCAGCGAGCATCGAGCGCCTGCCAGACGGCATCCGGGCCGGCGTCGGCATCGCCGTTGGTGCTCGCGTGCAGCGGCTCGGCCAGCGCATGTTCCTGCGCCCATCGGACCATGGCGTTGCGGAAGATCTGTCCGGCCATCGGAAAGTCGATGCCCGGCGCCATCGGCGCGATGGTGGCGATCGCCTTGAGCGCCGCCGGCCTCCTGCGGGCTGCCGCCCAGGCGGCGTAGCCGGAATAGCCCTCGCCGAGCATGACCACGCGCCCGTCGCTCCACGCCTGCCGGGCGATCCAGTCGATGACGGCGGCGGCGTCCTCGCTGTCGCGGACGAAGGGCCACACGGCGCCCTTGCCGTCGGGCGTGCGGCCGCGCACGTACGCCGTGATGCCGACATAGCCCCTGGCAGCGCTGCGCCGCGCGTCGTCCTCGGCGGGGTCCAGCGTGAAGCGCAGCAGTGCCGGCAGCGCTCCTTCCGCGCGGCCGGGCCGGACCATGCTGGCATGGATGACTCCCCCGCGCACGGGAATCCTGATGTCGGCCTGCGCCACGTAGCGGCTGCCGTTCTGCGCCGCGAACAGCTCGGGCAGCAGCCCGCTGAAGCTGCGGCGCGACTGGTACGACAGCCAGGTCCGCACGAGCGCCAGGGCCTCGGCCTCCGGCAGGCTGCCCTTGGCGCGCCAGAGATCGAAGGCCTGGCGCAGCGGCTCCCTGAACGCCGCCGCCGGAATCTCCAGCCGCGCCATGACGGCCTGGGCCTGCGCGTTGTCCAGCGGCGATACCAGCTCGTCGAAAGAGCGCGCGTAGGCTTCGGCGAAGCCGACGCGCCCCTGCGCCTCGAGCATGCGCGCGCCCGCATAGATGCCGTCGAGAGTCGCGCGCTCGGCCAGCACGTCGAAGGGCTTGCCCTTGCGGCGCTCGCGCAGGGAGCGGCTGCTGTCCTGGGCCGCACGATAGGCGCCGCTGACGATCTGCAGGGCCGTCACGTTGGCCAGGAAGGCGTCCTTGTCCGCGTCCTGATACACCGGCAGGATGCGCTCGGCCAGGTCCCGCATCAGGCCCTCGGCCGCGGCATCCTCCGGATCGCGCGGCGGCCGGAAGCCGAAATCCGCCGCCCAGGCCCATGAGGGCAAGGCAGGCAGCGCGACGCCCAGCCGCATGAGGGCGCGGCGCACGCGGCTGACGGTCGACTCTTTGCGTCTCATGGTCGCGGCTCCTCGGGCACGTCGTGCGGCGCCTTGACCAGATGAACCACTTGCGTGAACAGCCGGTCGTGCGCCCCGCCGGCCGAGCCGATGTGAATGATGCCCGTGCGCGTGAGTTTGCCCAAGGCACCGATGATGAGTTCGAGCGTGTCGTCGTCGAACGCGCTGAAGGCCTCGTCCATCACCAGCCAGGGCGGTGCCTGCAGCACCACGCGGGCGAAGCCCAGCCGCAGTTGCTCGTCCATGCTGAGGTCGCTCTCCCAGCGGCCCGTCCTGTCCAGCAGCGGTTCGAGGCGCTGCAGGCCCACGCTCTCCAGGGCGGCCACCATCGCTTCCCTCGGATAGGTCGTCGGCTCCATCGCATACGACAGCACCTCGGCCAGCGTGCCGCGCGGAATGTAGGGCGTGCCGCGCGGCATGTAGTGGATGGTCTCGCCGTCCGGCCGGCGCACCGTGCCCGAGCCCCAGGGCCACAGGCCCGCGAGCGCCCGGAACAGAAGCGTCTTCTCGGTACCCGGCGTGCCGAGGATCAGCGCGCACTGGCCGCGGCGCACGACGAGCGCCGGCACGTCCAGCCGGTCGTGGCCGTTCCAGGAGCGGACATCGAGCGCTTCCATCGCAAGCGTCCCGGCTTCGCCCTCCTCGTAGGCGATGCGGCTGCCGCCCGCCTGCGCCTCCAGGTCGGACGCCAGCATCCGGCGCAGGTCGGTCACGCGCAGCAGCGTGGCGCGCCAGTCGGCAATGATGCTGAAGTTGTCGACGAACCAGCGCAGCGACGACTGCGCCTGCGTGAAGGCCGCGGCGGCCATCATCAGGCCGCCGAACGACACCTTGCCCGAGAAGTACAGCGGCGCTGCCACCAGCGTCGGCGCGATGACGGTGATCCACCCGAAACCCGCCGTGGCCCACGTCAGGTTGGTCAGCCCGAGCACCACGCGCGAGGTGGCGCGCAGCACGTCGCCGAAATGCACGGCGACGCGGCGCTTCTCGTCGGCCTCGCCGCCGGCCAGCGAGATGCCGTCGAGATGCTCGTTGATGCGCGTGAGCGAGAAGCGCAGCTCGCCCTCGCGCGCATAGCGCTCGGCGTTGCGCGAGATCAGGCCGTTGCCGACCCAGTAGGTCACCAGCGAGCCGGCCACCGCGTACGCGATCGCTGCCCACAGCATGAAGCCCGGCAGCACGTGGTCCTGGCCGTTGAAGAAGATGCTGAAGTCCTTGGAGAGCACCCACAGCACGCTCGCGAAGCTGCCGAACAGCATCGTGGCCTGCAGCAGGCCCACGCCGAGGTTGACCGACAGGTCGCACAGCTTCAGCGTGTCCTCGTGCATGCGCTGGTCCGGATGGGCGCCCATCGGGCCGCTGGCCTGCAGCCAGAACGCGCGGCGCGGCTGCAGCCACAGCCCCACGAGGTCATTGACCACGGCCTCCCGCAGCCTCAGCTGCAGAGTCTCGCCCAGCCACCGCTGCGCAACGTTCAGGACCAGCAGCGCGCCCGCGATCACGGCGAACACGCCGACCTGCATGATGAACTCGTTCAGGTCGCGGCGCGAAATGGCATCGTAGAAAGGCTTGTTCCAGCTGTTGAGCTCGATCTGCCCGTACGCCGTGAGCCCCACGACCACGACGATCGCACCGATCAGCCCGCCCAGCTTCTTCGAGACCGGAGAGCCCCGCAGGGCGCCGATCAGCTCGCCGACCTGGCGGAAGACGCCGACCCTTGCGACGGGCTCGGCGCGGGGGGTCTCTGCCCTCTCGCTCATCGTCAGCGCGGCTCCCCGGAAGCGGCGAGCGCGGCGCGGCGCGCCGACACGCACGAGATGAACGCGGCGTGGCTCCAGGCCAGCTGCTTCGCCGAAGTCTGCTCGCCGCTGCGCTGGTCGAACTGCTCGGACAGATCGCCGCTGGCCGGCGTGTAGGCGCGCACGGTGGCGAGATACGCGTCGCCGCGCCCAATCCACTGGTCGCGCCGGTGCTCGTCGCCGCTCTGCGCCGCCGCGGCGCGGAAGCAGAACTCGGCGGCGCCGAGCGTCGAGAAGTAATACGCGCCACCTGAGCAGTACACATCGCCGGCATACCTGCCCATCGCGGCGCCACGGTCCGAGGAGCGGCCATGGTTGATCGGATAGGCCGCGTCGAACAGCGCGTCGAGCCGCGCCAGCGTGGCCTGCATGCACGGATCGGCCGGGCCGTGCATGGCCCCGGTGCCGGCGCAGTGGATCGCCGAGAGGATCAC
>Ga0209565_1000707_pt1 | contig 20427 bp, 18 predicted proteins | sample Araplaol_mTSA_r2_2_FD_184283 | JGI IMG/M metagenome (GOLD analysis project Ga0209565, IMG submission 184283) | Arabidopsis root microbial communities from North Carolina, USA - plate scrape MF_Col_mTSA_r2 (SPAdes) (version 3) | ecosystem: Host-associated > Plants > Roots > Endosphere | place... | reverse complement strand
TTAATCTCTTGCTGCAGCTTATGCAGGTGCGCGATAGCGAGGTGACACTCGCTGCACTGGATTCCATCAATGCGCTGGCTTCCGTCGGTTTGAATATAACTGGCAAAGCCGCGCAGCTAAGTAGCGCGATCGGGAAAGCAAGAGCGACCGCTGGACCAGCGGTGTCGCGCATGTTGAACGCCCTCGAAGAAAAATTGCCACCAGCTTAATGCGCACTCACCGCGTCGGATCGGGTGCCGGCGCAACTCGCGCGACGCCCTTCTAAGGTCATCAGCAAGTTCGAAGAACTGCCTGGCAATAAAACCTCTGCATCCCAGTCCTATCTCGACGACGCAGCAAGCCCAGCGGGTCAACTCGAAGACAAGAACCGTAAAATATGAACCCGGGCCTGAAGAAGAAAATCGGCATGGTGCTTGGCCGGGAGATCGACCCGTCCGAGTTCGGCAACGTAAACGGATTCAGTGACTTCTCCAAGGTCGACATCGAAGAATTCCGGGCACTCGAGAAGCGTAGCGGGATTTTGGCGGTTTCCTATATTCGATTCAGGCTCGGTGTAAACGCCGACCTGAATACCGTGACTTCATACTATGCGACCGTGATCCAGCATGGCATACCAGCGGAAGAATGGGTGAAGCCTTAAACGGATTCGAAAGACTGCTCGGCAATGCGGGCTCTTCGAGCGCTCGGCCGTCAAGCCGAGCGCATCACCTGTTGCATCAGGTGGCAGGCACCCTCACCCAGCCCTCCATCAGCACCCGCGCACTGCGGCTCATGATGGCTTTCTTCACGGTCCATTCACCGTTTTCCTGCGTCGCTTGCGCACCGACGCGCAGCGTACCGGATGGATGGCCGAAGCGCACCGCTTCGCGCTCGCCGCCGCCGGCAGCGAGGTTGACCAGCGTGCCGGGAATGGCTGCCGCCGTGCCGATGGCCACGGCAGCGGTACCCATCATGGCGTGGTGCAGCTTGCCCATCGAGAGCGCGCGCACCAGCAGGTCGATATCGCCGGCCTGCACCTGCTTGCCGCTGGAAGCGGTATAGCCGGCCGGCGGCGCGACGAAAGCGACTTTCGGCGTGTGCTGGCGGTTGGCAGCTTCCGACACGTCCTTGATCAGGCCCATGCGCACAGCGCCGTGGGCACGGATGGTCTCGAATTTGGCCAGCGCTGCGGCATCGCCGTTGATCGCTTCCTGCAGCTCAGTGCCGGTGTAGCCGATAGCGTCCGCGTTGATGAAGATGGTCGGGATGCCGGCGTTGATCATGGTCGCCTTCAACGTGCCGACGCCTGGAACTTCCAGGTCGTCAACCAGGCGGCCGGTCGGGAACATCGAACCGCCCGCCCCCTCTTCTTCCGCCGCCGGGTCCATGAATTCGAGCTGCACTTCAGCGGCCGGGAAGGTCACGCCATCGAGCTCGAAGTCGCCGGTTTCCTGCACTTCGCCATTGCTCATCGGGATGTGGGCGATGATGGTCTTGCCGATATTGGCCTGCCAGATGCGCACCACGGCCATGCCGTCGCGCGGCACGCGCGCCGGCGCCACCAGGCCGCCGCTGATCGCGAACGCACCCACGGCTGCCGACAGGTTGCCGCAGTTGCCGCTCCAGTCCACGAAGGCCTTGTCGATGCTGACCTGGCCGAACAGGTAGTCCACGTCGTGGTCGGATCGGGTGGATGCCGACAGGATCACCGTCTTGCTGGTGCTCGAGGTCGCGCCGCCCATGCCGTCAATCTGCTTGCCGTATGGGTCCGGGCTGCCGATCACGCGCAGCAGCAAGGCGTCGCGCGCCTTGCCTGGCACTTGCGCCGCTTCCGGCAGGTCCTGCAGCCGGAAGAACACGCCCTTGCTGGTGCCGCCGCGCATATACGTGGCCGGTACCTTGATTTGCGGTTTATGTGTGGTCATTTATGCCGCCTTTGCCGATTCCAGGAAGTCCTGAGCGAAGCGCTGCAGCACGCCGCCTGCCTCGTAGATCGATACGTCTTCCGACGAATCGAGGCGGCAGGTAACCGGCACTTCCACGCGTTCGCCGTTCTTGCGATGGATCACCAGGGTCAGCGTGGCGCGCGGTGCGCGTTCGCCGATCACATCGAAGGTCTCGGTGCCGTCGATGCCCAGGGTCAGGCGGTTCACGCCCGGCTTGAACTCCAGCGGCAGCACGCCCATGCCCACCAGGTTGGTGCGGTGGATGCGCTCGAAGCCTTCGGCCACGATGGCCTCCACGCCAGCCAGGCGCACGCCTTTCGCTGCCCAGTCGCGCGACGAGCCCTGGCCGTAGTCGGCGCCGGCGATCACGATCAGCGGCTGCTTGCGGTCCATATAGGTTTCGATGGCTTCCCACATGCGGGTCACTTTACCCTCCGGCTCGACACGGGCCAGCGAACCGGCCTTGATGCTGCCGTCGGCATTGCGCACCATTTCGTTCTTCAATGTCGGGTTGGCGAAGGTGGCGCGCTGCGCGGTCAGGTGGTCGCCGCGGTGGGTTGCATAGGAGTTGAAGTCCTCTTCCGGCAGGCCCATTTTGTGCAGGTATTCCCCTGCCGCGGAATCCATCATGATGGCGTTCGATGGCGACAGGTGGTCGGTCGTGATGTTATCGCCCAGCACGGCCAGAGCGCGCATGCCGCTCAGGGTACGCTCGCCTGCCAGCGCGCCTTCCCAGTATGGAGGACGGCGGATATAGGTCGATTGCGGACGCCAGTCGTACAGCGGCTCGGCGCGTTCGGTCGCTTCTTCGCTGCGCGCGAACATCGGGATGTAAACCTTGCGGAAGTGGTCCGGCTTGACGGAGGATGCGACGATGGCGTCGATCTCTTCGTCGGTCGGCCACAGGTCCTTCAGGGTGATCGGCTTGCCCGCTGCATCGTGGCCCAGCACGTCCTTCTCGATGTCGAAGCGGATGGTACCGGCAATGGCGTAAGCCACCACCAGCGGCGGCGATGCCAGGAAGGCCTGCTTGGCGTATGGGTGGATACGGCCGTCAAAGTTGCGGTTGCCCGACAGGACGGCGGTGGCGTACAGGTCGCGCTCAACCACTTCCTTCTGGATCACAGGATCGAGCGCGCCGGACATGCCGTTGCAGGAGGTGCAAGCGTAAGCGACAACGCCGAAGCCCAGCTTTTCCAGCTCAGGCATCAGGCCTGCTTCTTCCAGGTACAGCGTGACGGCTTTCGAGCCAGGCGCCAGCGAAGACTTGACCCACGGCTTGCGCAGCAGGCCGGCCTTGTTCGCATTGCGGGCCAGCAGGCCGGCGGCGATCATGTTGCGCGGGTTGTTGGTATTGGTGCAGCTGGTGATGGCGGCGATGATCACGGCGCCGTCCGGCATCTTGCCCGGCTCGTTTTCCACCACGCCGCTGATGCCGCGCGCAGCCAGTTCGCTGGTCGGAACGCGCTTGTGCGGATTGGACGGGCCGGCGATATTGCGCACCACGGTCGACAGGTCGAACTTCAGCACGCGCTCGTATTCCACCTTGGCCAGGTCGTCCGACCACAGGCCGGTATGTTTGGCATAGGTCTCCACCAATTCCACCAGCTCGTCGTCGCGGCCGGTCAGCTTCAGGTACTTGATGGTCTGTGCGTCGATGGAGAACATCGCGGCGGTGGCGCCGAATTCCGGCGCCATGTTCGAGATGGTGGCGCGGTCGCCCAGGGTCAGCGCGGTCGAGCCTTCGCCGTAGAACTCCAGGTAGGCCGATACCACTTTCTCCTTGCGCAGGAATTCCGTCAGCGCCAGCACGATGTCGGTGGCGGTGATGCCTGGCTGCGGCTTGCCGCTCAGCTCGACGCCGATGATGTCCGGCAGGCGCATCCAGGATGCACGGCCCAGCATCACGGTTTCCGCTTCCAGGCCGCCCACGCCGATGGCAATCACGCCCAGCGCGTCGACCATCGGGGTGTGCGAGTCGGTGCCGACCAGGGTGTCCGGATAGGCCACGCCATCGCTCACCTGGATGACCGGCGACATGCGCTCCAGGTTGATCTGGTGCAGGATGCCGTTGCCAGGCGGGATCACGTCGACGTTCTGGAACGCCTTCTTGGTCCAGTTGATGAAGTCGAAGCGGTCTTCGTTGCGGCGGTCTTCAATGGCGCGGTTCTTGTTGAACGCGTCCGGATCGAAGCCGCCGCATTCCACTGCCAACGAGTGGTCGACCACCAGCTGGGTCGGCACCACCGGGTTGACCAGGGCAGGATCGCCGCCCTGCTCCGCGATCGCGTCGCGCAGGCCGGCCAGGTCGACCAGCGCGGTCTGGCCCAGGATGTCGTGGCACACCACGCGCGCCGGGAACCATGGGAAGTCCAGGTCGCGCTTGCGCTCGATCAGTTGCGACAGCGACGCGGTCAGCGTGGCAGGGTCGCAGCGGCGCACCAGGTTTTCCGCCAGCACGCGCGAGGTGTACGGCAGCGTGGCATAGGCGCCCGGCTTGATCGCATCGACCGCTTCGCGCGCGTCGAAGTAATCCAGCCTGGTGCCCGGGAGTTGTTTGCGGTATTGGGAGTTCATGATTACTTGCGGTCCTTGATCGGTACGAAGGCCAGGTCTTCAGGGCCAACATAATTGGCGCTTGGACGAATGATCTTGTTGTCGATGCGCTGCTCAATGATGTGCGCCGACCAGCCGGAGGTGCGCGAAATCACGAACAGTGGGGTGAACATGGCGGTCGGCACGCCCATCATGTGGTACGACACGGCGGAGAACCAGTCCAGGTTCGGGAACATCTTCTTGACTTCCCACATCACCGATTCCAGGCGCTCGGCGATGTCGAACATTTTCATCGAACCCGCTTCCTGCGACAGGGAGCGCGCCACTTCCTTGATCACCACGTTGCGCGGGTCGGACACGGTGTACACCGGATGGCCGAAGCCGATCACCACTTCCTTGTTGGCGACGCGGCTGCGGATATCGGCTTCCGCTTCATCCGCGTTTTCGTAGCGCTGCTGGATGTCCAGCGCCACCTCGTTGGCGCCGCCGTGCTTGGGACCGCGCAGTGCGCCGATCGCGCCGGTGATGGCGGAGTGGATGTCGGAGCCGGTACCGGCAATCACGCGGCTGGTGAAAGTGGAAGCGTTGAACTCGTGCTCCGCGTACAGGATCAGGGAGGTGTGCATCGCGCGCACCCACGATTCGGACGGCTTTTCGCCGTGCAGCAGGTGCAGGAAGTGGCCGCCGATGGTTTCATCGTCGGTTTCCACGTCGATGCGCTTGCCGTTGTGGCTGTAATGGTACCAGTACAGCAGCATGGAGCCGAAGGATGCCATCAGGCGGTCGGCGATGTCGCGCGCGCCGGCGATATTGTGGTCGTCCTTCTCAGGCAGGCAGCAGCCCAGCACGGAAACGCCGGTGCGCATCACGTCCATCGGGTGGGCGGAAGCAGGCAGCGCTTCCAGCGCCGACTTCACGCCTTGCGGCAGGCCGCGCAGGGATTTCAGCTTGGATTTGTAGCCTTTCAATTCGGCCATGTTCGGCAGCTTGCCGTGCACCAGCAGGTAGGCGATTTCTTCGAATTCGCAGGTGGTGGCCACGTCCAGGATGTCGTAGCCGCGGTAGTGCAGGTCGTTGCCGGTCTTGCCGACGGAGCACAGGGCGGTATTGCCGGCGGCAACGCCGGACAGGGCTACGGATTTCTTAGGCTTGAAGGCTGGGGCTTGCTCGGTCATTTTGGTCTCTCCTCGGATCGTCGAATTATTTTTTGGCGGCTGCGAACAGGGCGTCCAGCTTCTGCTCGAAGTCGTGATAGTTGATGCGCTCGTACAGTTCGGCGCGGGTCTGCATGGTGTCGACCACGTTCTGCTGGGTGCCATCGCGGCGGATCGCGGTGTACACGTTCTCGGCTGCCTTGTTCATGGCGCGGAAGGCGGACAGCGGGTACAGCACCAGGCCCACGTCGGCGGATTTCAATTGCTCGACGGTGAACAGCGGGGTCGAACCGAATTCGGTGATATTGGCCAGCACCGGCACTTTCACGGCGGCGGCAAACTGCTTGTACATGTCCAGCGAAATCATCGCCTCAGGGAAGATCATGTCGGCGCCGGCTTCCACGCAGGCCACGGCGCGGTCGATGGCCGCATCCAGGCCTTCCACGGCCAGCGCGTCGGTGCGCGCCATGATGACGAAATTCTCGTCGGTGCGAGCATCCACGGCGGCCTTGATGCGGTCGATCATTTCGCCCTTGGTGACGATTTCCTTGCCCGGACGGTGGCCGCAACGCTTGGCGCCCACCTGGTCTTCGATATGCATGGCGGCGGCGCCGAACTTGATCATCGACTTCACGGTGCGCGCCACGTTGAAAGCGGAGGCGCCGAAGCCGGTGTCCACGTCCACCAGCAATGGCAGGTCGCACACGTCGGTAATACGGCGCACGTCGGTCAGCACGTCGTCCAGGTTGGAAATGCCCAGGTCCGGCAGGCCCAGGGAGCCGGCAGCCACGCCGCCGCCCGACAGGTAGATCGCCTTGAAGCCGGCACGCTTGGCCAGCAGGGCGTGGTTGGCGTTGATCGCGCCCACCACCTGCAGCGGGGATTCTTCTTGCACGGCCTTGCGGAAGGCGGCGCCTGCGGAGTATTGGCTCATGATGTCCTTTCTGTTTGAGGAATGTTTGCCGTCCATAGTGCAAGTGGCGTGCCAACCGTCGCTATCCAGCAAAATCAAGCACTTGCAACGCGCGCGCCAGAGTATAATGTTTCAAATTGAAACACGTGAAACGTTTCAGGTGAAACATGCGACATTCCACTCCCCTGCCCTTTGACCCTGCCGACAAGCCCGTGATCTGGACAGTTTCCGTCTCGCGCCTGTCGGAACTGTTCCGCGACATCACGCTGGAATACGACGCCCTGGCCGATATCGAACCGATCAACCTTGGCTTCGACGAGGCCGCGCGCCATATCCGCGAACGCCTGGCGACGGAGCGCTGCGATGCGGTCATTGCAGCGGGCTCCAATGCGGCTTACCTGAAAGGCCGCCTGTCGGTGCCGGTGGTAATCGCCAAGGCCAGCGGCTTCGATTTCATGCAAGCCCTGGCCCGCGCCCGCAAGGTTTCCGACCGCATCGGCGTGATCACCTACCAGGACGACATGCCAGCACTGGCCGAATTCGCCGCCACCTTCGGCGTGCCGATCGAACAGCGCACCTACGCCACCGAAGAAGATGCACGCGCCCAGATCAATGACCTGAAAGCCTCGGGCATCAAGGCCATCGTCGGCGCCGGGCTGATTACCGACCTGGCCGAGGAAGCCGGTCTGACCGGCGTGTTCGTCTACTCCGCCGCTTCGATCCGACAGGCCTTCGACGATGCACTGGAGCTGGCGCGCCTGGCGCAGCTCGAAACCAATCGCAGCCGCCGCCACGTGGTGGCCGACACCCTGCGCGCCAAGCATGGCCTGGCCGACCTGCGCGGCGAGTCCGAGTCGATGGAGCGCGTGCGCCAGGCAGTCGTGCTGTACGCGAAATCGCCTGCCACAGTGCTGATCCAGGGCGAGACCGGCTGCGGCAAGGAACTGGTGGCGCAAGCCATCCACCGCGAATCCCCGCGCACCCTGGGCGGCGCCAACCGTCCTTTTGTCGCGGTCAACTGCGGCGCCATCGCAGAATCGCTGCTCGAATCGGAATTGTTCGGGCACGAAGAAGGCGCCTTCACCGGCGCGCGGCGCGGCGGCCATGCAGGCCTGTTCGAAGCGGCCAACCGCGGCACCCTGTTCCTCGATGAAATCGGTGAAATGCCCCTTGCACTGCAAACCAGGCTGTTGCGCGTGCTGGAGGAACGCGAAGTGGTACGGGTCGGCGGCACGCGGCCGATCCCCGTCAACGTGCGCATCATCAGCGCCACCCATTGCGACCTCGAAGCACGGGTGCGCGAGGGCCGCTTCCGCGCCGACCTGTTCTACCGCCTGGCCGTGCTGCGCCTTTCGCTGCCGCCGCTGCGCGAGCGCCCGACCGATATCCTGCCGCTGGCCGAATGGTCGCTGCGCACCGCGCTGGCCAGCCTTGGCGCGCGCGCCCATCCCAACCTGCCGGCCGAACTGGCGGCCTGCGCGCCCCTGCTCCTGCGCTACGACTGGCCGGGCAATGTGCGCGAACTACGAAACCTGACCGAGCGCCTGGCCTTGTTCCTCGCTGCCGAACCGCTGCAGGCGCTGACGCCGAGCTTCGTCGTGGGTGTTGCGCCAGAACTGGGTACGCTTGCGCACGCCGCGCCGCAATCGGCCCCGCTTTTGCCAAGCTTCCCGCATGCCAACGCGGCGGAAAGCGTTTCCGAGGTACTGGCCCGCTTTGGCGGCCGGCGCGACGCTGCCGCCGATTACCTGGGCATCAGCCGCACCACGCTATGGCGCCGCCTGCGCGAGGAGCAGCAGACCTAATTCGCCCGATGCGCGGAAACCACACAAGATTGCATTATTGATAATATTGTAGTATTGTCCTGGTGATGTTCTCAGGGGTATTTCCATGGAATATCGCAGGGAAATTGACGGTCTGCGGGCAGTTGCCGTCCTGCCGGTCATCCTGTTTCACGCAGGGTTCCAGCTCTTTGGCGGCGGCTTTGTTGGCGTCGATATATTCTTTGTCATCAGCGGCTACCTGATCACGACCATCCTGATCCTCGAATTGGAAGGCGGCCAGTTCTCCATCCTCAATTTCTACGAACGGCGGGCGCGCCGCATCCTGCCCGCGCTATTCCTGCTGCTGCTTGCCTGCCTGCCGTTCGCCTGGTTCTGGCTGGTGCCCGACGACTTGAAGGGCTTTTCGCAAAGCCTGGTCGCCGTTACCGCCTTCGCATCCAATATCCTGTTCTGGCAGCAGAGCGATTACTTCGACAGTTCCGCCGAATTCAAGCCCCTGCTCCACACCTGGAGCCTGGCGGTCGAAGAACAGTTCTATCTGGTGTTTCCTTTGTTCCTGATGGCGTTCTGGCGCCGCAGCCAGCGCATGCTGCTACCGGTGCTGGCGGGTACGGCGCTGGCCAGCCTCGGCGCCGCACACTGGGGCGTTGCCAGGGATCCCTGTGCCGCCTTCTTCCTGCTGCCCACGCGCGGCTGGGAGCTGGCCATCGGCGCACTATGCGCCTGTTACCTGTCGCGGCCCGGCACCGGCAAGCATTCGCCGCGCACGCGCGAACTTGCCAGCCTGGCCGGCCTGGGCCTGATCGGCTTCAGCATCTTCGCCTTCAGCAAATACACGCCCTTCCCCAGCCTGTACGCACTCCTGCCAACTGTCGGTGCTGCAATGATCATCCTGTTCGCAGCGCCGTCGACCGCAGTCGGCAAGATCCTTGGCAGCCGGGCGCTGGTCGGTGTTGGACTGGTCAGCTATAGCGCCTACCTGTGGCACCAGCCTGTCCTGGCTTTCGCGCGCCATCGCAGCGTGGACGGCCCCAGCCCGGCGTTGATGGCCAGCCTGGTGGTGTTGACCATGGTTCTGGCCTACCTTAGCTGGCGATTTGTCGAAAAGCCTTTCCGCAACCGCAGCAAATTCGGACGCACGCAAGTGTTTGCTTTCGCCATCGCTGGCTCGCTGCTGTTCTTCAGCATCGGCATAGTGGGCCACAAGACCGACGGCATGCGCAGTGTCAAGACCACGCCCCTGCAGCAGGAAGTACTGCGTACGGTCGCCGCCAGTCCCAAGCGGGCCGCGTGCCATACCAAGGGACGCGACTACCGCAAGCCGCAAGACGCCTGCGCCTTCAATGCGCCTGACGGCGAATGGGCGGTATTTGGCGACAGCCATGCGGTCGAGCTGGCATACGCGCTGGGAGAAGAGGTGGCGGGCAGGCACGAGGGTGTGCGCCAGTTCACCTTCAGCGGCTGCACGCCAGCGTACCGGCGTCCTGACGCAAACCCCGGTTGCAGCGATTGGACGCGCGAGACGGTCGAATTCATCGCCGGCGACCCGCACATCAAGGAGGTGGTGGTCAGCTATCGCATTCACAGCGCGCTGTTCGGCGACCATGAAGGCATTTACCCCCGGCTGCCGGACGAATTCGGCGATGCCAGGCGCAGCGCCATCTGGGCTTCCTACAAGACGATTCTGAGTCGTTTTATCAGCGCCGGCAAACATGTGACCGTGGTACTGCAAGCGCCTGAGCTACCGCGCCAGATAGACAAACTGATACGGCATGCCGGCGATCCGCGCACGGTCGACGGCGTCACCTCGGAATGGTGGCGCCGCCGCAGCGCCTATGTGGAACAGCGGCTGGCCGAATTGCCGGCCGGCGTGCACATCGTGCGGCCGGATGCGTTGTTCTGCGATGCTGCGCACTGCTATGCCGTAAAAGACTCCAAGGCCCTGTATTTCGATGACGACCATATGTCCACCTTCGGAGCCAGGCTGGTAGCGCACGGCATCGTCGCCGGGCAGGCGCGCGCTTGCGAAACCCACTGCCCGCTAGAATCGACGGCATGGACGAGCACAGCGAGAAAGAGTCATTAAAGGAACAGATGGGCCGCATCATTGAAGAGGCGCGCATGATACTGCCAGGTATCCAGGCCCTGTTCGGTTTCCAGGCCATCGCCGTCTTCAATGACCGCTTTGAAAAGCTGCCGGTCTACGCCCAGGACTGCCACGCCGCGGCCCTCGCCATGGTGGTGCTGGCCATAGCGCTGGTCATGCTGCCAGCCGCCTACCACCGCCTCGCCGAACCGGGCCAGGTGTCGATGCACGCGATCACCATTTCCTCCCGCGCCATCTGCTACGCCCTCGCGCCGCTGGCCGCCGGCCTTGCACTTGACATTGCCGTGGTCCTCTACATGGTGACCGGCAGCGATATGGGCAGCGCAGCCGGTGGCCTGGCCGCGTTCCTGCTGCTGATTGGCGTGTGGTTCATCTTCCCGCTGCTCGCCCGGCGGCGCCGTGCCTGACACAACCGCCCGTCATCCGATTCGACCGCTCGTCATTTCGCTGGAACGGCACCCGGGGCGATACGGTATGCTCCCATTCCATGAAAAGAGAACATTATTACTGGCTGCTGCAGGCGCTTGGATGGAGCGGCGTCGCATTGTTTGTCGCCGTCGTCAATAAGCTTCACGTCACCTATTTTCCGCTTGCCGCATGGTGCGGGTTGAGCGGCCTGGCCTTGACCGCGCTGTGGCGCCGCCTGTGCAATTTCCGGCTGAAACGCGGCAAGCGCCTTAGCTGGCAAGCTGCCGCACTTTCAGCTTCCGTCATGGGGCTGGCGCAAACTGTCAGCAACACAGTGGTTGACTATTACGTATCGGGCGCCAACTGGTATGTCGGCAGTCCGGTGTGGTTCATGATGCTGCTGTCATTCTGGATCGGCGTCATGCTGGCCTGGAATGTGTGCTATATGGCGACCCTGTCCTTGCGCCGCAACCAGCGCCTGGAAGCGGAAGCGCTGCTGCTGGAGGCTGAGACCTTGCGCCTTGAAGTCCTGGCAAAGGATGCGGAATTGCGCGCACTGCAGGCCCAGGTCAACCCTCACTTTTTCTTCAATAGCTTGAACAGCGTGCGCGCCCTGCTCTACCAGGACACCGATTCCGCAGCCAATATGATCGACCAGCTGGCGACGCTGATGCGCTATACGCTGGTGTCAAGCTACAGCGATTGCGTTCCGCTGGACGAAGAACTGGCTGCTGTACGCGCCTACCTCGCAATCGAGAAAATCCGCTTCGAGGAACGGCTGCAATTCGCCATCGACATCGGGCAGGACATGGAGGCGATCACAGTTCCGCCGATGGCGCTGCAAACGCTGGTCGAAAATGCCGTGAAATACGGCGTCGAGCAATCGTCCAGCGGCAGTGCAATCAACATCCGCGCCCGCCGCGCCGAGCGCAGCGTCATCATCGAAGTGGCCAACCAGGGCAGCATCCGCGCAAGCCGCAAGTCGACCGGTGTCGGCGTGCGCAACGCCCGCAAGCGCCTGATGCTGTCCAAGGGCGAACACGCCACTTTGGACCTGGCAGAAAACGATGGCTGGGTGCGCGCCACCTTGCGCTTCCCGATCGCAGCTTAAAGGATTCGACAACATGAACCGACATCGCCCCTTCATCACCCGCCTTGGCTGGTTCCCTACACTGCAATTCGTCGGATGGGGAATGCTGTTCCTGCTCTTCATCCTCGGCAATGGCCGCTATACCAATGCCAGGATCGTGGCCTCCTTGGTCCTGGTGTTTGGCAGCGGCTGGCTGTTGACCAGCGCATGGCATCGCCTCTTCAAGTCCTGGCGCTGGAACCGCCACGCCAACGACTGGCGCTTGCCTGCCGTGGCACTGCTGGTACTGGCGCCCTTGCAGACTGCCATCTCGGAATTGGCCATCTACATTTTTATGCGGCAGCTGGCCGATGCGGGCCGTTCGGAACGGATTCCAATGGAGCTCGCCTTCTGGTGCAGCGTCATGCTCGGCTGGACCATCTGCTACATGGCTGCCGTCGCCTTGCAGCGCGCCTCGCGCCTCGAGGCAGAAGCGCTTCGGCTGGAAGTGCTGGCAAAAGACGCCGAACTGCGCGCCCTGCAATCCCAGGTCAACCCGCATTTCTTCTTCAATAGCCTGAACAGCGTGCGCGCCCTGATGTACGAAAACGTCGACAACGCCGCCCACATGGTCGACCAGCTAGCGACCCTGATGCGCTATACGCTCATGTCGACTTTCAGCGATTGCGTGCCGCTGCAGCAGGAACTCGATGCCGTGCGGGCCTACCTCGACATCGAAAAAATCCGCTTTGAAGACCGCCTGCGCGCGCATTTCGAAATCGATGCCGCAATGGCGCAAGTCACGATCCCGCCGATGACATTGCAAACCCTGGTTGAAAATGCCGTCAAATACGGTGTCGAGCGCCGCACCGACGGCAGCGAGATCCGCATCACCGCGCACCAGTCGGGTGTACATGCGGTGATCGAAGTGGCCAACCGCGGCACCCTGCTCGCCAACTCCGGCTCGACCCGGGTTGGCATGGGCAATGCACGCAAGCGGCTGGAACTGGCTAAAGGCGAGGAGTCCAGGCTGGACCTGAGCGAACACGATGGCTGGGTGCGGGCAACGCTGCATTTTCCACTCGCTGCATGACGGTGACAGGCATGGAAAAACCGCAAACACCACTGCTGGCGCGCATCAACTGGTACTGGATCCTGCAAGGACTCGGCTGGGGCTCAGTCACGGCATTCCTCATGCTGGTCAACGGCCCCTTCCTGGCGCGGCCAGGCGCAGTGCTCGCCTGCATCCTGGACGGCGTGAGCGGCCTGGTCCTGACCGACCTCTGGCGCCGCTACATGAAGCTGCGCGACTGGAATATGCGCCGCGTCGACTGGCGCCAGGTCCTGGTAGCCATCTTTATACTCGGGCCGCTGCAACTGGCGCTCGTCACCATCATCGCCCGCTCCCTGGTCGGCGTAGCCGATGGCGGCAGCTGGTTGCCCATGCTCCTGCTGTTCTGGTCCGGCATCATGGCGGCGTGGCAGGTGTCATATATGGCCGCCACGGCCCTGCGCCGCGCCAACCGCTTTGAATCGGAAGCGCTGCGCCTGGACGTGCTGGCCAAGGAGGCCGAATTGAAGGCACTGCAGGCCCAGGTCAACCCGCATTTCTTCTTCAATAGCCTGAACAGCGTGCGCGCGCTGATTTTCGAGAACCCGCAATCGGCCGCGCAAATGATCGACCAGCTTGCCACGCTGATGCGCTATACGCTCGCTTCCAGCTACGCCGATACCGTGCCGCTGAAGGAAGAGATGGAAGCCGTCCAGTCCTACCTCGCCATCGAGAAGATCCGTTTCGAAGAACGCCTGGGCATCGCCATCGACATCGCGGGCGGCATGGATACGGTGACCATCCCGCCGATGGCCGTGCAGACGCTGGTCGAGAACGCCGTCAAATACGGTGTCGAGCAAAGCAGCATCGGCACGGAAATCCGCATCAGCGCCAGCCATGCCAACGGCCATGCTTCGATCGAAGTCGCCAACCGGGGCGCCCTGGCCAAGCTTGGCAATTCAACGCGGGTTGGGCTGGCCAATGCGCGCAAACGCCTGCTGCATGCGAAAGGCGGCCATGCCAGCCTTGACCTGGTGGAGCGCGACGGCTGGGTACGCGCCACCATCACCTTCCCTTTATCGCCATGATGCGCGTGCTGGTCGTCGACGATGAGCGGCTGGCTCGCAAGGAACTGCGCCGGTTGCTGGCCGGCCATCAGCATTTCGAAATTGTCGGTGAAGCAGCCAATGTCGCCGAGGGCATCGCCCAGGCCGCCGCATTGGCGCCGGACCTGCTGCTGCTGAACATGCAAATGCCTGGCGGGAGCGGTTTCGACGTGCTCGAAGCCCTGGACGAAGTGCCGGAGGTGATCTTCACTACCGGCCATGGCCCCTGCCCGGCTGACTACCTGCTCAAGCCAATCCATCCGCTACGCCTTGCTGCGGCACTGCAGCGGGCGGCAGTCCGCGCCGGCTTTGGCAGCAAGCCGCGCAAACTGTTCATCCGTGAAGGTGAACGCTGCTGGTTTGTGCGCCTGGCCGATATCCGTCTGTTCGTGGCGGAGGGCGCAAGCACGCGCGCCTATTTCGACGGCGGCTCGCCGCTGCTCACGCGCTCCTTGCAGCAGCTGGAGAAAATGCTCGACCCGCAGCAGTTTTTCCGCGCCAGCGGCCGCCATCTCGTCAATCTTGCCGACGTCGATCGCATCATGCAAACCGCCGGCGGCGCCCTGGCGCTGGATGTCGCCGGCGTTGCGGTGGAAATCAAGGACACCGCTCATCATCCGATTTGACCGTTCATCAAGTTTTCAGTTTAAGCTGTGCTCCGGTGCCGATAAAGTGTGTTTCACAATGAGGAAACCACCAATGAAAACCACGATCGCACAAAGCGCCGTATTCGTGGTGTACGACGATCCGGAATGGATGTATGCTCGCATCGACCAATTTCTCCAATGACCGATCAACATGACAGAAACCCGGCGTCCGCTATTCGCAAGGCTTGACTGGTACTGGATCATGCAAGGCTTCGGCTGGACGCTGATCTTCATGGTGGTGTTGCTGACTTACAGGCAGTACCTTGGCTCGCCGGGCGTGTTTGCCACCTGCGCCTGGACTGGCGCCAGTGGCGTCTTGCTGTCGGACCTGTGGCACCGCATGATCAAAGCACGCCGCTGGAATGCCGGCGCCATCAAGTGGCGCATGTTCGCGGGGCCGCTGCTGCTGCTCGGGCCACTGCAGGCCTTGAGCGTGGCCGCAGCGATCTATGTCCTGCAGGGTCACTTCGACAGCAGCCTTAAATGGGCGCCTGCTTCATTCGCGCTCTGGAGCTGCGTCTTTGCCGGCTGGCAGCTTGCCTACATGGTGGCGCTGGCTGTCCGCCGTGCCAACCAGTTCGAAGCCACCGCCCTGCGCATGGAAGTACAGGCCAAGGACTCCGAACTGCGCGCGCTGCAGGCGCAAGTCAATCCGCACTTCTTCTTCAATAGCCTGAACAGCATCCGCGCCCTGGTGTACGAAGAACCCGACTCGGCCTCGCAAATGATCGACCAGCTGGCAAGCCTGATGCGCTATGCCCTGCAGACCGGCCAGCTGCACAAAGTGCCATTGAAGAAGGAGCTGGAAGCAGTTGAGGCCTACCTGGCCATCGAAAAAATCCGCTTCGAAGAACGGCTACGTGCCAGCATTACCGTCGAACCGGGACTGGAACAAGTCATGGTCCCGCCCATGTCGCTGCAGACGCTGGTGGAAAACGCCGTCAAATATGGTGTGGAAATGAGCACCACAGGCAGCGACATCCTGATCACCGCGCGCCGTGCCGGCAACAATGCGCTGATCGAGATCGCCAATGCGGGCGCCATCCGATCCTTCGGCGACTCCACCAAGGTCGGCCTGACCAATACCCGCAAGCGCCTGGCGCTCTCGATTGGTGAAGAAGCCAGCCTGCAATTGAGCGAGAACAGCGGCTGGGTTCGGGCCACCTTGCAGTTCCCGGCGGCGGCATGATGCGCGTCCTGATCGTCGACGACGAACGCCTGGCGCGCGCCGAACTGCGGCGCATGCTGGCCTCCCACCCGGGCATCATCATCGTCGGGGAAGCCGCCAATGCCGCCGAAGCGGCGCTGCAGGTCCAGGCGCTGCAACCGGACTTGCTGCTGCTGGACGTACAGATGCCCGGCGGCAGCGGCTTCGACCTGCTGGCCACGCTGGACGATGCCCCGGAAGTGATTTTCACCACCGCCTTCGACCAATATGCCCTGCAAGCCTTTGAAGCAAGTGCGCTCGACTACCTGATGAAGCCTATCGAGCCGCAGCGCCTGGCGGCGGCACTGGAGCGGGCCGCTGTGCGGCTCGGCATTGCTCCTACGCCGAGCGCTGCGCCGCGCAAGCTGTTCATCCGCGATGGCGAGCGGTGCTGGTTCGTGCGGCTGGAAGACATTCGCCTGTTCGAATCCGAAGGCAACTACACCCGCCTCTACTTCGACGGCGCCACGCCCTTGCTCGCACGCTCCCTGCTGCAACTGGAGCAGCGCCTCGACCCGCAACAGTTCTTCCGCGCCAGCCGGCGCCACATCGTCAACCTGGCTGCCGTGCGCGGCATCGAGAATGGCGAAGGCGGGGCCATGGCCCTGCGCATCGACGGCATGTTGGTGGAAGTCTCGCGCCGCCGCATAGCCGCCCTCAAACAATTGCAGGAATTCTGAGCGCAATAAAAAAACCCGCTCGGCGAGCGGGTTTTTCAAGTACAGCGCTGCGCTGCGCTCAAGCCTTGCGGCGGCGGCCGTACGCCAGGGCAATGGCGCCGATACCCACCAGGGGCAGCGTGCCAGGCAGCGGCACTTCCGCCGGACTGCTCACTGGCTCGGCGAAGGTGATGACGCCTTTACGCACGTTGAAGGCATAGCGGCCATCCATGCTGACATTGCTTGCTTTGACCAGCGCGTGCGTGCCTGAATCCAGCAACTGCGTCGCAGCGCCCGAGCCGTCGAACTCGAAATCGGCAGGCTTGCCCTTCACATGGAAGCCGGCGCGCGACTTTTCCGAGGCGCTGGACTTGTCCCACTGGATCGAACCGTAGTTGAAGTAGAAGTCAAAATTGTTCGCGCCGGTGTCCGAGCGATCCACCAGCAAGAGCTGGAAGGTGTTCTTCAAGTCATTCTTGCGCGGGTAATAGCCGACGTTGGACCAGGTCACGGCAAAGGTGTTGTGGCCATCGAACTTGGTGTTGCCATAGCCGATGCTGCCGCCACCGTTAGTAGTATCGACGTCGCCAAAAAATGGTGCCAGGAAGGAGGTCGCGTAGGAATTGCCGTTAAATGCCGTCGGTGAATAGTCGCCCAGGGCCTGGTCGAACGACACATTGCCATTGGTGTTGATATACACGCTGCTGTATACGGCGCCGTTCAATCGCAGCTTCATGCCGTTGCCAAGGTTGACCTTGGTCGAGCCGTCATCGGCAGCAGGAACGAAACTTTGGCTGAAACCGGAAAGGATCGGGGAGGCGTTCGCGTTAGCGCTGAAAGCCAGCACGGCTGTGAGCAACAAGGTGGTCAGTTTGGGCACGGGATTCTCTTTTCGGCAACAAAGGCTGCAATTGTACCAATTCTATTGACCAATAGTAAATAAAATTGAGCAAAAAAAAACCCGCTCGGTTGGAGCGGGTTTTTCGCAGCAGGGGCCGCTTATTCGACTTCGACGGTCTCCGGTGGCGGCGTTGGCGCCGCATCCGGTTCCGGGAACTCCAGCTTGATCGCTTCGGCGTCGTCCAGGTCCACAATCACGCGGCCGCCGGACACCAGCTTGCCGAACAGCAGTTCGTCGGCCAGCGCCTTGCGGATCATGTCCTGGATCAGGCGCGACATCGGGCGCGCGCCCATCAAAGGATCGAAGCCCTTCTTCGCCAGGAACTTGCGCAGCTTCTCGCTGAAGATGGCTTCCACCTTCTTCTCGTGCAGTTGCTCTTCCAGCTGCATCAGGAACTTGTCCACCACGCGCAGGATGATTTCCTCGTCCAGCGCGCGGAAGCTGATGGTCGCATCCAGGCGGTTGCGGAACTCCGGCGTGAACATGCGCTTGATGTCGGCCATCTCGTCGCCCGCTTCCTTGCTGTCGGTGAAACCGATCGAGCGCTTCTGCAAGCTTTCCGCACCCGCATTGGTGGTCATGATGATGATCACGTTGCGGAAATCGGCCTTGCGGCCGTTGTTGTCGGTCAGCGTGCCATGGTCCATCACCTGCAGCAGGATATTGAAGATATCCGGATGCGCCTTCTCGATCTCGTCCAGCAGCAGCACGGCGTGCGGCTTCTTGGTGATCGCCTCGGTCAGCAGTCCGCCCTGGTCATAGCCCACATAGCCAGGAGGCGCGCCGATCAGGCGGCTCACCGCATGGCGTTCCATGTACTCCGACATGTCGAAGCGGATCAGCTCAATGCCCAGGATGAAGGCGAGCTGCTTGGCCACCTCGGTCTTGCCGACGCCGGTCGGACCGGAGAACAGGAAGGAGCCGATAGGCTTGTCCTGCTTGCCCAGGCCGGCGCGCGACATCTTGATCGCGGAAGCCAGCGCCTCGATTGCAGGATCCTGGCCGAACACTACGTTGCGCAAGTCGCGGTCGATGGTCTGCAGCTTGCTGCGGTCGTCCTGGTTGACGGTCTGGGGCGGAATGCGCGCGATCTTGGAAATGATTTCCTCGATCTCGGTCTTGCCGATGGTTTTCTTCTGCTTCGACTTCGGCAGGATGCGCTGGGCAGCGCCCGCCTCGTCGATCACGTCGATCGCCTTGTCCGGCAAGTGACGGTCGTTGATGAAGCGCGCCGCCAGTTCGGCCGCGGTCGACAGCGCCGACGACGAATACTTCACGCCATGGTGTTCTTCAAAGCGCGACTTCAGGCCGCGCAGGATCTGCACGGTCTGTTCCACGGTCGGCTCATTGACGTCGACCTTCTGGAAGCGGCGGGACAGCGCATGGTCTTTCTCGAACACGCCACGGAATTCCGTGAAGGTGGTCGCGCCGATGCACTTCAGCTGGCCGTTGGCCAGGGCCGGCTTCAGCAGGTTGGACGCGTCCAGCGTGCCGCCCGAAGCCGAGCCCGCGCCGATGATGGTGTGGATCTCGTCGATGAACAGGATGCCGTTCGGATTGTCTTTCAACTGCTTGAGCACGGCCTTCAGGCGCTGCTCGAAGTCGCCGCGGTACTTGGTGCCGGCCAGCAGCGCGCCCATGTCCAGCGAGTAGACCACCGCGTTCGACAGCACTTCCGGCACGTCGCCCTGGGTGATGCGGTAGGCCAGGCCTTCCGCAATGGCGGTCTTGCCCACGCCGGCTTCGCCCACCAGCAGCGGGTTGTTCTTGCGGCGGCGGCACAGCACCTGGATCACGCGGTCCACTTCGTCCTCGCGGCCGATCAGCGGGTCGATCTTGCCCTCGGCGGCGGACTTGTTCAGGTTCTGGGTGAACTGGTCCAGCGGCGATTCCTTGGCCTGGCCTTCCGGTGCGGCGCCTTCTTCCACGCCCTCGGATGCCTTGCCGGAATCCATTTGCTGGTCCTTGCGCACGCCGTGCGAGATGAAGTTGACCACGTCCAGGCGGGTGACGCCCTGCTGGTGCAGGTAGTAAACAGCGTGCGAGTCTTTTTCACCGAAGATGGCCACCAGCACGTTGGCGCCGGTTACTTCCTTCTTGCCGTTGGAAGCCGACTGCACGTGCATGATCGCGCGCTGGATCACGCGCTGGAAGCCCAGGGTTGGCTGGGTATCCACTTCGCCGGTGCCAGGCACGGTCGGCGTGTTGTCGCCGATGAAGTTGGTCAGCGTTTTACGCAGGTCTTCAATATTCACTGCGCAGGCGCGCAGCACCTCGGCTGCCGATGGATTGTCTAGCAGCGCCAGCAGCAAGTGCTCCACGGTGATGAACTCGTGTCGTGCTTGCCGCGCTTCGACAAACGCCATATGCAAACTTACTTCCAATTCCTGCGCAATCATACTTCCTCCATCACACATTGCAGGGGATGCCCCGCCTTGCGTGCATGCGTTAAAACGAACTCCACTTTGGTTGAAGCTATATCTTTAGAGAAAACGCCGCACACGCCTTTGCCGTAGCGATGGACACTCAGCATAATTTGTGTCGCCGTTTCCCGGTCCTTATTGAAATACTCCTGGATGATGGCGACTACAAACTCCATCGGAGTGTAGTCGTCATTGAGCAGCGCCACCTGGTACATAGGTGGCGGCTTAATCGCCTGCCGTTCCAGGACGGTTTCGGTGTCATGCTTGGTTGCCATACGCTTATATTCTAATGCTTTCAGACTAGTTGCAACGCCCATTTCAGAGGGCCATTTCCACCAGTACTCATCTTACGCGTTTTCGCCGATTGCCGCAGATGGCGGCCAGCTTGGCCAAAATCAAGGGCTCGAAAAAAAGCTGTTGCAAAAAGCTCACCATGTGCTAGTGAAAGCGCTTGACATTAAAAATTGTTCCGCCAACAATGCGATATCGACTTTGTGCAGATCTGTACATGTTGGTA
>Ga0209565_1000685_pt1 | contig 21069 bp, 19 predicted proteins | sample Araplaol_mTSA_r2_2_FD_184283 | JGI IMG/M metagenome (GOLD analysis project Ga0209565, IMG submission 184283) | Arabidopsis root microbial communities from North Carolina, USA - plate scrape MF_Col_mTSA_r2 (SPAdes) (version 3) | ecosystem: Host-associated > Plants > Roots > Endosphere | place... | reverse complement strand
GCCGCAATGAAGTCGCCGGAAGCCTGCGTGCATCCTTCTTCCCGCACCTGCAGCCAGTCCAGCAGGTCGGACACCTCGCAGCAGCCCGCATGCCCCTCATCGCGCAGTTCGAGCCGCTGCTGCGCAACGCCTGCCTGCAGCATCAGTCCCTGGATATCGGCCGCAAGCGCGATGGCGTCAGGCGTATCCTTGCTGAATGCCAGCGGCGGGAGGCACAACACCATGTCCAGCTTGAAGCCTTCCGCTTCCCACATCCTTAACGCAGCCAGCGCATCGCACACCATGTGCAGCAGGAAGACCCGTTCCAGTCCCGAAGCCGACAACTCGCCGGCAAAATCGCAGTAGTGCAGGACGCCGCTGCCGGGGCGGCGCCAATGGACAGCCGCCAGCACGCTGCCGATGCTGCCGTCACGCGCCGCAACCTGGGGCTGGCACCAGAGTTCAAACTGGCCCAGCTCGAGTGCATTACCAATCAAATTTCACCTCCGCAGAGTAAGAGCGTTGTGGGTAAGGGTGGAAGTTCCAGTACTTGTAGTTGTTGGCGTTGTCGATGCCGAAGGCGGCGCTCCAGTGCTTGTCGATGCGATAGCGCAGGCGCGCGTCGACCGTGAAGTATTTGCTGGCGCCCTGGTAGGCAAAGCCGTTGATGTCGGTGTTGTCCAGCGTCGAGTACTGCTTGCCGCTGTAGCGGGCAGCCAGCGTGGCGCTCAGCTTGTCGTTCACGCGGTAAGTCGCCACGGCACTGGCACGCCATTCGGGAATGCGCGGCTGCCATTTGCCCACGCTGGCCGGGAATTTCCCGTTGCGCTTGATTTTGGAATCGGTCCAGGTCAGGCTGGCCTGCATGTCGAGTCCTTCAACCAGCACGTTCTCGTTCGACCAGGCCGTTTCCAGGCCATGAGTGCGGATCAGGTCCACGTTCTGCACATTGGTCACGTTCGGCGTCACCAGCACATTGGTTTGCGAGTACAACGCGTCGCGGTTGCGCTCGAAGAACGCCGTGATGCGCAAGGCGGAATTGCCGACCAGGCGTTCGGCGCTCAGTTCCGTGGTCCAGGAGCGCTCGGCCTTCAGGTCCGGATCGTTGTTGATCAGGGTGCCGGTGTTGTTGATGCCGCCCTGGTACAGCTCGGACACGGTCGGCATGCGTATTGCACGGCCGGTGGAAGCTTTCAGCGTCCAGTCCTCATTGGCCTGATAAGCCAGCGCCGCCTTGGGCGAAACATAGTTGTCACTGCGCTTTGCATGACGCACCACTTGGGTCGCATTGGCGGTCTCGCCATCGCGGCCCTCCCAGTGTTCGAAGCGCGCGCCGAGCACCGTCTTCCAGTCTTGCGACAGTTTCCAGGTGTCCTGCACATACAGGCTGTCGATGCTGGTGCGGCCCGAGAAAGCCTGGTTACGGGCGCCCGGTTCGCCATTCAGCCAGTCTGTCGTGGCGCGTTCGATGGTCGACAGCTTGTAGGCGGCGCGCTGGTAGCCAAAGTCGAAGATATGCTGGCCGCGCATGCCGCCCGGGCGATACACGCCTTTCAGCGACAGCGTATTCCAGCCGGTGCCGCCCTGGTCGACGATGCGGCCGGCGCCGCCGGTTGCTGCTGCCGGACGCGCCGTGGTCGGTGCGCGCAGGATGTCGCGGCTGTAGTCATAGAGGCTGGCCGCCACTTCCCAGTCGAACACGCCTTTGGTGTTGCTCTTCACAGTCAGGCCGTGCATCAGGTGGCGCAGTTCTTCTTTGGTGGAGTTGAAGTCGGAAGCGGCAAGCGTAAAGCTGCGGCCATCGATCAGAACCGGGCCGCTGAACACCGGCTTGCCCGCTGCGTCGCGCAGGTAGGTATCGGGCGATCCGCTCGAATCGTTCTGCCACCAGCCCAGCGAGTAGCTGGCGCGCACAGTGGGCGAAAAATCATACGCCACCTTGAATTTTGCGTGGTCCTGCACCGTGCTGTATTGGGTCGCGGTGCCGAGGATGTAGATGTCGCGGTTGCTGCGGTCCTTGCCGGCCACGGCGCCGGTCACCGGCACGCCATTGCCGCCCACCGCGCCGCTGGCAATGGCGCGCGTGGTGTATGTCTGCGGCTGGCCATCGCTGTCGGTGCGGTTCACGCTGACGAACCAGGACCAGGCGCCGTGGCGGTTGCCAAGCGACATGCTTGACTGGCGTGCAGTCGAAGTCATGTTCGTGTTGTACAGCTCAAACGGCTGGCGCACATAGGCGACGCGCGCATGGGCTTCGAACTGCTTCGGCATGCGCGTCACGTAATCCACCACGGCGCCGACCGAGTTGCCGCCATAGGCCGCCGAGAACGGGCCATACAGCACGTCGACACGTTCGATTTCTTCCGGCGCCACCATGCCCCAGCGCGGCGCGAAGGTTGCACCGTTACCGAGGTAGTTCGACAGCAGCACGCCATCCGCATACACCGCCGAGCGCGCGCTGTTGCCGGTGCCGGAGGCGCGCGTTGAAAGGACAGCGTGGTTGTAGTCGCCGATATAGCGCTTGCGCACCAGCAGGCTTGGCAGGTATTTCAAGGCGTCTTCCGCATCGCTGGCGTTGACCTGCTCTTCGATCTGCGCGCGGGTGATGCCTTCGATCGTGGTCGGGATCTGGGTCGGCAGCGAAGTTGGATGGCTGCCGGCGATAACGACAGTGCCTACCAGCTTGAGCGGCGATTCCCCTTCATGATCGGCAAATGCCGGAGCAGAAAAGACGGCCAGCAGCGCGGCAGCCAGGGGAATGAGGCGGGTGTTCATGATGCTTCCTTTCTTGTTCTTGCGAGCGAAGGCCTTGCGACCGCGCCGCCAAAAGGCGCGTGCAATGCAAAGCCGGGGAGTACTGCTGCGAAGATTCAAGCGGAAGGCGGGGCGCGCGACGGCGGCGCAAGGGACACTTGCTGAGGCAATGCGGCCGCAGCCTGCAATGCAGGTTCAGTACGCGCGGCCGGCGCCAGCACCAAGGCAACGCCTGCAGGTGGCGGTGGTATGGTGGGAAGATCGGCCTGCACCATGCAGTAACCGCATTTCTGGACGACGTGGTGGGCTTTTGGCTGCGCGTGGCAATGCGCGACGTTGTTATCGCCGCAGGCCGCCGCGAGCAAGGTGGACAGCGTTGGCGCGGAAACGGCCATCAGCATCGCAAACAGCGCGATCCTGACTATCCCGGCAATCTGTCTCCTGCTCCAGCCCACGATGGCTCCCACAATGCAATTTATAAGTGGCATTGTAGGTACACCTTTGTGACGGCGATATGCCCTAGATCAAGTTTTCACTTGCCCGCGGCGCGAGGGAACTGCTATCGTAAATCTTTCAGTCCTGACAACGCGCTATGGATCATCTAGTGGCTCTCGAGTTGGTAGCTCTGTTCGTCGGCCTGTCATGCCTGCCCAATTGGCTCATCGCCCAATGGTATGCCGCTCATGGCTGCCGGCCGGCACTCAGGCGCTCCGCCGCCATCAGCGCCGTGCTGGCCCTGATCGGCATCAGCCTTGTCCTCGGTTCGGTAGCGCTGGAATTGCGCCACGCTAAACCCATGCTCATTTACGCGTTCGGCTTGCTGGGCATTGCGGGCTTGCTGGTCTCTGCCGCGCTGCACACTTTCGACGAGGATTAAGCCGGCCCTGCGCCCCGGAACGGATCGCAGGACAGATAGTTATTCAGCGCTGGACGTGCAACTTGATCACGCGATGCACCGGCCCGCCGTCGGCAGGAGGGACTGAAGACGCGGGCGAATCGCCACAACCGCCGCAGGAGCCGCAGCCGCTGCTGCAGCTCGATTCGGTATTGAAGAAGCGCGCCAGCTTTTCCTGCGGCAGGCCGCGGCGCGACAAGGCATAAACGATCTGCTGGCGCCAGGCGGCAGGCAGGTACTTCCTCGCCGCGTGCAAAACGGCAGCTGCTACGATGATGCCAACGGTAATTTCCTGCCACATGGTTCAGCCTCCCAATGCCAGGGCGACGCGGTAAGTGATGAAGGTGGCGGTGTACGCCAGCACGAACATATAGCCCGCCATCATCAGTGGATACTTCATCGAATTGGTTTCGCGGCGCACAACGGTCAGGGTGGACAGGCATTGCGGCGCAAAGACGTACCAGGCCAGCAGCGCCAGCGCGGTCGGCAAGCCCCAGCTGGCCTGGATCACCGGCGCCAGGGAATTGGCCAGCTCGTCGCCGGTCTGCGACAGGGCATACACGGTGCCCAGCGCGCCGACAGCCACTTCACGCGCCGCCATGCCCGGCACCAGCGCAATGCAGATCTGCCAGTTGAAGCCAATCGGCGCGAAGATGAATTCCAGCGCGCGGCCCAGCATGCCGGCCACGCTGTAGTAGATCGGCGGATGGGTGGCGCCTTCCGGAGCGCCCGGGAAGCTGGACAGGGCCCACAGCAGCACCATCAAGGTCAGGATGGTCGTACCGACGCGCATCAGGAAGATCTTGGCGCGTTCGTAAAGGCCGATGGCCAGGTTCCGCATATGCGGCCAGTGGTAGGCCGGCAGTTCCAGCATCAGCGGCTGGTTGCGCTTGGCGCGCATCGAGCGCTTCATGACCCAGGCCACGGCCATCGCCGAAATGATGCCGGCAAAGTAAAGGCAGAACAGGACCAGGCCTTGCAGGTTGAAGAGGCCCCACACTTCGCGGTCCGGGATGAAGGCAGCGATCACCAGCGCATACACCGGCAGGCGCGCCGAGCAGGTCATCAGCGGCGCGATCATGATGGTCACGATGCGGTCGCGCGGGTTCTGGATGGTGCGCGCCGCCATGATGCCGGGAATGGCGCAGGCAAACGACGACAGCAGCGGAATGAAGGCGCGGCCGGAGAGGCCGACGCCGCCCATCAGGCGGTCCAGCAGGAAGGCGGCACGCGGCAGGTAGCCGCAGTCTTCCAGCACCAGGATGAAGAAGAACAGGATCAGGATCTGCGGCAGGAAGACCAGCACGGCGCCAACGCCGCCCAGCACACCGTCCACCAGCAGGGAGCGCAGCACGCCGTCGGCCATGTGCGCTTTGACCAGCACGCCAAGATGCTCGACGCCGCCGCTGATCATGTCCATCGGCACTTCGGCCCAGCTGAACACGGCCTGGAATACGCAGAACATCAGGACCGCCAGGATGACCGGCCCCATGAACGGGTGCAGCACGAAGTGGTCGATCTTTTCGGAGCGGTTGCCGCGGTCGTCGGCATCTTTCACGGCGACCGACAGGATGCGGCGCACTTCGCGCTGGGTTTCCTCAACGCTCACGGCATCGATGGCAGACAGCGGGTTGGCGACGCTTTCATAGAACGGCCACAGGCCATCCAGCGCATCGACCAGGGCTTTCTCGCCGCCGCTCTTCACGGCCACGGTTTCGACCACCGGCATGCCCAGTTCCTGCGACAGCTTGCCCGCATCGACCACGATGCCGCGTTTCTTCGCGACGTCGACCATGTTCAGGCACAGCACCATCGGCAGGCCGAGGCGCTTGATTTCGAGGACCAGGCGCAGGTTCAGGCGCAGGTTGGTGGCGTCGACCACGCACACCACGACGTCGGGCGAACGTTCGCCTTCGCGCAAGCCGGCCACCACGTCGCGCGTGATCATTTCATCGGGAGTATGCGCCGACAGGCTGTAGGCGCCCGGCAGGTCGAGCAGCCGGTACTGGTTGCCGGCACCGGAAGTGAACTGGCCTTCCTTGCGCTCGATGGTCACGCCGGCGTAGTTGGCCACCTTCTGGCGCGCGCCGGTAAGACGGTTGAACAGAGCGGTCTTGCCGCAATTCGGGTTGCCCAGCAGGGCGACCATTGGCTGCTGCGCGATGGCTTGCGCGGCCTTTTCTACTGCACCCATTGCAATTATTCCGGTTGGATCGAGATCAGCGCAGCTTCAAAGCGGCGCAAGGCAAAGGTGGCATTGCCTACTTTAATGGCGAGGGGTTCGCCGCCTGGCAGGCCACGCTTGAGCATGCGGATGCGCTCACCGGGCACAAAGCCCAGTTCCATCAGGCGGCGCGCCAGGTCGGCGCCGTCCTCGGTATCTTCAGGATTGCCCGGGGCGATATGGATCACCGTTCCGCTCTGCCCCACCGGCAGGGAATCAAGCTTGATCAGGGTAGGAGCAAGGGTCATGGTGAACTTTCCAGGGCGAAATACAACCTCGCCATTATAAATGAGAATGGTTTTCAATTTCGCTTGCATTGTAGCCCTGTTCGGGTAGAATGGGAACCGTAATGATAATGATTCTCAATAACGGAATCGCAATCTTAGCCAGAAGGTAATCTCTGAAATGATCGTTTGTGTCTGCAACAACATCTCTGATCGAGAAATCCGTCAAGCCATAGATATGGGTATCAGCTCCATGGACGAGTTGCGCGAAGCGCTCGGCGTGGCCACCTGCTGCGGCAACTGCCTCAGCTATGCGGTGGAAGTGCTGGACGAACATCTGGGCAGCGGAATACAGGAGACTGTGCTCAAGCGCCCATCACTGACCGTGTAAGGAGCGCTTCATGCAATCGATGACTTTCCCGGCTGGCGGCGATTTCGGCGCCAGCGTTGGCAGCGACAAGCTGACCAAGATCGCAGTGGTCGTCGCTTTGCACGCAGTCCTCGGTTATGGTTTTATTAACGGCACCATGCATCGCCTGGTGGACCGTATCCCTGAAGTGGTGAACGTCACGTTTGTGGCGCCGCCGCCACCTCCCCCGCCGGCCTCGCAGCCAAAGACGGTAGAAATCGCGCAGAAGGCGCCTTCGATCACCCCGCCGCCGCTGCCGATGCTGCCGATCGTGATTGAAAACACCATCACCCCGTCGCCGTCCCAAGCGCGCGTGACCGAGCCTGCGCCGGCAACCCCGGTCGTGGTGGCGCCGGTTTCCGCCGCGCCGGCAGCGCCTGCCGCTCCGGCTGGCCCGCGGGTGATCTCCGCTGTTGAATATATTCGTGCGCCGCAGCCGGTGTACCCGTCGGTGTCGCGACGCATGGGCGAACAGGGCGTGGTGACCTTGCGCGTGCTGGTCAATGAGAAGGGTTATGCCGAGCAGGCATCGATCCAGAAATCGTCCGGCTTCAACAACCTGGACGAAGCTGGCCGCGCTGCGGTCATGCGTGCGCTGTTCAAGCCTTATGTGGAAGATGGGAAGGCGCAGCCGGTGTACGTTGTTGTGCCGATTAATTTCCAGATGTCTTAAACCCTGAAATGCAAACGCCGCGGCTTCTTTCGAAGTCCGCGGCGTTTGCATTTTGGTGTCTGACCCAATGGGTCAGACACCGGTCTACCGGTTTTACAGGTCAGCCCACATCCGCAACAGGTTGTGATAATGCCCCGCCAGGCCGACAGTGGCCTCGTCATCGCCATGCGCAGCGCGCAGCTTCTGGATATTCTGGTCCAGCTCGAACAGCATGGTGCGCTTCCAGTCATCACGCACCATCGACTGCGTCCACAGGAACGAAGCCACACGTTCGCCAGAGGTCACCGGATTCACTCGATGCACGCTGCTTGCCGGATAGATGATCGCATCGCCTGCTGGCAGCTTGACCTCATGCGCGCCATAGCTGTCCATCACGGTCAGCTCGCCACCCTCATACTCCTCGGGATCGGACAGGAACACCGTGGTGGAAACGTCCGAGCGCATCACGTCCGAAGAACCAACCATATGGCGGATCGCGCCATCGATATGCAGGCCGTACGTCTCCCCGCCCGCATAGCTGTTGAAATACGGCGGCAGGATCTTCAGCGGCAAGGCCGCCGAATAGAACAGCGGGTTCTTCGCCAGCGCCTTGATGATGATATCCCCGAGTTCCAGCGCCAGCGGCGTCCCTTCCGCGATTTGCCGGTTGCGCTTGACCTGCGCCCCCTGCGATCCCACGCTGGCGCGGCCGTCGACCCATTCGGCGGCCGCCAGGCGCTGGCGGAAGGTTTTGACTTGTTCCGGCGTCAGCACGCCGGGGATATGCAGCATCATGATCAGTAGTGGAAGTTCGCAGTCAGGATTGCAGTGCGGCCTGCAGCAACTTGAGCGTAATGGTTCGAGACCGATTTGTCGAAGTAGAACTTGTCGGTCAGGTTCTGCACGTTCAGTTGCAGGCTGATGTTCTTGTTCACTTCGTAGCTCGCCATTGCGTCAAAGCGGGTGTAGCCCGGCACGTACTTGGTGTTGTTGATGTTAGCCCAGATCTTGGCAGAGTAGTTCACACCGCCGCCAATGGTCAGGCCTGGCAGCACGGCATACGAAGTCCACAGCGAAGCGCTGGTCTTCGGCACGCCCGGGAAGGTGTTGCCGTCGTATGGCGACTTGACCCACACCGGCGCGGCGGTGGTGCCGACGTTGGTATAGCCGTTGTCGCCCACTTCCGCGTCCAGCCAGGTGGCGCCGCCGAATACCTGCCAGCTATTGGTAATGGAACCGCTGATGCCGAACTCGGCGCCGCGCACGGTCTTTTTGCCGGCATTGAAGGAGGTGCCGTTCGGACCGCTGACGCGGGCATTGTTCATCTTGCTTTCGAAGATGGCGCCGCTCAGGGACAGGCGGCGGGCCAGCACTTCCCACTTGGTGCCCAGTTCGAAGTTCTTGCTGTCCTGTGGCTTCAGGTCTTTCACTGCCACGGTCAGGCCGTCGTTGCCTTCGCCGCCGTCGTTGCCCGGCGGGGTCGACGAGGTGCCGTAGGAAACGTAGATGCTGCTATTGGCAGCAGGCTTGTACACCAGGCCAGCCTGGTAGTTGGTGAAGTTGGACTTCACTTCCGCATTCACGGCAGCGGTGGCAGGCGAAGCGGTCGGGTTGGCAGCAGTAAACAGCGCGGAACGGAACTCATCCCAGCGCAGGCCGACGTTCAGCAGCCATTGCGGGGTGAACTCGATGGTGTCGAAGCCGTACACGGAGCGGCTGTTGGTGTGCACATTGGTCGCAGCCGGCGATACGCTGCGCACCTGGCCTGCACTCCATGGATCGTGCGGGTTCGGGTTGACCAGGGTGGTGCAGTTGTACAGGGTCGTTGCGCCGGAGGTCGGGCAGGTGCTGGTCTTGGTCAGCGGGTTGTTGGTGCCCGGGGTGAACAGGTAGGTGCTTCGATCGGTGATCTCGCGGCTGATTTCGACGCCGGTGGTGAAGGTGTGCTTGATGCCGGCAGTATTGAACTCACCGGTCAGGCTGGAAGCGTTGGCCAGCGCGTCGGTCTCGGCCACGCGCGTATTGGCACGGCGCCACAAGGTCCCGTACAGCACCACGTTGCCCTTGGAATCGTCAGGCTGGGTGTAGACGTAGTCGTTCTCCGTCTTGCCGTAACGGGTCACGTTGCGGAACGACAGGCCGTTGCGGAAATCATGCTTGATGTCGACGGTGCCGATATCGGACTTGGTGTCGCGGAAGTCGCGGTCGACCAGGCCGTAATAGGTATCGCGCGGCACGGACATCGGGGTGCCGTTGCCGTTTTTGGCGACATTGGCGCCAGTAGTGAACGGGTTATTGAACGGGATGCCGCTGTCCGGCAACTCGCTCGACTGCATGTGATAGAAGGACAGGTTGACCTTGGTCGGACCGGTCAGTCCGAAAGCCACGGTCGGTGCGATGCCCCAGCGGTCGCCGTGGATTTCGTTGCGGCCGGCCACATGGTTTTCATGGCCCATTACGTTCAGGCGCACCGCTGCATCGTCGCCGATCATGCGGTTCACGTCGACGGTGGCGCGGCGGTATTGCGCACTGCCGATGCCGACCGATGCGTTAGCGAAGTTTTCTGCCTTGGCAGTCTTGGAAACCAGGTTGACGCCGCCACCGGCGGAGGAACGGCCGCCGTAAGCGGAGTTCGGGCCCTTGACCACTTCGATCTGTTCCAGCGCGAAGATTTCGCGGCTCTGGGAACCGGTATCGCGAATGCCGTCGATATAAGTGTCGCTCTGGGCGTTATAGCCGCGAATCAGCAGGTTGTCGCCCACCGGCTGGCCGCCTTCGGCCGCACCCACGGTAATGCCCGGCACGGTGCGCAGCGCGTCAGTCAGGGAAGTAGCGCCGGTCTGGGAGATCACCTCGGTCGGGATCACGGTCACGGCTTTCGGGGTATCCAGCAGCGGTGCGGTGAATTTGTCGGAGGCGGATTTCTTGACCTGGAAGTCGTTGCCATTCTGGCCAGTAACGACTACTTCCTGCATTTTCTGCTCTGGGGCAGCTGTATTGGTATCGGCTTGTGCTACAGGCAGCGCCAGGGAAGCGGCGATGGCTGCGAGCGTAGCTGGCGAGTGCTTGCGGCTCTTAATGTAGGACATTGACAACTCTGAATTGTGGGCATAAAACGCAAATGATAATTGTTTTCATTTACATTAGCAATGTCGTTAGCAATCCTATGTTGCCCCCATGACTAGGTTGGCGCCCTGCTTCGTGGCAAAATGCCATTATTCCCAACCAAATAAGAAGGAAACCCCATGAAGGGCGACAAAGACGTTATCCGTCTGCTGAATGCACAGCTGACCAACGAGCTGACGGCAATTAACCAGTACTTCCTGCATGCGCGCATGTACCGTCACTGGGGCTTCGACAAGCTGGGCAAGAAAGAATACGACGAGTCGATCGGCGAAATGAAGCATGCCGACCGCCTGATCGACCGCATCCTGATGCTGGACGGCCTGCCTAACCTGCAAGCCCTGCACAAGCTGCTGATCGGCGAGAACACCGAAGAAATGCTGGCCGCCGACCTGAAGCTGGAAAAAGGTGCGCATGTGACCATCAAGGAAGGCATTGCGCAATCCGAGAAAGTCGGCGATTACGTATCGCGCGACCTGCTGCTGGATATCCTGAAGGATACCGAGGAGCACATCGAATGGCTGGAAACCCAGATCGACCTGATCGGGAAAATCGGCATCCAGAACTACCTGCAATCGCAGATGTCGGAAGCCGAGTAATGCCCGGACAAAGTCCGGAACTGTTGCGGCGCCTCTTGCGCGCCAAAGACAGGATGGACGCCGCCTCGCAAGAGGAATGGCCGGTAAGCCGCCTGGCGGAAGTGAGCTGCGTTTCTGCAACTCACTTCGCCCGTTCCTTCAAGGAGGCGTTCGGCCTCCCGCCCCACCGCTACCTGCTGACGCGCCGCATCGAGCGCGCCGTGACGCTGCTGCGCGAAACCGACCTGCCCATCACCGATATCGCCTACTCGACCGGCTGGAACAGCATCGGCACCTTCGGCCGCACCTTCCGCGACATCACCGGCAAGAACCCGGGCGATATCCGGGAACAGGTACGCCTCGAGGCTGAGCAAGCCGGACGGGTGCCGGCCTGCGTGCTGAGCGCAGCGCACCGGCCGGACCTCACAATGGCAGTTTCGGAGAAGCGGCGCCAGGAAAGCGTCCCTACAATGGAGTCTCACTTAAAGGAGACCACCCCATGACTCAAGGTATTCAAACCGTAGGCCTGTATGTTCGCGACCAGGACGAAGCGCTGGCTTTCTATGTCGACAAGCTCGGTTTCAAGGTCCATACCGACGTGCGCAATGGCGACTACCGCTGGCTTACCGTGCAGCATCCGGACCAGCCATCGTTCCAGCTCGGCCTTTACGTACCGGGCGCACCTGTCCATGATGCGGCAACCGCTCAGGCGCTGAACGCGCTGGTCGCCAAAGGCGCCATGCCGCCGATGGTGCTCGAAGTGGACGATTGCTTCGCCACCTACGACAGGCTGCACCAGAAAGGCGTGGAATTCAACCAGGAACCGGTGGAGCGCTACGGCACGGTGGATGCGGGCTTCCGCGATCCGTCGGGCAATGGCTGGAAGATGATCCAGACCCGCCGCAAGGTGGCTGCCGCTTAATCCAGGCCCCAGGCCGTGCGCCAGGGCGCGTAGAACGCCGGATCCGGCGAAACCGCGCCCGCAATGCCGCATACGGCGCCGGCAAAGGCATTGGCACGCGAGAGTATCAGCGGCATCTCCCAGCCGCGAGCGCGGCCCGCCAGGAACACCGCGGCAAATGCATCACCCGCCCCGACCGAATCGACGAACCGGGCTGGCTTGACAGCCTGGTGGTCGACCGCGCGTTCGCCATCGGCGCCGAAATACATGGCGCCGCGCTCGCCCAGCGTTACCAGCAATCCCAGGATGGAAAAGTTGTGCATCATGGCGCGCGCTTCCGCTTCGACGGCGGCACAGTCCATGTCCACCGTATCCGGGCAGGTATGGCAGTACCAGGAGAACAATGCCTGCAACTCATCCTCATTGACCTTCACGATATCGGCCCGCTGCAGCGCGGCAAACACCACTGCCTCATCCACCCCGTCGCGCAAGTTCAGGTCAAGGAAATGTTCAGCCTCGCTGGCGCCGTCCAGCACCGCGCTGAGCGCAGCGCGCGAAGGCGGTTCGCGCTGGGCCAGTGTGCCGAAATACACGGTATCGGGAGAGAAAGCGCGCATCACATCCACGGCGGCGGCGGCTTCGATATGGTCATAGGCCTGCTCGGCCAGGATATGGAAGCGGTGGCCGCCATTGCCGTCGCGTTCCACCAGCACGCGGCCCGTCGGTTGCGGGCCGTGCTGCAGTCCCTCCGCGCTCATGCCAAAGCGGACAAAGGCATCGCGCACCTGGTCGCCGTAACTATCGTTGCCGACCCGGGTCACCATCAGGGCCGGAAGTCCCAGCGCCGCCAGGTTGCGGGCGACGTTGAACGGCGCACCGCCGACCACTTGCTGGTCGCCAAAGTCGTCCAGAAGGGCTTCGCCAAATACCAGTACTCGCTCTGACATCGCTGCCCTCCCCTCGTTGATCGGCTCGGGCTATTTTAGCAAAACCGCCTCCTGGCGCGGAGCAGTGTCGGCCAGCGGCCGCGCGGCGCGCAGCTTGACGAACAGTACGGCCACGGCAGCACACAGCAGCAGGGCGCCAGCCAGGCGCACCACATTGGCAGGATCGCCGTGCAGCAAGCTGCGGTAATACAGTGGCAAGGTGAAAATCTGGATGATCATCGGAATCACGATGAACATATTGAAAATGCCCATGTACACGCCGGTGCGTTCGGGCGGAATGCTGCCTGCAAGCATCACATACGGATTGCCCATGATGCTGGCCCAGGCCAGACCGATGCCCAGCATCGGCCACATAAGCTGCAGCGGTTCGCGGATCAGCGGAATGCACAGCATGCCGACGCCGGCTGCCGCCAGGCAGATGCTGTGCGTAACCTTGGGCCCGAAGCGGCGCGTGAACGGCACCAGCGCAAAGGCGGCGATGAAGGCGACGAAGTTGTAGAAGGCGCCCACCTGCCCATTCAGCAGGCCCGCTTCGCGGAAGCCGGCCGACGCAGGGTCGGAAGTCTTGTAGATGGAAGACGCCAGCGCCAGCATGATGTATTGCCAGTAGCAGAACATGGCGTACCACTGGAACAGCTTGACCACGGCCAGTTGCTTCATGGTGGGCGGCATGTCGCGCAGCGCTTCGGCGATTTCCTGCAGGGTGTGGCGCCAGCCGGTCGGCTTCGCGCGCAATTCCGCTTCTTCCTGCGGCGACAGCGGCAATTCCGGCGTGGTCCAGCAACTCCACAGCACCGAAGCGATCGAGAAGACGGCCCCCAGCAGGAAGGCGCCGATCACCGTGTAGGGAATGTGATGGCTGTTCACCGCGTCGCGGCTGATGCCAAGGTAGACCAGGATCGAGGGCGTCAGGTAGGCCAGTGTCTGCCCCAGTCCCGTGAAAGCGCTCTGGGTCAGGAAGCCCAGCGAGTGCTGGCGCACGGCCAGGCGGTCGCTGACGAAGGCACGGTAAGGCTCCATCGTCACGTTGTTGGCTGCGTCGAGGATCCACAGCAGGCCGGCGGCCATCCACAGCACGGGGCTGAAAGGCATGGCCAGCAGGCCCAGGCTGCAAATCAGGGCGCCGATCAGGAAGTACGGCGTGCGGCGTCCCCAGCGCGAGACGGTGCGGTCGCTCAGCGCCCCGATGATGGGCTGCACCAGCAGGCCGGTGACCGGGCCGGCCAGCCACAGGTAAGGCAGGCTGGCTTCATCGGCACCCAGGTATTTGTAGATCGGGCTCATGCTGCTTTGCTGCAGCCCGAAACTGAACTGGATGCCGAAGAAACCGATGTTCATGTTGACGATCTGCCGGAACGACAGATGCGGTTTCTGCTGAATCATCGCGTGGCTCCTTCCGCCGCTTGCCAGCGCTGGGTCCATGGTTCGTAAAATGCCAGGTCTTGCGGCACCGCGCCGGACAGGCTGCACACTGCACCGGCGAAGGCGTTGGCGCGCGCCATGGTCAATGCCAGGTCCCAGCCTTGCACATGACCGTGCAGGAAGACGGCGGAGAAAGCATCGCCGGCGCCTACCGTGTCGACCAGCTTGTACGGCTCTTCGTTGCCATGCTCGCGGATCACCCGGCCGTCTGCGCCAATATACATCGCGCCGCGCGGTCCGAGCGTGACGACCATGGCCTGCAGGCTGAATTTCCCGATGAGCAGGGAGCACGCCGGCGGCAGTTCCGGATCGTGTGCCTTTACCAGGCGCGGGCCGTCCGGCGCATACCAGGCCAGCAGGGCCGCCAGTTCGTCTTCGTTGACCTTCAGGATGTCGGCGTGGCGCAGCGATTCATAGACGCTGCGCTCGGTGTACTGGCCTTCGCGCAGGTTCAGGTCGAGGTAGCGGGTCGCCTCGCTGGCTTCCAGCAGCTCGATCAGCGCCGTGCGCGAAGTCAGGTGGCGCTGGGCCAGGGTGCCGAAATACAGCACCTGCGGCCTGGCCGGTTCGAACGCGGCGCGCGCCGAGGCGGCATCGATGTGGTCATACGCCTGGCCGGGCAAGATGTGGAAGGCGTGGCCTTGCAGGCCGCGCTCCACCACCACGCGACCGGTCGGCCAGGCGGGGTCGGTCTGCAGCCCCCATTGCGGCATGCCGTAGCGCTCGAACTCTGCGCGCACAGCGGCGCCGTTGGCGTCCTGGCCGATGCGGGTGATCATGAGGGCTGGCGTGCCCAGGGCGGCCAGATTGCGCGCCGCGTTGAAAGGCGCACCGCCGACCACCTGCTCGCTGCCGAAATCATCGACGAGGGCTTCGCCGAACATTGCCACACACATGGCTGTCTCCATCTTTGTTGTCAATTATCGCGCTCGAGCCAATGCATGGCCCATGGCGCCAAAGTGATTTCCCCGGACAACTGGCCGCGCTCGATGGCGTCGGTCCATTGGCCTTGCAGCGCGAACTGCTGCGGCTTGCCGGAGAAATTGTATAAGGCGAGGAAGCCAGGACCACGCTGCAGCGCCAGCACCTCCGGTGCCGACGGCAACAGCGAGCGCGGCTCGCCTGCCGCCAGTGCCGGAACGCGCTGGCGGACTGACACCAGGCCACGCAAGGCGGCGTAGACGCGGCCTGCTTGCGTGCTGCTGTCGTAGCGTTGTGCCAATCGCACTTCGTCGAGCGCAGGCCGCTGCAGCCAGCGGCTGTCCATCGCACGGTCCGGCCGCTGGCGGAAGCTGTCATCGTTGGTCTGCCCCAGCTCGTCGCCCATGTACAGCACCGGCAACGCCCCGAAACTCAGCGCCAGGCCATGCAGCAGCACCAGTCGCCGCATGGCCAGCGCTTCGGCCTCCGCGCCGTTTGCGCCCTCAAGTCCAACCAGGCTGGCGGCCATGCCGTTGCTGCCATGTGCAGCGTGCGGGTCGCTGCTCTGGAAGGCTTCGCCCCGCGCGTAGCTGTCCCCGGTGCCGGCAAAGAAGCGCGAGATCGCGGCCAGGCGGGACTGCGGATCGCCCGACTCCGCGGCTTCGGAGCGCAGCACGTTCCAGCCGATGTCATCATGGCAGCGCACGTAGCTGAGCCAGCTGGCGTGCGGCGGCAGTGGCGGCGTGCCTTCGACGACGCTGCGCACCAGCCCCGCATCCTGCTCCGCCAGCGAACCCCAGGCTGCCGCCATCAGGCTGCTGTGGTAGGCGATATGGCATTCCGGTTGCGAGGGCTGGCCGAAGTAGGCCGGCAGCTCGCGCATCGGCACGATGGCCTCTGCCTTCAGCAGCACGCCCGGTGCGGCAATGGAGGCCAGCGCACGCAAGGCCTGCAGGATCAGGTGCGCTTCCGGCTGGTTCATGCAATTGGTCCCTTCCCGTTTCCACAGGAATGCCGTGGAGTCGAGGCGGAAGACTTCAATCCCGCGGTTGGCCAATCGCAGCAAGGTGGCAGCCATGGCGGCAAAGACTTCCGGGTTCGACCAGTTCAGGTCCCACTGGTAGGGATAGAAGGTGGTCCACGCCCAGCCATCCAGCGCCGGCACATGGGTGAAGTTGCCGGGCGCCGCCTGCGGAAACACTTGTCCCAGCGTGCTTTCGTAGGCATCGGGCTGGGAGCGATCCGGGAACACGTGGAAGAAGCCGCGCAAGCGCTCGTCGCCTTCGCGTGCCCCTTTCGCCCATGCGTGGTCGTCCGCCACGTGATTCAGGATGAAGTCGGAACACAGGCTGATGCCGGCCCTGCGCAACTCGCCTGTCAGTGCCTCCAGGTCTGCATTGCTGCCAAAGCGCGCGTCAACCTCCTCGAAGCTGGCGACCGCAAAACCGCCGTCATTCTCCCCTTCCCGCATCTTCAGGAACGGCAGCAGGTGCAAGTAGCGCACGCCCAGCTCCTGCAGGTGCGGGATGCGCCTTGCCACGCCGGGCAAGTCGCCGCCCAGCCGGTCCACGTAGCTGCAGTAGCCAAGCATCTGCTGCCCGAGGAACCAGTCCGGCTGCGCAGCGCGCGCCGTGTCAAGCGCGGCCAGCGCAGGGCTGCGCGCCCCGTGCAGTTCGCCGATGGCGGACAACAGGCTGCCATACCATTGCTCGAACCCTGGCGTGCCACCGTACAGGCTATGCAGGCAGCTGCGCAGCGCCGGGCCGTGAGCCGCATAGCGGCGTTCAGCCTCCGCGCGGCGTGCCTCCGGCATAGCGTTGAGCAAATGGTGGATGGATGAAGACATCGGCATTGCGGTTTCCAAATCAGAAGGAGTAGTTCAGGCCCATCTTCACAGCGCGGCCGCCGATCGAACGCGCGGCATGGCCGTCGCCTTCAACCTCGGTGTAGCCGATCTTGTTGAACAGGTTATTCACGCTCAGGGACAGGCTCAGTTGCGAATTGAACTGGTAGCGCGCAAACAGGTTCACCGTGTGGAAGGCAGGCATATTGATGGTGTTGGCATCGTCCGCCCACGAGCGGCCGGTGCCCACCACGCTGCCGCCCACCGTCAGCGGGCCGGCGTTGTAGCTGGGCGCAATCTGGTAGGTGATACGTGCCTGCCGGCGCGGCGTGTGGCCAATGGTGGACTCCTGCCCTGCGGCTGCACCCACGATCTCGGCATCGGTCCAGGTCAGGCCGCCGTTGATGCGGAAGTCGCCCAGGCTCCATGCCGCTTCCAGCTCGGCGCCCTTGGCGTCGTAGCGGTTGGCGGTGCTGATCTGCGTCGTTGCTTCGAAGTTCGATTCATCGGTCTTGGCGCGGAACAGGGTCAGGAAAGCACTGGTGCTGCCGGAGCGCCATTTCACGCCGCCTTCCACCTGGCGCACGGTGTTGATGTTGATCGGCGCACTGCCATCGAGCGGGGTGCCGAACAGGATGCGGTCGGCATTGAACGCCACGCCGTCGCTGACGCGGGCAAACAGCGCCAGGTCGCGATTGAGCTGGTAGTTGCCGCCCACCGAATACGAGGTGTGATGGATCTTGTAGTCGACCAGCTGTTCGTTGGCCGGCTCGTAGACCAGGCCATTGGTGGCGATATTGGCCGTGCCGTTGGCGCGCTGGCGGTCCTGGCGCACGCTGGCGTCAAAGTTCAGTGGCCCCTTTTCCCAGCCCACGTTCAGGTAGGGCGAGAGCAGCTTGTATTCCATGTCGACTGCACGCATGCAGCAACCGCCAAAGGCCGGACCGACATAGCCGGGCGTGGCCGATGCCGTCTGCAGCAGGGCAGGCTTGTCGCCGGTGAGCTGCATCAGGTATTCGTTGAAGTTCCAGGTCAGGCCCAGCTTCTGCAGCGAGGTATACAGGCCGCCGGTGGTGGTCAGCTTGCCGCCGTTGATGGCGAAGGTCTTGGCCAGCTTCAGGTCGTTCAGCGTATTGTCGGCGTTGTCGATCGAAGTGTTGAACACCACTGCGGAGAAAGCCATGCCGTTGTAGGCCTTGCCCTTGTCCGGGCCGGTGGCGATCACATAATTGCCGGCTACGCCGTTATTGGCAGGGAAAACGCCCAGGAAGCGGCCGCTGTTGTTCGACTTGCGGAAGCTGTCGCTCAGCGTGATGCCATTGCCAAGGTCGAAGGAGGCGGCAATCCCGAAGCTGTCGCTCTTCACGCGCAGGCCGTCGTTGACGTTGCTCGATGCCTTGCCGTTTTCCTTGGTCAGCGAAATATCGCGCGTCCAGTAGGGCGAGTAGAACGTGGTGTCGCGCGGATCGATGCCGGGGATTTCGCTGATGCGGCCATTGGTGACGCGCACCGGCACTGGCAGCGCGGTCGGGGCCTTGTCGTCCAGGTGCTTGAACGACAGCCTGATCCAGCCGTTCGACAATTCCTGCGTGATGTTGCCGCGAATCTGGCCACCTTCTTCCGTGTTCATGCCGGTGTTGCGCTGGCCTTCGCCCGTGCGGTAGTGGCCACCGATGAAGAAGCGGGTCTTTTCCGCCAGGCGGCCGCCGTAGTCAAAGTCGTAGCGTGTTTCGTCGTAGCCCAGGCCGCGCTGGATGCCGATACTGCCGCCCTGCTGCTCGCCGGTCTTGCTGATGAAGTTGATGATGCCGCCCGGCGAGTTGGTGGCCAGGGTGGAGGCCGAGCCGCCGCGCACCACTTCCAGGTGGTCCAGCGAACCGTCGATCTTCACATAGCTGTCCGGCGTGATGAAGTTGAAGTCGCCCGACTGCAGCACGGGCAAGCCATCTTCCTGCATCTGTACATAGCGCGCACCGCCGGCGGAAATCGGCACGCCGCGCACGGTGATGTTGGCATTGCCCTCGCCCCCCGAGGACTCGGCGCGAACGCCCGGCACGGAGCGCAGCACTTCGGCGGCACTGGTCGGAGCGGATAGGGAAATTGCTTCCGATTCCATGGTGCTGACCGAGACGCTGGAACGCATCTTGGAACTGCGGCTGGCGGTGCCGGTGACCACCACGCGCTCGAGTTTCAGGCCATCGGCCGCAGCATCGGCTACCGGCGCGGCAGCCTGGCCGTCGGCCGCTGCGGGCTGGGGGTTGGTTTCCTGGGCAAATGCAGGTTGGGCGAATGCAGCAGCGATGGCAGCAGCCATGCAGCCACGCTGGGCTGTACGTAAAACCATTGTCTCCTCCGTTGATCGGGCTTATTCATCGGCCGGTTGGCCGCGTCTGTTTATCTGCAGATGCCTCATTATTCATCAGCTTTTTGCAAATTGCAATCGATTGCAAAGATTATTTGCAGAACGCTCGTGCGCCAGTGTTGCGCCAAATGCAAACGGTTGCAATCAACGCGAGCTGGCGCGCTGAATCAGGGAAGTAGGGAGTTCCACCGAGCGGGCCGGCTGGCCTTCGGTCTGTGCCAGCAAGGCTGTCACCATGGCGCGTCCCGCGTCACGCACGGGCTGGCGCACCGTGGTCAGCGGGGGATGGAAATAGGAAGACAGTTCGATATCGTCATAGCCGACGACTGCCACATCGTCAGGCACGGACCGGCCTTGCTCGCGCAAGGCATTGATGGTCATCATGCCCAGCAAGTCGGAGCAGGCAAATACCGCGTCGTACTGCACGCCGCGCTGCGCCAGCTCCGCCACCGCCTCGCGCCCGCCTTCGGGCAGGAAGGACGCCGCCACGCACAATTGAGGATCGATCGCGATGCCGGCCGCCTGCAAGGCCGCGCAATAGCCGCGGTAGCGCTGCTCGACTTCCGGCAGGCGCGTATCGCCGAAGAAGGCAATGCGGCGGCGGCCCTGGGCCAGCAAATGCTCGGCAGCCAAGCGGCCGCCGCTCAGGTTATCGCCGCCGACGGTGCAATACAGCTGCTGCGGCATCTGCGCGCCCCACACCACCAGCGGCACATGGCGCGCCGCCATCTCGTTCAACTGGTCGTGGTGGCCCCACTGGCCGATCAGGATGATGCCGATCACGCGGCCGGTATCGAAGGGCGTGGCAGCAGTATCAAGCTGCTCCGCATCGACGCGCGACAGCAGCATGTCGAAGCCCTGCTCCGTCAGCGCATCGGCCAGGGAGCCGATCATCGACAGGAAGAAGGGATCGGAAAGGCTCTGGTGCACCTTGGCGTCGGAAGGCACCACCACGGCCACCGAGCGGTTCTGCTTCAGGCGCAGGTTCTGTGCGCCGACGTTGATGGTGTACTTGAGCGAACGCGCCAGCTCCATGATGCGGGTGCGCGTCTCCTCGTTGACCAGCTTGCTGCCGGCCAGCGCGCGCGACACGGTAGAGGTGGACACGCCCGCCAGGCGGGCGATGTCCGCCATCTGCAGGCGTTCCTGGGACGGTGGCTTGGCTGCCATGCGGGGCGGCGTTTACGCCTGCGGGACGGTGTCTTTGAAGGATTGGCGCTCGGACAGCTTGTCGTACAGGCGGCCCAGGTTCGGATGCTTGCCGCGCCAGTCGATTTCCGGGAAGCGGAAGCTCAGCCAGCCCACGCAGCAGCCCACGGCCACGTCGGCCAGCGAGTAATGGTTGCCGGCGCACCAAGGGTCGTCGCCCAGGCGTTCGGACATCGAAGCCAGGCCCAGTTCAACCTTTTGCATCTGGCGCGCGATCCACGCTTCGCTCTGCTGCTCTTTCGGACGCTGGTTGCGCTCAAGACGCATCAGCACTGCGGCATCCAACACGCCATCGGCCAGCGCCTCCCAGCACTTGATGTTGGCGCGCTCGCGGCCATTCGGCGGCAGCAGCTTGGACACCGGCGACACCGAATCCAGGTACTCGACGATCACGCGCGAATCCTGCATTGCATAGCCGTCTTCCATGATCAGGCATGGCACTTTGCCGAGCGGATTCAGTTTCTGGATGGTGGTGTCCGGCGCCCAGACATTTTCCAGTTCCAGTTGATAGTCGAGTTTTTTTTCCGCCAGGACGACACGAACCTTGCGTACATAAGGGCTGGCGAGTGAACCGATTAGTTTCATAGATGCTGAAAGTGGAGAATTAGACAACAGTATAGCATCGC
>Ga0209565_1000678_pt1 | contig 21266 bp, 14 predicted proteins | sample Araplaol_mTSA_r2_2_FD_184283 | JGI IMG/M metagenome (GOLD analysis project Ga0209565, IMG submission 184283) | Arabidopsis root microbial communities from North Carolina, USA - plate scrape MF_Col_mTSA_r2 (SPAdes) (version 3) | ecosystem: Host-associated > Plants > Roots > Endosphere | place... | reverse complement strand
GCACGGGAAAGCACAGATGGACCGTTTCGACGCAATGCAGGCCTTCGCGCGCGTGGTGGAAGCGGGCAGCTTCACCAGGGCGGCAGAGACTTTGCACATGAGCAAGACCAGCGTGACCCAGCTGGTGCAGCAGCTCGAGGCGCGGCTGCGTGTGCGGCTGCTCAACCGCACCACACGCCAGGTCAAGCTCACGGCCGACGGCGCGGCCTATTACGAACGGGTGCTGCGCGTGCTGGCCGACGTGGACGATGCCGAGACCAGCCTGTCCAGCGCCTCGGCCTCGCCCCGGGGCCGGCTGCGGGTCGATGTGCCCAGCCCGCTGGCCCGCATGATCCTGGTGCCGGCCTTGCCGGACTTTCATGCGCGCTACCCCGAGATCCAGCTCGACATGGGCGTCAGCGACCGCGTGGTCGACGTGATAGGCGACAACATGGACTGCGTGGTGCGCGGCGGCGAGCTCACCGACCAGTCGCTGGTCGCCCGCCGCGTGGCCGACCTGCAGCTCGGCGTGTATGCCGCGCCCGGCTACCTGGACCGCGTCGGCACGCCCTCGCACCCGCGGGAGCTGGAGGGAACGTTGCACCACATCGTCGGCTTTCTGTGGGCGCGCACCGGCAAGGCCTTTCCCTATGCCATGCACCGCGGTGACGAAAGCCTCAAGGTGCAGGGCCGCCACCTGTTCGCTTTTGACGACGGCAACGCCTACCTCGCGGCCGGCCTGGCGGGCCTGGGCGTGCTCTGGCTGCCGGACTATATGGCCGGGGCGCATGTGGACAGCGGTGAGCTGCTGCCGCTGTTCCAGGACTGGCGCCTGGACCCCATGCCGCTGTATGTGGCCTTTCCGCCGAACCGCCATGTGAGCGCCAAGCTGCGGGTGTTTATCGAGTGGGTGGCTGAGCTGATGGCGCAACACGCGCCTGTCGCCGGCCCGCCTGACCGTAAAGAGCGGGCGGCTCCAGCCCCACGCCCGCGCAGGCCGGCAAAGATTTCGCAGCCCTAGCTGCCTTCAATTCAAGGAGTATTCAACATGGACATTCTTCGCGAAGCCCTGCTTTGCACGCGCGCGGGACGTTGGGACGAGGCGCACACCCTGGCGCAAAGCGATGAATCCCAACTGGGCGCCTGGCTGCACGGCATCCTGCATGTCCAGGAAGGCGACCTGGACAACGCCGCCTACTGGTACGGCCGGGCCAAACGGGATTTCGGTGGGCGCGGGACGGTGGATGAAGAGCTGGCGCGCTTTGAGGCGGAGCTGCCCTCGTAAGCGCCTTGGCCGCTTGGCGTTTTCGTGGGTGAAGCAAGGCGCTTGTCGCGCCGTTACTGCTTCTGCCGGTAAACGTACAAGGCCGCAAAAGCGGTGAACACGCCGATGATGGCGACGATCACCATAAAGCCGTGCGGGTGCTGGGCCAGCGGCACGCCGCCCACATTCATGCCCAGCAGGCCGGCCACGATATTGATCGGCAGGGCCAGCACCGTCACCATGGTCAGGGTGAAGACGCTGCGGTTGGTTTCCTCGCTGACCTGGGCGGCGATTTCTTCCTGCAGCAGCTTGATGCGTTCCTTGAGCTCCGACAAATCGCGTATGGTCAATGAAAACTCCTCGGTGGCCTGGCGCAGCTCTTCAAGGTCGCCTTCGCTGACCCAGGGCGGCGGCAGGCGCAGCAGGCGAAACAGCGCGCCCGGCTCGGGTGCCAGCAGGCGCTGCAGCCGCACCAGCACACGGCGCAGCTTGCCCAGGTCGGCGCGGCGGTTGTGCAGCCGGCCCACCAGGAATTTGTCTTCCACCACATCGACCTGCAGCGTCGCGTCGCGCACGATGCGCACCAGCACGTCGCCTTGCTCGCGCAGCAAATGGTTGAGGAAGGACACCGAAGACGCCAGCGGCTTCTTGCCGTTCTTGACCGCGTCGCGCAGCCGGTCTATGGAGCGCAGCGGGTGCGAGCGCGCGCTCAGCGCCATGTGCGGCCCCACGTTCAGCCACAGGCTGGCCATCTCGGCCGGGTCGAAAGCAAATTCGTAAGCCACGTCGTTGACCACGGCAATCAAGGTGTCGTGGGCGTCCTCGATGCGCGTGGAGCGCGAGCCCTCGTGCAGTGCCTCAAAAAACTCCGGCACCGGGTTCAGGTGCTTGCGTATGCTGGTTTCGGCCGCGGCGTCGCTGAGGTTGAAGTGCAGCCAGACAAAATCCGACTTGCCCTTGGGCACGTCGCTCTTGAGCCAAGCCGCCGCTTCCATGAGGTCCACAGGCACGCCGGGCGCGCCGTTTTCAAAGCGGTAACCGCAGAGCAGGCCGGTCTTGTCGGCGCCGTAAGTGATGTCCATTCAGGGAGGGGCGTGAAGCCGGCAGTAGGGCAGGGGAGCTTGGGGCTCAGGTTCTGAAAGAGGTCCCACAGTGTGTAGCCCCTTCATGACGGTTCAGTGACAGTCAAGCCAAGCCAGGGCGCGAGTCCGGGCCCATCCACTCCCATGTCATGAAGAGGTCATTTTTGGCACGCCCCGGCTGCACCACCACCAGCCGCCGCGCGATATGGTTTCAGTGATGGCTGACAGGGCTAAAAGGTATCGCGCATGTAAGCATCTGTGATTCCGCCGCTGATTGGGTGTGCTTTTTATGCATACACGGATGCTGGGGCTTTGCCTTGCTGCTTTAATCACCTAGGTGAGCCGCGGGCGCCGCATTCGTGGCAGCCGCTTCACTCCCCAAGGAAGCCATGGCAATGACTGAATCCCTTCCCAGCTCCGCCGGCTCCGTGCCGACGGCCCGCGTCACGCTTGAGGTGAACGGCAAGGCGCACACGCTGGACCTCGACACCCGCACCACGCTGCTCGATACCCTGCGTGAACACCTGCACCTGACCGGCACCAAAAAAGGCTGCGACCACGGTCAGTGCGGCGCCTGCACCGTGCTGCTGGACGGCGAACGCATCAATGCCTGCCTCACGCTGGCCGTGATGCACGAAGGCGCCAAAGTCACCACCATAGAAGGCCTGGGCACGCCGCACAGCCTGCACCCTATGCAGGCCGCGTTTGTCAAACACGACGGCTACCAGTGCGGCTACTGCACACCGGGCCAGATCTGCTCGGCCGTCGGCGCGCTCGACGAAATGCGCCGCGGCATCCCCAGCCACGTCAGCGCCGACCTCAACACCCGCCCCCTGCTGTCGCCCGATGAGCTGCGCGAACGCATGAGCGGCAACCTCTGCCGCTGCGGCGCCTATTCCAACATCGTCGAGGCCATCGCAGAAGTAGCCGGGGGTGCGGCATGAAACCCTTTACTTATGAGCGCGCCAGCAGCCCGGCCGAGGCCGCGGCCGCCGTCATGCGCCACCCCGGCGCCAAATTCATCGCGGGCGGCACCAACCTGCTGGACTTGATGAAGCTGCAGATCGAGGCGCCCACGCACCTCGTCGATGTCAACGGCCTGGCGCTCGACAAGGTGGAAGCCACGCCCGAGGGCGGGCTGCGCATAGGCGCGCTGGTGCGCAACACCGCGCTTGCCGCCGACGAACGTGTGCGGCGCGACTACGGCGTGCTGTCGCGCGCCCTGCTGGCCGGCGCTTCGGCCCAGCTGCGCAACAAGGCCACCACGGCCGGCAACCTGCTGCAGCGCACGCGCTGCCCGTATTTTTACGACACCGACCAAGCCTGCAATAAACGCCAGCCCGGCAGCGGCTGCAGCGCCCTGGGCGGCCACACGCGCCAGCATGCGGTGCTGGGCGCCAGCCAGGCCTGCATCGCCACCCACCCCAGCGACATGGCCGTGGCCATGCGCGTGCTCGACGCCACGGTGGAAACCGTCAAGCCCGACGGCGCCAGGCGCGTGATCCCGATTGCCGACTTCCACCGCCTGCCCGGCGACACGCCGCAAATAGAGACCGCGCTGCAGCCCGGCGAGCTCATCACCTCGGTCAGCCTGCCCAAGCCGACGGGCGGCACGCACATCTACCGCAAGGTGCGCGACCGCGCGTCTTATGCCTTCGCGCTGGTCTCCGTGGCGGCCGTGGTGCAGCGCGACGGCTCGGGCCGTGTCGCCCTGGGCGGCGTGGCGCACAAACCCTGGCGCGACGAGGCGGCCGATGCCGCTTTGCCGCAGGGCGCCAAAGCCGCGGCTGCGCGCCTGCTCGCCGGCGCCCGAACCACCGAAGACAACGCCTTCAAACTGCCACTGGTGGAGCGTACCCTCGCCGCCGTGCTGGCCCAGGCCAGGAGCGCCGCATGAAATTCGACACACCCGCCACCAGCAACCCGATAGACCAGCTCAAGGTCATAGGCCAAGCCACCGACCGAATCGACGGTCCGCTCAAGACCCGCGGCGCCGCGCCCTATGCCTATGAGTACCACGACGCCGTGCCGAACCCGGCCTATGGCTACATCGTAGGCGCCGGCATCGCCAAGGGCCGCATCGCATCGATGGACCTGGACGCCGCGCGCATCGCGCCCGGCGTGCTGGCCGTCGTCACCGCGGCCAACGCCGGCAAGCTCGGCAAGGGCAAGTTCAACACCGCCAAACTGCTGGGCGGGCCCGAGGTAGAGCACTACCACCAGGCGCTCGCGCTCGTGGTGGCCGACACCTTTGAGCAGGCACGCGCCGCCGCGCAGCTGGTGCGCATAGCATACGAACGCACACCGGGCAAGTTCGACCTCGCCGCCGCAAAAGACAGCGCACCGCTGGCCAAGCCTTCCGACTTCGCCGGGCCGTCCGAGACCAAGGTCGGCGACTTCGCGGGTGCCTTTGCCGCCGCGCCCGTGCAGCTCGATGCCAGCTACAGCACACCCGACCAGTCGCACGCCATGATGGAGCCGCACGCCACCACTGCCGCCTGGCAGGGCGACAAGCTCACGCTCTGGACGGCCAACCAGATGATCGACTGGAGCGTGGGCGACATGGCCGCCACGCTGGGCATACCGAAATCCCATGTGCGCCTGGTCTCGCCCTTTATCGGCGGCGGTTTCGGCGGCAAGCTCTGGGTGCGCGCCGATGCGCTGCTGGCCGCCCTGGGCGCGCGCGCGGCGGGGCGGCCCGTGAAGGTGGCGCTGCAGCGCCCGCTGATGATCAACAACACCACACACCGGCCGGCCACCCTGCAGCGCATACGCCTGGGCGCGGGCCGCGACGGCAAGATCACCGCCGTGGGCCATGAATGCTGGTCCGGCGACCTGCCCGAGGGCCAGCCCGAAACCTCGGCCAACCAGACCCGTTTGCTGTATGCCGGCGCGAACCGCTTCACCGCCACACGCCTGGCCGTGCTCGACCTGCCCGAAGGCAACGCCATGCGCGCGCCCGGCGAGGCCCCCGGCTTGATGGCCCTGGAAATCGCCATGGACGAAATGGCCGAAAAACTCGGCTTGGACCCGATCGAGTTCCGCGCGCTCAACGACACCCAGGTCGACCCGGAGCAAGCCGGGCGGCCTTTCTCGCAGCGCCGGCTTGTTGAATGCCTGCGCCTGGGCGCCGAACACTTCGGCTGGAGCCGGCGCCAGGCCCAGCCCGCGCAAGTGCGCGACGGCCGCTGGCTGGTCGGCATGGGCGTGGCCGCGGCCTTTCGCAACAACCTGCTCATGAAGTCAGCCGCGCGCGTGCGGCTCGACAACAAAGGCGTGGTCACGGTGGAAACCGACATGACCGACATTGGCACAGGCAGCTACACCATCATCGCGCAGACCGCCGCCGAGGTCATGGGTGTGCCGCTGGAGAAGGTACAAGTGCGCCTGGGCGATTCGGACTTCCCCGTCTCCTGCGGTTCAGGCGGGCAGTGGGGCGGCAACAGCTCCACCTCTGGTGTGTACGCGGCCTGCATGAAGCTGCGCGAAACCATTGCCACCCGCGCCGGCTTCACGCCGCTCGAGGCGATTTTTGAAGACGGCATGGTCCGCGTCGCCGACCGCGCTGTGCCGCTTGCGCAAGTCGCCCAAGAGGCCGGCGACAAGGGCCTGGTCGCCGAAGACTTTATGGAATACGGCGACCTGGGCAATAAATACCAGCAGTCGACCTTCGGCGCGCATTTTGTGGAAGTGGGTGTGGACGCCGCCACCGGCGAGATCCGCGTGCGCCGCATGCTCGCCGTCTGCGCCGCAGGCCGCATCCTGAATCCCAAGGCCGCACGCAGCCAGGTCATAGGCGCAATGACCATGGGCGTGGGGGCCGCCTTGATGGAAGAACTCGTGGTCGACAAACGCCACGGCTTTTTTGTGAACCACGACCTCGCGGGGTATGAGGTGCCGGTGCATGCCGACATCCCGCATCAGGATGTGGTCTTCCTCGATGAGACCGACCCGATCTCTTCGCCCATGAAGGCCAAGGGGGTGGGGGAGCTGGGGATTTGCGGTATTGCGGCCGCCGTCGCCAACGCGGTTTACAACGCGACAGGGGTGAGGGTGAGGGACTATCCCATCACGCTTGACAAGTTGCTGGACCGACTGCCTGTCGTGGGTTGAATTCCGGAGCCGGGGGTAGCCCGGCAGCTACTCACTTTTCTTTTGCTTCGCCAAAAGAAAAGTAAGCAAAAGAAAAGGCGACCCTGGTTGCTGCGTCCCTCCGCTTCGCTGCGGGCAACCTGCGGTGCTCGGTTCAGGCGGGGTCTCGCTAAACTCGCTACGCTGCGCTTCGCTCAGACAACGCGATCCCTGATCCGCCTGAACCTCCGCTCCTCGGCGCATCCACAAGGGGTGGGGACAGGCAATACCGAACAGCCAAATACCAAAACCCACAAGGACACGCCTAGGCGTGTCCTTGTTTGTATTTGGAGTTCGATTTTGGTATTTCGGACTTCCCCGTCCTGGCTGGGCCGAGCAGCGCAGACGGAGGAGGGATAAGGGCTGGCGTTGTCTGAGCGAAGCGCAGCGCAGCGAGTTTAGCCAGACCCCCTCCGTAGTCGAGCAGCGCAGGTTGCCCGCAGCGAAGCGGAGGGACCCAGACTGCGGGTCGCCTTTTCTTTGCTTACGTTCTTTTGGCGAAGCAAAAGAAAGTAAGTCGCCCGCCGGGGCGAGACCCGGCCAGCAGAACTCAGCAACGAGCGCGCGGCAAGAACAAGCAAGACTTCGACAAGCTCAGCCCGAACGGTGATGAGACGGCTTCGAAATCTCAGCCCGATCTGGAGGGCTGAGACTTCAAATCATGCTTCCCCAAAGAAAACGAAAGCGCATAGATATCGTGTGTCACGGCCGCAAGCGCCCCCGCGGCCTCGAGCCGCTCCGGCGACAGCTCGTCCGCCAGGGCGAGTTGCAAGGCCTCCGTCTCATAAGCCGACAGCAAAACAATCCAATCGGCGACGGCATCGCCGCCGCGGATTTTTTGCTCTTGCGTCATGGCTGCCTGCGGCGTTCGGGTTTGCAGCAGGTGCGCACCGACGATGCCCCTGCTTTCCGCCAGGCGGGCCAGCCGGTTTTCCAGCCAGGCCTGCAAGGGCCCTGTTTGGCCGTCCGCGGGTGACAGGCGTATCGTCAGCATTGCCTTGCCCAGTCCGGCGCCAAAACTGCCCAGCAGCTGGCACTGGCTGCGCACCATGTTCAGGTGGTGCGGCATCATCTTTGCCGACCATGGCGTCGGGTTGTTCAGGCTTTGCAGGTAGCCGGCCGAGGTGAGGGTTTCATACGATGCCAGCTCATACATCACAAAAAACCCCGTTCCTCCGTCAATGTGGGTCCAGCGTGAGCCACGCAGAAAGCCGTCAATGCCCATGCGTTCGGGAAAGTGTTCGCGGGAGTGCCACTCCTGGAACTCCTCGCGTTGCGCGGGCAGGATGTCCCACCACATGGCGACCGCCGCATTGCCTAAAAGTGCCATCTCGTCGAACCTCCGTAGAACTTCAGTAGAGTCTCAGTAGAGCCTCAATAGAACCAGCTTGCCGGAACCGTGACCAGCTTGGGGAACACCACCATCAAAAACATCACCGCGAACTCGGCGATCATGAACGGGATGACACCCTTGGTGACGTCGTCCATGCTGATCTTGCCGACACCCGCCACCACGTTGAGCACCGTGCCCACCGGCGGCGTCACCAGCCCGATCGAGTTGTTGATGATGAACAGCACGCCGAAGTAGACCGGGTCTATGCCCGCGGCCTTGACCACGGGCATCAGCACCGGCGTCAGGATCAGGATGGTGGGTGTCATGTCCATCGCGGTGCCCACCAGCATCACCAGCACCATGATCGCCGCCATCAGCAGGATGGGGCTGCCCATGAAGGGCTTGAGCAGGTCCACCACCATGCCCGGCAGGTTGGCGACGGTGATCAGCCAGGCGCTGACCATGGCCGCGGCGATCAGGAACATCACGATGGCGCTGGTCTTGGCCGAGGCGACGAACACGCCGTAGAGCTGCGAGAGCTTGAGCTCGCGGTAGACGACGGTGGAGACGAACAGCGCGTAGACGGCGGCCACCACGGCCGCCTCGGTGGGCGTGAACACCCCCATGCGCAGGCCGACCAGGATGATGACCGGAAGGATCAGCGCCCAGGTGGCGTCGCGAAAGGCCTTCATGACCTCGGCGCCGCTCTTGCGCGGCGGCGGCACGATGGCCTCGCGCCGCACCAGCCAGGCCCAGGTGATCCAGAGCGCGCCGCCAATCAGCAGGCCCGGCACCACGGCCGCGAAGAAGAGCTTGGAGATAGACACATTGGCCGCCACGCCGAAGATCACCAGCCCGATGCTGGGCGGGATCACCGGGCCGATCACGCCCACGGAGGCGATCAGGCCGCCGGCGCGTTTCTTGTCGTGCCCGGCCTTGACCATCATCGGCAGCAGCAAGGCAGTCAGCGCGGCCGCGTCGGCCACGGCCGAGCCCGACAGCGCCGACAGCAGGCAGCCCGCCATGATGGTCACATAGCCCAGCCCGCCCTTGACGTGGCCGACCAGCGCCAGCGCCAGGTCGACAATGCGGCGCGACAGGCCGCCGACGTTCATGATCTCGCCGGCCAGCATGAAGAAGGGCACGGCCAGCAGCGGGAAGCTGTCGGCGCCCCCGACCAGGTTCTGCGCCAGGATCTGCGCATCGAACAACTGCAGGTGCCACATCAGGGCGACACCGCTGGCCAGCAGCGCAAACGCGATGGGAATGCCCAGGGCCATGGCGGCCAGCAGCGAGCCGATAAAAATGAAGATGGTCATGGCCGTGCTCCCGCGCTGTTGTCCTGCTGGCGCGCATCGTCCAGCACCTGCTTGAGCTGCACCGCCTCTTCCGACTCCTGCACCATGACCAGTTCCTCATCCGACAGCCGGCCGGTGACGGCCTTCCACAAATCCAGCAGCAGCAGGCCGCAGGCCAGCACGCCGAACACCAGGCCCGAGAGGTAGACGATGGACATGCTCCAGCCGGTCGTCGGCGCCGTCACGTCCCAGTTGATCTTGACCTGCTCCCAGCTGCCCATGGCCAGCAGCACCACGATGAAGATCATCAACACGTGGCCGACGATGAGGCAGATCTTTTTGCCGATGACCGGCAGCTGCCCCACCACCATGTCCATGCCCAGGTGGCCGTGTTCACGCAGCGCCACCAGGGCGCCGAGGAAAGTACCCCAGATGAAGAGCCAGCGCGAGACCTCTTCGGACACCGTGATGCCCGAGTTAAAGCCGTAGCGCAGCACGACGTTGCCGAACACCAGCACGACCATGATGGCCAGGCCGAGCGCGATCAGGAACTCGATGCCCTTGCAGGCCTTGTCGACAAACTTGTCCATGTCAGTTGTGCGTGGCCAGGGCCTGCGCTTCGCGCGCGATATCGGTCACGACCCGAAGGCCCTGCAGGTAGGAGCGCGGGCCGAAGCCCTGGATGGTTCCCTTCACGGCCGGCGAGATGATCGAGTGGTGGCGCCAGGGCTCACGTGTCGCGAGGTTGGACATGTGCACCTCGACCACCGGGAAGGGCATGGCCTTGATCGCGTCATGCAGCGGCACGCCATGCTGCGTGAGCCCGGCGGGGTTGACCAGCGCGCCCTGCGCCGTGTCGATGTGCTGGTGCAGGAAATCAATCAGCGCCCCTTCATGGTTCGACTGAATGGTCTCCAGCGTCACGCCCAGCTCCCCGGCCAGTGTTGCCAGCATGTCGTTGATCTGTGCGAGCGTCGTCGTGCCGTAGATATGCGGTTCGCGCCGGCCGAACAGGTTCAGGTTCGGCCCGTGGAGGACAAGTATTTTCATGGGGGTCAGAACTTTCAGAACTTCACCATCAGAACTTTGAAACCCGCTCCAGCTCCGACTTGAAGAGCGTCACGACGGCCGGGTCATAGGCGGCGGAGAACTTCTCGTAGACGGGCCGCACTTCCGCGCGCATCTTGGCCAGCTCGGCGGGCGGCACGTCGTTGTAGACCATGCCCTTGGCCGTCAGCTCGCCCAGGGCCTTGGCCGAGACTTCACGGCTGACCACGCGCTGCCAGTTTTGGGCTTCGATGGCCGCGTCCTGCAGGATCTTGTGCTCCGTCGCCGAGAGCTTGTCCCAGAAGCGCTTGCTGATCTGGACCGGGTTGGTCGCGTACACGTGGTTGGTGCCGCTCACGTACTTCTGCACTTCATAGAACTTGCTCGAGGCGATCACCGCGAAGGGGTTTTCCTGGCCGTCCACCGCCTTGCTCTCGAGCGCGCCGTACAGCTCGGCAAAAGGCATGGGCACCGGGTTGGCCTTGAAGGTCTTGAAGGTTTCCAGGAACACCGGGTTCGGGATCACGCGCAGTTTCAGGCCTTCCAGGTCGGCGCCCTTCATGATGGGGCGCTTGCTGTTGGTCACGTTGCGAAAGCCCAGGTCGAAAAAGCCCAGCACGATCACGCCCTTTTCAGGCAGTTTGGCGGTCAGCATCTTGCCCAGCGGGCCGTCGACCAGCGCGTCAGCTTGTTTCGCGTTGGCAAAGAGGAAGGGAAAGTCGAGCAGGCCGAATTCCTTGACGATGCCGTTCAGCGAGGTCGTCGAGGCCACCAGCATTTCCTGCACGCCGCCCTGCAGCGCGGACTGCTGCTGCAGCTCGTTGCCGAGCTGCGAGGCCGCGAATTCCTGCACCTTGATCTTGCCGCCGCTCTTGGCGGCGACGATCTCGGCGAACTTGCGCACGCCCAGGCTGGTCGGGTGGTCGGGGTTGTTCAGGTGGCCGAACTTGATGGTGCGTTCCTGGATGTCCTGGGCCAGGGCGGGCATGGCCGCGGCCATCAGGGCGGCAACAAGGGTGAGTGTTCTGCGGCGAACGTGCATGGTGAGGTCCTTTTGGGGTGGTGCCTGGGGGCTGCTGTCAGGGGGACTGGCGATGTCGCTGGTGTCCGTTGCCGCAGCACACGCTGCAGGCCGAAGGCATCATATTCGTGAAATGGAAAGTCTTTCCATTATGGAAAACCATTACCATTATTGATTTGCGACCCGCTTCAGGCCATGGCCCAATCGACCAAACCCTCATATATATAGAGAGGGCCCAGGCCAATCCCCCAGGAAGCGGCCGGCCCGGCGCATCGCAGAACCCAGACACCGTCAAGCCAAAGAGTCCCACATCATGAGCAACCTGCTGGAAAGAAGCTTTAACACCCTGGAGCAACTCGCCGCCCACCCTGAGGGCATGACCGTCTCCACCATCGCGGCCACCTTGAACATGCCCCTGAGCGCCACACACCGCCTGCTCGCCGAGCTGTGCCGCTGCGGTTATGCGCGCCAGGTGCGCGAACAGGGTGAGTACGTGCTCACCATGAAGCTGGTCTCACTCGGTTTGGGTTTTTTGAGCGCCTCAGGCGTGGTCGACGTGGCCCAGCCCCTGCTGGACCACCTGGCCGAAGAATCCGGCGAACTGGTGCGCCTGGCCGTGGTCGACGGCGACGAACTCACCTTCGTCGCCAAAGCCCAGGGCGCCCGCCGCGGCCTGCGCTACGACCCCGACATGGGCCTGTCGGTGCGCCTGTCCTGCAGCGCAGCCGGCCACGCCTGGCTCTCGACCATGAGCGATGAAGAGGCGCTAAGGCTGGTCACCCAGCAAGGCTTCGGCCAGCCCCAGGACTACGGCCCCAAGGCGCCCACCACCGTGAAGGCGCTGCTAGCTTATGTGCAGACCGCCCGCAAACGCGGCTTCAGTATGATCAACGAAGTGTTCGCCCCCTCCATGACGGCCATGGCCGCGCCCGTGCTGTCACCCACGGGCGCCATCGGCGTGGTCACGATTGCGGGGCCGCTGGTGCGGCTGACCGAGGCGCGTATGGAGGAGCTGGCTGAAGCCTTGAAGGCGACGGCTGATGAGATTCGGGCGGCTAGTGGGGCTTCTGGGATGTTTAAGAAGAGGGCGTAGGGATTAGGATTACTCTGCCTATGTCAAAGGCGATTGCCCGGATCGGTGGAGTAATCGACCGCTTACGTGCTGCGCATCACTGGGACCGACTCGGATAGGCGATGCGGGGTTAGTTGGTTAATATCTGCTTCGGGTAGTCAGGGAGGCCCAACACGCATGAAATTAATCGACAACATCAACAATTTGCTGGGCGATGACCTCCGAGACTCCATCAAACCCGGTTCCCGTCTCAAAATAGCGGCCTCCTGTTTCTCCATCTACGCATTTGAGGCCCTGAAAGCTGAGCTGGAAAGCATTGATGAACTTGAGTTCATCTTCACTTCGCCGACATTTGTTCCTGATGAAGTAACGGATGCGGTTAAGAAACAGCGCCGGGAGTTCCATATCCCCAAGGCTGACCGCGAACGCAACTTCTATGGCACGGAGTTTGAGGTTCAGCTAAAGAACAAGCTCACCCAGCGTGCCATCGCCAGAGAATGTGCAGATTGGATGCGTCGAAAGGCCAAATTTCGTTCCAACCGTGGATTGGCCCCCATGCAGCAGTTCGCTGCGGTGCAAGCAAAAGAACCTACCACCGTATATATGCCTCTTCACGGGTTTACTGCGGTCGACCTCGGATATCAGCGCGGCAATGCGGTCTCTAACATCGTCAACAAATTCGACGAACCAGAAAATACCAGTGTTTTTCTCAGCTTGTTTAACCAGATCTGGAGCGATCCAGAGAAGCTGGAAGATGTCACCGAACTCGTCTGTGAACACATCGCCTCTGTCTATAAAGAAAATTCGCCGGAGCGCATTTATTTCCTGATGCTCTACAACATCTTCAATGAGTTCTTAGAGGACCTCAACGAGGATGTTTTACCCAATGATCGAACGGGGTATCTGGATACGTTGGTATGGAAGAAACTTTTCAATTTCCAGCGAGATGCCGCTACAGGCATCATCAATAAGCTTGAAACTTACAACGGATGCATTCTTGCGGATAGCGTTGGTTTGGGTAAGACCTTTACAGCGCTCGCAGTTATCAAGTACTACGAACTTCGAAACAAGTCGGTGTTGGTCTTGTGTCCGAAGAAACTGGCGGATAACTGGCTGACCTACAACCGCAATCTCACGACTAACATCTTCTCCAAAGATCGTTTCAATTACGAGGTGCTTTGTCATACCGACCTGCAGCGCACCAGTGGGGAGTCGTTCGGAACGGCTCTTAATAGAGTCAATTGGGGTAACTATGACCTGGTGGTCATTGACGAGTCCCACAACTTCCGAAACAACGATGCATTCAAGGATAGGGAAACGCGTTACCAGAAGTTGATGAATTCAGTGATTCGGCAAGGCGTGAAAACCAAGGTGTTGATGCTATCTGCCACGCCCGTCAACAATCGCTTCAATGACCTGAGAAATCAGCTGGCCCTGGCTTATGAAGGCAATGCGGGCCAGTTGACCGATAAGTTGCGAACTGACAAAGACATCGAAGAAATCTTTCGCAGGGCGCAAGCGGTCTTTAATGTTTGGTCCAAGCTTCCGCCGGAAGAGCGTACCGCCGATGCCATTCTGAGTGCCCTGGATTTTAATTTCTTTGAGTTGCTCGACAGCGTAACTATCGCCCGCTCGCGCAAGCACATCGAGACCTTTTACGACACGCAGGACATAGGAAAATTTCCTGAGCGCTTGAAACCAAAGTCCTTCCACTGCCCGCTCACCACGCGAGCAGATGTGATCGGATTTAACGAGATCTTTGATCGACTCTCACGGCTGAAACTGGCGGTGTACGCTCCTGTGAGCTACATCCTGCCAAGCCGATTGAAAAAGTATGAAGCGCTGTACGACACGGAGGTCCCATCTGGCAGTGGGAAGTTCAAACAGGCCGACCGGGAGCGAAGTTTGCAGGCGCTGATGACCATTAACCTGCTCAAGCGGTTGGAAAGCTCAGTTGCGTCTTTCAGACTCACTTTGAAAAGCCTGCAAAACAACCATCGAAATGCGATTGAAAAAATCGACAGATTTGAGAAGACGGGTACAGCAGACAGCTTCTCCGACATATCCAACACTTTCGAGGACGCTGACTTCGACGATGAAGACATGCAAGATCCTGACGATTTGGACGATTCTGAAGGCGAAAGCACTGATGGGAAGGTACGGATCAGTTTAGGGGATATGGACTTGCCGTCCTGGCGGCATGACTTGCAGACTGATCTCGACGTGATTGAGGCTCTACTCGCGGAGATGGAGAAAATCACACCAGATGATGACGCCAAGCTTCGACATTTGAAGGCGCAGATTGCTGAGAAACTTGCAAACCCCATCAATGCTGGAAATCGTAAGCTGTTGATATTCACGGCCTTTGCAGATACCGCGAACTATCTCTATGACAACCTTGCCGATGACTTGTTGAGAACTGAGGGACTCCACACAGGCAGGGTAACCGGCAGCCATGACCCGAAGACAACACTCAAACTGGCGGCCAACCCGCGCCAGGCCGTTGATTTTCAAACCATGCTCACGCTATTTGCACCGCAAGCCAAAGAGAAAGCTGCGACTCTACCGAATGAACCTGGCGAGATTGATGTTCTGATAGGAACCGATTGCATTTCTGAAGGGCAGAATCTTCAGGATTGCGATACCGTCATTAATTACGACATTCACTGGAACCCGGTGCGTATCATTCAGCGCTTCGGTCGGGTTGACCGCATTGGCTCCCCTAATGCCAGGATTCAATTGGTTAACTACTGGCCAGACATCACATTGGACGAATACATACGCCTTAAAGAGCGTGTTGAAAACCGGATGATGATTGCTGACGTTGCTGCCACTGGCGACGACAACGTTCTGAGTGCGCAAGCTAATGATGTGGCTTATCGGAAAGAACAACTACGTCGCCTCCAGGACGAGGTAATTGAGATGGAGGACCTAAAAACCGGCGTGTCTATCACAGACTTAGGTCTGAACGACTTCCGTATGGATCTACTCAATTACGTGAAAGCCAATCCGGATCTTTCCAGGCTCCCAAATGGGTTGCATGCCGTGGTTCCCGCCGATATAGAGAAGGGGCTATTGCCGGGCGTCATATTTACGCTGCGCAATCGTCATCCGGGTGTGAACATTCAGCAGAACAATCGCCTTCACCCGTTCTATCTGGTTTATATCGGACAAGATGGCAACGTCATCACGCAGCACACTGAGGTCAAGCGACTACTCGATCTGGCCCGTGCAGCTTGTAAAAGCAGAGAATTTCCAGTCGCAGAGGTCTGCCAGATATTCAATAAAGCGACGGACGATGGTCGCAACATGCAAGTGTACTCACGCTTGCTTGATCAGGCTATCCACTCCATGATTGAACGCCAGCAAGACAGTGAACTTGATAGCTTGTTTACGCCAGGGCGCACCACAGCACTTGTTGGTCACGTTGCTGGATTAGATGATTTCGAGCTGATAAGCTTTCTGGTGATCCAATCTGCATGAGCAAGCCCTTCCCACCTATGACGGGTGCGCTGTGGGTTTGGCCGCCTCAAGCTGCAGTGGCTCGCCCGATGCCGAAGAGCAAAATCTTTGCCCATGCTAAACCGGACTCAGCTCTGCGCGCGCTGTTCACAGCGCAGGTTGATAGCATTACTTGGGCCTACAAGCTCGCGCCAGAGACGATCAATCTGCCCGCAAGTCCTAGCGTGCCGGAAATCGAGATATTTGAGATTACGCTGAAGATTCCGGAACTCAATCACGCTGTTTTGAGCTGTATCGATAGGGCTATCCCTTTTCCCATTTTGTACAACCTGCGATTTGAAGGTTACACCCAACCAGTCGCTGCTTACAAACGTTTTAGCGAGGTCGATCCTAGTAAGTGGGTGGTGAGTGACTACCATGAGGCGCCCTGGCAGGCGGATGGTTTTGTTCGGCCTGGTCTACCTATTGCACTGGATCTTCAAGGCCTGTACGAGCTCTTACTTCGTCAACACTTAAGCGTACCTGCTCGAGCTGGCGAGAGCCTGCGAGACCAGCTTGAGCGAATGGAAGAGTTGGCCAAGAAGCAGGCGGAAGAAAGAAAGCTTACGCTTCGCCTTCATCAGGAAAAACAATTCAATCGAAAAGTCGAGATCAACGCTCAATTGCGTACTATTCGGCTAGCAGTTGACAGCCTCAAGAATTAATCAGTATTGCATCATGGAAAAACTCAAACTACATAGTCCTGACCTGACCCAGGCGAACATCGACCGATTAGTCCAGCTTTTCCCAAATTGCGCTGTGGAAGTGCGCGACGCTAATGGAGGGGTGAAGCGAAATATCGACTTTGACCAATTGCGTCAAGAGCTTTCCGCATCCGTTGTGGAAGGCTCGCAAGAGCGTTACCAACTGAATTGGCCAGGAAAGCGAGAGGCGTTGTTGGTCGCAAATACGCCCATCGCTAAGACGTTGCGCCCGTGCCGTGAAGAAAGCGTGAATTTTGACAGCACCAGAAACTTATTCATTGAAGGTGACAACCTGGATGCATTGAAACTGCTCCAAGAGACCTATTTGAACAAGGTTAAATTGATTTACATCGATCCGCCTTACAACACTGGTCATGAGTTTATCTACGATGACGACTTCACGGGCGATGCGGCATCGTATCTTCTGAAATCCAATCAAAAAGACGATGCTGGAAATCGCATGATTGCCAACGTTGAGACTGATGGTCGATTCCATTCAGACTGGTTGAGCATGATGTACCCGCGCTTGAAGTTGGCGAGAAATTTACTGTGTGAAGACGGAGTGATCTTCATTTCAATCGATGATCACGAAGTCGACAATCTGCAGAAGTTATGTGAAGAGATATTTGGGGAGGCTAATATTCTCGGCCGCCTAATTTGGAAGAATTCAACCGACAACAATCCTACGAACATCGCTGTCGAGCACGAGTACGTTTTAGTTTGCTGCAAGAGCAAAGAAAACATCGAAACTGTATGGAAGACTTCAGTTTCCGATATCAAAGACATACTAGTAAAGAAATTTGCCGAGATATCTAATCGTTATACAGATGACAGTGATCTTCAGGCGAACTACAGCGAATGGTTCAAGGAGAATAAGTCACAACTGTGGCCGCTTGATGGATACAAGTACGTGGATAGAGGGGGGATCTTCGCGGGTATTCGAGGGGTCCACAATCCTGGAAAAGAGGGATACAGGTATGACGTCATTCACCCAAAAACTGGTAAGGCATGCACTGAGCCGTTAATGGGTTACCGATTCCCAAAAAAGACTATGGAAAAACTCCTCTCGGAGGGGAAAATTATTTTTGGCGACGATCACACCAAGCTCATTGAGTTGAAGGCATATGCACACGAATATCAAGAGAAGCTTTCGAGCCTCATTGAGATTGATGGAAGATCGGGAGCTTACGATGTCCGCGAACTTTTTCCGGAGTACCGGACCGTATTTGAAAACCCCAAACCAGTAAAGTTTCTTCAGCGATTTATTCCATTAGTTTTGAAGGGAAATGATGAAATATTTCTTGATTTTTTTGCTGGTTCGGCTTCGAGTGCGCATGCATTAATTGATCTCAATGCAAGGGATGGTGGGCGCCGACGCTTTGTGATGGTTCAAGTCCCTGAGCAATGCAATGAAAAGACGGATCCCTTCAAAAAAGGGGTGAAATCAATAGCAGAGTTGAGTAAGGAACGCATTCGTCGTGCCGGAAAAAAGGTCGTGCAGGACAACGCTGAAAAACCCGATATCGATAAATTGGATATCGGTTTTCGCGTTCTTAAAGTTGATAGCTCCAACATGAAAGAGGTGTTTTACACACCCGATTCTGTTTCGCAAGACCTGTTATCTGATCAGGTCAATAACATCCGTGAGGATCGCACGCTCGAAGACCTGCTTTTTCAAGTGCTGCTCGATTGGGGGGTTGACCTGGCCTTGCCAATTGCTGAGGAGCTCATTGCCGGAAAAGCTGTGTATTTTGTTGATGCCAATGCACTTGCTGTGTGCTTCGAAGGGGGTATTAACGAAGAATTCGTCAAACTACTGGCTAAGCGGGAGCCGCTGCGCGTAGTGTTCCGCGATGCCGGTTTTACCAGCGACAGTGTCAAGATTAACGTAGAACAAATCTTCAAGCTAATGAGTCCTCGAACCGAGGTTAAGACGATCTAAGCGACAGGGTCATGAAACTTAAATTCAAAAAACAGGGCTACCAGAGCAACGCCGTCGATGCCGTGGCAGATTGTTTTACCGGGCAACTCAGGCGAGAGGCTCTGAACTACCGAATAGATCCGGGCCATGCGATGGACGCTAGCGGCCAAGCGGTGGCTGCGTTGGAGGCAATCGGTTTCAAGAATGCTGATCTGGTCCTGACTCCTGGACAGATGTTGGCGAATATCCAAACCGTACAGCGCAGGCAAAACCTTCCTTTATCTACAGCTCTGGTGAAGACCAAGGTTTGCGATATCAATCTGGACGTGGAAATGGAGACCGGTACGGGTAAGACGTACTGCTATATCAAGTCTATGTTCGAGCTGAATGCTCGGTATGGATGGAGCAAGTTTATTGTGGTGGTGCCCAGTATTGCCATTCGTGAAGGCGTGCATAAGTCGCTAGAAATCACGGCGGAGCACTTTCTGGACGACTACAAGAAGCGCGCTAGGTTCTTTATCTATAACTCTAAGCAATTGCACAATTTGGAGAGTTTTTCTAGCGATGCAGGTATCAACATTATGGTTATTAATGTTCAAGCCTTCAACGCCACAGGCAAGGACGCGCGCCGCATTTACGAAGAACTGGACGACTTTCAGTCACGCAGACCTATTGATGTCATTAGTGCTAATAGGCCTATCCTGTTTCTGGACGAACCGCAGAAGATGGAGGGCGGAAAAACGCTGGATTCGCTCATCAACTTCAAGCCGCTGGCGGTGTTGCGGTACTCAGCCACGCACAAGACGGCACACAATAAGATCCATCGGCTCGACGCGCTGGATGCGTACAACCAAAAATTGGTCAAGAAAATTGCAGTGCGCGGTATATCGGTGAAGGGTCTGACCGGCACCAATGCTTATATGTATCTGGAGTCGATAGAGATATCTGCCAGTGCTCCTGTGGCACGGATAGAGTTGGAAATTAGGCAGAACAATGGAATTAAGCGAGTGTTACGCAAGCTCTCGCGCAACGTCAATCTGTTTGACTTGTCGGGCGACTTGGAGCAGTACCGGGGTTTTGTAGTGTCTGACATTAATGTGCTCTCTAATACGGTGACTTTCACCAATGGGCATGAACTGGTGGCGGGAGAGGCTACTGGTAACGTTGACGAATCGGCTCTGCGCCGTATTCAGATTCGAGAGGCGGTCAAAGTCCACTTTGAGAAAGAGCGGGCCTTGTTTGGCCAGGGTATCAAGGTGTTGTCGTTGTTCTTTATTGACGCGGTCAGCAAATATCGCAGCTATGACGACTCTGGCATGCAGCTAGGTGAGTACGCCAGGACGTTTGAGGAAGAGTACAACCGGCAACTGGTCGAAGTGCTGACGTTGGACGACACGCCGTACAACCGCTATCTCAAGAAGATTGCGACAAACGAAACGCATAGTGGTTACTTCTCCATAGACAAGAAAACCAAACAGATGGTGGATCCGACGACAAGTGCGCGATCCACTGAAACCGACGACGTGGATGCATACGACCTGATTCTGAAGGATAAGGAACGGCTGTTATCGTTCGAAGAACCGGTGCGTTTTATATTTTCGCACTCCGCATTGCGTGAGGGATGGGATAACCCCAACGTGTTCGTGATCTGCACTTTGAAACATAGTGACAACACGGTAAGTCGTCGCCAGGAAGTTGGGCGTGGACTGCGTCTATCTGTCAATCAGCAAGGTGACCGCATGGACAATCCGGCCACGGTACACCAGGTCAACGTGCTGACTGTGGTTGCTAGCGAGAGCTACAAAGATTTTGTGGCCGCCCTACAAAAAGACCTGAGTGTGGGATTGTCGGCGCGGCCACGGGTGGCGGACGAGTCCTATTTCACTGGGAAAGTGCTCAAGACTGCAGCCGGAGACCTGGAGGTGACCCCGCAAATGGCCAAGCAGATATACAAGTACCTGCTTAAAAACGACTACACCGACGATAAGGATGGTATCGCCGATGCTTACCATGAGGCGAAGAAAGAGGGGGCTCTCGCGGCCTTACCCCCCGAGTTGGTCGCTCATGCCGATGCTGTCTTTGCTTTAATTGACGGCGTGTTCAGCGATGCTGAGTTGCCATTGCCAGAGGATGAGCGTAGGGCGAAGGTGAACCCATTGAACGCTAATTTTGACAAGGCTGAGTTCAAGGCGCTGTGGAGTCGAATCAACCGTAAGGCCGCTTACACGGTGGAATTTGAAACTGCTGAGTTGGTGGATAAGTGCGTGAAGTCGCTGAATGCGGAACTGAAAGTCAGCCCCATGCAATACACCGTGGTAGCCGGGGAGCAGATTGATACCGCAACGTATGAAGGCATTCAGCAGGGGCAATCGTTCAAAGTAATGGAATCTACGACTGATTTTCATCGTGCGTCAGCGCATTCCGCGGTGAAGTATGACTTGATCGGTCGCTTGGCAGGCGAGACGCAACTGACCCGTTCGACGGTGGCTAAAGTCTTGCAAGGCATCAACAAGGCTGTGTTCAGTCAGTACCGGACGAACCCGGAAGATTTCATGCAAAAAGCAGCGCGCCTGATGAACGAGCAGAAGGCAACCGTGATCGTGGAGCATATTGCCTATGATCCGACCGGTGGCACGTATGACATGGATATCTTTACCCAGGAAAAACCAAAGGAGGATTTCAGCAAGGCTGTCAAAGCTAACCACCATATTTACGACTATGTATTCACAGACTCAAAAAACGAGCGTGAATTCGTGAAAGAGTTAGACGCCAGTGCTGAGGTGATTGTTTACGCGAAGTTGCCGAGAGGTTTTTTTATTCCAACACCAGTTGGAAACTACAACCCTGATTGGGCAATTGCGTTTCAGGCCGGTAAAGTCAAACATGTTTACTTTGTCGCCGAAACCAAGGGCT
>Ga0209565_1000637_pt1 | contig 22791 bp, 16 predicted proteins | sample Araplaol_mTSA_r2_2_FD_184283 | JGI IMG/M metagenome (GOLD analysis project Ga0209565, IMG submission 184283) | Arabidopsis root microbial communities from North Carolina, USA - plate scrape MF_Col_mTSA_r2 (SPAdes) (version 3) | ecosystem: Host-associated > Plants > Roots > Endosphere | place... | reverse complement strand
CCGGCTCATCGTGGGTGCGCTCTTCGGCGCGGTGATCGGGCTGGTGGGCATTGCGCTGTCGAACTCGGCCGTCACCTTCCTGGCGGCTTCCTTCGTGGTGGGCACCTGCGCGGTCGCGGCCCAGGTGTTGCTGCCCTTCGCCTCGCACCTCGCGCCCGAGGCCACGCGCGGCAAGGTGGTCGGCAACATCATGGCCGGCCTGCTGGGCGGGATCATGCTGGCGCGGCCCTTCGCCAGCGTGGTGGCTTCCGCGCTGGGCTGGCGCGCGGTGTTCTGGGTGTCGGCCGTGCTGATGGCCACGCTCATCGCCGTGTTGTGGCGCGCGCTGCCGCAGCGCCACCCGCATGCCTCGGTGGGCTATGCGCGCACCATGGCCTCGCTGCCCGGCATCGTGCTAAACACGCCGCTGCTGCGCCGTCGCGGCTTCTACCAGGGGATGATGTTCTCCGCCTTCCAGGCCTTCTGGACGGCCGTGCCGCTCGCGCTGGTGCACGAGTTCGGCATGGGGCAGCGCGGCATTGCGCTCTTCGCGCTGGCCGGCGCGGCGGGCGCTCTGCTGGCACCAGTGGCAGGCCGGCTGGCCGACCGGGGCTGGACGCGCCCCGCCACCGGCGGAGCCATCGCCGTCGCGCTCTTCTCCTTCCTGCTGGGCGCCGTCTCCATGCACTACCGCTCGCTGGCCGGCCTCGTCGCGGCCGGCATCCTGCTTGATGGCGCGGTGCAGCTTTGCCAGGTGCTCAACTTCCGCAGCCTCTTCATGCTCGCGCCCGAACTGCGCGGCCGGCTCAACGGCCTGTTCATGACCTTCATCTTCATCTGCGCGGCGGTGGCCTCGGGCATTGCGGCTGCTGTGTACGCCTTCCACGGATGGAGCGGGCTGTGCCTGCTGGGTGGTGGGTATGTGGTGCTGGCGCTGCTTTACTACGCGACGGAGTTCAAGCGGGTAGCCGCTCCGGCAGCCGTAGGCGGCTGATCCGTCCCCCGGAGGCGCGGTGGTAGCCTTGCCACCCGATGAACCTCCGCACCAAGATCGTCGCCCTGGCCGTCGCACCCTTGCTCATCGCACTGGTGCTGGTGGCGTTGGCGGTGCGCCATCAGGAGCACGATCTGGCCGAGCGCGAGCGTGCTCTCATCGAGCGCAGCTACATGGCCCAGCGCCGCAGCGAGCTGCGCAGTTATGTCGACCTGGCCGTGAGCAACCTGCTGCCGCTGTACGAGTCGGGCCAGGACGACGAGGCCACCCGCAACGAGGCGCTGCGCCGGCTGGCCGCGCTCAACTACGGCGACGACGGCTACTTCTTCGTGTACGACCTGGAGGGCAACTCCCTCATGCATTCGCGCCAGCCTGAGCTGGTGGGGCAGAACCTGTGGGAACTGCGCGATTCGCACGGGCGCTACACCATCCAGGAACTGATCAAGGGCGCGAAGGAGAACGGCGGCGGCTACGTGGAGTACGAGTGGCGCAAGCCTTCGAGTGCGCAGATGGCGCCCAAGCTCGGCTACGTGACCGCCATGCCGCGCTGGAACTGGATGGTCGGCACCGGGCTGTACCTCGACGACATCCAGTCGACCATGGACACCCTCGACCGGCAGATGAACGCCAACGTCACGGCCACGCTGCTGTGGATTGCCGGCATTGCCGCGCTGTGCCTCGGCGTGGTCAGCGCCGCCGGCCTGCTGCTGAACCTGAGCGAGCACCGCACGGCCGAGGCCAAGCTGCGGCTGCTCGCGCGGCGCGTGGTGCAGTCGCAGGAAGAAGAGCGCGGCCACCTCGCGCGCGAGCTGCACGACGGCACCAGCCAGACGCTGGTGTCGGCCAAGCTGCTGATCGAATCGGCAGTGGAGTCGCTCGAACGCAAGCAGCAGCCCACGCCGCCCGCGCTCGTGAAGGCGCTGCAGCGGCTCAACGATTCGCTGATAGAAGTGCGCCGCATATCGCACCGCCTGCGCCCCGCATTGCTCGACACCCTGGGCCTGCCCGCCGCGCTGGAGCGGCTGGTCGACGAGTTCAGGGAAGAGGGCGGCGGCGTCGATGCGTCGATGATGGTCGGCGGCGAATCCTTCGAGCTGCAGCCAGAGGTGAAGACCGCGCTCTTCCGTCTCACGCAGGAGGCGCTGACCAACGTGCGCAAGCACGCCAAGGCGCAGCACGTGCACATTGCGCTGAGCTTCGACGAAGAAGAAGGCGTGCGCCTCGAAGTGAGCGACGACGGCACCGGCTTCGACATTCAGGCGGTGCAGCTCGACCCCCGGCGCGGCATCGGCCTGCGCAACATGCGCGAGCGCATGGAGGCCATCGGCGGGCGGCTCACCATGTGCAGCAACGCCGGGCGCACATCCATCGAAGCCGAAGTGCCGGCCCGCAGCGCGAAGGCGCAGACAGCAGCATGACGACCGCACCCAAGCCCACGACGCCTCCTTCGGCACCTGCGACAACGGTCCGCCTCTTCCTGGTGGACGACCACCCGCTGGTGCGCGACGGCCTGCGCGCAAGGCTCGGCTCCATGCCCAACCTGGAGATCGTCGGCGAGGCCGGCAGCGCCGCCGAAGCGCTGGAGCTGGTGGAAAGCGTGCGGCCCGACCTCATGCTGATGGACGTCGGCATGAAGGACATGAACGGCATCGAGCTCGCGGCGCTGCTGTTGCAACGCCAGGGCGCGCCGCACATCGTGATGCTCAGCATGTACGACAACCCCGAGTACGTGCAGAAGGCCCTGCAGGTGGGCGCGCGCGGCTACGTGCTGAAAGACGCGCCTGCGGCCGAGATCGTCGCGGCCATCGAGGCCGTGTCGGCCGGCGGCACCTTCCTGAGCCCGGCCGTGTCGAAGAAGCTGTTTCGCACGCAGGAGCCGAGGCCCTTGCTCACCCCGCGCGAGAGCGAGATTCTTTCGGCGCTGGGCCGAGGCGAATCGAGCAAGCAGATCGCGCGTGAACTGGGCCTGAGCGTGCGCACGGTGGAGGCGCACCGGCAGAGCATCAAGCGGCGGCTGGGTATCGAGGGGCAGGCCGAGCTCATCAAGTACGCGGTGGAGCACGCGCGAGAGTTCGGGCAGGGCTCCTGAGCCAATCGCTCGCTGATTTGCCTGCTTTGTTGCGCTGACTGTCAGCGCTTTGTGGACTGGCGCCGCCGCTCGGCAATTGCTCGAAGGAATCGAGAAATTCTGGGCAGAAAGTTATTTCTGCTCGGGGCTGGTTTTCTATACAGTGAATGCCCCTGTGGTTGAACGACCCACCTTGGTGGGCATGGAGGGCACTACTTCTTCTTCTTGAACTGATGGATGAACCGCTTTGCCTCGCGGCGGGCTGTTGGTGCGGTTTGCATCGACGCGAACGTGGGGCACAAAAGGCGACGGCCGAGGTGTTCGCGCACCTCAGCCGTCTGACCAAGTGACGTGCATTACCTTAGAAGGAGCACACCAAGTGGCTAAACGAATTATGGCCGGGCCCTCAAAGCCGGCATCCGCGGACGCGACCACCACGACACGGGACCCGTCTGGTCTTCTGGAGAACAAGCTGGAGCAGTTGAACTCGCTGCTCTGGTGCTTCTACGGCGCCGGAGATGGATGGTTCCAGGATGCGGGGGAGGCGCATCGGGAGAATCTGCTTTGGATTGCTTCGGATTTGGCGCGGGAGGCGGTGGCGCTTTATCAGGAGGTGAGTCCGGCTGGGTAGCCGGGCTCAGGGCGCCAAGTCTCTGAAGAGGCTAGGCACTCGCTGCGGCTCTTTGGTTTTCGTCGTTGCTTCCGTTTTGCAGCGGCTGTCGTCAGCCGCACCTGATAGCTAGAGCAACGCCTAAGGCTGGAGGCCGCAGTCGTCTCAGGTGGCTCGGTAGTTGTGCCGAAGACCGTTGTCAGGGGCGGTCTAGTCATCCAGCCCGGTCCGGCAGCCGATAGGTTGCGCCGTCACCTCGCTGCGGACGCGTGACCCTCGAAGCCGTTACCCACTGTTGAGCCTGAAGGGAAGTCCGCAACCCGGTCTCGCCGCCCCAAGCTGCCGACCGAACGGAGGCTAAGGGGGAGTGCCGCCGGTCCCGCGTTGAAGTCAGCGCCGATCTTCTGCTGCCGCTTCAGACGCAACGCGCTAGATGAACTACCTCGTCCATGCTGGACCCTATTGATCTCATGAACACGATACTGTTACAACCCGAAGGTAACAATAAACACTGGAGTGAGGGCGATGGCAAAGGTAGGACAGGCAGCCGCTGGTCAGACGAGGCGAGGGTCGGACGCAGCCGATAAACACGGTCGATAACGGTGGATGTGTCCGTGTAACGCCTGTCTGTAATGGTCATCCCCGCCCCACGTCTAAAGTTTTATCGGCGCGTCAAAGCCCTCGCGCCGCTCGTCGACGGCCGGCCGGACGGTGTGGAGCGACTCGTCAAGGCTTTGCTATACCTCTGGCAGCAGGCCTCCTACCCTTACTTAGCAGCAGAGCGCGCTCCGTACGGGAGCGGCAGCCTCCTAACCGAAGAGTCCGTCCAGGACTTCGCTGCATGGCTGGTCGAAGAGCCTTTCAACGAGGCGGCCTACTGGCTGGCGACTGCCTACGCCATATTGGTGGGCGACAAGGTCCGAACTGAACGGGCGCTTTACTTCACCCCACCTCGCCTGGCAGATCGGGTGATTGACAAACTGGTGGAGCACGGCGCTTCGCTCATGACGCAGCATTGGCACGACCCGGCGTGCGGTGGAGCGGCATTCCTCGTTCCGATTGCCCAGCGCATGGCTGCGGCCCTGGCTGCGGCAGGCTTGTCTCCGAGCCAACAGCTCGACCACATCGAGCATCACCTCAGTGGCAATGACCTGGACTCCGTACTGCTTGAAATCTCGCGAGAGTTTCTGCGGATGGCGCTGTCAGAAATTTTGGCCACCGCTGGCGGGGACCTCTCGTTGCGCCTGTTCAAGGGAGACGGCCTCACCTCATCGGCCATCGAGGCATTGCAGCCCGATGTTCTGGCTTGCAATCCTCCTTATCGAAAGCTCAAGGCCATTGAGGTTGATCGGTACCGCAAGGCGCACGGCGATGTAGTCGAGGGGCAGCCCAACATCTACGGCCTTTTTGTCAACCGGACACTGCAGCTTGCTAAGCAAGGCGGTCTCGTCGGGCTGCTCACGCCGACGAGCTTCCTCTCCGGCCGATCCTTCTCCAAGCTGCGCACGAAGCTCCTGGCACATGGCGACACGCTGCATGTGGACATGCTCAGTGATCGCAACGCTATGTTTATCGACGTTGAGCAGGAGACGGCAATTACGGTATTGCGTACTCGTGCACGCAGCAAGATTGTCGACTCGAAGACTCGTGTCAGCGTACTCAAACTCGACAGCGAGTTCGAGGATGTTGGCGAGTTCCTGTTGCCTAACTCTGGGCGCCCCTGGCCGATCCCGCGATCGGCGAGCGACGCGGACTTACTGCGATCGGCCGAGTCTGCTGGATTCACCCTGTCGGACTATGGTTACGTGGCGCGCGTCGGTCACCTAGTTGCCTATCGGGACGAGCGCCGGAGGTTCGCCCACAAGCCTGTTCCAAAAGCTGGGCGGCTAGTTATCCCCTTGGTCTGGGCGACCGACATCGCGCCAGATGGTCGCTTCGATCACGGGCGCGTGTGCCGCTACAGCCGCGACCGGCGGTTTGTCCAAATCGGGTCATTGACTGACCATGGGGTCGTTACGAAGCCTGCCGTCCTTATGCAGCGCCTGACGTCGAGTGATCAAAAGCGCCGACTAGTGGCAGCGGCGGTGCCTGAAGCGTGGGTGGCCCAGTTCGGAGGGTATGTCTGCGAAAACCACGTGATCGTGCTTGAGCAGGTGAGCACGGACGCGATACCCCCTGAGAAGCTAGCCGCCATCCTAAACACGCAGCCGGTCGACCGCGTTTTTCGTGCGATCTCGGGTGCCAGCAACGTCGCAGTATCGGAACTCGACGAGCTTTTGCTTCCCGACCCCGTTCAAATTCAGCGCTTGAAGACGCGCACAGCAAATCTTGATGAGGCGGTCCGGGCTGCCTACCGTGCAGCGAGCTGATCCAACCACTCAGCACGCCGCATATCTTTTCCGCCTCAGACTCACGTCAACAGCAACGCCGGATGTACAAGTCAGACAAGGGACGGAAGCAGCTTCCAGACGACAGAGTTGAGAAGCATCAACTTGCAGTCGAGCAAAAGAAGGCGCTCGCAGCCAAGTTGCCTTGGATGCGCGCGCCTGCGGCGGAGGCAAAGAACGACCAGTCTGGCAAGCCTCCCACCTCAGGTAACAGTGCGGCGGGGCTTGCGTCCAGGAGCCCGCCCGGCGATTTGCCTATTGCGCCCGGAGCAAGCCGCCAGGCCCTTCGTGAGGCACCACCCGCAACGATGAGACTGCCGCTCTGGGCTGACGATGCGACGACATCGCTGAAGACCGCGTCGTCCGTCGAGGCACTCGCGTCTCAGCTCTTGCATGCAGCGCAAACCAAGCTCTCGGGGTTCGTTTTGCTGTGGCCGGGCTCTCTTCGTTCGCTGGGCATGGTGCACGCAGTCGCCTGCGCAGCGCGTTGGCATCAAGGCGACAAGCAAGGCATGCGGACCTTGGTCTATCCGGCTAAGGCCAACTTCCTGCAAGCGCTCAACCATGCCCATATTGACCGCACAGCGCTCATCAGGCTTGCGCAGCGTCTTGTCGAGGTCAGGCCAAACTCGGCTGTGACGGTTTCGCTGCCAGAGAAGGATCCCTTCTGGCTTGCCCTCAACTGCGTCCGGGCAGACGCCTCAGGCGACATCCACCCGACGCTGGCCGAGCTGCTTCCGCACTTCTTTGCCGACAAGGACTTCCAGTCTTGGAAGGCCTGTGATGGCGACCTGCTGCGTTACGTCAAGGCCCGCATCACGGACGTCGACCATCGCCGTGCACTCGGCAATCTCTCGCTACGCGTGCTCGGCGAGATCGACAACGCCCCAGACGCACTTCTTGCAGTCAGCTGGAAGGCTTCAGAAGTGGACATTCGTCAGTGCCTCAAGAGCCTGCGCAACGGTCGCCAGCCCGATGTCTTGCTTCTTGACGCAACCCGAGCCCTGCGCAGAGACAACTCGTCTTGGAAGACAAACCTCGTCAAGTTCCTCGATTGCGCTTGGGAAGTGTGGCGGGAGCGCATTCCGCCTGTGATGCTGGTCATCGACGAGCCGCATGTGCGCACTCAGCTCCTGCAAGAACTGGCAAAGCGCGCGAAGAAGAACAGTCCCGCGGCAGCGTGGCTGCTGGGCTCAGGCTTGACGATTCGCGGAGCGATCTGCACGGTTAATGGCGACAGTCAGATGCCGGTGTCGCGACCCGAGCCGCTGAAGCCTGAGACCAGAGAGATTGTTGTCAACGTGGCTGACACAGAAGCTGCCAGCGTCATCGAGATGCTGACGCGCATTCGGCGCGACATCACCAATCCGGCATGGGCCGAGGCGATGGACGAGGCTGCCGGCTACCTGACGCGCCTGGCCGCCTTGCCTTCAAGCACCCGCGTGCTCGTGAGCTGGCTCGGCGAAGCCGACGTGCCGATGGCTGTTCGGCAAAACTACGCTTGGCCTGTCTATAAGTCCAAGCTTGAGGTCATCCGCAACGACCCTACCTTCGGGGGGCGCGCGCGCTTGGAGCGCGTCATCGCTAAAGGCGATGAGATGTGGCGCAACTACGAGAACGGCACTCCGCTGGCACGCATGCTCGCCGATCTCATCGAGCAGCGCACCCGGGGCACCGAGAAGTGCTGCCTTGTCTTCACGAAGCCCACGGCTCGTCGCCTGGCTGAGCGCTATTTCGAGACCTACGACGGCTACCCGGAGGGGGCGGGCTTTGAAGTTCTGCGCGACAGCGTTCGCTTTGTGGTTTCGCGCGGTCTCGAATCCGAGACCGACGCCCCGCGCAAGGAGACCCTGATCTTCGTAGGTCTCGATGAGGTGTCTCTGCGCATGCTCGTCCTCGAGCCGCGCATCTCGTCGCCAGCCTACGTGCTCTTGACACGCCGAAACGCCGCATATCTTATGGCCACCATCAAGGCCATCCGTGCGTTGCCCGATTTTGAGAGCCTGAGCAGTCGACTCGACGTGCTTTGGCAGCAGCTGCCCGAGTTCCCCGGCATCGACGAATACACCCTGTTCAGGCGCGGTGACTTTGTCCTGCCAACATTCTCGTTCGAGCAAGGGCTGTCGTCGATAGTCAATGAGCACGAGGAGCACGACCCGAACGCCTGGGAGCTGGTGCTCGACAGCGGCGCCTCCGTCAAGCGCAGTCCCGCCGCGCGGGCCTACCTCTACGACCCGGCGCTTGCACACACCTCGACGCGCGGTTTCAAGGGCGTGGATGTCTCCGAACTCCAGGAGGGAGATCGGCTCTTTGTCATGTCATTGGAGCTCCGAGAGCTCACCGAGGCCGCCCTCAAGGAGGCGGGAGTCCCTATCAACCACGACCGGCGCTTCGAGGAAGACCTCCGACGCTATCACCGCACAGTGAGTGATCTGGCCGCCCATCTTCCCGGCGCGACGCTGAGCCTGAGGGCGGCACATCTGCACGAAGCCATCACCCATGCGCTAGGCCCCAAGGGCGCGCCACCGGCTGAGGGCACGGTTCGCGCCTGGCTTGACGCAGATCGATATGCTGGTCGGTCGTTCGACGACGCCAAGCCCGGAGCCCCTCGCACTGAGGCCCACTTCAAGGCGTTTGCCAAGACCCTCGGGATGCACGACATTCACGCCGTCTACTTCTGGAAGGCCGTCATCCAACCGCTGCGAGGCGTGCGCCGGGCAGACGGCCGACGCGTCTCGGATGTCTATGCCGAGATGCTGCTCGAGCCGGAGTCCACCGTGGTGCACCGCCGCCTCAGGCCCGAAGTCGTGAAGATGCTCTTCGAGCGCGCCAAGGAGAACATTCACACCGTCGAAGCCATCCGCAAACCCCTGGGAGAAGTGAAAGATGAGTAGTGCAGTCGTTCGCGCCGACCCGGCCAAGATTTCGACCACGCTTAAGGAAGCCACGGTCGACTCTCTGCTGAACCTGACGTTCTCGCGCATCAGTGGGCACGGACCGGAAGGCCAGGTGCTCTTTGGCTCGCGGCCGCGCTCCATTCTGGCCGCGGCCTTCCTGCTGCCGCCCCTGCGCGCGGAAGGCACGGGCGACGAGGTGACGCAGCCCATTCGCATCACGGCGCATGGGCTGGACTGCCAGATTCATCGCGGCGTGCACGGGGTCGTCACAGTCGAGCCGCGGCTGCAGGTCTATGCCCGCGTGCTTCCCACACCTGACGACATGAAGCGGCCGGACTGTGCGCCTCGCTTTCGCCTGAGCGATGAGGTCCGAAAGCTACTGCAGACGCAGACCAAGGAAGCGCTGAGTGAGCGCTGGAAGATCGAGTCAGCGGGAAAGTCCTACAAGCGCCGCATTGACCATCCCCAGTGGCGCGAGATTGAGCAGTCCGTGCGGCGCGAGGTGCTCGAGCGCTTGAAGCTTCCGGCCAACATCACGACGCTGTTCTCAGTAGAGGGGGATGGCTCAAGCGAGCCCGGACAAGAGTCCGGGGAAGGCGTTGTTGCGACGGGTGGGGCTCTTCCCGAGATCCGCGACGAGCTCTTTAAACCGATGGATTTGCCGCACAAGTGGCTGCGCATCCCCATCGACCAAGCCCATCTCCCCGCCTTGGTCATCGATCCGGCGGTGTCGGAAACGGAGCTCGCCGCGAACGTCCAGCAGGCGTCTGGCGGCTTGACCGCCGCCGTTCAGCTTGCCGTGCGTCAGTGGGCCGACTCTGCCGATGGCAAGTTGTGGTGCATCCGTAAGGGAGTTGTCGTTCGCCCCTCACAGTATCGAGACTGGCCGAAGTTCCTCGAAGAGCTGCGAGCTGATTCGACCCGAGAACTAGCGCTACCTGAGATCGTCGTGTCTTGGCAAGTGAAGCTGTCTGCCGATTGGATGCAGCCGACGCGCTCCAACCTGCACATCAGCCTGGAGAACGTCTCGGAAGAGCCGCGCCGAGGCGGTGACCTCACCGACCAGAGCATCTTCCAAGTGCATCTGGAGGTCTCCATGCCGCGAGTGCTTCACGCTCCGTTGCGCCTGGGGCGCGTGGAGGCGTCCTACCGCTATAACCGCTACCTTGACTACTCGGCGATGGGCTTCAACGGTGGCGTGCAGCCGCAGCACTCGCCTGACCCAACCACGCTGAGGTTGTGCACCACGTGGGCGCCTCGCTACACGCAGCCGCGCATCACGCCGAAGAGCTATGCGGGCATCAATCCCACTATGCGCTTCCTCGCCACGCCCGAAGGGATGGATGCGGTGTCGCCGTTGGGCAAAGCGCTGGATGAGTGGTTCGGAGAACTCGACAAGACGATAGACCTTACGGCGGGCTTGGAGCCCGGTGATAAAGCTGGCCTCGAGCGCGAGGAAGAGGGCTTCGCGCAGGACAAGCAGGGCTGGGAGAAGGAGATCGCGGCAGTGAAGGCCGGCCTAGCGATCTTGCAGGAGTCAAAGGCCTCCTGGGACAAGGCCGCCAAGCGAGGGACTCAATCTGCTGACCGAGCAGTAGTCTACGAGGCGTGGCTTTGTATGAACGAGGCCATGGCCAACCTCATGCGCGACAAGCTCAAGAGCGATGACGGCTCGTGGCGCCTTTTCCAGATCGCCTTCGTCATCGCGCACATTCCAGCGATGGCAAGCCGCATGAAATGCTTCCGCGACAAGTATGACCGCGCGCGTGACGATACAGTCTCGCTGCTCTACTTCGCCACCGGTGGCGGCAAGTCTGAAGCGTTCTTCGGCTTGCTGGTGCTATCGCTTTTCCTCGACCGTCTGCGCGGAAAGCACGTGGGTGTGACCGCGATGATTCGCTACCCGCTGCGACTGCTGACCATCCAGCAAGCGCAGCGTTGCGCCTTGGCGCTGGCCAAGGCCGAACAGGTCCGCAGGCGCGTGGCCATCGGAGGCGACCCGTTCGCCATCGGCTTTTGGGTTGGTAGCGGCGGCTCGCCGAACAATCATTACGCACCAGGTGTTTCCGACGTGCCTGACATCAAGGATGTCGCAGCAGACATCAAGTCCGAGCGCGACCACGAGGCTGCGAAAATCAACTACGAGCTGCAGAAGGCGGCCTGGAACAAGCTCCCGAGTTGCCCGTTCTGTCGTTGCGCAACAGTATTGCGTCGATTTGCCGATAAGGGCGGAACGCTCGCACACGTGTGCTCCAATGCCAAGTGCGAGTCGAACACTGGTGGCTATCAACCCCTTCCGTTCTACATCTGCGACGTCGACATCTACGACCTGGCACCTGCGGTGTTGCTGGGCACCGTGGATAAGCTGGCCCTTATCGGCCAGTCTCCCGGCACGCTGCGCCGCATCTACGCGATGCTGGGCGCAGCGCCCCTGCGCGACCGGGGGACAAAACGCCTTGTCATGCCCTCCAAGACCGGTGAGTTCGAGGGGGACGTCGAGGCCAAGGGCTACGAGAAGCTCTATCCGGCTTATCCGGACGGAACGCGCCTCTTCCACGATCCGTTCCCGAGCCTACTCATCCAAGACGAGGCTCACCTGCTCGATGAGTCCCTGGGCACGTTCGCGGGCCTGTTCGAGTCAGCACTCGACGCTATCTTGACGTCCATCTCCAAGCCGCTCCACGAGCTTGTGGCGTACGAGCCCGATGGCTGCACGCGTCGTCGGGCCAAAGTGGTGGCCGCCTCGGCCACAGTCTCGGATCCCGACAGGCAGCTCGAACACCTCTACCAGCGTCCCGTGCCCGCCATGCAGTTCCCGTATCCGGGGCAGAGTCTCTACGAGTCCTTCTACGCAGGCCCGACCGCACCATCCGACGATGAACCGCAACGCGCCGCACTGAAGAACGTCGAGGAGTGGTCCCGCTGGAGCCGTGTCTACGTCGGCTTCATGACCAACGGCCGCGCCCACACGGCGACGACCGTGGCAGTGCTCTCGAACTTCCACACCATCATCACCGAGCTCCTGCTGACACTTACCTCGGACGACGGGGCTCAGGTTGCAGCCGCGCGGGCCAAACTGGTCGACAGCGTCTCACCTGGGATGCTCGAGGAGCTTTATCGCGGCGCGCTCCAAGCTGCCACGCCCTCGGACCTCGCCACCATCGTTGACTTGCACCGAATAGCACTGACATACGTCACCAACAAGAAGGGTGGCGACCAGATCATGGCAGCCGAGTTCGAGGAGACGCGAAAGCGCCACGCGGAGCGAAGGCTCCCCATTGCAGACCTGCGCACAGAGCTCATCACGGGCTCGGTTTCTCAAGGCGAAATCCAGGCGACGGTCCAAGAAGCCCAGGCACGACCCAAGCCCGGGGAGCCGTTGCCCGAACTCGCCGATGCGCTGCGCTCCGTCATCGCCACTTCGGCCGTTTCGCACGGCGTGGACGTCGAAGAGCTCAACTCGATGTTCTTCGCGGGTATGCCCTCTGACGTTGCGGAATACATCCAGGCCTCCTCGCGAGTGGGCCGCACGCATGTGGGCTTCGTAGTGCTAATCCCTACTCCTCAGCGCCGCCGCGACCGCTACATCGTCGAAGTCTTCGACAGTTATCACCGATTCCTCGAGCGAATGGTTTCGCCTGCGGCCATCGACCGCTGGGCCGGCCGGGCTATCGAACGCGTGTTGCCGAGCTTCATCCAAGCCTACCTCGCCGGCGTGCGCTATATCTTGGAGCTCTACAAGCTCGACCCGGACAAGAAGCACACCGTGCGAGACCTGTCCTGGATTCCATTCATCGTTGACATCTACAAGAACCCGATGACCAAGGGCCCGCTCATCAAAGGCATCTGTGAGTTCGTCGAAAAGGCCGTCGGCTTAGACGGAAGTTTCGCGCCCGGCGGCAAACAGCACTACCAGGAACTCATCCGCGAGCGGGTGGAGACGCTTCTGACGAATTGGGCTCGAGATGCGCTGGGCGAGCAGCGCAACTTGATGGATTTCTTCAAGGCGCAGCCCAGTGTCATGAACAGGCCCATGACTTCGCTGCGCGATGTCGACGAGGCCGGAGTCATCTATTTTGGCCACCGTGACCTCGACGGACGTCACGGAATCACCGATGGAGTTGCGCGCAGGGTCATGCGGTTCATCCGATGCGGCGTGGCCGAAGGAACGGATTTGGGAGAGTGAAGATGGCAACAAGAAGGACCTCCCGCGGTGAAACCGAAGAGCGCGAGCCTTCGGCCGCACGAATGATTCGCTCGCGCGGGCAGCTAGCCACCGCCTACGCGCCTGGCGCTCTGTTCACGTTTGAAGGTGGTCTGGGCGCTTGTTTGTCCATGGCCGATCAGGGCCAAAGCCCTGCAAAAGCCGACATCACTAACGAGACCGCCACCCAGATTCACCTTCGCTTGCGCGAGATTTGGCAGAGCTGGTTCAGCCGTGCGATGCAAAGCGGCAGTGACAAAGCGGCGGTGCTTCCTACTCAGTGCCTTGACCCCGCATTGTTGCCAGACGGGACCTTCAAGGCGCCGCCACCTAATCGGTTCGAGCTCGTTGACCCCAAAGCCATGAGCTACGTGCCTGCACCGCTGGACTTCGTTTGCAACACGTGCGGACGGTTCCGGAAGTTCGAGTCCGTGCGGGAGGCTTCGACCCACATTAGTGAGCTCAAGTTCGGCCAGTGCGACACCCGTAAGCCGGAGGACAAGGGTAAATGCCGCTGGCGGCAGCTTGACGTCATCTTCGTGCACTGGTCGGGCAATTGGGAGCCGCCGAGTCCGGGCAAGTGGGAATGGAGTCAGCCTGAGCAAAAGGTGAAAGCCCCGATCCAGGCATGCGCCGTCTGTCAGAGCCGAAAGTTCTACCTCATAGACAAGTCGCCGCGCATCGGTGAGTGGGTTTTCGAGTGCGAGAACGGACACAAGGAAGGGGACACTTGGCTGCAGAACGACCCTGAGACCACGCAACTGCTGGGTGACGAGTGCTTGCAGCGCCCGCCTCGCTGGCGACGCATGGAGCCGATCTCGTACCGAGCAGCACCGGCCTTCTACCCGCACAGCGAGCAGTTCATCGTCTTCGCAGCAGGCGAACGCGACCTGCTGCTGATGCTGCAGGAAGGCAATGAGGAGGACTTGGTGCGCTTTGCCTCGGAACGCTTTGGGCTTGGCGTCAAGCCCCCTTCCGATGCTGAGATCGTCGAGATGATGAGGAAGGCTGGGCAGACCGCCAAGGTGTCTCTGTACGAAGACCTCGATCGAATGCGGCAGACCTTGCCGTCTCCCATGTGCGACGAGTTGGCAACGAAGCTGCGCGTCATGGTCGACGACTGGAAGGCCACGCCGGGCCTTGTTCCTGTCAAGCACGAGCCGCCGCCATGGCTGACGGTGCAAATCGACCGGCGCGCCGAGTTCGGGAGTCGCTACGATCCGCTCGTGCTCGCCGTTGAGCACGAGGCCTTGCGTCGCAGCAAGCTCACCAAGCTGAGCGTGGCCGACGGGCATTCGCCATTTGTACGCTTCACGGAACCCGACCGTGACCTTGCTCCCAGAACCCAAGCGGAGCTCGACGCTCAGAAGGCTACAACATCACGCATGCTCTCTGCCATGGGGCTTGCTGAGATGGGCCTCATCCGTGAGTTCGACTTGTGCCGCTTCACTCACGGCTTCACGCGCATGTCGACCGATCCGCTCATCGACAAAAGCGATCAGCAGAAGCTCATGCTCCCGGTTCGACTGAACCTCTTCCAGTCGCTGGGTAACGGCAAGATTCCCATCTACGTCGTCACCCAGGCCAACGAGGCCATCTACGCGCGCCTAAACCCGGAGCTTGTCTACGAGTGGCTGCGCGCTGTTGGCGTGAACGACTTGCCGGAGTGGAACCCCGCAGGCGACTTGAAGCTTGGAGCTCACATCCTGGAGAGCGCTGCACCGTTCGGAAAGTACTTCTCGGACCTGAAACCGGGGCCGGCCAACACCTACCGATACGTCTATACGCTGCTGCACACCTATGCACACACGCTGATGAAGGCGGTTGCTGAGTTCTCGGGGCTGGACATGGGCAGCCTCGGGGAATACCTGTTCCCGGCAGACCTGTCTTTCGTGGTCTACCGCAACGGAACGACGATGGACCTTGGGAACCTATCGGCGCTCTGGCGCAACTACAACACGGTGTTTCTTGAGAACCTATTGGAGCCAAGGACACTGATGTGCGGCTCGGGCAGCTTGTGCGATGCCGACGGAGGCGCATGTCCGAGCTGCATCGTTGTTCCAGAGACCTCCTGCGTCGCCGCAAATCGGCTACTTTCACGCTCGGCGCTTCGCGGCGGGCTTGCTCCTCGCGAAGATGAGGGCAGGCAGCAAGGCAAGCGCATCGTCGGCTATCTCGACATCACGACGGCCAAAGTGGCCTCCGGTGCCACGAGCTAATGAACTCTGCTCCTGTCACCACCCAACCAAGGCGCCTCGACACTTGACGGCCTGAACTGGAACGTCGATATCGCCGCAAACCCCAAGGGCCCACTACCAAAGAAGCCAAGCCTCTTTCCTCATCGACGACGTAGCCTCCGGAGGAGGCGCAATGCTGGCACTGTCCGGCTCGCATCGCGTCGACATCCAGGGCATGCCCAAGTGTCCGGCCGCGCAGGCGATGTGTTCCTGATGGACTTGCGCGTCCTGCACACGCCATCGGTCAACTCGACTAAGAACGTACGGATGATGACCACGACCCGCTTCTTTTTCGACGGGCCTTCGCGCTAGACCTCTCCACGCCACAACGTTGACGAGGCCCTCAGACAGAGCCACCATCGCCCAATGCCACCAATGCCCAATCAGGCGGCGCACCTGTCGAAGCCGCTTAGCTCACACCGGAGCCAGGTAACTCGAACAGGGCACCCAAGGGTACCCACAGCCCCACCTTCCACCATCCAAGGAGCCACCCCATGACCGAAAGCGACAAGCTCTTCGCAGGCTCGATCCCCAAGCTCTACGACACGCTCATGGTCCCCTTGATCTTCGAGGCCTACGCCGCCGACACGGCCGAGCTGGTCGCCGGCTTCTCCCCCGGCGCGGTCCTCGAAACAGCCGCCGGCAGTGGCGTGGTCACGCGGGCGCTGGCGCCCAGGCTGCGCACCGGCACACGCTATGTGGTGACCGACCTCAACCAGCCCATGCTCGACTACGCCGCCACCCGCCAGGGCGGCAGCGCCGATGGCCGCAGCAATAGCAACAACAGCATCAACATCGAATGGCAGCAGGCCGACGCGCTCAAGCTGCCATTCGAAGACGCCTCGTTCGATGTCGTCTTCTGCCAGTTCGGCGCGATGTTCTTCCCTGACCGCACCGCCGGCTATGCCGAGGCGCGCCGCGTGCTGAGGCCGGGCGGGCGCTTTGTGTTCACCGTGTGGGACCGCATCGAGGACAACGCCTTTGCCGACGAGGTCACCAGCGCCGTCGCGGAGATCTTTCCGCAAGACCCTCCGCGCTTCCTGGCCCGCACGCCGCACGGCTATCACGACATCGCGCTGATCCGCAGCGACGTGAGCCGCGCGGGCTTCACCAGCATCGAGATCGAGACGCGCGAGAAGACGAGCCGCTCACCCTCGGCGCGCGACGTTGCCACCGCCTATTGCCAGGGAACGCCGCTGCGCAACGAGATCGAGGCGCGCGATGCCAATGCGCTCCAGGCGGCGACGGACCGGGCGGCGCAGGTCATTGCCAGCCGCCATGGCGAAGGCCCGGTGGCCGGCAAGATCCAGGCGCATGTGATCGTGGCAGTGGGGTAGCGAGGCTGGGCGGGAGGTGAGGGCGCTGTCTTCGGCGCCCGGTTGAAGAGGCCCGGTCGGCTTCAGCGTGGAGCCGGCCGATCAAGCCATCAATCAATCAATGCGTGGTGACGACGATGGGCGCGCCCTTGGTGATGATCATCGTGTGCTCGTACTGCGCGGACAGGTTGCCGTTCACGCCCGCAAGCGTCCAGCCATCGGAAGCCTCGGTGACGATGCGGCTCTTGGTCGACAGGAAGGGCTCGATGGTGATGACCATGCCTTCGTGCAGCGTGCGCGTGTCCGAAGGATCGAAGTAGCCGGGAATGTGCTCGGGCTCCTCGTGCAGCGCGCGGCCGACGCCGTGGCTCGCGAGGTTCTCGATGATCTTGAAGCCGTAGGCCTTTGCGGTGCGCTCGATGGCGGCGCCGATACGGTTGATCGGCTGCCCGGCCCTGGCGGTCTTCATCGCTTCGGCCAGCGCAGTGCGGGTGGCGTGGCACAGGCGGGTTTTCTGCGGGGTGGTGGGCGGCACCACGGTGGTTCCGCCGGTGTCGGCGAAGTAGCCGCCGAGCTCGGCCGACACGTCGACGTTCAGCACGTCGCCAGCGCGGATGACGCGGTCACCGGGAATGCCGTGCGCGGCCTCTTCGTTGATGCTGATGCAGGTCGTGCCAGGAAAGTTGTAGGTGAGCTTCGGCGCCGACCGCGCACCGTGCTCCTCCAGCAACCGCTGGCCGATCAGGTCGAGTTCGCGCGTGGTCATGCCGGGCTCCGCCGCATCGAGCATCCGCTGCAGCGTCAGCGAAACGATGCGGCCGATGCGCTTGAGGGCGATGACGTCGTCTTGTGTTTCGATGGTCATGTCTGTCGGGTCCTTGTGAGAGATGGGTGCGGGCTGAAGATGGATGGCCCGCCGGGCAGGGGGCCGTCGATGCGATGGAGCGGGGCGGCTGGAGTGCATTGTTATATGCCGCATCGAATTTCCGGGCATCTTCGCCAGTCATTCGAATATTCTTGCTCGCTCCGGCGTACTCGCTCCCATCCACCCCGTTCAGGTGCCTTCCCAAATGCCAGACCTTCCCCACAGCCCCGCCGCCGAACGCAACAAGCAGCCCATCCTCGATGCACTGAGCGGCATCCTCGGCGAACAGGGCGCCATGCTGGAGATCGCATCCGGCACCGGCCAGCATTCCGTCTGGTTCGCCACGGCGTTGAGCGGATGGACCTGGCAGCCTACCGACGCCGATGCGCGCGCATTGCCTGGGATTGCCGCCCGAATCGAGCAGGCCGCGTTGCCCAATCTTCGCGCGCCGCTTCTGCTCGACGTGACGGCATCCCGATGGCCATCGCAGGGTTTCGCCTTCGCTGAAGAAGAGCAGAAGTTCGATGCGATCTACTGCGCCAACATGATCCACATTGCGCCCTGGGCCGCGTGCGTCGGCCTGATGCAAGGGGCTGCGCGGCATCTGCGTCCTGGTGGGGTGCTGGTCACGTATGGGCCCTACTTCGAGGATGGAGTGGCGACGGCGCCGAGCAATCTGGCGTTCGATGAGGACTTGCGTGGGCGCAATGCTGCGTGGGGGATACGGCGTATTGAGGACGTGGCTGTGGAGGCGCAGCGGGTAGGGCTTGTGTTGAGGGAGAGGTACGTGATGCCTGCGAACAATCTGCTGCTGGTCTTTGGCTCGCCCTGATTTTTCACTGCATGTAGCCGATGCTTGCAAGCTGGATTTAGGTTTTCTGATGTCCCTGATTTCAATGGATGTTCTTTGAGATCAGGTACCCTGCCCCGCTCACTCTTCAATATCGGAGGGTGAGACCAAGAAGAACCAACAGGGGGAATCAATGCCGACGTTTGCAACGCTTTGGGCCAATCATCCCAAAATCAGGGGCGACGATACGTTGCTGGATGAAAAGGTCTATACGGATCAGTGCGCGATCGATGTGGGAGCAGCCTTCATTCGGTCTGCCATGGATATGCGGTCTTTCAAGGGAGTCTATTCATGGCAGAAGGACAAGCCCAGATACCCGATCCGCGCGCAGGAACTTGCAAGCTGGCTCGACTCGCCAGCAGCGGGGCTGTTGTATCGAACCGAAAAATACTCAGGCAAGGAAGGATTCGAGAAGATTGCAGGCCGCACCGGAATCATCTTCATCCAGAACTACTGGGGTGAAGGGCGGCAAGGAGACCACATCGATCTGTGGAATGGCTCGCGCTTGACCAAGTTTTCTTCCTGGTTTCGTATCCATTGGCATTTGTCGATTGAAGGATGGGCAACTGACATGAGAAAGGCAGAAGCCATCTGGTTCTGGTACATCCCATGAGTCTCGTCGTTCGAATTCTTTTCATCGCTGCAGGCGCATTGCTGCTCGGCCTCGTCTCCAACTTCATCCTGGTCGCCATCGGCCATTGGTACGAGATGAACATGGCGCGCAGCGAGTACGACCTCTCCGATGCCTTCATGATTGCGCTGCTCGTGCAGGCCCTTTGTGTTGTCGTCGGTGGATTCATCGGCAACTGGCTGTATCGGCGGAGACGCAGCAAGAAGAGCAGCGAGATTTGACGGGCAATTGGTGGCTGTCTGCTTTGCCAACAGCTGCCGAAGTTTCGCCCACCCCCGTGCATCGATCACGATGTTTCACTTTTGAAACGCATGGGCGCTCCACCCCTTCGGGCGAGCGCGATTACATTCAAGCCCGGTGCGCATCTGCGCCACCGTTTTTTTCCACCGTTTGATCCAAGCAAGAAAGAACATCCGTTTTGAACAAGACCGACCTCATCGCCGCCATCGCCACGGACACCAACCTCAGCAAGGCCGATGCCGCTCGCGCGCTCGACTCCGCCATCGACAACCTGTCGCGTGCCCTGGCAAAGGGCGACACGGTGCAACTGATCGGCTTCGGCACCTTCGCCGTGGCCAGCCGCCCCGAACGTGAAGGGCGCAACCCCTCGACGGGCGAGAAGATGACCATCAAGGCCAGCAAGGCTCCCAAGTTCACCGCTGGCAAGGCGCTGAAGGACGCGGTCAACGCGCCCGCGGCCGAGTAAGCCTTCCGTCTTCCTTCCCTCATTCCCTCCGTGGCGCCCGCGCAGCAGTGCGGGCCGCGGAGGGCCGGCATCTTCAGGAAACCGCGGCATTCCGCGCTAGAGTTTGTGCACGTTCACAAGCCCAGCCCTCCGACATGCACGACCACGCGCCTGCTGTGCCGACAACGCCGACTTCTTTTTCTTCTTCCTCCTCCGCATTGCAGCGCTGGCTGCTGCGTCTTCTCTCTTCCATCGGGTTCTGCCTTCTCATCGTGGGCTGTGCTGGCCCCTCGGGGCCGCGGCAGGATGGTGCGACAGGGCCCGCGGTCAGCAGTTCGCTGACGCCCGAGCAATCGAACAGCATCGCGATCCACGCGCTGGGCCTTGTCGGCACGCCGTACCGCTACGGCGGCAACACGCCAGACGGCGGCTTCGACTGCAGCGGCCTCATCGGCTACGTGTATCTCAACAGCGTGGGCGAATCGCCGCCCAGAACCGTGGCGCGCATGACGGGCTTCGGCAGCCCGGTGCCGGTGTCGGAGCTTCGCACTGGCGATCTCGTGCTCTTCGGCTCGTCCACGCCCTCGCATGCGGGCATCTATGTGGGCGGTGGCCGCTTCGTGCATGCGCCTTCGACCGGCGGCGTGGTGCGGCTAGATCGGCTCGATGGTGTGTACTGGTCGCGCCAGACGGTGCAGGCGCGCAGGCCTTAGCTCGATTTGCTTCTGCTGCTCTTCTTCGCAGGCTCGCCGCGTGAGCCTGTCGCGCTCGCTGGTGCGGCTGCAGCAGCGCCACTGCCGGCGTTCAGCTGATCGACCCACGACAGCGCATCGACATACGCCATGAACCGGTTGAGGTATTCCGGCGACAGGTTGTGCATCAGCGTGAGTGACCGGTGCACGAGGTGGTGCGAGTTGAGCGGGCCCGCGTTCTCGGGCACCTTCGACAGCGACTGCGTCAGGCGCCGGTCGGCGCTGAGCTTGGACCAGGTGCTCTGGAAGTAGCGGATCGATTTGAGTTCGGGCGCGGGAGGCGCAGCAGAGGCCTTGGTGGTGGCTCCGGCCTTTGCTGCAGCAGCAGGTGCAGCCGGGGCATTGCCGGCCATCGGTGCATGGCGCGAGATGTGTTCGGCGAGTTCCGCGAGCGGGCTGGGCTCTGCAGCGGTTTTTTGCTCCGCCGTGCTTGTGGGCTGAGCCTTCGCACGATCCTCGTCGTATGCGGCAAGAAGCGTCGCCACCTTGTCGTTCAGCATGCGCCGCGCCTCGCCGCCATGCGCGGTGGCACGCTTCGCCATCGCTTCGATGAAGCGGAAGCGCACGGGGTCGAAGCGCTGCTCGCCGCGCGCGAGGGCGGCAGCGACCATCGCGCCGATGTCGCGTGCGGCTTCGCTGCCTTCGGCCTCAGTCACGGGGCTTCGCGTTCGCGCTGCTGGAGGGGCGCGGCGTGGGCGCCATCTCCACGCGTCGGTTCTTCGACCGGCCGTCGGCGTCGGCATTCGATGCGACGGGCTGCTCGGAGCCGAACGCAGCCGCGAAGATCGACGACGACGGAACGCCGGATTCGATCAGCGCGCGCGTCACGGTGAGCGCGCGCTGGGCCGAGAGCTCCCAGTTGTCGGCGAACTGGCGTGCGTTGTCGCGCATCTGCCGGTCGTCGGTGAAGCCGCTCACCATCAGGATCTCGTCTCGCGACTTGAGGTAGCTGGTTAGCGGCGCTGCAAGGCTCTTCAGCAGTTGCCGGCCTTCGGGCTGCAGCTCTGCGGAGTTGAAGGCGAAGAGCACGTTGCCGCTGATGCCGATGCGGCCGTTGTTCAGGGTCACGCGGCCCGCCGCGAGCGGCGCAGCCAGGGCCTGCTCGAGCGTCTGCAGGCGCTTGGCTTCGGCCTGCCGTTGCTTGACTTCGGTTTCCAGCTTCGAAGCGAGTTCGAGCTGCATGCCGATCGCGCACACCAGTATCAGCACGAAGGCGCCGAGCAGGCCGGCCATGAGGTCGCCGAACACGGCCCACACGGGCACGCCCGGTTCGTCGAAGCCGGCCTCGATGTCGTCGCGGATCATGCTTCGCTGTCCGCGGGCGCTTGTTGATGCTGCAGTTGCTGCTGCCGGTTGGCGATCTGCTGCATGTCTTCGACGATCTGCTTCTGCGACATGATGCTCAGGTCGATCACCTCGCGCGCCTGCGCGACGTAGTAGGCCAGCTGCTCGTCGCTGCGCGCGATGGACTTGCCCAGCGCGCCTTCGATGCGCTGCAGGTGGCCCGCGAGCTTGTCGTTCGACTGGCTGAAGAGCTGCACCGCAAGGCCGAAGGCCTCGCCCAGGCTGGCCACCTCGACGGCGCTGCCGGTGATCTGCGCGGCAACGGAGGCCATCTTCTCGGACTCGGCATCGGCCCTTTCGGTGAAGCGGCTGCCCACGCGCTCCAGCATCTCGGCCGACGCCGACACCAGCGTGTCGATGGCGGTGCGCTGCTCGGTGGAGGCGTGGTTCACCGCGTCGAGCAGGGTGGAGAGCGTTTCGAGGATGCGGCTGCGCTCTTCCAGCATCGCGTTGTCGCGTGCCATACCGTCGGCGAGCTTCTGGCGCAGCTCGGTGATCACTTCGGCCGCGGCGCGCGGCGCTTCCGCTGCGGCCTGCAGCAGTTGTGCGATTTCGGCGACGGTGCTCTTCGCATGCGCTTCGGACTGGGCCGACATCTCGCGCGCGGTCTGCGCCATGGTGTCGACCAGCTGCTTCTGCTGGCTCGCGCTGTGCTCGCCGGCCTGCTGCCATTCCTGGCGCAGCGAGGCTGCCATGTCGGTGAGCGACTGCGTCCAGGCCGAGAGGCGTTGTTCGTCGCGCGAGGTCATCTGCGACACGATCTCGGCAGCGGCGCGCGGTGCTTCGGCCGCCGCCTGCAGCAGTTGCGCGATCTCGGCGATGGTGTTCTTCGCGTGCGCTTCGTTCTGGGCCGACATCTCGCGAGCGGTCTGCGCCATGGTGTCGAGCAGCTGTTGCTGCTGGCTCGCGTTGTGCTCGCCGGTCTGTTGCCACTCCTGGCGCAGCGACGCGGTCATGTCCGCGAGCGACTGC